>Ga0315336_1003102_pt1 | contig 23117 bp, 24 predicted proteins | sample ASW5metaG_FD_204512 | JGI IMG/M metagenome (GOLD analysis project Ga0315336, IMG submission 204512) | Ammonia-oxidizing marine archaeal communities from Monterey Bay, California, United States - ASW #5 | ecosystem: Environmental > Aquatic > Marine > Intertidal zone | place: USA: California... | reverse complement strand
CTGGCGGGTTCTGTATGGACCTGGGCGACGATGACGTGCTTGCCGGAGCCTTTTACGAATACGGTGGCAATCTCTTCACAATGGGCCGCGGAGTGGGCCAAAGAGAGAGCAAGGGAGAGGTCACTACTCGGTTCATAAATGAACGCTATACTGACCTCGAGCCCAAACGGATTCTAGACATCGGCTGTTCGGCGGGATCATCCACGGTGCCTTTCGCCCGCGCTTTTCCCGAGGCTGAGGTCCATGGAATCGACGTTGGCCCCGCCATATTACGATATGCTCATGCCAGGGCGGAGGCCATGGGCGCTGCCGTTCATTTTCATCAGCGTCTGGCCGAAGCGACGGGTTTCGCCGACGATTCCTTTGATATCGTCGTGTCTTGCGACGCCATGCATGAAATGCCGCAAAAGACTACAGAAGGTATGATGCGGGAGAGTTTCCGCCTCCTGCGGCCTGGCGGTGTCGCTGTGCATATGGATGTACCGCTGCGGTTCGAGGAATACGACGCATGGACACAGTTCAATAGAGTGTGGGATCAGGTCCACAACAATGAGCCATACTGGACCATATATGCCTACAACAATCCCACGGCCATGCTCGTTGATGCAGGATTTCCGGCTGACATGGTTTGGGAAGGGCGTTTCTTGCAGCTAGATAAATCCGTCAACTGGTTTATAGCTACGGCGAGAAAGCCGGGATAAATTGCTATGAGCATAGGGCAGGCAATGGCCTTTTTGCTGGCCCCGATTCAGTATTCCAAGTTTCCGAATTTGACAAAACGATGCGCAATTAAATGAGATCTTAATAGGTGCGCTTTTTTGACGCAGCAACTAATCTAGTTCTTCTTCTAACATTGATATGGAATTTGTCAGTTCGTAGATCCGTCGACGTACATGGGGGTCTTTGATCTTGAAATAAGCGCGCACCAATTCAAGCGTTTCTCGTTTGGCAATGGGATCTGCCTCGGCGTGTTCTGGCTCAGTAGTTGTTGTTGATAGATTGCGTGGACTAGCTGCTTCGGTTTGATCGTCCATATCCTCGAAAAAATACGAAACTGGACAATCCAACACATGGCTTATATCCCATAGTCTGCTGGCACCAATGCGGTTTGTTCCTTGCTCATATTTTTGAACTTGCTGGAAGGTTAAACCGAGCCCTTCGCCCAACTTTTCTTGACTTAGACCCACAAGTGTGCGTTTCAACCGGACGCGGTTGCCGACATGGACGTCGACAGGATTTGGTCGTCCTGAAGGCAGCCTACCCCTATTAGAGACCGCTTGCCGTCCATTCTGGTCGTCCCCTCTTTCCGCAGGATTCATAACTAACCTACCTATTCACATTTCTACTAGCCGCTTTCGGTGCGTTCTTGGGGTGGTTGATTTTTATTATATGATAAAGAGCTTGCCACTATAGGTTGGAAAAAAATCACAATACTGTCGAATCCACCACCCTGCTTGCCTCCGGATCTAAAGACCGTCTTGAGCCTGTTCCTAGGTCTAGTTAGAGTTTTCATTTATTTGGGCAAACGCGGCAGAATAAGTAGGCTAATAATACCAGACATCACAGAAAGCAAAAGCGCAACACTATTGCCAAGTCGTGAAAATAGTGTTGGCGGATTGAGTGGAGCTGGGAGACTAGAATCAATAACACCAGAAGAGCTTAACGGAAGCATATTCTTAACTTGGCCGAGAGAATCCACGACAGCGGAAATGCCCGTATTAGCAACGCGGACTAGCGGTAGCCCCTCCTCGATGGCCCGGAGCCGTGCTGCTGCAAAATGTTGATGAGGGCCAACACTGTCTCCAAACCAGGCGTCGTTGGTGACATTGAGCAACCACTTTGGTCGCGTTGTTCCTGTGACGGCGCTTGGAAATATGGATTCGTAACAAATAAGAGGACTGAACGCGGGAATGCCGCTGATGGAAATGGTCTGCGGCCCCGGGCCGGCGCTGAACCCCATGCCACTCGTAAGGGGGGACAACGGGAGCCATTTTCTAAATGGTATGTATTCTCCAAATGGCACGAGATGAGTTTTGTCATATTTGTCCAAGATAACGCCGTTGTCGCCAAGCACGAATAAGCTGTTATATACCTGGAGGCTATTTCCAGCGGTTTGATCGGTGCGGTGTGCCCCGGTGACCAAGATGCCACCCGAAGGCACAGCTTGGGTGACAACCTGACGGTAATGTTTGGAAGTTTCAATTGAAAACGGTACCGCGGTTTCTGCCCATATTACCACGTCGACTTCTTCAAACCCATTGCTGCGGCTCATCCGCACGTGCTCAAAAAGATGGTGTTCTAGCAATTCCCGCCGCCATTTATCAACCTGAACGATGTTTGGTTGGATGAGGCGGACTACTATTGCTCCGGCACTTTCGGTGTCACTGCTGTAAAGGCGCACCAAACCGATTCCCGCCATCAACATAAGGACAAGTACCGGCAGAACAGCGATAACAACCCTCACACGAATCGTTTCTCGAGTTGCGAGAAGAGTGGGTGCTGCGCTCGCTAGCACCGTGAGCCAGCTTAAACCATAGCTCCCGATGAACGCACAAACTTGACCCATCGCGGGCCACGGAGCCCAAACAGTTGCCATTAGGTTCCAGGGAAACCCAGTGAACAGCCAGCCCCTTAACCATTCCATAAATGTCCATAGGGCTGCGAAGGCAAGTACCCAAGCCAATCGAAATCTATGCCATTCTATTGGTGGATCGTCACTGGCAGGCCTGCGAAATTTATGCAGTACGAGCGCTATCAGGGAGATATACAATCCAAAACCCGCACTGAGAGCGACGACAGAAGGTATCGCTAGGGTTCCAAAAGTGTCCTTGTCCACAAAAAAGGCGTTGGCTATCCAATGAAAACCGGCCAAGAAAAAGCCAAACCCAAAGGCCCAGCCAGTAAATGCCGCTCCCTTTAATTCCTTTTCGCTCTCAAGAAGCCATAGAAAGACCGGTAAGCTGATCCACAGGATAGGTACGAGGTGAAACGGTGGTAGGGCAAGCGCTGTTAGGGCCCCGCCTATAGTGGCGACCCCCAACCGTTGCATGCTGCCCATGCAAGACAAGTTATTGGCAAAAGCTGCGATCATAAGACGATTTTATCTAGACTAAACTCAAGAGGATTCTGTATCCGGTGTGGGGTGTTCTATACGGATCAGCAATCTTCTAACGCGCTGAGGGTCTGCGTCTGTTATCTCTATCTCCAGACCAGATGGATGGGTGACTAGTTCTTTGCGGCGGGGGATGCGACCACATAATCGAAAAACAAGACCGCCAAGAGTATCCACCTCTTCTTGCTCTTCTTCATCGAAAGTTAGTTTGAAACGGTCAGAAAAGTCCCGGAGCGTGACCCTCGCATCTGCTGATACTGTTCCGTCTGGAAATATTATCATCTCCGGTTCTTCATCTTCGTCATGCTCATCGGCGATATCACCGACGATTTGTTCAACCACGTCTTCTATGGTAATGAGGCCGTCAACCCCGCCGTATTCATCGACGACAGCTGCCATGTGGGTGCGCTTTAAACGCATCTCGAGCAGCAGGTCGAGTACCCTGTATGTTGGTGAGATAACCAAACCCCGCCGGATGACTTTCGCAAGGTCAAACCCAGCCGCATTTATACCACCATTTCCATCGGGCTCTGCGTACATAGCGGTGACAGCGAGGTCCTTGATATGAACAAAGCCAATTAGGTCGTCAAGGGTCTTGCGATAAACGGGTACGCGAGAGTGCCCTTCGCCCACAAGTAATTCGATAACGTCAACTACCGGCGTTTCAATCTCAACGGCTATGATATCCGCCCTCGGTACCATGATGTCTCGTGCCATTACATTGCGTTGTTTAAGTACATTGGATAAAAGCGAGCGTTCGTGCGCATCTATTGCATCGTCTCCCCCTGCTGGCTCCTCGATAAGCTCTTCAATGGCTTCCCGCACGGAGCTACCATTACCGCCAGAAGGTCTAAGCCATTGGCTTAATTTTCTCAGGAAACTGCGACCATCGTCTAATGGCTCGGCCTGTTTTTCAGGTACACTAGGGGTTTCATTCATTAGATTTTAAAGGGTTGCACCGTATGGGTCCGGCACATCCAACCGTCCAAGAATTTCTACTTCAAGCCGTTCCATACTGTCTGCTTCGACATCCGTCCGATGATCATACCCTAAAAGATGCAGAACACCATGCACGATAAGATGCGTGAGATGATGGCCGAGCGACTTTCCCGCCGAGGTTGCTTCCGATGCGACCGTTTCAAAAGCAACCGCCACATCACCCAGCGAAACTGGACCGCATCCGTTGTGAATTGTATCCACCTCATCCAAAGCGGAAAAAGAAAGGACGTTGGTGGTTTCCGATTTACCCCTATATTTGTGATTCAATCTAGTCATCTCGGCGTCATCCGTAATTAGAACGCTTAATTCAATGTTTCTTCTTCCCAAGCCCTGGAAATCCAAAAGCTTATTGTCATTGACAAGGGCAGCTGAGAAGGAAGTTTCTGCGGCCGCCTTGCAAAGGTTAATCGCGTTTGGCAGGGCCTTGATCCACTGTTGAGTGGTTACGGATACGTCCGTATGCACTTGTTCCATGGTTGGGAAGCTTTGGGATTGGTTCATTTCTTGGTCTCACGTTGGTCGTACGCTTGCACAATGCGGCTAACGAGCTCGTGCCGCACGACATCTTGATGTGTGAAGGTAACGCGACCAATCTCGGTCAGAAAGTCCAAGGTTTCAATTGCATCGCGAAGGCCAGATTTTATTCCTGATGGAAGATCAATCTGGCTCATGTCACCAGTGACAACCATGCGTGAGTTCTTACCAAGGCGGGTCAGAAACATTTTCATTTGTACCGGTGTTGTGTTTTGTGCCTCATCCAGGATTACGAAAGCGTTAGAAAGTGTGCGACCCCGCATAAACGCAAGCGGTGCTATTTCTATTTCACCAGATTCTAGGTTTCGCATTACCTGGTCCCCTGGCATCATATCATATAGCGCGTCGTATAGGGGCCGAAGGTAGGGATCCACTTTATCGCGCATGTCCCCAGGAAGAAAGCCCAGACGTTCGCCTGCTTCAACGGCGGGTCTGGAGAGAATAATGCGGTCGACTTTTCCTGTAATCTTCATGGCTATGGCCTTGGCGACGGCGATATAGGTTTTACCTGTTCCAGCCGGGCCCAACGCGAACACCATCTCGTTTTCTTCAAGCGCTCTTATGTAGGCGGCTTGTCCCGGTGATCGGGGTGTAACATGCTTTTTGCGTGTCCGAATTGTGAGTCCAGTGGCTGCCATTGCTGCGTCTTCGGCGGCTGATAAACGGGCTGCGCCATCGACATCACCATCGTCGATGTCTAGGCCTGAGAGCAGTCGTTCGTATAGGCTCGATAACGCCGTCCGCGCGCTCTCGGCTTGTTTTGTGGGCCCCTCAATGGTGACTGTATTGCCCCGGCTATGGAGGGTCACGCCAAGACTATTTTCAAGGCGGTTAAGGTTAGTGTTGTTGGGTCCAAAAAGAAGTTGAGTTAGGTTGTTGTCGTCGAAACGGCAGATAAAGTTGGACGATGTGCCAGACATGATCTTGCCCTTTTACCTTGGCGAGGTCATTTTGGTATCAGATGTGGCAAAACTACGGCCAACTAACTCTCCACTAAGACTGTTCGGTTGACTGTCAACAATGTGTGCGGCAACCAAGCCACCCAAAAGCGCATCGGGCGCTTCCACGTGCACCGGCTGCAAATATGAAGTGCGACCAACTAGTTGACCACGATGGCGCCCTCGGTTCGTTAGCAAGACCGCCATGCTTTGGCCAATGCAAGTTGTGTTGAAAGAATGTTGTTGTTGCATCAGTAGGGACTGCAATGCACTGAGGCGCGCCTTTTTCACGGGCTCTGGTACTTGCTGATCCATGGTTGCCGCTGGCGTTCCGGGGCGGGCACTGTATTTGAAAGAAAATGCATGAGCAAATTCGATTTCCTCTATCAGTGACATGGTGTTGTCAAAGTCCTCATCGGTCTCACCCGGGTACCCTACTATAAAATCTGACGAGAACGCTAACTTAGGTTGGGCATCGCGCAGCCGGTCCACAAGGCGCCGGTATGTATCGCGACTATGGCCTCTTCCCATTGCTGCAAGTATTCGGTCTGCTCCCGACTGGACCGGTAGGTGCAGCAAAGGCATTAGCGCAGCAACTTCACGGTGTGCCGCTATAAGCTCATCATCCATGTCTTTTGGGTGTGAGGTCGTATAGCGAATGCGATTTAGTCCGCCGAAATCTCCCAAAGCCCTGATGAGTTGGGCTAATCCCCACTCACGATGCGTGTTCACCCCTGCTCCATGATAAGCATTTACATTTTGGCCAATCAGGGTGATCTCGCGGACCCCTCGGCCAACCAATAGGCGGGCTTCAGCGAGTATATCAATAGCAGGCCGCGAATACTCCGCGCCCCGTGTGTAAGGGACGACACAAAAATTGCAAAACTTGTTGCACCCTTCTTGCACCGACAGAAATGCCGTTGGCCCTGATGATGTTGGTTTAGGTAGATAGTCGAATTTCGGTTTAACCGGGAACTCAGTGTTTAATATAGCACTCTCGTTTTCGCGTTGGTGACGGGCCAACATTTCGGGTAGGCGGTGATAGGTCTGTGGTCCGAAGACGATATCTACGAACGGCGCTCGGCGCAGCACTTCTTTTCCCTCGGCTTGTGCTACACACCCTCCTACCGCGATAACCATGTCGGATTTTTCTGCGCGGCGTCGCTGCTTCAGTGTTCTTAGACGGCCCAGTTCCGAATACACCTTTTCCGCGGCTTTTTCACGAATATGGCAGGTATTTAGTATTACCATATCGGCATCTGCTAGTGCGTCGGTTACCTCAAATCCATGTGTTGCCAAAACATCGGTCATGCGATCGGAATCGTAGACATTCATCTGGCAGCCGTATGTTTTTACGAAGAGTTTTTTCTTAGAGTTGTTCATCGAAACCCGTTTCGGATGATGTAGAGCTGGTTCTATACTTGGTCTTTGCTCAAATGCAATGAATTCAGCCATGACTTTGACCTTTAAGAAGAGAATTAAAAGCGCTCCGTACCGCAGATTCACAATGATGAGCCAGTGCCTTTCTATCCCCGCAGTCTGCAAGCGTTACTGTCGGTAGAAAATTAATTTCTATTGTCTTCTGGCCAATTTTTGCGGCTTCCCAAAGGTGAGGCAGCAGGTCCATGTCACCATACCACGCCAAAAACGGTCGCCAAATCACGCCAGCCGGCAGCCCATTTATGCGTGTGTAAGCAAGCGCCACCGGTTGAACAACAACGGGCCTGCCAGCGATTGTGTGCTCCGTGACGGCAAACAACGCTGACTTAAAGGGCAGAATGTGATTCCCGTCGGATGAGGTCGCCTCGGGAAAAAGAATCAAGCGTCCCCCTCTATTAAGTTCCTGGTAGACATCATTATTAGCATTTTTGGTAGCGCGTCTGTCCCTATTAATAAAAACGGAGTTACCAACCTTGGCTAACAAACCTAATCCGGGCCACTTTGCAATTTCCGCCTTAGCAGCGAAAGGGGTGCCTACCTTAGCCCCAAGGGCAACTATATCCATATATGAGACGTGATTGCTTGCCATAAGCAGGGGTTGACACTCGGACTGCTGCCCATGGACTACAATTTTTAGATTTATGATTTTCGCCACCACGGAAAAATAAATTCTGGACCAACCCGGGACCCCCGCACCAAAAATATTGAGAAACGCCGCGACGGGCCCACCAGCGAGCACGGACCACAGCACTAGCCCGGTCACACGCAGGAGACCGATAACCACGAGGCTGAATGATAACGGAAATGTCACGGTAAACTTTGTGTTTTTTCCCCGCGCGGGGGAGTAAGTTCCTCAAAAAAAACTCGGTAGCGTAGTGCTGGGGTAGCTTCGATCTCGGCAGTATTGGCAGTCAGCCGTGTTTCTTGTGAACCTGCTCGTAAGAACTTAAAGGGGGTCATGGTATTCTTTCAACGACGGAACCATCTGATCACTGCTACAATCTTAATGTATGAACAGCGGTATTAACTATTGTTCAATGGCTGCGCTAGAACGACATATCACAAGTCTGTATCCACATCATTTTTTATCGGTACCGCATAAAGTTCCAATTTGTGGCTAATCAACCGATAACCGTGTTCAAGGGCTACTTGTTTCTGTAGTTCCTCGATATCGTCGTTTTGGAACTCAATCACTTTCCCGGATCTGACGTCGATTAAATGATCGTGATGTTTCTTGGGTGCTTCCTCGTATCTCGCGCGGTTATCCCCAAAATCATGTCGTTCAACTATCCCCGCTTCCTCGAAAATTCGCATTGTTCTGTAGACAGTGGAGATACTGATGCGTGAATCTAAGATGACTGAGCGTCTGTGTACCTCTTCAACATCAGGGTGGTCGCTGGACTGAGAGAGAACGCGCGCTATCACACGCCGCTGTTCGGTCATTCTTATATTGAGTGCGATGCACCGCTTTTCGACGTGGGAGGCAGTTTTAGTCATGGCGTTGAGAGGTCTACTCTGTAACGTTTCTCCGGGGTTGGAACTAAGCTAGGTCTCGACTCTATCACAGGTAGGCGTCCTTACTATACAAAGGCGCGGGGGTGCGGGTCTGCTCAGGATACAGAAAAATTGCTAACAACTATTAATATTTTTATTTTCTGGATCGCCGCCCCCTGTTTCCCAATCCAATTGTTTTCGCCAGAGAAGAGCGATGTTTTGCATAATTGGGGGCAACCATAGGATAGCTAAGTGGCAGTCCCCAGCGGTTCCTATAATCTTCCGGAGTCATATCATAGGATGCTCTTAGGTGGCGTTTGAGCATTTTAAGTTTTCTCCCGTCTTCCAGGCAGACAATATAATCGGGGGTTACTGATTGAGTAATGGGCACCGCTGGTTCCGGGCGGCTTTCAAATAGGTCGCCATTATCTGAGGTCTTAAGGGCCTCATTCACCGCTTTAATAAGTTTTGGTAATTCTAGTATGGGTACGGAATTGTTAGAAACATGAGCGGCAACAATGCGTGAAGTTAATTCAAGCAAATTAAATTTCTTTTCCTGTTCGTTCATCACAACGTAAATCCGTCATTACAAAGTATTATTTATATATAATAAAATAAAAATTTATATCAATACATTAAAACACTATTAAAGTGAGAAGTTTGACTTTGCGACGAACTGAATTTATTGAATCTGATAAGTAGAAGATATCTATATTAGACTTTCATTAGTTATCGATACATTGTGGCTATCAGGATTTTCTTTCCGAGTCATAATTATGGTATCGCAGCTGCCATAGCCGCTTGCGTAATAGGCGGACCGATGTCCGCTGCAGCGAAAGCCCAGCGAAAAGTATAGAGCTACGGCTGGTCAGTTGTCTCGGGCGACCTCTAGATGGCACAACCTAATGCCTGTTCGTGAAAATTCCGCTAACACCGCCTTCAAAAGGCTGGTTCCAATTCCTTTACGACGATGATTTGGGCGGACTGCCAGGGTTAGAATCTCGCCTTCTCCTGCCCCATGTCGGACTAAGATGAAGCCCTTCGGCCTACCTGTATTTTCTAACCATCCACAAACGCCCGGGCTGTCCAATAGGCGCCCAAATGCCTCTCTGCTCCAGGGCTTTGCAAAACAAGTCGCGTGCAGACGGGCTAGAACAGAGTTGTGCAGCACAGTAATGGGCTTCAGGGCCACTCTAGGGAACCTCATTTCTTGACATTTCTGATTTGATCATGGTCTCAGACGACCACCATCCGTTGGGATTATGGCGTCGGGAGGGCGAATGTAGAGGGGTCTCGGTGGGCCGTTGGGAAGAGGCAACGATGTTGCTAATCTAGCCAAGACGCGGGTGTCCGGCTGAGGTGCTCCGCTTGACAGGATAGTGTTTTTCTTCGACAGATGCTGGAAGATTAGTTGTGCGCCGTCACCAATCAAGACATTAGGTGCGGCACCTACTTCTTTCGCGAAGTCGCGAGGTGTTACAGCAGCAGCCTTCTGAATGGAATTTAGATCCGGATCGAACACCTGAACATACACGTCAGAGCGTTTTGCGTCGATAGCGACAACGGTGTTTCGGCTGGGTTGGTTGACGGGCTTGCGTTCCATCTTTGGGACAGCGTGGGCAAGTACCTCGGTGGAAGTTAGACCCAAGATCGGAATGTCTGCGGCCAGCCCTAGGGCCCGAGCCGCTGCCAAACCTATTCGAACACCCGTAAATGACCCTGGACCCACGGTGACAGCAATCCGTTCAAGCTGCTGGAATGCCACCTGAGCTGAATAGAGACCGTCAAGAATCATGGGTATCAATGCTTCCGATTGGCCACGGACCATGGTCTTTGTATGATGGAAAAGTACTGTCCCGTTTTGACAAACGGAGACCGAACAGGCTGTGGTTGTAGTGTCGAAAGCTAGAACATGCATGTTTCAGATCCTTAAGGTATGTTCATTGGTGTACGGTTCCAGACCTTAACAGTGGATATGGTAGAGTTCCTCTTAATAGGGATGAATGGAAAACCCTTCATTATGACACTTCTTCCAATTGCCCCGCCTGATTTTGACGTTGAAATTTGCATTGCCTACGCTAGCGCCGAGAACTTCACTGGTCATGCTATATATAAACGACCAGCATGTTATCTGCACGAAGATGCATCAATACTACTGTCTAGGGCCATTGATCTGGCTAGACCACTCGGACTCAGATTTAAGATTTTCGATGCTTTCCGTCCATCGGAAGCACAGTGGATTCTTTGGAATTATGCGCCAGATCCGGATTTTCTTAGCGATCCGCGCCGCGGTTCACCGCACTCTATGGGCGTTGCGATAGATCTGACCTTAGTAGATGGCTCTGGTGAGGAGCTGGAGATGGGTACTGGCTTTGATGATTTTACACCGCAGTCTCACCATGGAGCCCTGGACATAAGTGTTGAAGGGCAGCGCAACCGTGCCGTCCTTTTAGGCCTTATGACTGCGGCTGGATGGGATTTCTTCCAAAACGAATGGTGGCACTACCAGATGTTTGATGCGAGACTCCGATATTCCATACTAAGCGACAAAGTATTAGACAATCCAATGATGCTAAATGCCGAGTAGGGCCGGTTCTCACGCGCTCTCTAGGATAGCTTTTAGTGATGTTGGCAAAGCTTTTCTTTCTTGAATTGCTTGTTCTTCGAGTGCGGTCGCGGCCTTTTTTGACCAATACAGGGCTGCGCTGGTATCCCCATTTGATCCCTCCTCGACATGGACCATAAGAATGGCGGCCTTAACGCGGTGGGCTATGTTACCTCCATCCCCAATCAGCGCTTCGAGTTTGCTCCGAGCCTGACCCCATAGTTCAGCCTTCACCGAGGCTTCCGCGAGCGCGAGACGACTGATTGGGTGATCAGAGTTTTTGGAAACCAAGCGCCCAACTTGCTCCACCCACTCCAACGCTGATTTACCCGTAAATAAATCTTGGTAGGTCTCCAGAAGACGGTAGTCTGGATTTATTATCCATTTTTTTTCAATTACAGCGGCAGCTTTCCTATGCTTACCCAGCATCTTGAAGCTATGTGAATGCGCAACAGTCGCAGCAACGGATTCTCCATCGATGGCAAGCGCTTTCTGGGCGTTCTTTGCGGCAACAGTGGCTAGACCTTTGTCCACTGCGTCTTCCGCTGAAAGGACATATAACTTAGCCAGAGCTCGTTCACGATCCTCTTGACTTAGATATCCGATCGCAATGTTGCTACTAAGTACATCAGCAGCTTCCGACCAACGTTCTTCGGCGATGGCGACAGCAACTAGTGCTTCCACCACCCATGCAGGGACCTCTCTGCCTATTGCAAGAAGTGACAATTTTTTTCGGGCGGCGTCGTATTTACTAAGGCTCAAGTCTTCCGAGATTAATTCTCGTTTGATGGCTAATTGAACTTCAGGTTGATTCTGTAATTCCTGCGACAGTCTAGAAATATCATCACCGTTGTTCGCAAGTCGAGCTGCCTGCAACGCTAAAAACTTAGCGACCGGAGCCCCGTCGAGTTGAACCTGAGCATCTTCAGCGCAGCGAATTGCAGCCTTAACGTTTCCTGAATAAACAGCAGCAAAGCCAATGCTAATGGACTCGAGGCCCTTCCTAAATCGCCTTCCCCGCCGCGCTTCTAAGAACGCGGCGGGCATACCTGTTGCTAAACGAATAAGTCTAAACAAGCCAAAAAGCAGCCCGGTAGTAGTCAGAAAAAATATAACAAGAACTGCTACCGAAGTATCAACACGCCAACCTTGCCAGTTTATAACGACAGACCCAGGCTCATTCGCGAACCAAACTGAAACCGCAACTGCTGTAGACAAGAAGGCGATATAAAGGGCGACCTTAATCATTTTGAATTGCCATGCTGGGATTACTGTTGGACGGCCTATCCGTTAAGTTCACACGTACAATGGCACGGGACGTGAAGGCTGTTGCACTTCGTTCTGCCGCCAGACGCGCTGTTGCGTGTTTGAGCCAACCCTTCACTATTTCCCGAGGTGGGTCGCTGAGTTGTTCCAATTCACTAACTGCGATGTGCAGGTCTCCCGCTTCTAGATGTAGGCTAGCGCGAGTGGTAATAGCAGGTGTTGAATCGTCGTTCTCTTTTACGTCGACTCTACTAACAGTGACGATAGATAAAAGACTATCCAATGCTGAACGCAAACTGCCGCTATCCGCGGGGTTTATGTCTGCCCGGATCATGGTGCCAGTAAGCCGATTAAATTGTTGAACCAAGGTAGCTCGTGTCGGTAGGCCGGTGGCGGTGTAGCTCTTGAATTCTGCGGTATCCAATGAAGGGATGTTCATTTGTGCTGCCAGAGTTTCGGCCACCCGAAGTTCCGTTTCGAAAGGCTGCCCAAGTTCGATAGCCTGTCTTAATCTAAGGCCAGCCATTACTAGAGCGAGCGATCCTGTTTGTTTGGTTACAAGGTTCTTGGTAGTCTGTTCCATAGCTTCCAACCGCTGGTTTAGGGCTGAGATAGTAGGGGCCGAGGGCCCCTCGGTATTTATATCTCCGTCAGCCATTGAATAGGATTGGTTTTCTAATGCAACCAGCCGTTGCTCAAGCTCATTAGTGAGCACAGTATTTGGAGCTGAGAGTGCTGCCGCTGAGGCCTCCAAAACATCGACCCGACTTACTAATGCCTTCTGATTTAGTTGGTAATCTGCAATCTCAGTATCCAAATTTTTCAACATTACGCTTAAGTTCTGAGGCATTTGAGCCAATGGCAACTCTATAAACTCCTGAATCCATACTTGAACGATTTCGGGCATGCGCGGTAGCCACAAAAACATGGCAGTGAAGCCAATAGCGGTGAGCACGATCAATAACAGCATCCAATTAAAAAAACGTTGTAATAAGTGTTTGATCGGCTGACCAAACTCTTGCTGGTTTGTTCTCGGCTTGTCCGTGTCTCTGACCATGGATTCAGCCGCCTGTGGGGGCGGCTTCTGCTCCGCATGTTGAGACATATTCTGACCGGTCTGAGGGTTTGAGCGCTCATTGTCTCTCCGGTGCTCATCACTGTTGACCACCTTGCCCTCTGGGTGGTCTTGTTTTGATGAATGCTTGCTTTTCTGGGGGGATGATTCTTGTTTCACTGCTGCAGTATCCTTCTCATACGGTTGTAGAGGCGCGGCTTTAGCTCAAACATGCGCAGTTGCAATCTGTTGGCCACCAAGTTGCTGCGTATTGATATTAGCGCCGAATCACCGGCGAGCGGTAGGCTATACTCCAATAGTGGCCGTTCGCTCCGTTTGGATAGTTTGTAATAGGAATTTATTGATTTGCGCCGTGTTCTGAGGTGGTGTAGATGCTGGTCCTAAGTAATAAGCACATTAGTTTCAGCATAAAAAGCCCTGCCCAATATGATAGTTTTAGGTATTGAGACCAGTTGCGATGAAACGGCTGCCGCGGTGGTGGATAACACCAAAAGAGTGCGATCTAACGTCCTTTTGTCCCAGAACGACGAACATCGCGATTACGGCGGCATCGTGCCGGAAATAGCTGCCCGGGCCCATCTCGAACATATTGATTGTCTTATTCTGAAAGCAATGTCCGAGGCAAACGTCGATTTTTCCGACTTGGACGGCGTTGCAGCTACCGCTGGTCCTGGTCTGATTGGTGGGGTCCTGGTAGGTACAGTCACAGGTAAGTCAATCTCAGCGGTACACAATCTCCCCTTTATGGCCGTGAATCATTTAGAGGGTCATGCTCTTACCGTTCGACTAACTAACGGCATCGAATTTCCCTATCTTCTGCTTTTGGTGTCCGGAGGCCATTCTCAGATATTGGCAGTAGAGGGAGTGGGGCGTTATCGGCGCTTTGGCACTACAGTTGATGATGCTGTTGGTGAGGCCTTCGACAAGACGTCCAAGATGCTTGGTCTTGGCTTTCCCGGCGGCCCAGCTGTTGAAAAAGCTGCCAAGTCAGGCAATCCGGAACGCTTTGATCTCCCTCGTCCCCTTGAAGGCAAACCAGGATGCAACTTTTCCTTGTCCGGCCTCAAAACTGCAGTTCGTAAGACCTGCGAGGCCCTTCCCGAAGGACCGTTGAGACGAGAAGACGTTGCCGATCTTGCTGCGTCCTTTCAGGCGGCGGTGGCCGCAATTGTTGTGGACCGCACTGCGAACGCGATGGATCGATTTGTCAGCGGCTACGGTACCGGCCGAACCTTTGTCGCGGCGGGCGGGGTTGCTGCTAACGGCACGTTGAGAAATGCGCTTGAAGACTTAGCTACGGATCGCGATATGTTGTTTGCTGCGCCCCCCCCGCCGCTCTGCACAGACAATGCGGCAATGATTGCTTGGGCCGGTCTGGAGCGTCTCAGATTGGGTCTGACGGATCCGTTGGATTTCCGGCCCCGGCCCCGTTGGCCGCTGGATCCATCCGCTCCGCCGGCTATTGGCGCTGGGGTGAAGGCTTAATACTTATCCTTACCGTACGCTCTCAGTGCTTTATCCACCGCAAAGGCTGAAGCGAAGAAGGTTAGGAGAAACACGACGAGCTCCCAGCCCATACCGGTAATGTTCAAAATATCAAGCACCTTAAGGACAAGGAAGGCTGCTACTGCTCCGATTGCGCTCGGGAAGAAGCGGATGACTGTATTCATGGGTTGGTTCCATAATAATCCTTAAACCAGGCTACGTAGTTTTGAATTCCCTCGGTGAGATGGACTTGGGGACGATAATCAACAGCTGTTTCCATAGATGATGTGTCACACCATGTGCGTGACATGTCACCGGGTTGCATGGGGACCAAGTTTGTTTTTGCCTTGATACCGAGGGCTAGCTCAATAGTGGTTATAAAATCCATGAGATTTACCGGTTCTCCGCGGCCTACATTTAAAATTCGAAATGGGGCGGTACCGCTAGCTCCGTGATCCGGGTGGCTTCCGTCCCACGCCGACGCTGGTTTTGGTATGTCCTTCATCACACGCACAACACCCTCAACAACATCATCTACATAGGTAAAGTCTCGTTCCATGTCTCCGTTGTTATACACGTCAATCGGCTCATTCCTAAGGATGCGGCTGACGAATCTATATGCCGCCATATCGGGGCGGCCCCAAGGGCCATAAACGGTAAAAAATCTCAAACCTGTCATGGCCAAACCAAATACGTGAGCGTAGGTATGCGCTATACCTTCGTTGGCTTGTTTGGTGGCTGCATAAAGACTTAGAGGATGAGCAATGGCGGCGGATTCTTTGTAAGGTCTTGCGGTGCTAGCGCCATAAACTGAACTAGTTGACGCGAATACGACATGGATTGGCGGTTGGGCGCGGCAAGCTTCTAATAAGTTCATAAATCCGACTATGTTGCCCCCCACATAGGCCCGGGGGTTTTTTGCGCTGTAACGAACGCCAACCTGCGCGGCCAGATGCACTACATGAGTAAAGGGTGTTTCAGAAAAAGTCTGATCAATGTCTTCTTGATTCTCCAGATCACCGCGCACAAGCGTAAAGCCGTTTTGTCGGCTAAGTCGTTCTGCTCTGCTCTCCTTAAGTTTGACGTCGTAATAAGCATTGAAGTTGTCAAAGCCCACCACTTGGTGTCCGTCTGCTAATAGACGCGTGGCTAAATGGTAGCCGATAAAACCCGCCGCTCCTGTAACAAGCACTGTCATACACCTTCTTTCGCCTATCCCATCACCAAAAGCAAGGTCACCAATAGAAAGATAACGCCATGGACTTATATCTGCAGGCATGCCAAGACATCAGCTTATGGGGATATTATGAAGATTAGAACCTGTGGTGTTATTGGGGCTGGTGCGTGGGGTACGGCGTTGGCTATTACGGTCCGCCGAGCTGGCTTAGCTGTAAAGTTGTGGGCAATGGAAGAAGAGGTGGTTGCTTCTATTAATGAGCACCAGAAAAACATCCAGTTTCTGCCTGATGTGGACATTCCGGAGGACATTCAAGCCACTAATAATCTAACCATCGCAGCGGCTGCAGATTTGGTTTTGTTGGTCGTGCCGGCTCAGCATCTAAGGCATATTTGCGGAAAACTCGCTCATGCTTGGTCTCCCGGGGTTCCAGCGGTGATCTGTTCCAAGGGAATTGAGCAGGAAACGGGTGCCCTCATGTCACAGGTTGTTTCAGAGACTCTGCCGGAAGTACCTTTGATGGTGTTGACCGGACCAACCTTTGCCAAGGAGGTGGCCATTGGCCTACCTAGCGCTATCACTCTGGCCTGTGCTGATGAAAATCTTTCTCGCCACGTGTCTCAGGCCATTGGTACCCCCAACTTTCGTCCGTACCAGTCGGACGACGTGGTTAGCGCGGAAATGGGCGGTGCAGTGAAGAATGTGCTAGCTATCGCATGCGGTATTGTTCAAGGCAAGGGGTTTGGAGATAGTGCTCGGGCCGCTCTCATTACCCGGGGGTTGACGGAAATTGGCCGTCTTGCCGCGGCTTTTGGGGGAAAACCGGAGACCCTTATGGGCTTGTGCGGCCTCGGCGACCTGATGCTTACAGCCACTTCAATGCAATCCCGTAATTATTCCCTTGGGGTGGCCCTCGGTGAAGGGAAAACCCTCCATTCGGTTCTAAATGACCGCCGCGCGGTTACAGAAGGGGTGCACACAGCGAAGGCACTCTATGACGTCGCTAATAAGAATCGAGTGGGGATGCCTATCTGCGCAGCAGTGTACGCAGTCTTACACCAAGATGCGGATATTGATACAGTGGTCCGTGAACTTCTAAACCGTCCTTTCCGCGAAGAATTGGACTTTACCCAGTAGAGGATCCCCATAAACACACTTCCATAGGAAACTGCTAGGATTGCCGCCTTTGCGGCAGTGTGTGTCGAAAAGAGAGGTGGTGACCACAAAGACTATGCCTAATATTTACCCAGTCATTCTTTCTGGTGGCGTCGGATCACGGCTGTGGCCGTTGTCTCGGGATCAATTTCCTAAACAGCTACAGGCATTAAATTCTGAGCTGACCCTGCTTCAGGAAACGGCGCTACGCGTCAGTTCCAATACCCACATCAATTTTGAGACCCCCCTTATCATTTGTAACGAAGCACATCGCTTTATAGTGGGCGAACAGCTCTCCGCTATTGGTGTTGATCCAAGAGCCATTATCATTGAACCGACCGGACGCGATACTGCACCAGCTGCTGCCGTGTCAGCGCTTTTATTGGATAAAGAAGAAGATGCATTGATTCTAATTATGGCATCCGACCACTTAATAAGTAAAACGGAGGCGTTTCGTCTTTCTATTGCAAGCTCCGTCCCTGTCGCATCCTCGGGAAGGCTGGTATCTCTCGGTGTGGAGCCTACATTCGCCAGCCCTAGCTACGGATATATTAAACGAGGCGCTTCTATTTCCGGATTGGGGGACGCTTGCGGTATTGAGGGTTTTGTAGAGAAGCCCGAGGCTGCGAAGGCTTCTGAATTTCTAAAATCCGGAGAATATCTTTGGAACTCGGGGATTTTCTTGTTCCCCGCCGAGCTCTACCTGTCGGAGCTTAACAAGTTTGAGCCCGACATTGTTCCAGGCTGTCAGGCTGCACTGGACAAGGGCAGAGACGATTTGTTTTTCTTTAGGTTAGAGGAAGAGGCGTTTCTAAAAGTACCGAGCCAGTCTATTGATCGCGGTGTAATGGAGCGCACAACCATCGGTGCTGTAGTTCCGGTCGATATTGGTTGGGCAGATGTTGGTTCTTGGTCTGCACTCCACGAAAAAACTGAAAAGGATATCCATGGCAACAGCCTTATTGGCGATGTCAAAGCAATCGATAACCACGGAACATATGTGCGTTCGGAAAGTCAGTTCACCGCTGCCATCGGCTTGAAAGACACAATCGTTGTAGTCACGGATGACGCGGTTCTTGTTGCGGACAAGGCTCACGACCAGACTGTCAAGAACCTAGTGGAGGATCTCAAAGCTGCCGACCGCAAGGAGGCTACTTCTCTGGCAAGGGTTTATCGGCCGTGGGGATGGTTTCAGACGATTGATGAGGGTGAGCAATTTAGGGTCAAGCGCATAGTTATTAAGCCTGGCGCCAAGCTGTCTCTGCAAAAACACAAGCACCGCTCGGAGCATTGGGTGGTGGTAAGGGGGGAGGCCTTGGTGACAAGGCGCGAGGAGGAATTCTTGTTACGCGAAAACGAATCAGCGTTTATTCCCGCTGGCACCTTGCATCGTCTAGCCAATCCCAGCGATGTCGAATTACATATGGTCGAAGTCCAGTCCGGGAAACATATTCTTGAAAGTGATATAGTTAGAATCGAAGACGAATATGGTCGCGCGGAAGATGTTTAAGACTACTTGGCTTGGGGCGCTGATAAGACAAATTTCTCAAGCGCCAATGCTGCTTTGTCTTTGATTGTTTTACGAATGCAGCATTCCTGCTTTTTCTTTAAGATGATAAATAATCTACCCCAGGTCATCTTCATCCAAATGCATCTCTGAGGGTGCACTGCTTACACTCTTACTCAACGAATAGGAGACGCTATGCTCATTGCTATTATGTGCCTTGACAAACCGAATTCATTGGGCCTCCGCATGGCTACTCGACCCCAACACCTGGAATGGCTTAAGAACAATATGCCGGAGGCCGCATACGTGGGGCCATTGCTTGACGATGAAGGAGATTCCTTGTTAGGCAGCCTTTATATACTCGAATTTGAAGATGTTGCCGCCGCTCGTGCCTGGATTGTTGATGAGCCCTACTATATGGCCGATCTTTTTGAATCTGTCTTGATGCGTCCATCTAGGAATATCTTGCCCATGTTGTGAGGCGATATGAACGAAATACTATGCGGGCTCCCCGACCTAGAAACTACGGGAGGGAAGGGCATTTTGTTAAAGCGTAATGGAAGCCGCTTAGCAGTTTTTGTCGTAAAAGACGGTGATTGCATCGTAGGTTACGTGAATTCCTGTCCTCACGCTCGATTGCCTCTTAACTTTCATGAAAACCGATTCTTTGATCGCACTGGCCTCCGTTTGTTTTGCACTAACCACGGTGCCACCTTCGATATTGCAACCGGACTCTGCCTTCGCGGACCCTGTAAGGGTGATAGCTTAACTCCTTTTCCGGTCGAGATTAGGGATGGCTTTATAATATCTGCCGACGGGACGTGACTTTTCGTCGCCCTCTTGGCTATCATCCGCTACACGCAGGAGTGAGGCAAAACTGGACCCTACGGCTGTTGAGGGAGAAGAGCTGGCCATGACAAATCAAACCGTTATCGATATTCCCGAAATGTGGGCCAAGTCCGCTTGGGCCAATGATGCGAAATATATCGACATGTACAAACTGTCTGTGGAGGACCCAGAGAGATTCTGGAGCGAACAGGGTCGTCGCATAGACTGGATGACACCTTATTCAATAGTTAAGGATATCTCATATCAAAAGGATAACATTCGCATTCGCTGGTTTGCTGATGGAAACTTGAACGCTTCCTTTAATTGCCTTGACCGCCACATCGAGCACAGGGGGGATCAAACGGCAATCATATGGGAAGGCGATGAGCCTGATCAGGATAAGCGGATCACTTATCGTCAGTTATACGAGCAAGTTTGTCGACTAGGTAACGCGCTGAAGTCTCTGGGTATTAAGAAAGGCGATCGTGTTTGCGTCTATATGCCGATGATAGTGGAGGCGGCGGTAGCGATGCTCGCTTGTGCTCGCATAGGTGCCGTCCATTCGGTTGTCTTCGGCGGCTTTGCGCCCAATTCTCTGGCTGATCGCATTAACGACTGTACGGCAGACGTAGTGATAACTGCAGACGAGGCTTTGCGTGGCGGTAAGACCGTGCCCCTTAAAGCCAATGTAGATGCTGCACTGACGCAGTGTCCGTCTGTGCGCCATGTTCTTGTAGTTAAACGAACGAGCGCTGCGGTCGCTATGCAAAAACCGCGGGATATTTGGTACTCCGCTATCACAGAGGAACAGTCTACCAGCTGTGAACCAGAAAAAATGAACGCGGAGGATCCGCTGTTTATCCTATATACGTCAGGGTCCACCGGCAAGCCAAAGGGTGTTCTCCACACTACTGGTGGTTACATGGTTTATGCATCCATGACACATCAATATGTGTTTGATTATAAAGAGGGGGAAGTTTACTGGTGTACCGCTGATGTGGGTTGGATCACTGGTCACAGCTATATAGTTTACGGGCCGCTGGCCAACGGCGGGATCACGTTAATGTTCGAGGGAGTTCCCACATATCCTGACAACTCGCGATTTTGGCGGGTTATAGATAAGCACGGTGTCAATACTTTCTACACTGCACCGACGGCCATTCGCGCGTTGATGCGAGAAGGGGATACGCCGGTCACCAAGACGATGCGCAAGTCTTTGCGTCTATTGGGCACAGTGGGAGAGCCTATCAACCCCGAAGCTTGGTTGTGGTATCATCGGGTTGTTGGAGGTGGTCGTTGCCCCATAGTCGATACATGGTGGCAGACCGAAACCGGGGGTATTCTTATTACACCACTTCCCGGGGCGACGAGACTCAAACCAGGGTCCGCTACTCGACCCTTTTTCGGTATCCAACCTTGCATTGTTGATGGTAAAGGCAAAGAATTGGAAGGTCCTGCGAACGGAAATCTTTGTATAAAGGATTCATGGCCCGGTCAGATGCGGACTGTTTTTGGCGACCATCAGCGGTTCATTGACACCTATTTTTCCCAATTTCCCGGTAAGTACTTTACCGGTGATGGTTGTCGCCGCGATGAAGATGGCTATTACTGGATTACGGGCCGAGTTGATGACGTTCTCAATATCTCGGGTCACCGCATGGGTACGGCCGAGATTGAAAGCTCGTTGGTGGCACATGACGCTGTCGCTGAAGCAGCGGTGGTGGGATTCCCTCACGACATCAAGGGACAGGGTATCTATGCATATGTTACTTTGATGGAAGGGACCGAAGCCACGCAAGCGCTTTACGACGAACTCATAACCTGGGTACGCAATGATATTGGTGCAATCGCTAAGCCTGATTATTTGCAATGGGCGCCTGGTTTGCCAAAGACTCGGTCTGGCAAAATCATGCGAAGGATATTGAGGAAGATTGCTGAGAATGAATTAGAAAACCTGGGTGACACCTCTACCTTGGCTGATCCTCTGGTGGTTGAGGAGCTGGTTGCAAATCGGGTTAGAGCTTGAGATGAAGATAAGTTGAGGTCCCTTGGGTGAGCTAGGGTATCCAATACCATTGATTTGCAAGTATGCGTGGCCTGAAGATGACATGTTGTTAGTGTGGAGCCGTGTTTTCACAGGAGATGCTCAATTTGGCATGTTCTATGTGGGGCCTTGTGGACATAAATAAAAGCGGGATTATTGTTTTTGTTGCCGAGTCTCGATAATCTCAAAAATCACTACATCGACCCTTATTTTCCCAATCCCCGAAGCGGGTCGGCTCTGGTCCTTTGGGTCCCCCGGTCTCTTCGTTTTCGCTAGTATTCTTTGTCTTATCGCGAGGTTTGGGTTTCAGAGTTTTGCCCTCTGTCCTGTCCGTCTCCTTCTTTTCGTTGCTTTTTCTCATGCCGGTCATGCACCAGTATTTTTTGCGCGTTTAGCTATAGAGCGAATGTCTAAAAAAAGAGAGTCAGTTGGTAATAGACAGTTGGCAATTAGCAATAGACACCCGGCGTGCGCTAATAGTTATCGGCTGCGACAAGGCATACGCCTTAGTCACTCCGCTGCCCGGACTTCGGCTTCGTTGTCTATCGGTAACATCTTAGACCCAAGTAGTCGGCCATATGTAAGCGAAGGCATAACCATCATGCCGCCGCAGAAGGCTCCACCCATCAAAGATCCGGCGCCAAGCACTTCACCAGCGGCATAGAGCCCCGGGATAACCGAGCCATTATCTCTGATGACCCGAAGTTCTCCGTTTACGGCGAGACCAACGGTGGAGGATATGGACATGCCTTGGGAACGTATGGCATAGAACGGCGGATTTTCTACTGCTCTAGGCATGTATTTACGGCCGAGGGCGTCCTTGTTAGCCTTTTGGCCAGTGTTAAAGGTGGTAATGGTTTTGGATAACCTGACAGCGTCCAGGCCGGCGCTAACCGCCAGTTCCTCGATTGTGTTTGCACTGAAGAACATAGGGTGCTCCACAGCGGCCTCACGCATGTCATCCGATTTCCAGTCGGCAATGATGGGTGGCGCTTGATTTAGCGTATCTTCGTCGAAAATAATCCAGTGGCGGAGACCTGGTTGCTGGAGAATGGTGTGTTCACGTACGTCAACACTAGGTTCATCTTCACGGATAAAACGCTCCGCGTTGGCATTTACATAAACCTCCCAGGGCATGCGCATGTGTGGCCAATGAGTAGGCCTTACGTAAACTGGGCTCGGAAACTCATCGTTCTCTAATACTGCGCCGAAACTGGTCAGATAGTTCTCTTTTCCGCGCAGGTATCCTCCTGCTGCTTGGCCAAGCTTTAAGCCTGCACCCATACATGTGGGGTAAGAACCTTTGCCGTAGCACGGGTGTCCGCATAGTTCTTCATAGAATACCGGGTCGGATACATAACCACCCGTTGCAATTAAAATGGATCGGCCCCGGTAGCTTGTCGTCACCCCTGTCTTCGTCGTAGCAATTACGCCTGTAACGGCGCCACTACTATCCTG
>Ga0315336_1003101_pt1 | contig 23118 bp, 20 predicted proteins | sample ASW5metaG_FD_204512 | JGI IMG/M metagenome (GOLD analysis project Ga0315336, IMG submission 204512) | Ammonia-oxidizing marine archaeal communities from Monterey Bay, California, United States - ASW #5 | ecosystem: Environmental > Aquatic > Marine > Intertidal zone | place: USA: California... | reverse complement strand
CTGAAGGAGGTCGAGCTGGTCCCGATCGAGCACCTCGATGAAGTGCTTGCGAATGCGATTCAGCTGCCCGAAGGTCGCGAGTCGATCTTCCAGTTCGACAAGCGCGACGGCCAGCTTCCGATGCTCGTTGCGAAGCCTGACGAAGACGGAGACGTTACGACGCACTGAGGTTACGACCCAGGGCTGAGAACCATATGGCTAACGCCGCTTCGCGAGGAGCGGCGTTTGTCGTTTGGGAGGGAGGGAGGTAGCTTCCTACCCCGTCGTAGTCGGCACAGAGGAGATGTCTGTATGTTCGTCTCTCGTCGGCTCGACTCTCACGGGGCGGTTAGCTCAGTTGGGAGAGCATCGGCCTTACAAGCCGGGGGTCACTGGTTCAAGCCCAGTACCGCCCACCATTTTCCTGCCCGAGGCCTTAAGGCGGGGTAATGCTGCGAGCGCCGGCCCGGGCCAGCCCCTTCGAGACCCAGACGCGCCTCGGTATTTGAAGTGCTCAAGGGTTGCTGTTAACTAGACCGACTGCGCTGGCAGTTGTTGGCACGAGGGTGCGGGGTCGTAGTTCAGCTGGTTAGAACGCCGGCCTGTCACGCCGGAGGTCGCGAGTTCGAGTCTCGTCGGCCCCGCCATCTCGCGCAGCTTCCTCCTTTGAACAGGAAGGGGGCCGCCGCCACAGCGAGAGCGCAGCATTTGATCGAGGCCGGGATTCCGAGGACGCAATCGATGCAGAAGGTGACCAAGAGTTTGTCGAAGGAAGCGGCCATGGAGGCGCGCACCTGGTACATCGTAGACGCGGCAGCTCAGCCGTTGGGTCGTCTCGCGACGCGTGTCGCACGCACCTTGCGCGGCAAGAACAATCCGGCCTTCACGCCCCATGTCGATTGTGGTGACTTCGTCATTATCGTCAACGCAGACAAGGTCCACCTGACCGGCCGTAAGCTCGAGCAGAAGATTTACTATCGCCACTCAGGCTGGATTGGCGGCATCCGAGAAGAGAACGCAGCCTCGTTGCTCGAGCGCGCTCCCGAACAAGTCCTTCGAAAAGCAATCGTAGGTATGTTGCCGAAGAACCGACTTGGCCGGCAGTTGGCTACCAAGCTCAAGATTTATGCCGGCGTGGAGCACCCGCACGCCGCACAGAAGCCCGCCGAATTACCGGCCTGAGCTTTATACTGGTATCGGAGATCGACTAGATGGCGACAACGCAGGAATTTGCAGCAACGGGACGACGCAAGACGTCGGTGGCGCGTGTGCGCTTGGTGCCCGGCTCTGGGCAATACAAGATCAACAGTCGCGAACTCGAAGAGTACTTCCCACGCCCCACCGCACGCATGGTTATCGCTCAGCCCTTCGAACTCACGAAGACCACTTCGCTCTACGACATTATCGTCAGCGTAAAAGGCGGCGGCATCTCTGCGCAAGCAGGCGCGGTTCGACACGGCGTGAGTCGTGCATTGCTTCTTGCGCAACCCGACCTGCGGCCCGCGCTCAAGAAGGCTGGCTTCTTGACTCGTGATCCCCGCGAGGTTGAACGTAAGAAGTACGGGCATCACAAAGCCCGCAAACGTCCGCAGTACTCGAAACGATAGTCTCACGAGTGCGGCGAGGGCCCAATGCTCCGGAATAACCCGATCGACGGCTCCACCGGGACGGTCCGGGTAGCGGTCGTTGGCGCGACCGGCTATGCGGGCGCCGAACTCGTACGCCTTCTTTCCACCCACCCGAACGCGAACATAACCGTCGCGACATCCGAGAAAGACGCCGGCAAGCCACTCGGTGCTGTCCATCGTTACCTGGCTCCGATCGGTGCGAACTTGATCAGCGCTGACGTCGATCGCATCGCTGATTCTTCTGATTTTGCCTTTGTCGCCTTGCCGCACGGCGCCTCGACGCCGGTCGTAGGCGGGCTCATTGACGCCGGTCTTCGCGTCGTGGACCTGGGGGCCGATTTCCGATTCGCCGATCGCGTACTCTATGAGCAGTGGTACGGTACCCATGAGGCCCCCGCGTTGCTCGAACAGGCGGTCTACGGATTGACCGAGTATGCACGCGACACGGTGGTCGAGGCTCAGCTTGTCGCGAACCCTGGCTGTTACCCTACCGGAGCCCTCATGGCCCTGTTGCCGATCGCCGATCTCATCGGGTCGCCGGTGTTCGTGGATTCCAAGTCGGGGACCTCGGGTGCCGGTCGGGCTGCCAAGACCGAGCAGATATTTGCAGAAGTGACCGAGAACATTCGGCCTTACGGTACATGGAAACACCGGCACCAACCGGAGATCGAATCGACCTTGCAGCGCCTAGGCGGCACGGACGCGCGGGTGCGATTCTCTCCCCACCTTTTGCCCATAGCACGAGGGCTGCTGAGCAGCTGTTACGTCGCATTCGATCAGGCGGTCGACCTTGCCGCGTTGTTGTCCGCGAAATATGCCCACGAGCGCTTTGTTACCGTGCTGGCGGAAGGCGAGGTCCCCGAACTGCGCAATGTTCGTGGCACAAACCAGGTTGAAATAGGTTTCGCCTACGACCGTGACGAACGCTGCGCGACGGTTATTTCGGCGATCGACAATTTGGGGAAGGGGGCTGCAGGGCAGGCCGTCCAGAACTTCAATTGTATGCTGGGATTGCCGGAGAATACCGGTCTCGAACTACTCGCAGCCCTGCCTTAGCGCCGACGAGGTTTGCGGCCGCGGCACCAACGCTAGATATCGGATCCGACGTACAGTGCGGCGCCGATTGCCGCGAACAGAACGTTCGCGGTCCATGCAGCGACGATCGGGGGGAGTCCGCCGGTCCGCCCGATCGAAAGCGCGATACCCATCGTTACCCAGTAGGCGAACCCTACTGCGAGTCCAGCGATAAGGTTCGAGGCGACGCTCCCGCGCCCGCCTCCGCGCACGGCCAAAGGGAACCCCACCAGCACGGTGACCAATCCGGCGAATGGAAGCGAGAGTTTTGAGTGCAGATCGACCTCGAATGCATCGGAATGCAGCCCTCTGGCGCGCAGTACCGCGATCCGTCGCCACAGCTGCGCAAAACCGAGCTCTTTGGTTTTCTGGCGACGATTCGCGAACTCGCTCGGAGGATCGCTGAGGACGAGCTCGCCGGGTCTCATCGGCCGCAGGGCGAACTCCCCGTCGTCGGCGAGTTCTTTTACCAGGCCGCCTGAGATTTCCCACATCTCGCCGCGCCAGAACGCTTCGGGTACTTCCAGGATTTTCAGCAGTCGGAAATCGCTGTCGGTCTCGTACAGTGTCAGCCCGAAGAGCGCTCGTCGATTGGCATCGAAGTAGTCGATGTTGAAAAAACCTTCGCGGCCCTGGAACCACAAGGAACTTGCGTTGAAGGCACCGGTGGAGCGTTTCTTCATGATGGACATGTCGCGAATGCGTCGCGATTCTGCCGATGTCGGGGGAACCACGGTCTCGTTCCAGACCAGCATTCCGGTGCTTAGTAGGCCGTTGAGATAGAGCAGTGGAAGGGCAAGGCGCCATGTCGAGATTCCGCATGCACGAAAAGCCAGTATCTCGTGATGCCGCGCGAGCGTACCCAGGCTAATGAGGACCGCGAGCAGGGCCGCTGCTGGGTACACCTCGCGAAGTATGTTCGGCAGCTTCAGCGCGAAATATGCAGCGACCGTCGATAGCTCGGGCTCGTAGTCCTTCAAATTGTCGAGCGCGTTGAAGAAGTCGATGGTGAGAAAGAGCCCGACCCCGGTAGCCAAGCAAATCCCGATAGCCTTGAAATACTGGCCTATCAGGTAGCGAGCGATGATGCTCATTCTGCGCTACTGCGCCGGTTCTTCAGTCGCTGCCAAGCCTCAGACAGGGACGGAAGGGCGGGGTGGTCGCGCGAGACGCGGCGCATGAAGTAGATGGCCAGGATGGCGACGACGATGTTCGGCATCCACATGGCGGGAGCCGCCGCTAGCGTGCCGCCGCGTGCGAGTGTCACGCCTGCGCTCAGCAAAAGGTAGTAGATGAGGATCACCACGATGCTCACGGCCATGCCGCGGGCGCGCACCGCGCGCGAGCGCTGGATACCCAGCGGTACGCCTACGAGACCCAGTAACAGCCCCGCCGCGGTCAGCGCGAACTTGCGTTGGATCTCGATGTCTTCTTCGATCGGATCCTCGCCGGCGCGAACCCGCGCGCGTTTCGAGGCTAGGAGCTGCGGCCAGTCGAGATGGCGTGGCCCGGCGTCCTCAGCCCGGATCTCGGGCATGTCCTCCTCCAGATCGAGGTTCACTTCGAGAGATTGGAAGTCCGTCTTGTCGTAGCTCTCCTGCGCCGCATGGTAGGAGAGACTCGTGCCGTCGAGCAGCCGCAAATACACGGTCTTGAGCTCCTCGTTTGTAACCAGGCGGCCGGCGGTCGCAAAGATTGTTGTCCGCCGGTAATTCTCGCGCTCGTCGCTGAGCAGGATGCCCTTCATGAGGCCCTGTTCCTGGTCCAGGCTATCGACGTATATGACCATCCCGCCAAACGTCGAATTGAACATACGCGGTCGTAGTGCGGCGGTCGCCCGCGTTTTGGCGATGTCGTAGAGCGTGTCCTCAATGCGCCTGTTGGCCCACGGACTTGCATAGGCTGCCAACGAGAACGTGAGCACGGCGACGGAGATTCCGAAGATCAGAACCGGCTGCAGGAGACTGGTCACTTCGATGCCCGCCGCCCGGATGCCGGTCAGTTCGCCATCGGTCGCGAGCCGCCCGAAGGCCACTACGCTGGCGAGCAGTACTGCCATCGGGATTGCGAGTTCCAAGAACGACGGGAGGATATAGCCGAAAAGAAGCAGGACCTTTTGCGCCGGCACGCCACGTGCCAGCACCAGATCAACGAGTTCGAGTATGCGCGCCACCAACAAGACGAAGGTGAAGATGCCGAGTCCGGCTACGAAGGCTGCTCCGACCTCGCGAAGTATGTAACGGCGTAGGGTTTTACCCATGGAAAGGCCCAGTGTAGACAACCGGTGTTCGGCTGTAAATTGCCAGGCATCGCCTGGGCTTCCAGCGGATCCTTGCCATGTCAGGTCGCGATAATCGCAGTTCACGAAAAACGCGCAACTCCCGGCGCGGTCGCGCATCGCAGAGCGGGGCGGGCGGCGTAATCATCATCGGTGGCCCTCACGCCGTGGAGGCCGCGCTCGAAGACCCCTCCAGCGTGCATCGCGTGCTGGTAGAGCAAGGGGCCGGCCTGCGCGCCGAGCGGCTGGGGGAGCAGGCGCGGCAGCTAGGCGTGGGGCTTTCGACCGTCACTGTCGGCGAAGCAGACCGCGCGAGCGGTGTTCGCGCGCAGGGGATCGCCGCCGAGATCTCCTATCGCTATGCAGATCTGGATGACTTTCTCAGCGCAACTCATGGTCTTCTCGTTTTCCTCGACGGCATCGAAGACCCGCATAACCTCGGAGCGATCATCCGGACCTGCGAGGCGGCGGGAGCGCTGGCGGTCGTAATACCTACCCGGCGCAGCGTATCGGTGACGTCAGCCGTGGCGCGAGCATCGGCCGGGGCGGCGATGCGGCTCCCGGTTTGCCGAGCCGGGAACCTGGTTCAGGCCATGGAATCGGCGAGAAAGGCGGGTTTCTGGCTGGTGGGCCTGGCTGCCGAGGCTGAGCAGGACCTCACCCCGACGCCGCCCGATTCGAAGACCGGGCTCGTGGTGGGCAGCGAGGGAGCCGGACTTCGCCGCCTGGTGGCCGAAAACTGCGATCATTTGGCCTCTATTCCAATGCTCGGAGAGACCGAATCGCTCAATGCGTCGGTCGCGACCGCTTTGGCGGTCTACCGGTTGCGCGAGTCCGTGCTGTATGACCGCAGCCACTGTTGACAGTTTTCTGGGTGATTGATACGCAGACGTGTTTCGCTGGCGCGTTGGTTGGTCTTTTGACGGCTCCACGCCGACCCCACCACCACTTGGGTGGGTCCGCGATGGGTGGTAAAACCTGATCCTCGCATGAAATACGGCGTCGAATGTGGTTCGTATGGCCTTTTCGGCGTCTCGGAACTAGGTGCACGGTCTTCGTCGAGCGCGTAGAGCGGATGATGTCGTAGCACCTATTGGTGCGTGGCCGGTCCGGCGTGGTTTGGTAGCGCCGATGTAGCTCAGTTGGCTAGAGCAGCTGATTTGTAATCAGCAGGTCGCCAGTTCGAGTCTGGCCATCGGCTCCACTGCGTCGTTGGTTCGAAATCGAACTGTCGACACCGGCCGTTGGCCCGAGAACGCGTCCGTCAGCGAAACGGTACGAAGAAGATTCGAGAGAAGATTTTGAGAATGAAGCTTTAAAGAGAGTCGCGGAGAGGTACCCAAGCGGTCAACGGGAGCAGACTGTAAATCTGCCGGCTTATGCCTACGGAGGTTCGAGTCCTCCCCTCTCCACCACTCGAAAAAGCGTGGGCGACTTTAAGCCGAGCGCTGACGGAAGAACGAAAGAGAAGACGGAGATACGGCACATGATCTCTCGCCCGCTGCGCCAGCGAAGCGCCCTCGAGCGCAACGAGAGACCGAGCCGTTACTCACGTCGTGCGGGAGTAGCTCAGATGGTTAGAGCATCAGCCTTCCAAGCTGAGGGTCGCGAGTTCGAATCTCGTCTCCCGCTTGTAGCTAGTACGAGAGCGCAATGCGCTTCGTCGGCCCACGTAGCTCAGGCGGTAGAGCACTTCCTTGGTAAGGAAGAGGTCACCGGTTCAAATCCGGTCGTGGGCTCCATAGTGAGACTCCGTCGTCTGCGGTTGGTGCAGATCGTGCGGGGTACGAGGGTCAAGCGGGTTTGCGTCGCGGATATCGACGACCTGGTTGCGTAGGTAGATCCGGAAGTCAGGAGAGTAAGGGATGGCGAAGGCTAAATTTGAGCGAACGAAGCCGCACGTGAACGTCGGAACGATTGGTCATGTAGATCATGGTAAGACGACATTGACGGCAGCGATCACGTTGGTCCAGAGCAAGCTGATGGGCGGCGAGGTGATGGCGTTCGAAGATATCGACAAGGCTCCCGAAGAGAGAGAGCGCGGCATTACGATTGCGACGGCGCACGTCGAGTACGAGACGGTAGCACGCCACTACGCGCACGTAGATTGCCCCGGTCACGCCGACTATGTGAAGAACATGATCACGGGAGCGGCGCAGATGGACGGTGCGGTGCTCGTTGTGTCGGCGGCCGACGGTCCGATGCCTCAGACGCGAGAGCACATATTGCTGGCTCGTCAGGTTGGGGTACCGCGCATCGTGGTATTCCTGAACAAGGCCGACATGGTCGACGACGAAGAGCTTCTAGAGCTTGTAGAGCTGGAAGTGCGCGAGCTTTTGTCGAACTACGAGTTCCCGGGCGACGACATTCCTGTGATCACGGGTTCTGCGCTCAAGGCGCTGGAGAACAGCGACGACGAAGCGCATACCAAGTGCATCGCGGAACTGATGACGGCGCTCGATGAGTACGTGCCGATTCCTAAGCGCGAGATCGACATGGACTTCCTGATGCCGATCGAAGACGTGTTTTCGATCTCTGGTCGCGGGACGGTGGTCACGGGCCGAATCGAGCAGGGCAAAGTAAACGTAGGCGACGAGATAGAGATCGTCGGCATTCGCGACACGGACAAGACGACGGTAACGGGCGTCGAGATGTTCCGTAAGTTGCTCGATTCGGGCGAAGCGGGAGACAACGTGGGCTGTCTGCTTCGTGGTACGAAGAAAGAAGAAGTAGAGCGTGGTCAGGTTTTGGCAAAGCCGGGCTCGATTACGCCGCACACGGTATTTGATGCGGAGGCCTACGTTCTGACGAAGGACGAGGGCGGCCGTCATACGCCGTTTTTCAAAGGATATCGACCGCAGTTTTATTTCCGCACGACGGACGTGACGGGGATCTGCGAGTTGCCGGAAGGCACCGAGATGGTGATGCCAGGCGATACGGTGAACATGAAGGTGAATCTGATAACGCCGATTGCGATGGACGAAGGACTTCGTTTCGCGATTCGTGAAGGCGGCCGCACGGTAGGCGCGGGCGTCGTTACCAAGATTCACGAGTAGCGAGCGGAGGAACGGGCAATGCGTGACGAGATCGTCCTGGCCTGCGGCCAGTGCAAGCGAAAGAACTACCGCGCGAGTCGCAACAAGAAGCTCTCGACCGAAAAGCTCGAGCGCAAGAAGTTTTGCCCCTCGTGTCGGGTTCATACCTTGCACAAGGAAGGCAAGACCTGAACGAGTTTGGGTCAGTAGCTCTAATTGGTAGAGCATCGGACTCCAAATCCGAGGGCTCCAGGTTCGAATCCTGGCTGACCCGCCAGTTTTGTGACCCGCAGGGTGTATCGGTTTACCGGCCTGCTGGTTGCGTGAAGCGATGAGTGCCCCGCCATAGGCGGAACGACTAGGGGCGCAGTTTAGAGAGGCGCGCAGGATGTGCGTGTGGCAAACGACAGAGGCGAACGAAGAATGCCGAGCGTGAGTGAATACATAATCCAAGGCCGGGATTTTATGGGCGACGTCAGCACGGAGCTCAAGAAGGTCTACTGGCCTCCGCGTAGCGAAACCGTGGCCTTTACCGGCGTCGTGCTCGTCGTAGTATCGTTTGTGGCCGCGTACCTGGGAATCGTCGACTTCGTGTTGTCGCGGCTTCTCAGTTTACTCTTCTAAAGGAGCGAAGGGAGATGTCTGAAGAAAACGACACCACCGCTGCTCCCGAGCCGCCGGCACCGCAGCCGAGTGCTCCGGTTGAAGGCGCTGCAGCGGACGAGCAGGGCGAGCGAGCTGAAGAAGCGGGGCCGGTAATGGAGTGGTACATCGTGCACACGTACTCCGGCTACGAGTCCAACGTGAAGCGGCAGCTCGAAGAGCGCGTGCGCTTAGCCGGCAGGGAGTCGCAGTTCGGTGAGGTGTTGGTTCCTGCCGAGCGGGTGATCGAGCTGGTGAAAGGGAAGAAGCGTGAGGCTTCGCGCAACCTGTTTCCCGGTTACATTCTCGTGCAGATGGAACTCACCGATGACACTTGGCACGTCATCAACGACACGCCGAAAGTCACCGGGTTCGTGGGCGGTGATACGAACCCACCGGCCATATCGGAAGCGGAAGTGCAGGCAATCGTTCAACAGATAGAAGAAGGCGCGACACGGCCGAAAGCCAAAGTCGCCTTCGAAGTCGGAGACCAGGTCAAGGTGATCGACGGGCCGTTCTCTGAGTTCAATGGCGTCGTAGAAGAGATTCGGCCCGACAAGGGCACCCTGAAGGTTTCCATATCGATTTTCGGACGCTCAACGTCGGTCGAGATGGAACTCGTTCAGGTGGAAAAGGTGTAGGCGGAAATGGCAAAGAAGGTCGTCGATTCACTCAAGCTTCAGATCCTTGCCGGCAAGGCGAATCCGAGTCCTCCCGTAGGCCCGGCACTCGGCCAGCGCGGCGTGAACATTATGGAGTTTTGCAAGGCGTTCAACGCGAAGACGCAGCAGTTGGGCGACGTGATCATCCCTGTGGTGATTACGGTCTACGCCGACCGCTCCTTCTCGTTCATTACCAAGACTCCGCCTGCGTCGATGCTCCTTAGAAAAGCGGCAAAGCTGGCGAAGGGCTCACCCGAACCGAACAAGGACAAGGTCGGCAAGGTGTCACGAGCTCAAGTAAAAGAGATCGCTGAAACGAAGATGGAAGACCTCAACGCGAACGATGTGAACGCCGCGATGAAGATCATCGAAGGTACTGCCCGCAGCATGGGTATCACGGTCGAGGGATAGAGATGGCCAGGCAGGGAAAACGATACAAGAAAGCGGCCGAAGAGATCGACGGCGAGAAGGCCTACACGCTTACAGAAGCGATGGGCCTTGTTGCGAAAGGCGGCGGCACGAAGTTCGACGAGTCGATCGAATTGGCCGTTCGTCTCGGCGTTGATCCTCGACACGCCGACCAGAACGTTCGCGGCACAGTTTCGTTGCCCCACGGCACCGGTAAAGACGTGAGGGTCGCGGTCTTTGCCAAGGGCGAGAAGGCCCAGGAAGCCAAAGACGCGGGTGCCGACTTCGTCGGTGACGATGATCTCGTAGCCAGAGTAAAAGAAGAAGGCTTCCTCGACTTCGACCGCGCGGTGGCAACTCCCGACATGATGGGCAGCGTTGGCAAGATCGGCAAGGTCCTTGGTCCGCGCGGACTGATGCCGAATCCGAAGGTTGGCACCGTGACAATGGACGTTGGCAAGATCGTGAGCGAACTCAAGGCCGGTCAGGTCGAATATCGCGTTGACAAAGCGGGTATCGTCCACGTTGCGATCGGGAAGGTCTCGTTCGGTGCTGAGAAGCTGCTCGACAACGCGAAATCGTTGCTGGGTAGTCTCACGAAGGCGAAGCCTGCCAGCGCGAAGGGAACTTACATGCAGTCCGTGAACGTCTCGTCGACGATGGGCCCGGGCATAACCGTCGATGCCGGCGACATTAAGTCGGCGTTGACTTCAGCTTAGAGCGCAACGATGAATCGAACAGAGAAAACGCAGCAAATAGAAGAGCTCAGCGAACGGTTTGGCCGATCGCCGATCGCGATCGTCACGGATTACCGTGGCTTGAACGTGGGGCAGATCACGGTCCTGAGGCGTATGGTTCGCGAAGCTGAAGGCGAGTTCTTGATTTCGAAGAACTCGCTTACGCGGCTCGCGATTACGGACACTGAAAGCGCGCCGATCGCCGACTGGCTGAGCGGGCCTATCGGTGTTGCCTATGGCTACGGCGATGCCGTTGCGATTGCCAAGGCTGTTAACGCATTCGCCAAAGATAACGAAGCGCTCGAGATCAAGGGCGGAGTGCTTGATGGTGCGGCGCTCGACGTCGGCCAACTCGAGCAGCTCGCCAAGATGCCGGGCAAAGACGAGCTGCGCGCGCAATTACTCGCGCTGCTTATGACCCCGGCGACCCAGCTGGTCCGTGTGCTCGCAGCACCGGCACAGCAAATGGTGCAAGTACTTGATGCGCGCCGTCAGGCCGAGGAAGGCTGACGCGAGCGGAAGGATGACGTTTGACACCGAGGCGGTGTCGGACTGACTGTGAATTTTTAGACAGGTGAGCGGCGACAACGCCGCATCGACAGGAGGAAATAATGGCTCTTAATACAGAGGAAAGGCAGGACATCATCGAGAAGCTGTCAGCTGCCAGCGTCCTCGAGATCGCTGAGCTCGTCAAGGAGCTCGAAGACAAGTGGGGCGTGAGTGCAGCTGCTCCGGTAGCAGTTGCTGCCGGTCCCGCTGCAGGTGGCGAAGCCGAGGCTGCGGTTAAGGATGAATTCGACGTCGTCCTTACGAACTTCGGCGAAAAGAAGATCCAGGTCATCAAAGCCGTACGCGAGCTGACCGGCTTGGGTCTCAAGGAAGCCAAAGACCTCGTCGAGAGTGCGCCGAAACCCGTTAAGGAAGGCGCCAATAAAGACGACGCGGAAGCTGCTAAGGCCAAGATCGAAGAGGCCGGCGGAACCGCAGAGCTGAAGTAGGAAAGCGGTTCGGACCGGAGCTCCCGTAACGGGAGTTCGTCGTAGACGTTGTCAGGGGTAGTCCCTGACATTTTACTCGGACATTACCGCAGGAGATGGCATGGCATCGATCGTTACCCAAAATCTCAGGCTAAGAAGAAACTTTGGAAAGATTCGTAGGGTTTTGGACGTTCCAAACCTGATCGAAATCCAGAGACGCTCCTATGATAAGTTTCTGCAAGCCGATATGTCGCCGGAAGAGCGCACCGATACCGGAGGGCAGGGGGTATTCAAATCGGTCTTTCCCATCAAGGACTTCAGTGGGACGGCCGAGCTGGCGTTTGTCAGCTATGCGATCGGCGATCCGAAGTACGACGTCGAGGAGTGCCACCAGCGTGGCATGACTTTCTCGGCGCCGCTCAAGGTCACCGTTCAGCTGATCACATACGACATCGATGAAGATACGCAGGCCAAAACGCTCAAGGACATCAAAGAGCAGGAGGTCTACTTCGGCGAGATTCCCATGATGACCGACAACGGTACGTTTATGGTGAACGGAACCGAGCGTGTCATCGTGTCACAGCTGCACCGATCGCCGGGCGTGTTCTTCGATCACGACAAGGGCAAGACCTCGGCGGGCGGGCGCTTGCTGTTCAGTGCGCGTGTTATTCCGTACCGCGGGTCGTGGCTCGATTTCGAGTTCGACGCGAAGGACATCCTGTATGTGCGTATCGATCGACGCCGTAAGTTTCCGGCGACCGTGTTTCTGCGCGCTTTGGGAATGTCGGCGGAAGAACTGCTGAACTACTTCTACCCGTCTGATCACATCCGGTTCGACGGAAAGAAGGCTTTCAAGGCTTTCAAGGCCGAGTTCCTTGTTGGGCAACGCGCGACGCGTGAGATTCGTGATCCTTCGGGCGACGACGTGATCGTGAAGGAAGGTCGTAAGATCAACCAACGTCACGTGCGCCAGATGGAAGAGGTCGGTGTAATCGAGATCCCGATTGCTCTTGATGACATCATTGGCCGAGTGCCGGCACACGATGTTATCGATCCGAAGAGCGGTGAAGTGCTCGTGGAGTGCAACGGCACCGTCACGGCCGAGCTGTTCGACGTGATCCGGGAACGCGGCATTGATGAGTTGGATCTGCTCTACATCGACGATCTTAACCGTGGTCCCTCGTTGCGCAATACGCTCGTGCTCGACAAGATCGATAGTTCGGAAGAAGCGATCATCGATATCTATCGTCGGCTACGCCCCGGCGATCCGCCTACGCTCGAGACGGCGACGCAGTTCTTCAACGATCTCTTCTTCAACCCCGATAAGTACGATCTGTCACCGGTGGGCAGACTCAAGCTCAATCATAAGTTGGGGAATGATATTCCGCTCGAACAAGGCACGCTTCGTCGAGAAGACATCATTGCCGTGGTCGAGTACTTGATCCTTCTCAAGAACGGTAACGGCGCGATCGACGATATCGATCATCTCGGCAATCGGCGTGTTCGTACAGTCGGTGAGCTGGTCGAGAATCAGTACCGTGTGGGCTTACTCCGCATGGAGCGAGCCATTCGTGAGCGCATGAGCCTGCAGGATCTCGAGACGCTGATGCCGCAGGAGTTGATCAACTACAAGCCGGTTTCGGCGGTGATCAAAGAGTTCTTCGGTTCCAGTCAGCTCAGCCAGTTTATGGACCAAACGAACCCGCTTTCCGAGGTGACCCACAAGCGACGTCTGTCTGCTTTGGGGCCGGGAGGCTTGACGCGAGAGCGAGCAGGTTTCGACGTCCGCGACGTACACCCGACCCACTACGGTCGTGTGTGCCCGATTGAGACTCCTGAAGGACCGAACATCGGTCTGATCTCGAGCCTTAGCACGTATGCGCGGATCAACGAGTTCGGTTTCGTTGAGACCCCGTATCGTAAGGTCGGCACTGGCACCGTGGGCGACGAGGTCGTCTACCTCACCGCGCTCGAAGAAGAGGATCACACGATCGCTCAGGCCAACGCCGCACTCGATACCGACGGCCGCTTCCTGAACGAGCGGATCTCCGTTCGTAAGAAGGGCATTTCGCCGCAGGGCGATCAGACCATGGACTCGACCATGGTCCCGCCCGATGAGGTGACGCTGATGGACGTGTCACCGAACCAGTTGGTGAGCGTTGCGGCCGGCCTGATTCCGTTCCTGGAGCATGACGATGCGAATCGGGCACTGATGGGCTCCAACATGCAACGTCAGGCTGTCCCGCTACTGAGAACGGAGGCCCCGCTGGTCGGAACCGGGTTGGAGGCGACCGTGGCTCGCGATTCGGGTGTGACAGTTGTTGCGCGCCGCCCCGGGGTGGTCGAGAGCGTTGACTCTAGGCGTATCGTCGTGAAGGCCGACCGCCCTTCGGGTCCTCGAGATCCGGGCGTCGACATCTACAACATGACGAAGTACCAGCGTTCCAACCAGAACACCTGCATCAACCAGAAACCCATCGTGGTGGTCGGTGAGCACGTGAACCTGGGCGACGTGATCGCAGACGGTCCTTCCACAGAAACGGGCGAACTGGCGTTGGGGCGCAACGTTGTCGTCGCCTTCATGCCGTGGAATGGCTACAACTTTGAGGACTCGATCCTCGTTTCCGAACGTCTCGTTCGCGAGGACTTCTTTACCTCGATTCATATCGAGGAGTTCGAATGTGTCGCGCGTGACACGAAGCTTGGACCGGAAGAAATCACGCGAGACATCCCGAACGTCGGTGAAGAAGCGCTCAAAGATCTCGATGAGAGTGGCATCATCCGGGTAGGCGCGGAAGTTGCGCCTGGTTCCATCTTGGTCGGGAAGATTACGCCTAAGGGCGAAACACAGCTTTCGCCGGAAGAGAAGCTGCTTCGCGCCATCTTTGGTGAGAAGGCCGGCGAAGTGCGCGACACGTCGTTGCGAATGCCGCCGGGCACCGAAGGCACGGTCATCGATGCGCGCGTATTCTCGCGCAAGGGTGTAGCGAAAGACGATCGCGCGATGCGCATCGAAGAAGAAGAGCGTCGTCGTCTTGAGAAGGACCGTGCGGACGAACTGCGCATCCTGAAAAAGAGCGCGTTGGCTCAGATCATCGCGTTGGTGGCCGGCAAGGAAACGGTCACGCGTCTCACTGACGATGAGCGTAATGTACTGATCGCCAAAGGCGATGTCATTACGGCCGAGATGCTTACGGCGATCGCGCCAAGTTACTGGGGCGAGATTCGAGTCGGTGATGCGAAGTCCGAAGAGGAAATCGCGCGTATCGTCGATGCGATGAATTCGCGTAGCAACTCTATCAACATGCAGTTCGACGCCAAGATCGAGCGCCTGTCGCAGGGCGATGAACTTGCGCCGGGCGTCATCAAGATGGTGAAGGTGTTCGTCGCGATTAAGCGTCGGCTTCAGGTCGGCGACAAAATGGCTGGACGTCACGGTAACAAGGGCGTCGTGTCACGTATCGTACCGGTCGAAGACATGCCGATAATGGAGAACGGTCAGCCTGTAGACTTCTGCCTGAATCCGCTCGGCGTTCCTTCGCGAATGAATGTCGGTCAGATCCTGGAAGTACACGTCGGTTGGGCTGCGCGCGAGCTCGGTATGCAGCTCGAGGAGCTCTCTGAGCGAGGCGATGTGGAGGGCCTACGGGCCAAACTCAAGGTTGCGTACCCGGGCTCCGGTACCGAGAGCTTCATCGACGGCCTGGCCGATGACGACATGGTCAGGCTTGCGGCCAAGGCCGCGCACGGCATTCACGTCGCGACGCCTGTGTTCGACGGTGCTAGCGAAGACGAAGTCTTCTCGATGCTGGCTACAGCAGAACTCGGTGAGACCGGCCAGACCCGACTACGCGACGGTCAATCCGGTGAATACTTCGACATGCCCGTGACGGTCGGCGTGATGTACATGCTCAAGTTGCATCACTTGGTCGACGACAAGATTCACGCGCGTTCCACAGGGCCGTACTCATTGGTCACGCAGCAGCCGCTTGGCGGCAAAGCGCAGTTCGGCGGCCAGCGTTTGGGTGAAATGGAAGTTTGGGCCCTCGAAGCGTACGGCGCGGCGTATACGCTGCAAGAGATGCTGACGGTCAAGTCTGACGACGTCGCGGGGCGAACACGTATGTACGAAGCGATTGTGAAGAACGAACACCAACTAGAGCCGGGATTGCCGGAGTCCTTTAACGTAATGGTGAAGGAGCTGCAATCACTTGCACTCGACGTTGAGCTGGTCGAAGGCGACGAGGAGGAAGCGGCGTAATGGAAGACCTACTTACTCAGCTATTTGATAAGCCCAAGGATCCCCGCAGTTTCAAAGCGATTCGAATCGGCATCGCATCGCCCGATAAGATTCGCTCTTGGTCGCACGGAGAGGTGCGAAAACCCGAAACCATCAACTACCGTACATTCAAGCCGGAGCGCGACGGGCTTTTCTGTGCGAAGATATTCGGCCCGACGAAGGACTACGAATGCAACTGCGGAAAGTACAAGCGCATGCGTCATCGCGGCGTCGTGTGCGAGAAATGCGGCGTTGAAGTCATTCAATCGAAAGTGCGTCGTGAGCGTATGGGCCATATCGAACTGGCGACGCCGATCGCGCACATTTGGTTCACGAAGAGTCTGCCGAGTCGGATCGCCACGTTGCTCGATCTCACACTCAAGGAACTTGAGAAGGTTCTGTACTACGAGAGCTACGTCGTTGTTGATGCCGGCGAGACGGACCTCGAAGAAAATTCGCTTCTGTCGGAAAGCGACCACCGTCTGAAGGTGCAGGAGTTCGGTCTCGGATCATTTGTCGCCGGTATGGGCGCCGAGTCGATTCGCCGAATTCTCGAAGACATGGACATCGAGGACCTGTCGGATGAGCTGCGCATTCTCATCACCGAGACCGGCAGTGAGGCCAAGAGAAAGAAGTACATCAAGCGATTGAAGGTCGCGCAGGCGTTCATAAACTCGACCAATCGACCGGCTTGGATGATCCTGGAAGTCATTCCGGTTATCCCCCCGGATTTGCGACCGTTGGTTCCCTTGGATGGCGGTCGATTCGCGACTTCCGATCTGAACGACCTGTACAGGCGGGTCATCAACCGTAACAATCGCTTGAAGCGTCTCATGGAGCTTAACGCGCCCGATATCATCGTGCGCAACGAGAAGCGGATGTTGCAGGAAGCCGTCGATGCCTTGTTCGACAACGGCCGGCGCGGACGTCCCATCACAGGCGCAAACAAGCGTCCTCTCAAGTCATTGAGCGACATGCTCAAAGGTAAGACGGGCCGTTTCCGCCAGAATCTCCTAGGCAAGCGTGTCGATTACTCCGGTCGTTCCGTAATCGTTGTGGGCCCAGAACTGCGCCTGCACCAATGCGGACTCCCGAAGAAGATGGCCTTAGAGCTCTTCAAGCCGTTCATCTACGGCCGTCTTGAAGAGAAAGGCCTGGTAACCACGATCAAGAGCGCCAAGAAGATGGTCGAAAAAGAGCGCTCGGAAGTCTGGGATATCCTTGACGAGGTCATCCGAGAGCACCCCGTGCTCCTCAACCGCGCACCGACGCTTCATAGGCTCGGAGTACAGGCCTTCGAGCCGGTTCTTATCGAGGGCAAGGCAATCCAGCTCCATCCGTTGGTCTGCGCCGCGTTTAACGCTGACTTCGATGGCGATCAGATGGCAGTGCATGTGCCGCTTTCGGTTGAAGCGCAGGTTGAAGCACGCGTCTTGATGATGTCGACCAACAACATTCTCTCGCCCGCCAACGGCAAGCCGATCATCGTGCCGACTCAGGATATCGTTCTGGGGTTGTACTATATGACGCGGCAGCGAAAGGGAGCGGTCGGCGAGGGGCGTCGCTTCTCGAGTATGGAAGAGGTTCGCATCGCTTACGATCAAATGGACGTTCAGCTCCACGCGACGATCACGGTGCGCGCTTTTGGCAAGTACATAGAGACGACAGTCGGTCGTTGCCTGCTGTACGAAGTGGTCCCGGACGAAGTCGAGTTTTCCAATGCTAATCAGGTCATGACGAAGCGTGCGCTTGGCGATCTCGTCGACGTTACGTATCGCGTCTGTGGCGACAAGAGCTGCGTACTGCTCGCGGATCGCCTGAAGGACCTCGGCTTCAAGATGGCCACCCGCGCGGGCATTTCGATCGGGATCAAGGACATGAAGATCCCGGAAGCGAAGGGCCCGCTGCTCGATGAAGCCGCCGCCGAGGTGGGCAAAATCCAAACCCAGTATGAATCGGGGCACATCACGAACGGCGAGCGCTACAACAAGGTTGTCGACATCTGGGCCAGTGTTACCGATCGTATCGCCGACAACATGATGAGTGGCATGGCCACCGAGAGGGGCGAAGGCGACGGCCAGCAGCTATCGTCGCAGAGCTTCAACTCCATCTTTATGATGGCGGACTCGGGCGCTAGAGGTAGCGCGCAGCAGATGCGCCAGCTCGCCGGAATGCGCGGTTTGATGGCTAAACCGTCGGGCGAGATCATCGAGACGCCGATTACAGCGAACTTCCGCGAAGGGCTTACGGTGCTGCAGTACTTCATCTCGACGCACGGTGCTCGTAAGGGGCTGGCAGACACTGCACTCAAGACGGCGAACTCCGGTTACTTGACGCGACGCTTGGTCGACGTTGCACAGGACACGGTCATCATCGACCGTGACTGTGGCACGCTCGACGGCATCGAGATTACGCCTCTGATTGAAGGCGGTGAGGTCATCGAACGCCTCGGTGATCGGGTGCTCGGGCGCGTAGCGCTCGAAGACATTGCCGATCCGTTCTCCAGCGACATTCTCGTCGTGGCGAACGAAGAGATTGACGAAGCGAAGGTCGGTCGGATCGAGGGCGCCGGTGTAGAGCGGGTTAAGATCCGCTCGGTATTGACCTGCCAGGCGCCGCGCGGCGTGTGCGCGCTTTGCTACGGTCGCGACTTGTCGCGAGGCCACATCGTCAGTCTCGGTGAAGCCATCGGCGTTATTGCAGCGCAATCGATCGGCGAGCCGGGCACGCAGCTCACCATGCGTACTTTCCACATCGGTGGTACGGCCAGCAGGCGCGCTGAGCAAACCACTCTAGAGCCGCGTCATGACGGTATCTTGAAGTTCAACGATCTCGAGTTCGTGGCGGATCGCACCGGCCAGATGGTGGTCATGAACCGCAGTGCCGAGGTGTCGATCGTCGATGAACTGGAAGACGGGCAGGTTCGCGAACGCGAACGTTACCCATTGGTGCACGGTGCCAAGCTGCTCAAGAAAGAGGGTGAAGCAGTGAAGGCTGGCACCGTTATCGCAGAGTGGGACCCGTTCGTGACGCCGATCATTACCGAGGTTGGTGGTGTCATTAAGTTTGGCGACCTTGTCGACGGTGAGACTCTGACGGAGCAGGTCGATGCTACCACCGGTATGTCGACCAAGGTGATCAAGTCGATCAAGGGCAGTAGTGACCGCCGACCGCGTCTCTCGCTCAAAGACGACAAAGGTGAGACGGTCGCTCGTAAACGCGGCGGCGCTGCGCGCTACCAATTGCCCGAAGGTGCGTACCTGGCCGTGGAAGAAGGTCAGGAGGTCGAGCCGGGTGACGTGCTGGCGAGAATCCCGCGAGAGACCACCAAGACCAAGGATATCACCGGTGGTCTGCCCCGCGTGGCCGAGCTGTTTGAGGCGCGTCGCCCCAAGGAGTTCGCGATCATCTCGGAGATCGAAGGCATGGTTGGTTTCGGTGGGGATACCAAGGGGAAGCGAAAGGTCACGGTTACCCCCGAGTTGGGTGACGTACGAGAGTATCTCGTGCCCAAGGGCAAGCATATCCTCGTTCAGGAAGGTGATCACATCGTTGCCGGCCAGCAGCTACACGCCGGCTCGTCGAACCCACACGATATTCTGACGGTGAAGGGCGAGAAGGAGTTGGCCGCCTATCTGGTCGACGAGATTCAGGAAATCTACCGGCTCCAGGGCGTTCGCATCAACGACAAGCACATCGAAGTGATCGTGCGCCAGATGCTTCGGCGGGTTCGCGTCGTCGATTCGGGCGACTCCGATCTGCTCGGCGGCGATCAGGTCGAGAAGCAGCGCTTCATGGACATTAACCAGGCGCTCATCGCGGAGGGTAAGCGCCCGGCGACGGCGGAACCACTGCTTCTGGGTATCACCAAGGCCAGCCTGGCAACCGAAAGCTTCATCTCGGCGGCCTCCTTCCAGGAGACGACCAAGGTGTTGACCGAAGCTGCGGTGAGCGGTGCGATCGATACGCTACGAGGATTGAAAGAGAACGTAATCATGGGACGCTTAGTGCCCGCGGGCACGGGCATGTCTTGGTATGAGAATCTCGAGGTCGATGTTCCGGGCGTCGGCGAACAGGCTGAGGACGACCTCAGCCAGGCTTTACAGGCCTAAACGAAGGTTGAGAGTGCAACTCGATTTGACTGTTACGCAGCGCGTAAGTAGGTTGTTGGATTCCCTGTTTTCCCGGGGGCTAACCATGCCGACATCCGCTGTCGGTCGTCCGGGTTGGCTAAGGAGACAACGTGCCGACTATTAATCAACTTGTTCGCAAGGGACGGCGGAGAATTGTCCGCAAGACCGATGCGCCAGCGCTTGGCGCATCGCCACAGCGCCGAGGTGTGTGTACGCGCGTGTATACGACGACCCCCAAGAAGCCGAACTCCGCGCTGCGCAAAGTAGCCCGCGTTCGGCTCACCAACGGGAGCGAAGTGACCGCTTATATTCCCGGTGTCGGGCACAATCTTCAGGAGCACTCGGTCGTGCTGATTCGCGGCGGCCGTGTGAAAGACTTGCCTGGTGTCCGCTACCATATCGTGCGCGGCATCCTCGATTCGGTAGGCGTAAGCGAGCGTCGTCAGGCGAGATCGAAGTACGGCGCGAAGCGGCCGAAGTAGTGACGGTGGGTAGGAACTAGAGAGAGCGACATGGCGAGAAAAGGCCCATCAAAGAAAAGGGAAGTGCTACCCGATCCGAAGTACGGCGAAGAGGTGGTGACGAAGTTCATCAACTCGCTGCAGCATGACGGAAAGAAGAGCACGGCAGAAGCGATTTTTTACGGCGCACTTGACCTCGTCGAGGAGCGTACGAAGGACGACGGTCTCGGAACGTTCAAGAAGGCACTCGACAACGTGCGACCGGCGGTCGAGGTTCGCTCGCGTCGTGTGGGTGGAGCGACCTACCAGGTGCCGATCGAAGTCCGTGCGTCACGTCAGACCGCGTTGGCGATACGCTGGGTCATCGCCCAGGCGCGCGGCCGAGCCGAAAAAACGATGCGTGACCGGCTTGCCGGCGAACTGATCGATGCGGCGGCGAATCGCGGCTCGTCGGTCAAGAAGCGCGAAGATACTCATCGAATGGCGGAAGCCAACAAGGCGTTCGCTCACTACCGCTGGTAGTCGTTCAAACCGAGCTTTAGGAGGATACGGAGTACAGTGGCCCGCAGTGCAGCATTAGAGCGCGTCCGAAATATCGGAATCATGGCGCACATAGATGCCGGTAAGACGACCACTACTGAGCGCATCCTCTACTACACCGGCATCAGCCATAAGATCGGTGAAGTGCACGATGGCGCCGCAACCATGGACTGGATGGTCCAGGAGCAAGAGCGCGGCATTACGATTACTTCGGCCGCTACGACCTGCGAATGGCGCAAGCACCGCATCAATATCATCGATACCCCCGGGCACGTCGATTTCACGATTGAAGTGGAACGCTCGCTGCGCGTTCTCGACGGCGCGGTGGCCGTCTTCTGTGCGGTCGGTGGTGTCGAACCGCAGTCCGAGACCGTCTGGAGGCAGGCTGACCGGTATCGCGTTCCGCGTCTCGCGTTTGTAAACAAAATGGACCGCGTTGGTGCGGACTTCGCGGCTGTTGTCGATCAGCTGCGCGGTCGACTCCAGGCGCCGGCCGTTCCCGTTCAGATCCCTATCGGTGCCGAAGAACACTTCCGCGGTGTCGTAGATCTCGTAAAGATGAAAGCCATTGTCTGGGACGACGAGACTCTGGGCGCCGACATGGTCGAGGAAGACATTCCGGCCGAATTGCAGGTTGAGGCTGAAACCGCACGCGAAGCCATGATTGAGGCTCTCGCCGATGTCGACGAAGGGCTACTCGAGAAGTTCCTTGAAGGTGGGGAAATCTCGCAGGAAGAAACGCTGGCTGCCTTGCGCCTCGGCACGCTCGAGATGCGCATCGTTCCCGTCATCTGCGGCACGGCGTTCAAGAACAAAGGCGTGCAGACGATGCTCGATGCGGTCGTCGAATTCATGCCTTCACCGCTCGACGTACCGCCGATTGTCGGCCTGGGCGAAGATGGTGAGACCGAAATGACCCGTCGCGTTGCCGATGACGAAAAGTTCTCGGCCCTTGCGTTCAAGATCATGACCGACCCCTACGTCGGTACGCTCGCATTTTTACGTGTTTATTCCGGCGTCGTAAAAGTTGGCGACATGGTCTACAACGCGTCGCGAGGCAAGAAGGAGCGCGTCGGCCGCCTTCTCATGATGCACGCGAACAATCGCGAAGACTGCAAGGAACTGTACGCCGGCGACATCGCTGCGGTCGTTGGTCCGAAAACGCTCACGACCGGCGATACGCTCTGTGCCTTGGACGCGCCAGTCGTTCTCGAGAGCATCAATTTCCCCGACCCAGTCATTTCTATCGCGATTGAGCCCAAGACCAAGGCGGATCGAGAGAAGGTGTCGGAGGCGCTTCAGAAGATTGTGAGGGAAGATCCGTCGTTCCGTGTACACAACGACGAAGAGACGGGGCAGACGCTGATCTCCGGCATGGGGGAGCTTCATCTAGAAATTATTGTCGATCGCATTATCCGTGAGTTTGGGGTCGACGCGAGCATCGGCAAGCCGCAGGTCGCGTACAAAGAGACGATCCGCAAGGAGATCGTGCAGGACACCCGTTTCGCTAAACAGTCGGGCGGCCGTGGTCAGTTCGCGCACGTGAAGATAGAGCTTTCGCCAGTTGCTCCGGGCGAGGGGTTCATTTTCGAGAGCAAGATCAAGGGCGGTGCGATTCCGCGCGAGTACATTCCAGCGGTGGAGAAGGGTATTGCGGAGGCCATGACCGTTGGCCCGTTGGCCGGCTATCCGATGCTCGACTGCAAAGTCATCCTGCTCGACGGTCAGTTTCACGAGGTCGATTCGTCCGAACTGGCGTTCAAGATTTGTGGATCGATGGCTTTCAAAGAGGCGTGTAGGCGCGCGAACCCGATTTTGCTCGAGCCCATCATGGGTGTCGAAGTTGTTGTTCCTGAGGAGTACATGGGGGACGTTATCGGCGACCTCAATGGCCGCCGCGGCAAGGTAGAGAGTATGACGTCGCGCGGTAGCGCGCAGGTCGTCAAAGCGTTCGTGCCTCTGGCATCGATGTTCGGTTATGCGACCGACCTTCGTTCGCGCACTCAGGGGCGCGCGACGTTCACTATGCAGTTTGGACATTACGAGCCGGTACCTCAGTCGGTATCGGAGGAGCTGACGGCGCGAGCCGTCGGTGGCTGAAGGCAAGCGGTACGAGTGGAGAGAAGGCGCAGTACAGGCTGCGCACGATCCGCCACGATAAGGAAGTCAGGAGAGTAAGGGATGGCGAAGGCTAAATTTGAGCGAACGAAGCCGCACGTGAACGTCGGAACGATTGGTCATGTAGATCATGGTAAGACGACATTGACGGCAGCGATCACGTTGGT
>Ga0315336_1003100_pt1 | contig 23131 bp, 17 predicted proteins | sample ASW5metaG_FD_204512 | JGI IMG/M metagenome (GOLD analysis project Ga0315336, IMG submission 204512) | Ammonia-oxidizing marine archaeal communities from Monterey Bay, California, United States - ASW #5 | ecosystem: Environmental > Aquatic > Marine > Intertidal zone | place: USA: California... | reverse complement strand
CCCGGCCACCAGAGCCAGATCGCCGCGGCGATGGCAGCGATGGTCGCGACAGCCTGCACGCCATAGGCGGGGCCGAGCCCGAGGCCGACAGCCCTTGCTGTGAAGAACACGGTTATCGCGTTGTACTGATAGGGCTGCGGATAAGGCGCCTCCATGATCGCCGTCATCAACGGACGGGTTTCGGTCAGGAACAGGCGCCAGACATCGAAGCCGAAGAACAGGCCGGTGGCGAGGGCAATCACGACCCCGGTGGCGATAGCCGCCAGAATGGCGCGCCAGTTGCCGCTGGCAAGCAGGCAGAAAGGCACGAGAATGCCGAGATGCGGTTTGATCGTCAGCATGCCGAACAGGATCCCGGCCAGCAGCGGACGCCTGGGCGCCACGGCGAGGCCGCCGATCAACAGCGCGGTGGTCAGCGCGCCGTTCTGGCCGAAGACCGAGTTCCAGACCACGGCGGGGCTCAAGACAATCGCGAGTTCCAGGGCCGCTCCGAGCTTCAGCGGCCGGATTGCCAGCCATAGGCAAAGAACGGTCCCCACTGTCCAGACCAGGTAGGCAGGCAGGATCGGCAAAGTGGCAAGCGGAACGCCGAGCAGGAGGATGTTCGGCGGATAGCTCCATTCCTGGTTGGGAAGGTCGGGCGAGAACATGGCGCGTAGCGCCGCGCGGTAGGCGTCCACGTCGAACAGGGTCGTAACATGACCGTCGATCGCCATCCGGGAGCCGGCCCATAGATTGGTGAAGTCCCAGTAGGGCAGCCTATGCGACAGTTCGGAAAATCCTCGGTCGTCGAGGTTCCACAACATGCTCAGGTAGAATCTGGTCATCCACAGAGCGATGATCGACACGACCGTGACGATAGCCACGTCCAAGAGGCTTCTGGTCCTGATCCAGCTCGGTTCCATGGCGACCTCGGTTTCGCAATCGAGGTTGTATCCGGCTGTCCTTAAGATCGCGTTGCCCGGGCCCGGGGATGCTCAGCCGGGAACCGTCACCCGCCGCAGCGTCAGATTGATGCGGCCGCCATTCTTCAACAGGGCCGACGTCGCCGGATAGATGCGGTCGACGCCGTGGAAGGCGAGGCGTCCCTCGCCGCCGAGCACGACGACGTCGCCGCTCTTCAGCCTGAACGATTTGGTGCCGCCTTCGCGCATGTTCTGGCCGACCCGGAACAGGCAGTCGTCGCCCAGCGAGACCGACACCACGGGTGCCGCTAAATCCTTCTCGTCCCGATCCTGGTGCAGGCCCATTCTGGCATCCGCCGCGTAGAAGTTGACCAGGCAGGCCTCGGGCGGATGTGGGTAGCCAGAGACTTCGCGCCACACTCTCAGCAGCGCCTCGGGGATCGGCGGCCAGGGCTCCCCCGTCACCGGATGCGTCGGCTGGTAGCGATAGCCGCGCTCCTTGTCGGTCACCCAGCCAAGCGCGCCGCAATTGGTCATGCGCACGCTCATCTGCTTGCCGGTGCGCGGCATGGCCGGCACATAGAGCGGCGCCGCCTGCACCACGCGCCGGATCTCCTCGACCAGCGCTTCCTGGGCGGGGCGGGCGATGTAGCCCGGCATGTGGCGAACGCCATTGGGCAGAACGAGCATGGTCTGTTCCGGTCGACTCACACAAGCATGCCACCCACAAACGCAAACGGCGACCCAAAAGCCGCCATTTGTCCGATCTCCGCGATAGAGGCCGTCAAGCCTGGCTGATATGCGGCATGCGCAGCACCTGGCCCGGATAGATGTCGTTCCCCTGGAATTGCTCTAATCGTTGTCGACGCGACCGCGCAGCTTCTTCACCGTCGATCGGCCGGCTTTACTCTTCAGACGGCGCTCCACGGCGCCCTTGGACGGCCTGGTCTTCTTGCGCGGCGGCGGTGGCGGCTCGGCGGCCTTGGCGACCAATGCGGTCAGCCGCGCCCGCGCATCGGCGCGGTTCTGTTCCTGCGTGCGGAACCGGCCGGCCTCGATGACGATGACGCCATCCTTGGTGGCGCGCTGGCCGGCAAGTTTGATGGTGCGTTCGCGCACGCGCGCGGACAAGCCCGAGGCGTTCGCCGCATCGAAGCGCAACTGCACGGCGGTCGCCACCTTGTTGACGTTCTGGCCGCCCGGACCGGACGAGCGGATGAAATCCTCGTGCAGGTCGCCCGGGTGGATGACCGCTTCGCCGGAGATCGTGATGTCGTCGTCGCTCGCCATGCATGCACTCATGACGCGACGGGAGCAAAAAGAAAAGGCCCGGAGCGAGCCGGGCCTATGAAGGCAAGACATTCGAGGTGGCGGCTACTCGGCCGCTTCCTGCAGGCGCGGCGCCGCGCCCATGACGGTGGCGTCGACATGCGCCTCGAACTTCTCGAAATTGGTCGCGAACATGTTGACCAGCTTCGCGGCCTGGCGGTCGTAGCCGGGCTTGTCCACCCAGGTCGAGCGCGGATCGAGGATGGCGCCGTCCACGCCCGGAACCGCCACCGGCACCTCGAAGCCGAAATTGGCGTCGGTGCGGAATTCGGCCGATTTCAGCGAACCGTCGAGCGCGGCGCCCAGCAAGGCGCGCGTCACCCTGATCGGCATGCGGCGGCCGGTGCCGTAGGCGCCGCCGGTCCAGCCGGTGTTGACCAGCCAGCAGTCGACGCCATGGCTGGCGATGAGCTCGCGCAGCAGATTGCCGTATTCGGACGGATGGCGCGGCATGAACGGCGCGCCGAAGCAGGTCGAGAACGTCGCCTCCGGCTCGGTGACGCCCTTTTCCGTCCCCGCGACCTTGGCGGTGTAGCCCGACAGGAAGTGGTACATCGCCTGCGCCGGCGTCAGCCTGGCGATCGGCGGCATGACGCCGAAAGCGTCGGCGGTCAGCATGATGATGTTCCTCGGATGGCCGGCGCGGCCGGTTTTCGAGGCGTTGGGGATGAAGTCCAGCGGGTAGGCGCAGCGCGTGTTCTCGGTGAGGCTGCCGTCGTTGAAATCCGGCACGCGGCCGGCGTCGAGCACGACGTTTTCCAGAACCGTGCCGAAGCGCTGCGTGGTTGCGAAGATTTCCGGCTCGGCCTCGGCCGACAGCCTGATCGTCTTGGCGTAGCAGCCGCCCTCGAAGTTGAAGATGCCGTGCGGACCCCAGCCGTGCTCGTCGTCACCGATCAGCGTGCGCGAAGGGTCTGCCGACAGCGTCGTCTTGCCGGTGCCAGACAGGCCGAAGAAGACGGCCGCGTCGCCGGCCGGCCCCTCATTGGCCGAGCAATGCATCGGCATCACCCCCTCGGCCGGCAGCAGGTAGTTCAGCATGGTGAACACGGACTTCTTCATCTCGCCGGCATAGGAGGTGCCGCCGATCAGCACGATCTTGCGGATCAGGTCCACCGCGATGACCGTTTCGGTACGGGTGCCGTGACGGGCCGGGTCGGCACGAAAGGACGGCAGGTCGATGATCGTCATATCGGGGACGAAGCGCTCGAGATCGGCGGCTTGCGGACGGATCAGCAGGTTGCGGATGAAAAGCGAATGCCAGGCGAATTCGGTGATGACGCGGGTCGGCAGCTTGAGGTCGGCGTCGGCGCCGCCGACCAGATCCTGGACATAGAGATCCTTGTCCGCCGCATGGGCGCGGAAGTCGGAAAGCAGCGCCTCGAACTGGGCGGGCGAGATCGCCCTGTTGTTGTCCCACCAGACATGCGGCTCCGTCGCCTCGTCGCGCACGACGAACTTGTCCTTCGGCGAACGCCCGGTGTGCTGGCCGGTCTCGGCGAGCAGCGCGCCCTGGGCGGTCAACCTAGCCTCGCCGCGCCTGATCGCGTGCTCGTAAAGCTCGGCGGCGCCGAGATTGTAGCGCACCGTGCCCGTGGTCCTCAGGCCGATAGCGTCAATGGCGCAGTCGGGGTTGCGTTTGCCGGCTTCCGACATCAAATTTCCTCTCTGAATTTGGCCGCATGTGACGGGGAGTTTCGTGCAGCCCGCGCCGGGGCCGCCAGGTTCAGAACCAGAAAAGCCGAATGATATCAAATCATTAATCGATTTAAAAAATTTGAAAGTTGTTTAAATCGTTTATATGTGCAAAAAACCACTGGGGTTGCCCAAAGGATTGGCAGGTTTGCTTCGTCCAATCCCGTTATGGGTACGATGGTGTGTAGCGGTAGGCCGCCCGTGACTTCGGACAGGGCTCGTGCCACATTTTGTACCTAATTTGTCCTGCAAAAGCCCCTTCTCGACGACAGAAGGGACAGCTCATGAGGGAGCCGCTTGAAATGGCAACAATCGCGCTTGTCGACGACGACCGCAACATCCTGACCTCGGTGTCGATCGCGCTCGAATCCGAAGGCTATCGGGTGGAAACCTACACCGACGGCGCGTCGGCGCTCGAAGGTCTGGCGGCGCGACCGCCGAACCTCGCCATCCTCGACATCAAGATGCCGCGCATGGACGGCATGGAGCTGTTGCGCCGCATGCGCCAGAAATCGGACCTGCCGGTCATTTTCCTGACTTCGAAAGACGACGAGATCGACGAATTGTTCGGCCTCAAAATGGGCGCCGACGACTTCATCCGCAAACCTTTTTCGCAGCGTCTGCTGGTCGAGCGGGTGCGCGCCGTGCTGCGCCGCACCAGCGCTCGCGAGGCTGCGGCCAAGGCGCCCACCCAGCAGTCGCGCTCGCTCGAGCGAGGCCAGCTGGTGATGGACCAGGAACGCCACACCTGCACCTGGAAGGGCGAACCGGTTACGCTGACGGTGACCGAGTTCCTCATCCTGCATTCGCTGGCGCAGCGCCCGGGCGTGGTGAAAAGCCGCGATGCGCTGATGGATTCGGCCTATGATGAGCAGGTCTATGTTGACGACCGCACCATCGATAGCCACATCAAGCGGCTGCGCAAGAAGTTCAAAGCCGTCGACGACGACTTCGAGATGATCGAAACCCTCTACGGAGTCGGGTACCGGTTCCGCGAAGCATGAGTTGATGCAGGTCGCCCCCGAAATTGGATAGGGAGCGACGACATGCACAGGAATGGACCGGGAGCTGCTATTCGATGGCAGTGGAAGTGGAGCGAGGCAGACGAGCGGGCGCGGCAAGGCGCCAGCCGCGGCTCGTGCCAGCCTTCGTGTCGAAATTCACGGTGCCGATGCGCCGGTTTCTCGGCCATCACATCTTCTCCAGCCTGACGCGGCGCATCCTGTTCCTCAACCTGGCCGGCCTCGCCGTGCTGGTCACCGGCATCCTCTATCTCAACACCTTCCGCGACGGGCTGATCGACGCTCGCGTGGAGAGCCTGATGACGCAGGGCGAGATCATCGCCGGCGCAATCGCGGCCTCGGCGACGGTGGAAACCGATTCGATCAGCATCGACCCGGAAAAGCTGCTCGAGCTGCAGGCCGGCGAAAGCCTGGGGCCGGGGTCGGACCAGCTCGACAATCTCGACTTCCCCATCAACCCCGAGCGCGTGGCGCCGGTGCTCAGACGACTGATCTCGCCGACGCGCACCCGCGCGCGCATCTATGACCGCGACGCGAACCTCCTGCTCGATTCCCGGCATCTCTATTCGCGCGGCCAGATCCTGCGCTACGACCTTCCGCCCGTCGATGACGAACAGCCCGGCATCGTCGAGCGGGTTGAGAAGTTCATCTTCGACTTCTTCCGCAACAAGGATCTGCCGGTCTATCACGAGCAGCCCGGCGGCAACGGCGCTGCCTTCCCCGAGGTGGTCAAGGCGCTGACCGGCAGCCCGTCGACCATCGTGCGTGTAAGCGAGCAGGGCGAGCAGATCGTCTCCGTCGCGGTGCCGATCCAGCGTTTCCGCGCCGTGCTCGGCGTGCTGATGCTGTCCACCGAGGGCGGCGACATCGACAAGATCGTCGCGGCCGAGCGCAAGGCGATCCTGCGCGTGTTCGGCGTCGCGGCGCTGGTCACCGCGATCCTGTCGATGCTTCTGGCGTCCACCATCGCCAATCCGCTCAGGCGGCTGTCCGCCGCCGCCGTCAGGGTGCGGCGCGGCGTCAAGAGCCGCGAGGAGATCCCGGATTTCTCCGACCGTCAGGACGAGATCGGCAATCTGTCCATTGCCGTGCGCGACATGACGAACGCGCTCTATGCGCGCATCGAGGCGATCGAAAGCTTCGCCGCCGACGTCTCGCACGAATTGAAGAACCCGCTGACTTCCCTGCGCAGCGCGGTCGAGACATTACCTTTGGCGAAGAACGATACTTCTCGCGCGCGACTGATGGAAATCATCCAGCACGATGTGAGGCGGCTCGACCGGCTGATCACCGACATCTCGGACGCCTCGCGGCTCGATGCCGAGCTCGCGCGCGAGGACGCGGCAATCGTCGATCTGAAGAAGTTCACGACCGATCTCATCGCCGTCTCGCGCGAGACCACGCGCAACAAGAAAGCCGTCGAGATCGAGCTCAAGGTCGCCAAGCTGCCTGCCGGCGCCAAGGGCTATTTCGTCGCCGGCCATGACCTGAGGATTGGCCAGGTCATCACCAACCTGATCGAGAACGCGCGCTCCTTCGTGCCCGACGAGCATGGCCACATCACCATTTCGCTGGCCCGCGCGGGCAAGTTCAACATCATCACCGTCGACGACAACGGCCCGGGTATTCGGGCCGAGAATATCGACCGCATCTTCGAGCGCTTCTACACCGACCGGCCCGCCGGCGAGGCGTTCGGACAGAACTCCGGCCTCGGACTGTCGATCAGCCGCCAGATCGTCGAGGCGCATGGCGGCACGCTGACGGCCGAGAACATCCCCGGCACCAAGCCCGGCGAGATCAAGGGCGCGCGCTTCGTTGTGACGCTGCCGGCCGAAGGCTGACCCCGAACCGAACATGCCAGACACCACGAAGCCCCGAAACATCCATGGGACGGCCATACTGATCGGCGATCGCGGCCTGCTGATCACCGGGCCGTCGGGCGCCGGCAAGACGACGCTGGCACTTGCGCTCCTCGATCATTACCGGATCCGCGGGCTGTTTTCACGGCTGGTCGGCGACGACCAGCTGTTCGCCGCCGCGCATGACGGCCGCCTGGTGTGCCATGCGCCGGCAAGCATCGCCGGCCTCGCAGAGGTGCATGGCATCGGGCCACGGCCACTTGCTTTCGAGCCTGCCGCCGTGATCGACCTGGTGGTCCGGCTGGTCGAGCCGGCCGACTTGGGGCGTCTGCAGGACGAAAGCGCGGAGACGATCCAAGGGTGCCGGCTGGCCCGCATCGACGTCGCCCGGCAGAGCGTAGCGGCCGCGCTGCCGGTGCTGACGGCGCAGCTGTCGATCCAGCCTTTTTCATGATCCGGCCAAGGTTTTTTGCTGCGATGCGTCAAAATGGCCCGAGCTGCCGCAATTTTAGGCTTGTCAACCGGGCGCGCGTCGACAAGATAGCGCTCCCGCCGCCTGGAATGGCTGGCGAACATAAGATAAGCCTGTGAAGCGGCGATGACGGGAGCCACCATAGAATGATCGGACTCGTGCTCGTGACGCACGGTCAACTCGCCACCGAGTTCCGGCATGCCGTAGAGCATGTCGTCGGGCCGCAGGACAATTTCGAAACCGTGGCGATCGGCGCCGACGACGACATGGAGCAGCGCCGGGCCGACATCGTCGACGCCGTGGCGCGCGTCGATACGGGCGCCGGCGTCATCGTGCTCACCGACATGTTCGGCGGCACGCCCTCCAACCTCGCCATCTCGGTGATGGAATCCGGCCGCACCGAAGTGATCGCCGGCATGAACCTGCCGATGCTGATCAAGCTCTCCTCGATCCGCAAGGGCGACAACATGGCCGCCGCGCTGGACGAGGCGCAGGCCGCGGGCCGCAAATACATCAACGTCGCCAGCCAGCTCCTGAGCAGCAAATGAACGCACCGGCGCCGCAGACGGATGAGGTTGTGCGGGAGTTCCCGATCATCAATCAGCGCGGGCTGCACGCGCGCGCCTCGGCCAAATTCGTCCAGGTCGCCAGCGGTTTCGACGCCACCATCCATGTCGAGAAGGACGGGGTGAAGGTGGGCGGCACCTCGATCATGGGGCTGATGATGCTGGCGGCGAGCCCCGGCTATTCGATCCGCGTGATCGCCAGTGGCCCGGAAGCCGTGCCGGCCATGGATGCGCTCGAACATTTGGTCGCCTCGCGTTTCGGCGAGGAGATCTGATCGACCAGCGCTGGCATGCCCCGCTATCAAGACATGCGCGCATAAAGATTTCTTTATATCCCATTGTCGTGCGACGGCCGATCTGCTAGTCAGGCCGGTAATCGTGCCCTTCCATGCGCCTCCCGGCGCCGGCGCGCCTTTGAGAAAAAATCACACCGGAGCACTGCCATGACGGGTAGCAAGGACTATGTGGTCGCCGACATCTCGCTTGCCGGCTGGGGCCGCAAGGAGATCGAGATCGCCGAAACCGAAATGCCGGGCCTGATGGCCTGCCGTGAGGAATTCGGCGCCAAGAAGCCGCTGAAGGGCGCGCGCATCACCGGATCGCTGCACATGACCATCCAGACGGCGGTGCTGATCGAGACGCTGAAGGCCCTGGGCGCCGACATCCGCTGGGCGTCCTGCAACATCTTCTCGACGCAGGATCACGCAGCGGCGGCGATCGCCGAGGCGGGCATCCCGGTCTTCGCCATCAAGGGCGAGTCGCTCGAGGATTACTGGAACTACACCGACCGCATCTTCCAGTGGACCGATGGCGGCACCTCCAACATGATCCTCGACGATGGCGGCGACGCCACCATGTACATCCTGCTCGGCGCACGCGCCGAGACCGGCGAGGACGTGCTGTCCAATCCCGGCAGCGAGGAGGAAGAGATCCTGTTCGCCCAGATCAAGAAGCGCCTGAAGGCCTCGCCCGGCTTCTTCACCAAGCAGCGGGAAGCGATCCGCGGCGTCACCGAGGAGACCACCACCGGCGTCAACCGCCTCTACCAGCTGCAGAAGAAGGGCCTGCTGCCCTTCCCGGCGATCAACGTCAACGATTCCGTCACCAAGTCGAAATTCGACAACAAGTACGGCTGCAAGGAATCGCTGGTCGACGGCATCCGCCGCGGCACCGACACGATGATGGCCGGCAAGGTTGCGGTGGTCTGCGGCTATGGCGACGTCGGCAAGGGCTCTTCGGCCTCGCTGCGCGGCGCCGGCGCCCGCGTCAAGGTCACCGAGGTCGACCCGATCTGCGCGCTGCAGGCGGCGATGGACGGCTTCGAGGTCGTCACGCTGGAAGACGCCGCCCCGACCGCCGACATCGTCATCACCACCACCGGCAACAAGGACGTCGTCACGCTCGACCATATGCGGGCGATGAAGGACATGGTGATCGTCGGCAATATCGGCCACTTCGACAACGAGATCCAGGTGGCGTCGCTGCGCAACCTGAAATGGACCAACGTCAAGCCGCAGGTCGACCTGATCACCTTCCCGGACGGCAAGCGCATGATCCTCCTCTCGGAGGGACGCCTGCTCAACCTCGGCAACGCCACCGGGCATCCAAGCTTCGTCATGTCGGCCTCGTTCACCAATCAGGTGCTGGCGCAGATCGAGCTTTTCACCAAGCATGGCCAGTACCAGAACCAGGTCTATGTGCTGCCCAAGCATCTCGACGAGAAGGTTGCGCGGCTGCATCTGGACAAGCTCGGCGCCAAGCTTACGGAGTTGTCTGGGGAACAGGCCGCTTATATCGGCGTGACGCCGCAGGGGCCCTACAAGCCCGAACACTACCGCTATTAACCAAAACGAAATTATCTACCAGATATTGAAGCCGGGCGGTTGACTTTCCGCCCGGTTTTATTTTTTGCGGCAATGATTCTTCACGCCGATTCCGGCAAGCGTTATTGTTGTGATTCGCGGTCCGGGGACATGTTGGGCCGGGGACGCATTCAGGGCGGTCTTGCATTCAAGCGGCGAAGAGGACCAAGACATGCCGGGGGATTACCCGCCACGCGCGGGAAAGGCCGTTTCCGGCGGCCATGAGGATTCGAACGAAGCCGGCCACGCCGTGCGCGGCGCCGGTTTTCGTACCGGTTTGCGGCTGGCCTCGCTGCTTGCCACCTCGGCGCTTGCCGGCCCGCTGCTCGCCTTTGCCGCGCGCGCGCAGACAAGCTCCCCGGCAAAGGTCGCCGCGCCCGTCAGTACCGTCGAGGTCATGCAGCTCGCCATGTTCGTCGGCGTCATGGGCGCGGCGCTGGTCTCGGCCATCTTCCTGATCCGCGAGCGCGCGCGCACCGCCTCGCAGAATGTCCAGCTGAGGGCCCGCATCGCCGATGTCAACGCGGCGCTGCAGCGTTCCGAAGCGCTGCTCAACCTGCGCGACCAGCGCCTGATCGTCTGGACCGCGGAGAACAAGAAACCCGAACTCATCGGCAGCCTGCCGCTGGAAAGCGGCGCCCCCGAGGACAGGTCGGCTTTCCTCGCCTTCGGCCGCTGGCTGATGCCGCGCTCGGCCGCGGCGCTGGAACACGCGGTCGCGGCGCTGCGCGAACAGGCGAAGACCTTCGATCTCGTCATCGAAACGCAGGCCGGCGTGCCGCTCGAGGTGCATGGCCGCAAGAGCGCGGCGCATGTCCTGGTGCGCTTCGTCTCGCTGTCGGAGACGCTGCGCAACCAGGCCAGGCTGAAGATCGAGAACCAGCGGCTCAGTGCCGACTACGATACCATGGTCGGCCTGCTCGACGCTTTGCAGATGCCGGCGTGGCTGCGCGGGGCGGACGGGCGATTGCAATGGGTCAACCGCGCCTATGCCGAGGCGGTGGAGGCGGAAAGCGCGGCCGCGGCCGTGCGCGACGCGAAGGAGTTCCTCGGCGGCCAGGCGCGCGAGCAGATCGCCGAGCAGCATAAATCGCGTCCGGTTTTCGAACAGACGCTTTCCACCGTAATCGAAGGCGACCGCCGCATGTTCGCGGTCACGGACTTCGCCGGCGCGGATGGCTCGGCGGGGCTTGCCTGCGACACGAGCGCGGCGGAGACGATCCGCGCCGAATATGAGCGGACCGTGCGCAGCCATGCCGACACGCTCGACCAGTTGAACACCGCGGTGGCGATCTTCGACACCGATGAAAAGCTGCGCTTCTTCAACCAGGCTTTCCAGAAGCTCTGGGGGCTCGACAGCGGTTTCCTGCTCAGCGCTCCATCCAACACACTGCTGCTCGACCGGCTGCGCTCGGAAGGCAAGATCGCCGAGCAACCGGAATGGCGGCGCTGGAAGGAGAACCTGCTCAGCGCCTATCGAGCCGTCGAATCGCAGGAACACTGGTGGCACCTGCCGGACGGCAAGACGATCCGCGTGGTGGCGAACCCGCAGCCGAAGGGCGGCGTCACCTGGGTGTTCGAGAACCTGACCGAGAAGATGGATCTCGAAAGCCGCTACCAGACCGCCGTGCGCGTGCAGGGGGAGACCTTGGACAATCTCGCCGAGGGCGTGGTCGTGTTCGGCCCGGACGGGCGGCTGCGCCTGTCCAACCCCGCCTTCGTCGCGCTGTGGGGGCTGACGGTGGAAATGGTCAAGCCCAATGTCCATGTCTCGGCGATCCGTGACCTGTGCGACCAGCGCGCCGCGAACAGCCCGTGGGGCGGCTTCGTCGCCGCAGTCACCGGCTTCGACGACGAGCGTCGCGACCGCCGCGGCCAAATCGAGCTGATGAACGGCAACGTGCTGAGCTATGCGGTGATCCACCTGCCCAACGGCCAGGTGATGATAACCTTTGTCGACGTCACCGACACCGTCAATGTCGAGCGGGCACTGAAGGACCGGAATGAGGCGCTGGAGAAATCGGATCAGCTCAAGAACGAATTCGTGCAGCACGTGTCCTACGAGCTGCGCTCGCCGCTGACCAACATCATCGGCTTCACCGAGCTTTTGTCGCTGCCCGCGACCGGCCCGCTGACGCCCAAGCAGCGCGAATATGTGGAGCATGTCAGCTCGTCGTCCTCGGTGCTGCTCACCATCGTCAACGACATTCTCGACCTGGCCACGGTCGACGCCGGCATCATGCAGCTCGACATTTCCGAGATGAGTGTAGATCGGACCATCGCGGCGGCCGCCGAATTGGTCGCCGACCGACTGCAAGAACATCGGATCAAGCTCAGGATAGACGCGGCCGCGGCGCCGAAGAGCTTCCACGGCGACGAAGTTCGTGTGCGCCAGATCCTCTATAATCTGCTGAGCAACGCGGCCAACTACGCGCCGGAGGCAAGCACGATCACGCTGGCTTGCCGTCAGCTCGCGCAAGGGGTTGAATTCTCCGTCCATGACGATGGGCCCGGCATGCCGCCGGATGTGCTGGAATCGGTCTTCCGCCGCTTCGAGCCGCGCACCAATGGCGGCCGCCGGCGCGGTGCCGGGCTCGGGCTGTCGATCGTCAAGAGCTTCGTCGAATTGCACGGTGGAACGGTGCGTATCGACACCGGCACGGACAAGGGCACGACGGTCGTCTGCACCTTCCCCGATACGCCCTCGGGCGGCATTCGCGAAGCGGCCGAGTAACGCGCTTGGCAGCGACGGTGCTGGAGCGCTTTCTCGCCGACGAGGCGGCAACGGCAAGGCTTGGCGAGGATCTCGCCATGGCGTTGCGCGCTGGCGACGCGGTCGCGCTGAAAGGCGATCTCGGCGCCGGCAAGTCGACGCTGGCCCGCGCCCTGATCCGGGCACTCGCCGACGACACCGGTCTCGAGGTTCCGAGCCCCACCTTCACGCTGGTGCAGAGCTACGAGACGCGCGTTCCGGTGCATCATTTCGACCTCTACCGCCTCGCCTCGCCAGATGAACTCGACGAGCTGGGCCTCGAGGATGCGCTCGCCCAAGGCGCGGCATTGGTCGAATGGCCTGAACGAGCCGGAGACCGATTACCGGGAAACGCGTTGTGGGTCGACCTCGCCGAGGATGGCGAGGGCCGCGTTGCAAGGCTGTCGGGACAAGGGGCGGTATTCGAGCGCGTACAGCGATCTCTGGCCATGCGCGATTTCCTGGCCTCCGCCGGATGGGAAAAAGCCAGCCGCCGGCACTTCGTCGGCGACGCTTCCGCCCGCTCCTATGAAATCGTGTCGCTGCCCGGCGAAGCGCCCCGCGTGCTGATGAACTCGCCGCGCCTCGTGCTCGGGCCGCCGGTGCGCGACGGCAAGCCCTATGCGGTGATCGCCCATACGGCCCAATCCGTCACCGCCTTCGTCGCCATCGACCGGGCACTGCTTGCGGCAGGCGTCAGCGTGCCGGTGATCCATGCCCAGGACCTCGACGAGGGCTTTCTGCTCATCGAGCATCTCGGCTCGGAAGGCTTTCTCGGCCACGACGGCCAGCCCATCGCCGAACGTTACGAAGCGGCGGCCGAACTGCTGGCCATGATGCACGGCAAGGCCTGGCCAACACGCATGGAAGCAGCGCCCGGCGTTTTTCACGACGTGCCGCCTTTCGATCGGGAAGCCATGCTGATCGAGGCCGACCTTCTGGTCGACTGGTACGTGCCGTGGATCACCGGTCAGCCGGCAAACGACGAGTTGCGGGCTGGCTATCAAAAAGTATGGAACGACATTCTCGATCGCCTTGCCGGCAGCGAATACACGCTGATGCTGCGTGACTTCCATTCGCCCAACATCATCTGGCGCGCGGAGCGGTCCGGCCTCGACCGGCTCGGCATCGTGGACGTGCAGGACGCGCTGATCGGGCCGGCGGCCTACGACGTCGCTTCACTCGCGATGGACGCGCGCGTCACGGTCTCGCCCGAGATCGAGCGGCGGACGGTCGCGGCCTATGTCGCGGCGCGGCATGCCGCCGGCGTCTTCGACGAAGCCGGCTTCGCCGAGGCCTATGCGATCATGGCGGCGCAGCGCAATTCGAAGATCCTCGGCATCTTCGTGCGGCTCGAAAAGCGCGACGGCAAGCCTTACTATCTCAGGCATCTGCCGCGCATCCGCGACTATCTGAGGCGTGCGCTGGCGCATCCGGCGCTTGCTGGCCTGAAGGATTTCTACATGGCGCACGGCCTGATCGAGGAACGGGTCCCATGAAGCCGGCGACCGCGATGGTGCTGGCGGCCGGGCTCGGTAAACGCATGCGGCCGATCACCGACACGATGCCGAAGCCGCTGGTGAAGATCGCCGGCAAGACCTTGCTCGACTGGGGGCTGGACTGCCTGGAGGCAGCCGGCGTCGCCAAGGCCATCGTCAATGTGCACTACCTGCCAGAACAGATCGTCGCCCATGTCGCCGCCCGCAAGGCGCCGCAGATCGTCATCTCCGACGAGCGCGAGGCGCTGCTTGAATCGGCGGGCGGAATCGTCAAGGCGCTGCCGCTATTGGGTAGCGAGGCCTTCTACGTCATCAACGCCGACACGTTCTGGATCGACAGGGGCAGACCCAGCCTCGATCGCCTTGCCCTTGCATGGGACGCCGCCAGAATGGATATTCTGCTGATGCTTACCGATCTCGACTCAGCGACCGGGCACGGCGTCGGAACCGACTTCCTGGTCAGTCCCGACGGCGCGCTCACGCGCTCAAAGGGTGATCCGGCGGGATTGATCTACGCGGGCGCCGCGATCATCCATCCGCGTATCTTCAGGGACGCTCCCACCGGCTCTCACTCGCTCAATGTCTATTTCGACAAGGCTATCGCCGCCGGGCGCCTGTTCGGCATGAAGATGAACGGGCGCTGGATCACCGTCGGCACGCCAGACGCGATCCCCGCCGCCGAAGCCGCGGTCGCCGGCGCGCTCGCGAAAGCGGTATGAGCGGCGCGCGCCGCGTCTTTTCCATCCCACCCGGAGCGCCGTTCCTGCCGACTCTGGCGGGGTCGTTGCTGGACGGGCGGCTGATACCCGGCTTCCGCTTCGACGGCGATCCGCTGGCGCTCGCCGACGCCACCATCTACGTGCCGACCCGACGCGCGGCGCGGGCATTGCGCGGCGCTTTCGTCGATGTGCTCGGTCGACGCTCCGCCATCCTGCCGACGGTGCGGCCGCTCGGCGAGTTCGACGAGGACGAGGCCGCTTTCGACACGGAGGCGGCGCCGGCCATCGAGCTTGCGCCACCGATCGCCGCGCAGGAGCGGCTGCTCCTGCTGGCGCCCTTGGTGCGCGCCTGGAAGGAGAGCCTGCCGGACCATGTGAGGGAGCGGTTCAACGAGGAATTCGTCGTGCCGACCTCGGCCGCCGATGCCATCTGGCTGGCGCGCGACCTCGCCCGGCTTATGGACGAGATCGAAACCGAGGGCACGGATTGGGCGAAGCTCGCGACGCTGGTCACCGGCAACCTTGCCGGCTGGTGGCAGGTGACGCTCGATTTCCTCGGCATCGTCACCGACAACTGGCCCGAATTGCTCAAGGAGCGCAACCGCTCCAATCCGGCCGCGCATCGCAGCGCGCTGATCCGGCTGGAGGCGGCGCGGCTGAAGCGCAGTCCGCCGGCGGGACCGGTCATCGCCGCCGGTTCGACCGGTTCTATCCCCGCCACCGCCGAACTGCTTGCCGTCATCTCCGGCTTGCCCAACGGCGCGGTCGTGCTGCCCGGGCTCGACCGCGAGCTCGACGACGCATCCTTCGCGGCGATCACGGCGCCCGGCGCGCGCCCGGCAACGCTCGGCCATCCGCAATATGGCCTCGCCAAGCTGATCGGCGGCATCGGCATCCCCCGCCACGACGTCGAGGATATCGTGGCGGCGCCATCGCCGCTTGCGTTGCGCGCGGCCCTTGTCGGCGAGGCATTGCGGCCGGCGGAAACGACCGAACACTGGACAGAAACGCGGCCGCGCTTCACGGCGGGAGATGTCGACCAGGCGCTTGCCGGCGTGACGCTGGTGGAAGCGGCGAACGAACGCGACGAGGCGGCGGCAATCGCCATCGCGCTGAAGCGCGCCGTCGAGATCCCCGGCAAGCGCGCGGCGCTCGTCACGGGCGACCGCGCGCTGGCGCGGCGGGTTTCGGCCGAGCTTCTGCGCTTCGGCGTCGTTGCCGACGATTCCGGCGGCACGCCACTTACCAACACGCCGGCCGCCAGCCTGCTCAGGCTCGCGCTGAGCGCCGCCTTCCGGCCCGGCGATCCGGTCGGCCTGCTTGCCTTACTCAAGCATCCGCTGCTCGGGCTCGGCCTCGAACGCCAACGCGTGCGCAAGGCTGCCGAACTCGTCGAGCTGGTCGCCCTAAGGGGAGGCACGGGCCGGCCCGACGTCGCATCGCTCGGCAAGCTTTTCGAGACACGGCTCGCGGAGCTGGGTGGCGACACGAGACAACCTTTCTGGTTCTCGCGGCTGACCGTGCGCGCCATCGAGGAAGCGCAAGAGGTGCTTGGCCGCCTTACCAAGGCGCTTTCGCCGCTCACCGCGATGCGCGACGAGAAGGACGCCGACATCGCGACGCTGACACGCGCGAGCGTGGTCGCGCTGGAAGATCTGGGCCGCGCGGCCGATGGCGGCCTGGCCGGCCTCTATGCCGGAGACGCCGGCGAGAAGCTTGCCGAGTTGCTGCGCGGACTGGTGGCGGCGTCCTCGCCATTCACCTTCGCCGCATTGGAATGGCCCGACGTGATTGAAGCGCTGATCGCGCCGGAGACAGTGAAGCCGGCGCAAGGCACCGACCGCAACATCGCCATTTGGGGCGCGCTGGAAGCCCGTTTGCAGAATGTCGACACGCTGGTGATCGGCGGGCTCAACGAGGGAGTGTGGCCGCGCAAGCCCGAGAGCGACCGCTTCATGTCGAGGCTGATGAAGACCGGCATCGACCTCGAACCGCCGGAACGGCGCATCGGCCTTGCCGCGCATGATTTCCAGATGGCAATGGGCGCCGCCGAGGTGGTGCTGACACGTTCGGCCCGCTCGGGCGACGCGCCGGCGGTGCCGTCGCGCTGGCTGCAGCGCATCCTGACCTTCATCGGCAAGGAGCCGGCGGCAGCGCTTCGCGGGCGCGGCGACACGCTGCTTGGCTGGGCGCGCGCGCTCGATGCCGGCGAGAAGAAGGATTTTGCCCCCCGCCCGCAGCCCAGGCCGCCGCTCAGCCTGCGCCCGCGGCATTTCTCGGTCACCGAAATCGAGACGCTGCGCCGCGACCCCTACGCAATCTACGCGCGGCGCATCCTTAGCCTGATGCCGCTCGAACCGCTGATCCGCGATCCGGGCGCCGCCGAACGCGGCACGCTGTTCCACGAGATCCTGCATCTGTTCTCGCGGCGGGTCGAGGATCCAAGGGCGCCGGACGCGCTGGCGGGCCTGATCGAAGCCGGACGTATCTGCTTTGCCGAGGCAAAGCTTCCGCCGGACATCGAGGCCATCTGGTGGCCGCGTTTCGAAAAGCTCGCCGAAAACATCATCGAATGGGAGCTCACCCGCGCCGATGCGGTCGCGAGGCGCCATGCCGAGGAGCGCGCCGAGAAGACGGTGGTCGGCCGCACCGGCGTGACGCTTTCCGGCTATGCCGACCGCGTCGACCTGCTTGCCGGCGGCATGGCCGATATTCTCGATTACAAGACCGGATCCTCGCCCTCGAAGGCGCAGGCGCACACGCTGCTGTCGCCGCAGCTTGCCTTGGAAGGCGCGCTGCTCAGGCGCGGCGCCTTCAAGGAGCTCGGCATCCGCGAACCCTCGCAGCTTGCCTTTGTGAGGCTGAAGCCGAATGGCGAGGTGTTCGAGGAATCGATACTCGAATACAACCGCAAGCCCCGCACGGCCAACGACCTTTCCGAGGAAGCCTGGGCGCGGCTGGAGCGGCTGCTGTTGCACTATTCCGACCCTACCACCGGCTATTTGTCGCGCGCGCTGCCGTTCCGCGAGGGCGAAGCCGACGGCGACTACGACCATCTGGCGCGCGTGCTGGAATGGTCGGCGGGCGGCGCCAGCGAGGACGAGGTGGACGGATGAAGTATCCGATCCCCTCCGACACGGCCGCCAGCCAGGCACGCGCCTCGGATCCGGCCTATTCCGCCTGGGTTTCGGCCAATGCCGGGTCGGGCAAGACGCATGTTCTGGCGCAGCGCGTCATCCGGCTGCTGCTCGACGGCACCGATCCGTCGAAGATCCTGTGCCTTACTTATACGCGGGCCGCCGCCGCCAACATGTCGAACCGCGTGTTCTCGACGCTGTCGGAGTGGACCGCGCTGCCCGATGCGGAGCTTGGCGCGCGGATCGCGGCCCTCGGCGGCCAAGGCGCCGACCGCAACATGATGCGGCGCGCGCGCCGGCTGTTCGCCGAGGCGCTGGAGACGCCGGGCGGGCTGAAGATCCAGACGATCCACGCATTCTGCGAATCCGTGCTGCACCAGTTCCCGCTCGAAGCCAATATCCCGGCGCATTTCGAGATGCTCGACCCGCAGATGGAAGCCTCGCTGTTCGCGGATGCGCGCCGCGACATGATCTCCGGCGCGGGCGCCGGCGTCGGAGGCCTGGCTGAGGCCTTCGCCATCGTGCTGGAACGCGGCGGCGAGTTCGGGCTGGATACGCTGCTTGGCGAAATCGTCGGCAAGCGCGACGAACTGCGCGATTTCATCGCCAAGCTCGGCAACGATCGGGACTTTCGGCCGCTGTTCGCGGAATTCGGCTTCAGGCACGGACAGACGGCCGAGGACATCGCCGCTTCGCTGTGGCCGCTGCCGGGTTTTTCGGCCGGCCAGTTCGCCGAATTCGCCCGAGCCGCGCAGGACGCCGAGGCGAAGCAGGTGCTGAACAACGTTCTGCCTTATGCGCAAGGCGCCTTTGCCGAAGTCGACCCGATCCGACGGCTGCGGCTGCTGGCAAAGGCCTTCCTCAAGGCCGACGGCGACCCCTATGAGCCGCCCAAGATCTTCAAGAAGGCGCTGGTCGACCGGCTGCCTGATCTGGCGGAACGCTACCTTGCGGCGGCCAGCGCGATCCTGGAGGTAACCGACCGGTTGGCGCTGTTCCGCATGCTGGAAGGGTCAGCGGCGGCGCTCACCGTCGCCGGCTGGCTGATCGCGCGCTACGAGCAGTTGAAGCGCGGACGGGGCTTCCTCGACTTCAACGATCTCATCACCCGCACCGTCAACCTTTTGTCGCGACCGGACGCCGGGCCATGGGTACAGTTCAAGCTCGACCAGGGCATCGACCACATCCTGCTCGACGAGGCGCAGGACACCAGCCCCGACCAATGGGAGGTGGTGAAGAAGCTGACGGAAGAATTTTTTGCCGGGCTCGGCCAGCGCGAGGCGGTGAAGCGCACCGTCTTTGCCGTGGGCGACGAGAAGCAGTCGATCTATTCCTTCCAGGGAGCGGCGCCCGATTCCTTCGCCGAAAGCCGGCTTTTGTTTGCAGGCCGCGTGCGCGACGCGGAAGCCGCCTTCGCCAATCTGAAGCTCACCTGGTCGTTCCGTTCGAGCGACGACGTGCTTGCGGCGGTCGACCGCGTCTTCGCCGAGCCGGGTGTGAGGCGCGGCATCAGCCATGATCCCGATCCGCTGAAACACCAGGCGATCCGCATCGACGCGCCGGGCTATGTCGAGGTGTGGCCCTCGGTCGGCACCGAAATGGTCGAGGAACCCGACGATTGGACCTTGCCGGTCAACCACGCCAGCGCGCCCGCCGTGCGCGTGGCCGAGCATGTGGCCACCACCATCCAGAACTGGCTGCGCAATGGCGAGGTTATCGAAGGCAAGGGCAGGAAACTGACTGCCGGCGACATCCTGGTGCTGGTGCGCAAGCGCGACCGCTTCGTGCATGCGTTGTCGCGCAGCCTGAAGAACCGGCAGATCCCGGTCGCCGGCGCAGACAGGCTGAGCCTGCCCGGCCATATCGCCGTGCAGGACCTGATCGCGCTTGGACATTTCCTGATCCAGCCGGAGGACGATCTTTCCCTGGCCGCGGTGCTGCGCAGCCCGATCTTCGAGGTCTCCGAGGAAAAGTTGCTGGCGCTTGCCGGCGAAAGGCCGAAGGGCCAGTCGCTGATCGCCGCGCTGCGGCAGCATGCGGCCGAGGATGTGGCCCTTGCCGCTGTCGTTAGCCGGCTCGACGGCTGGGCAACCGAGGTTGCGTTCAAGCCCGTGTTCGAATTCTATGCCGCGGCGCTGGCGCGCGACGGCCTGCGCCGCAAGATGACGGCGCGGCTCGGGCCCGAGGCCGGCGACATCCTCGACGAGTTCCTGAGCTTCTGCCTGGCCGAGGAACGCACCGGCCTGCCGGGGCTGGAATCCTTCCTCTCGACGCTGGAAAATGCCGGCCCCGAGATCAAGCGCGAGATGGACCAGACGCGGGACGAGGTCCGCGTCATGACCGTGCATGCCGCCAAGGGCCTCGAAGCGCCGGTGGTCTTCCTGGTCGATGGCGGCTCCGCGCCGTTCAGCGACCAGCATCTGCCGCGGCTGATGCCGTTCGAAAGCTCCGGCACCGAGTGGAAGGGCAAGGGCTATCTATGGCGCTCGGCCAGCGATGTCGCCAATGGCGTCTCGAAGGCTGCTTCGGCGAGGGCGCGCGAATTGGCGGACGACGAATACCGACGGCTTCTCTATGTCGGCATGACGCGCGCCGAGGACCGGCTGGTCGTCTGCGGCTATCATGGCAAGCGTCAGCCCAGCACCGGCACCTGGCATTCGATCGTCAGCCGGGCGCTGCTGGGCGCGCCGGAGAGCACCGAACGCAGGCACCCCGCAACAGCCGATGTGACGGTACATCGCTTCCATGTGACGGGACTGCCGCCCGTGGCATTTACAAGCTCCGACGAGGGAGGACCGTTCGGTCATACAGCGCCGCTGCCTGAAAACCTGTTCCGACCGCTGCCGCCTTGCGAAGAACTGCCGCGGCCGCTCTCGCCTTCAGGCGCTTCGGCGTTGATCGATGAAGCGAAAGAGGCTGTGCCAGACACACGCTCGCCGGTGCTCGATGCCTCCGACGAGCCAGGCTTCGCGGTCATGCGCGGCCTGGCATTGCATAAGTTGCTGCAGATGCTGCCCGGCATCGCGCAGGAGGAGAGGCGTGGCGCGGCCGAGCGCTACCTGGCGCGGGCCGGCGACGGGTGGCCGGCGGCCGAGCGCGACAAAGCGTTGAAGGCTGTGCTGTCGATCCTGTCGGATGATGGCTTCGGCGCGTTGTTCTCACGGTCCTCGCGTGCCGAGGTCGCGGTGATGGGCAGCCTGGAGGTGAAGGGCAAGCCGCGCTCGATCTCGGGCAAGATCGACCGGCTGGCGGTCACGCCGGAGAAGGTGTCGATCGTCGACTACAAGACCAACCGCCCGGCGCCTTCGAGTCTCGCGGAGGTGCCGCCCGCCTATGTGCTGCAGCTTGCCCTCTACCGCGCGCTGCTTGAGCCGCTCTATCCGGGCCGCGCGGTGACGGCCGCGCTGCTGTTCACCGAGGCGCCGCGCCTGATCGAGCTGCCGGCGGCGGCCATGGACGACGCGCTTGCCCGACTCACGGGAGCGTGACACAAGAACTGCTTGAACGTCGCCGCCAAAACCACCACATTTGGTGCAACCCGAGTTTTCGAAAGGATTTCAGAATGGCCACCGTCAAGGTCGACAAGGGCAATTTCCAGGCCGATGTGCTCAACGCCAAGGAGCCGGTCGTGGTGGATTTCTGGGCCGAATGGTGCGGCCCGTGCAAGATGATCGCGCCGGCGCTGGAAGACATCGCCAAGGAGCTCGGCTCGAAGGTGAAAGTAGCCAAGCTCAACATCGACGAGAACCCCGAGCTGGCCGCTCAGTACGGCGTTCGCTCGATCCCCACGCTTATGATCTTCAAGGGCGGCGAGGTCGCGGACATGAAGGTCGGCGCCGCGCCCAAGACCGCGCTGTCGCACTGGATCAACGGCAGCCTCGCCTGAGCCAATCCGAAAAGTTCAAGAACGAGCCCGGCCCTCGCGCCGGGCTTTTCTTTGGCGTCATCGCTCGGCGCGCTGTGGCCCTGACGCCGGCGCCCTCCATCTCCTCTGTTGAGGAGATGGAGGGAAACGTGTGAAGCGATTTCCCTCCGCAATTGCGTCAAAGAGACAAAGGGGAGAGCTTCATGACCGGAACGGCGAAGGCCACGATCCACGTCGACAATGAACGCGTGATCGTCACGGAGTATCGCTTCGCGCCCGGCGCCAACACCGGCTGGCACCGCCACGGCCACGACTATGTCGTTGTGCCGCTGATGGACGGCAAGGTGAAGCTGGTGACCAAGGACGGCGAGTCCTTTGCCGAAATGAAAAAGGGGGCGCCGTATTTCCGCCGGGAAGGCGTCGAGCACGATGTCATCAACGCCAATGACGGCGAATACGCCTTCATCGAGATCGAGCTGAAGTGAATCTTCGCTCACCAGTCGGCGACACGATCGCCGCGGGTGAACTGCGCGCTTTGCCGGTGTGTTCGAAAAGTTCGATCTTCACGCCGTTGGGATCGCTGATCCAGGCTTGAAAAGTATCTTCGCAGGCGAGCTTCTTCGGCGTGACCTCCACGCCTTTCGATCGGATATGGGCGACGGCGGCTTCGATGTCCTCCACCGCGAGGCAGAAGTGGTTGATCTGGTTCGCCTCGGTGTAGCTGGCCTCGCTCTTCTCGAACACTTCGACATGGCTGCGGCCGCCGCAATCGAGGTAGAAGCCGAAAGTCCTGCCGTCGCGCAGGAAATTGGACCTTGTGTGCATGCCAAGCACGTCGCGGTAGAAACCGCGCGTCGCCTCAAGGTCTTGCGCGAGGATGCAGACATGGGCGAGTTGCTTGACCTTGATCATGGCCGGTTCCTTTCAGCCCTGGCCGAGGCAGTTCACGTCGGCGGCGTGCCGTTCTCGGCCAGCACTGCGCCGGCAAAATAGAGCGAACCGCCGATCAGGATACGCGGCGCCGGGCCGTCCCACGAGTCGCGCAAAAGCATGAGCGCGCTGGCAACGGAGCTGACCGGCTCGGCCGACAAGCCGGCTTCTTCGGCGCGCAATGCCAGCTCGTCGTTCGGCACGCCGGCGTCGCTGTTGTTCACCGGCACGGTATAGACATGGCGGGCGAGGCCCTTGAAGGCGCTGAAATAGCCGGTCTGGTCCTTGGTGTTGATCATGCCGGAGATCAGGATCAGCGGCCTTGGGTTCTTTTCCTCCTGCTCGGCCAGCGCCTCGGCGACGACGATGCCGGCGCCGGGGTTGTGGCCGCCGTCCAGCCAGATGTCGGCGCCCTTCGGCGCCAGTTCCACCAGCTTGCCCTGTGTCAGCTTCTGCATGCGTGCCGGCCAGGCGACATGGGTCATCGCGCGCTCGGCGGCCCGATGACTGATCTCGAAG
>Ga0315336_1003099_pt1 | contig 23133 bp, 13 predicted proteins | sample ASW5metaG_FD_204512 | JGI IMG/M metagenome (GOLD analysis project Ga0315336, IMG submission 204512) | Ammonia-oxidizing marine archaeal communities from Monterey Bay, California, United States - ASW #5 | ecosystem: Environmental > Aquatic > Marine > Intertidal zone | place: USA: California... | reverse complement strand
GACCGCCTCTCTCAGCGAGTCGGACTCCGCCTGGAGCCGCCGGACATCGGCCTTACTCCTCTCGATTTCGCTTTGAAGCTCCGGCACCGAGTTCTTCAGCCGCGCGGCATCTTCCTCGAGACCTTTGACGCGAGCAAACGCTTGGTCTCTTTCCGCCTGGACCTCGACCGTGGCGGCCAGGCGCTTCCGGAGGGTGTCAAGCTCCACGGAGAGAGTTTGATTGGCCGCCTCGAGCTCCCCGATGCGCCCCCTCTCTTTCTCGATCCGCTCTCTGGCGAGAGACTCGAACTGATCCCGTGCTTCCTTGATAACCTTGATGCGCTCGTCTTTACCAATCTTCTTGGCTCTATCGAGAAGCACCCGGTCCACCGCCTCCCCAATCAGGCGCGTGATGTTGGCCTGGTTGAGCACCCTGACCTGCTTGAAGCCTTTTTTCGTGAGCGCGTCGAGCGACACGTTGGCCGTGCTGGTCTTGATAACCTTCTGGATGTCTAAAGTTTCCGTCATGCTATCTCGCAGCGTTAGAAGGCCTAATAGGCCAAAAAAGCGTACGGGCCCCGGTAAAAAAGCGTAGAAGGATAGCATCGGTAGATGGGAGCGTCAAACCGCCGAAATGACTGTCAACAATAATCTATCGACAGCCGCCAACGGGCTGTTAAGGGGGCATTATCGGGCGCTAGCTGCTGATCGCTGATAACTCGTCAGCTACTGCAGCTACTTAGTTGCCCACCTCGAAGCGCGTGCTTGCACGCGCCCTTGGGCCGCCACTGCCGCGAGCCTCGCGGACGTCATCCCCATCCCCGGAATCGGCTTCGAGCTCGCGCATGAGCTCGGCTTCCTCCTGGAGCCGGACCTGGTTCTCGTAAGCCTCCCTGAGCCGTTTTGCGTTGTCCCTACCTTCTGGCGTCAGGGTCGTGTTGGCCACGAACCGTTCCAGGTAAAAGAGGGCCTGCCGGTACTCCTTCATCGCTGCGTACTGCCCGAAGACCCATTCGTAAGCCCGGGGATCGATCGCCTCACCGCTGCGGAAATAGATCTCGAACTGCTGGTTCGAGCGCTGGAAGGTCGCCAGCATCTCGCTGCGGTATCTCTCGATCTTCTCCTCGAGCAGAGGGCGCTCGGACGGAGCCGCCTGCTCGAGCTCCTTCCTGAACGCGCCGACGAGCACGTTATAATAACGCCCCAGGCGTGAGAGTGCCTGAGCGTAACGGACATAGCAGAGTGGGCAGGTTGCCGGCGCAACCTGGGTCGTCTGATGCTCGAGTTCGACGTGTCTCTTGAGGGCGTCGAGATCCGCACCGTCGGCCTGCTGAACAAGCTTCAGCTCCTCCGTCGACTGGGTGCGCAGCTTGGTTATCAGAGCTGCCTTCTCGACCGCGCCCATCTCCCGATAGTCTTTAGACCCACAACCGAATGCGAGGAGAACTACACCAACAGCCACAAGCAAAGTAAAAGAGCGGATCGAGTTGCGCATGAAATCCACCAGTGTGGGAGCCGATTCGAGATCTTCTCTTTTCTCGGGGAAATTCCTCTCAGGAATCCCTTCAAACGTAACATAGAGCTGGGGAGGAATCAATTGCCGGATTCCCCGCATTCCGTGCTTATCGTTACTCTGAACGGGCGAAGAACCTTCATTCACCGGATGGGCCCTCGGCCCCGGAGCTGCGTAGCCTTGCGATCCGCTCAGCATCGAGACTGACACGCAAAGTCTTACGTGTCGCGAGGTAAACCAGCCCCGGCTTCGCTCCCTTGGGCTTTCTTACATGCTTCAATGGGGCATAGTCGACAGTGGCCGACGCGCCTCGCTCCAGGGCCCCACGAGATTGTTCAGGCAGGCTATAATAGAGGGAGAGCTGTGCTGCGTCCAGGAGGGTCTCGAGCGGCACCGCCTTGCCCGCCGGGCCCTCGGCCGTGCGCACGAGCACGTGAGCACCCGGCTTACCAGAAACATGAAAGAAGAGGTCGTTGCCGCGTCCCATTCGCAGGGTCAGCTCGTCGTTCTGCCTGGCGTTTCTACCCGCGAGGATTTCGTAGCCGTCCTGCGACACGAAACGTCGTGGCCCGCGTGCCGCCGTAACCGAGGAACCCTTGGGCTTTCTCCGACGAGGTTTCTGGGAGAGCCCGCGCGCCCTTTCCTCGAGCTCTGCCACCGCAGCCACGGATTCTGCCGCGTCAACGTCTACGGCGACCGCGTCAAGCACTCCGAGCTCCGCCTCGACCTTGGCCAAACGCTCACGTAGAAACGGAATGGCCCGGCGGGACTTTCGATAACGCTTGAAGTAGCGCTCAATGTTTTGTTGTGGACTCAGCGCGGGGTCCAGCTCGATTCGCACCTTCTTCGAGCCCTCTGGAGCGGTGTCGAAATAGTTCTCCAGCTCGATCGAGCTCATGCCGCGGCGCAGCTGTCCGAAGGCCCCTTTGAGCAGCTCTCCCGATTGACGGTATGCATCGCTTCCCTCGGCTCTCTCCAGATCGCCGCGGATCTTCTGGACCAAGGCCCGCCGGCGCGACGACGCCCGGCGAACCGCTACGGTGAGAGCCTCCTTCCTTCCACGGAAGAGCGCGTCCGCCTCGAGACGCGCGTAGTGTCGAGCAAAGGCGAAATGGAGAGGAGCGGGAGCACGATGAACCTCGGAAGAGTCTTCCGCGGATTCCAGGTAGCGCCATGGACTTCCGCCGAGGGACTTGAGCGCAGCCGGCTGCGACCTGGGATCCGGGAAGCGATAGCGCTCTCCTACGGGTACTTCGTCCGAGCTTCGGTGAAAGGGGTGAAGCGTAGCAAGGAGCTTCCTATCCGATCGGACAAGAACCAGCTGGCCACGCGTACCGATCATCTCGAGGATCAGAGAAACGCTGTCGGGCGCTGTAGTGGGGGACTGACGCGAAAAGACAACTTCGATGACTCGGTCACCGCTGACCTGGCGAAGACTTTTCAAAACCGTGCCCTTCAGTAGCTTCCGCGCGGTTTGGCAAAAGGGAGGAGGCTCGGGCAAGGAAACGATGCGCTCCGGAACGAGGTGGAAGCGGCAGAAGCGGGAACGCGTCGAGAATAGGAGGAACAGCTTGCCCGCGGTGCGAGAGCGGAGGGTCAACACAAGGTCATGCTCGTCGCGCTGGTGCACGTTGTCCACGCGGGCGGCTTCGAGCAGTGAACTCGACTCCGCAACCAGGGCAGCCACTTCCTCCGAAGTCAGGGGCACCTACTTACTCATCGACAACCCATTTTGCGTCGCAGGACTCGTATTCGAAGAGCTCCTCCGCAGAGAAGAAAAGTTCGATCTCCCGCTCCGCGGCTGCGGGAGAATCGGAACCATGAATGAGATTGAACTGGCTGGAAATTCCGTAGTCCCCCCGGATCGTTCCTGCCGCGGACTCATACCCGAAGGTAGCCCCCATCAGCTTGCGGGCCACTTCAATCGCGTGGTTGCCTTGAAGAACCAACAGGACTACCGGCCCCCCGGTCATGAACCTTACGAGGCCTGAATAGAAGGGTTTCTCCCGATGGGCCGCGTAGTGCTTCTCGGCCGTGGCGGTGGAAATCCTTGCGAGCTTGAGCCCGCCGAGCTGCAGGCCCTTCTTCTCGAAACGAGAAACAATCTCACCGACAAGCCGCCGGTCCACAGCATCCGGCTTCAGAATAATGAGCGTTCTTTCCATGGACGTCCTTACAAGAGGAGACTATATGGGCCCTGGGAGTAAACCACGGATAAAGAATAAGAGATGGCTCTTTATCTGTCAAAAGGTGGTCGTTCGTTCATTCACCGCGCTGATGCTATACTTCCTGGGCTTATCGCCGATTGAGGACAAAACTCATCGCGAGCCGTTTCCCCCTGAGACGGCGGCCTAGCCACCCAGGGAATTCTCGGAACAAAGAATTGGGAAGCGAAAAGGCGACAAGCACGGATCCCTCCTCGGGGACAACCGATCACGTGCTCGAGTGCTGGTCACAAGAGCCATCCCTCGGTGAAGACGGTGCCGTTATCTACCACACGCTGTCCGCTACCGTCCTCCTGAAATCGGACTCTTCTGGACTCCAGAAGAGTCGGGGCGCTGAGGTGGAGAAGAGCGCCGCGGAGGCCTATTTCTCCGCCCTGGGGTTCCTTATCACCCTGTTTCGCGCTGAGCGCGGATTTCTCTTCGGGACGGACTCGACAGTGGACGGCCCAGGGCCGGAAATCGGTCCGCCGCTCGCCTCTCGCAACCTGGATGGAGAGACCGTAAACCAACCTGGACGCAAAATTCCTGTAGAGCTTTTTCACCAGGTATCTGAGACCGGCGAACCGGTACTCTGCGGCGCGTCCGACCCGGAAGGCGCCCCGGGACCGAAGCACGACTCGGTGGGCAAGCCGTCCCACGCCGCGGTGCTTCCTGTAAACGCGGTAGGCAAGCTGCAAGCGATTCTCTACATCGAAAACCGCTTTCAGCCCCTCCATCTGAACCGGGAAACCTTGCGGCTGGCGCGTGGGTACTGCCACGTCCTGGGGAGCCTCGTGGAGCTGCAAAAAGTTCGCAGCGAGAACGACTCGTTGTGGGTCGACTTGAGCCGTCTGCGTGAGACTGTCCCCACTACCGCGCGAATAACAACCCCTGCGGTGCCGCGTGGGCCATCGCGGCGTACAAAGCGCATCGACCTCAAAGGGGACTATTCCGGGATCACGGGCTCCAGTAAGAGCATGCTCGATATTTTCGGCATCCTGGACCGAATTTCGACCTCCTCGGCTCCTGTGCTCATCAATGGAGAGAGCGGCACGGGGAAAGAACTGATCGCGAACGCGGTCCACCAGAACAGCCCACGCAAAGGCCAGGTCTTTGTTTCCGAGAACTGCGGCGCGTTGACGGAAACGCTTCTGGAGAGTGAGCTCTTCGGTTATGTAAAAGGCGCCTTCACGGGGGCCAACAAGGATCACAAAGGGCTCTTCGAGCTAGCGGTGGGCGGGACCCTGTTTCTCGACGAGGTGGGCGACATGAGCCCGAGTATGCAGAAGAAGCTCCTGCGCGTGCTCCAGGAAGGCGTGATTCGACGCGTCGGCGGGAAGGACTACATTTCGGTGGACGTCCGGACCATCTCAGCCACCAACAAGGATCTTCTCGAGGAGGTACGGAGCGGAAACTTCCGAGAGGACCTGTACTACCGACTGAACGTTATCAACCTGAAGCTACCTCCCTTACGCGAGCGCAAAGAAGATATCCCGGAGCTTGTCGAGACGTTCCTTGCGGGACTCACAAGCGAAACGGGGCTGGAAAAGAAGATCGAGCCAGCCGCCGTGCAGCGCCTGATCCAGTACCGCTGGCCAGGCAACATCCGGGAGCTACTCAACGAGATGAAGCGTTTGCACACCCTATCGGACGGCGATATTCGCGTAGCGGACATCTCGGAGACGGTCCTCGTGGGCGAAACCCGCGACCTGCCCTTCCAGGAGCTCGAGCGCGAGCTTTCGCACCTCAGCCTGAAGGACGCCACCGAGCGCCTCGAGAAGGAGATGATCCGTAACGCCCTCGTCCAGTGCCGCGGCAACAAGAGCCTGATGGCGAAAATGTTACAGGTCCCCAAAACCAGCCTGTACAACAAGATCAACAGGTACGGGCTGGAGAAGGTTTAGGGCGGCCCCCTCCTCCCGGCTTTCCAGCTTGTGTCAAAAATCTGACACATGCCCCTTGAACGCGGTCAGGCACCTGCTTATGCTGCCTGTATGGTATCAAAGGTCTCGCGCATTCTTGGTCGCTACAGGGTGCTCAGCGAGCTGGCGCGAGGCCCGGAGAGTCTGGTTCTCAAAGTAGAGGATGCCCGTCGCGGGGGACAACCTTGCGCCTTCAAGGTCCTGCGAATCGGGAACTTGAAGGCGTTAGACGCCGCTCGGCGGGAGTTCGAGCTCCTCCGCAAGCTGCGCCACCCCGGCATTGCCGAAGTCTACGACCTGGGTCCCCTGCGCCCGGATGACGTAAGCCAAGCCGGCATCGAATGGCCCGTGGTCAACGAGGCGGAGACCTCTGAAAGAGGGAATCGCTCGCGACTCCCCTTCGATAGCCCGCCGACGTCCCCGTTCGCATACCTGACGAGCGCTTATTACGAGGGGCTCAACCTGCGCCAGGCATTCCTCCACATCTTCTCCAAAAAGGATAACCGTACAGCGGCAGAGAATTGGGGCATCTTTCTCGAGGCTCTCGCGAAGATCTGTAATGCCCTCGAAGCCGTTCACTCCCGAGGACTGATCCACTTCGACATCAAGCCGGAGAACGTCCTTCTGGTGCCCCAGTCCCCGGGAGAGTCTCGCGGCCCTTTCGACGTCAAAATTCTGGACTTCGGGCTCTCCGAGGAGGAAAGCACTCCCCTGGGCACACGCGTGCGAGGCACCGTCCCCTTCATCGCGCCGGAGTTGCTGGAGCGGGAGTTGATAGAGAAGGGGCTCGCTGACCGTAGGAGCGATCTTTATTCGCTGGGCGTGACTATCTTCTTCGCTGTCACCGGACAATTTCCGTTCTCTGATACGAGACCGAAGGAGTGGCTCGCGGCTTTACGGACGGGACGCACCCTACCGCTCGAGGAGATCGAGCCGGCGGTCCCTTCCGAACTCGCGGCCACGGTGGCGGAGCTCCTTCGGCACGAGCCGGCGGCGAGGCCCGCGACCGCTCTCGGCGTGCAGAGACGGCTGGAGCGTCTGGGAAGTTTCCGCCTGCTGAAGGCCAAGGACCGTGTCTCGCCTCCCTTTCCACGAGTGGGGTGGGAACGTGAGCTTGCTCTCGTGCGTGGCGAGATCGAGCATTTGCACCGTGGCGAAGCGGAGAAGGCACTTATTATCTTGGAGGGTGACTCGGACCAGTTCCTGGATCACCTGCTCGACGAGGTCGAGGTGGTGGCGCGTGCGGAGGGAGCCAGCGTGCTCACAGGCTCCTGCTCCCGTCGGCGAGCCCCTCCTTACGAGCCTTTCTGCGAGATTCTCGAGAAGGTGGGGGCGGAAACGGATCTCACCGACCCGAGATTCACGCGCTACAGAAGCGTCCTTTCCGCCCTCCTCTCCCCTGCGACCCTTGCTATCGGGGACAAGGTAGATATCGGGGACCCAGCAGACCTGGCCGCGCTCGAGCCGTGTCTGGAATTCCATCGTTTCCTTGATCTCGCCACGGATTGCTTTCTCGAATTAGCTCGCGACGGGCCCCTCGTCCTGTGCATTAGCGACCTACATCTCGCGGGAAGGGAGACCCTCGATCTCCTTCGCTCACTTGTGCGCAACATTGACCTCCGCAGCCGGCACGAAGCGGGGAGGGAGCCCATCGACGCCCTTCGTTTCTCCACCGCACTCAGGGTTGACGACGAGGGGGAGGGAGCGCGACTTCTCGTTGTTGGCACGCGCCGCGAGTCGCTGGTAGCGCGCGAAGGAGAGGCCAAGTCTGCCGCCGAAGAAGATGCGCTGCGCGAGATTTCCGCCGAGCGCTACACCACGAATCTTCGCTTGAAGAACCTGGGGCTTGACAGGGTTGTCGACTGGATTCGCGAGTGCGCCCCGAGCTTGCATCTCGAGCGGGACCTCACCCGCAGGCTGTACGAGAAGTCGGCCGGATCTCCCTGGCTCATCGACGAGTTTGTCCGACGCACCCTCGTCGCCTCCCCCGAGAGCGACGCCTCCCCCAGAAATGTCGACAGGGACTCCGAGATCCTCCTTTGCCTTCCTCGCCGTGCTGTGGACGCAGCTTGGGAACGCCTTCAAGGCCTGTCGGTGGAGGAACGAGATCTCCTCGAGCTACTGTCCGTGGCACAGGCAGCCCTCGACGTCGAGTCGCTCCAGACCATCGATCGCACTCTCCGCGAAGAGAAAGAAGGGGGCGAGGAACTGGAGAGAAGGCAAGCAGCGTTGTTCGTCTCACGTCTCCGCGCACTAGAAGAACAACGCTTTGTACATCTTCGCCGCCCCGCTTTCCTTGTCCGTCGCGGTGGCTTTATCGGGGTCCGAGCTGCCATCAGCAATCCGTCCCTAGCGGATCAGATCTATCGCGAGATGGACGCAAAGGTCCGCATCTTCCACCACCGAGGAATCGCTCGGGCTCTCCTCGATCTGAGCCGAGGCGCTCCAGGCCCCACGTTGCAAGGCGTTGCTTTTCACGCTCGGCTCGGTGGCCTCGAGGACCTATTCTTCAAGCAGGCGCTTAGCGAGGCGTCAAGATTTGCTGCCATACACGCCTACGATGCCGCGACGCAACATTACGAAGAGATCCTCGAAATCCTCAAGGGACTCGATGACGCGCCGCCCGCCCAGACAGAGCCACTGTCCCGGACCGTCGACCCCCGAGCGCTAGGCAAAGAGGTCAACGAGAAGTTGGTCCACATCTATCTGGGCAGAGGGCAGCTCCAGAAGGCCCTCGAGAAGCTCCTCCTCCTGGCCACCATGGAAAAAGCTGACTCACGAGATCTGGCGGTCATCTACCGCCGGATGGGAGAGGTTTATCAGCTCAACGGCGACCATGACAATGCGGTCCAATTTCTCGAAAAGAGCCTCCGACTCCTGCGTCCAAAGCTCTCGCAAGAGCCAGTGTCCGAGGACGAATCGTCCATGGGGGAAAACGCCTTGACGGGAGAATACCTTCTCATTCTGCTCTCGCTCGCACGCTACCAACTGGGACGTGAGAACGTCGCAGAAGCCGAAAAAATCTTGAAGGAGTGTCTGGACCGAGCTGGATCGGTTCCGCGTCATAACAGGACGCTTTGCAAGGTTCACGTTCTCATGGCAAAGATCGAGGACCAGCGAAACAATCACTCAGGTACTCTGTCCGAAAATCTGACCGCGCTCGAACTGGCGGAGGAAGCGAAAGACCTACCGGTCCTTCTGGAAACCCTGAGCGCTGTTGGATGGTGCTACCTCGATCAAGGCCAGTATGAAAAGGCGATCGAGCACTTCGAGAAGGGGCTCGATATCGCGCGAAGACTCGAAAGCAAGCACGACCGTGCCTCCATACACAGCTGCCTCGGCACGCTCTACCACAACCGCGCGGATCACCGCAAGGCCCTGGAGCACTTCGCCATCAGCTTGGAATTGAGCTCCCAGATAGGCGACCTCAAGGGCATCGCGAACAGCTACAACAATCTGGGGATCGTCTATCGTCTCAAGGACGACCTCGTGCTCGCATCGGAGAGTTACAAGCGTGCGATCGACCTGTTCAGCCGCATCAACGATCAGCACGGCATGGCAGCCGGCATGAGTAACCTTTCGAGCATTCTCGAGCTGGAGGGAAAGTATAACGAAGCGCTCGACTACTCCTTTCGTGCCCTACAGAAGCGCAAGAAAACGCACTCGCGTTCGGGGATGGCTTTTTCCTACTATCGGATTGGAAGCATCTACCAATCCAAGGGTGAGATCGACAAGGCAAGCACCTATGCCGAGAAGAGCTTCCAGATACGCGAAGAGCTCGGCGAGGGCCTGGGCATTGCTCATTCGCGGCTGCAGCTTTCCGAACTCTATCTCGAGACGGGCAGGTATCCTGAGGCGCTCGAACTGTGTGAGGCCGGACTCGAGGATTTCGAGGGCCTCCAGAACCACGTCGGCGTGCTCCTGGCGAGAAAAGCGCTGGCGCGGATCTTGATCCGGCTCGGAGCTCTGGAGGAAGCGCGAGCCATCCTGGAACAGGTACTCGCCGGGTCGCGCGAGGGCGAGCAGGAGGTGCTGACGGGAACCTGCCTCGTTCTCCTTGGCCGGATCGCCGCTGAATCCGGCGATACGCTCCGCGCAGAAGGGCTCCTCGGACGGGCAGAGAAACTCTTCCGCTCCAATCAAAACCGGCGCGAGCTGGCTGAAGCTCTCCTCGAAAGTGCCGCCCTCCAGCTCGAGATAGGCCGATACGACCGAGCTTCCAATCGACTCGAAGAGGCCTACTCTCATCTCGAGGATTTAGGAGTGCGGGACCTCGTTCCACTTTACTTCTTGATTCGTGGCCAGCTCGAACTGGAGCTGCCGCGCTTCGATCCAAAGGAGGCCGGGAAGTTCCTCGAGCGCGGGCTCGTGGAGGCCAGAGAGTTCGACATGCCCGAGGTGAAGTGGAGGTTTCACTACCGCCTGGGAGTCCTCCAGGAACGCCTCGGCGACCCGAAATTGGCCCGGCATCATTTTCGGGAAGCCACGGAAACCCTCGAGGAGGCGAGCAGCAGCCTGCCACAGCGCTTCCAGAAAAGGTTCTATCAGCTCCGAGAACGCAGGGAGCTGAGGCACGCGGCCTCGACACCCGCGGGGACCTTGCCGCTGCCGGCGGCAAAGGAAGAAGTACAGTCGGACCGAGATACCGCGCAGCCCGTGCTGCCATCGCCGCAGGCACGCGACACGGGTGAAACCCTCGCCTTGCATCAGCAGTCACTCAAGCTGCACGCGATTGCAGCGGCCATGGGCAGCGAAAAGGACCTCAAGAAGTTGCTCGAGTTCATGATGGACGCCGTTCTCGAGCTGGTGGACGCCGAAAGAGGCTTCTTGATCCTGAAGCGCACCGACGTTGAGCGCAGTGCTTCTGGCAACAGTCGCCGCCGCCGTTCTATCACCGTCGCACGCAACCTGGACCGGGAGGAAATTCTCGAACCGGAGGGCAAGCTCAGCGAATCCGTGGCGAAAAAAGTTCTACGCACCGGAAAACCCGTGCTGGCGAGCAACGCTCTGGGCGAGCAGCGCTTCGAGGCTTCGCGAAGCGTTCGCGAGCTGCGCCTCCGCTCGCTCCTCTGCGTTCCGCTCCAGTTCCAGAATGAAATTCTCGGAGCCATTTATCTCGACAACCGGCATCGCCGTGACGCCTTTCGCAATCAGGACCTGGATGTCCTCAAGACATTCGCAGACCAAGCGGCCGTCGCCGTAAAGAACGCCCAGCTGGTCGAGGAGAACCAGGCACGTAACCGCGAGCTCACCGTCGCCAACCGGAAGATGGAGTCTCTGAATATCAAGCTTCGCAGTATAGTGCACAAACGCAGTGTCCAGCTCGCGATCGCTCATGAGGATCTCCGGGACCGACAGAGTCAGCTAGAGAAACGCCATCAGTTCCAGAATATTGTCGGCAAATCGGAAGTCATGCAGGAAATCTACCGCCTGCTGGAAAAGGTTTCTCCAACCCAGCTCCCTGTGCTTCTCGAGGGAGAGAGCGGCACCGGCAAGGAGCTCGTCGCACGCGCCATCCACTTCAACAGCGCCTATCGAGAGGGACGCTTCATCTCCCAAAACTGTGGTGCAATGGCTGAGTCGCTCCTCGAGACAGAGTTCTTCGGTCACACTCGAGGAGCCTTCACGGGAGCCGTTAGCGACAAGAAAGGGCTCTTCGAGCTTGCCGACGGCGGCACGCTGTTTCTTGACGAGGTGGATGAGATGAGCCCCGGTATGCAACAGAAGCTGCTCCGTACGTACCAGGACGGAGAGCTCCGGCGAGTTGGCGGTAAGGAGATCATCCGAGTCAACGTGCGCTTCATCTCTGCGACCAACAAGAGTCTCAGCGAATTGGTCGCCCAGAAGAGCTTTCGCGAAGATCTCTATTACAGGCTCAGCGGCGTCAGAATCCGTCTGCCGGCCTTGCGGGAAAGGAAGGAGGACATCCCGCTTCTCGTGGAGCACTTCTTGGAGAAGGCCGCCCAGGACCGTGTTGCTCAAGACAGTGCCGCACAGGACAGTGCTTCCCAGGAAGATGACAGGCAACGCCGGGAGTTTCACCCCGCTGCCCTTGCGGCCCTGATGGCAGAGGACTGGCCCGGAAACGTCCGCGAGCTTCGACACTTCATCGAGCGCACCCTGCTGATCACCCCGGAGGCGGTGGTCCGACCAGAAGACATGGTCTTCGACACGCCACTCGCGCCTCACCCCGCGGGCGGCCCCGGTGAGGGGGGCGCGGGGGACGCGGCTCGCCCGGTTGCTTCCCTTGGGGACGAGAACCTGACGCTGCGGGAGGCCAGGGGCCGGTTCGAGAAGGAGTTCCTGGGGTCCTTGCTCAAGGCGTGCGGGGGCAACGTAACGAAAGCCTCGCGTCGCTGCGGCATCTCGCGGGAATCTCTTTACCGGCTCTTGAGGAAACACGAGCTCAGGGACTGAGCTTAACAGCCCGTTGAAAAAGTCATTTTCTACGACAACCGGCCCTTTTCGCCCATCTCTGCGTCGCAAATACTCGGTGATATCCCCGATATCGCCTCCGTTTTGCTCCTTGATCTGAACGAAAATGTCTCGGTTGCCGCTACGAAGTACTTTTTCAACGGACTGTTAACAGCCCGCCCGAGTCCTGTTCTCGGGGGGCTGTTAAATCGAAAATAAGAAATTGCAAGCTTCGCCGAGCACCCCTACGATAGACAGGGTCAGGGTTTGAGGGGGGCAGGGTTTCTGAGTTGGGGAAACCGCAAAGGGAGTGGATGAGGGAAAAAGAGATTCGCCTCCTGTTCGGCTCGCGCCTTTTCCTCGGCCTGACGCTGGTTGCGGGAATCATCGTGGCCTGCTTCAGTCTGGCCTCCCTGCTCTCGCGAGACGTTCCCTCCGTCGATGCGGAGGCGGGCTTTGCCGCGCCCGCAGAGTTGGGCCAAATCGCGCTCCACGGGCCTAACGACGGGGAGCCGATAAACTCCCGGACACTGCTTCTGAACGTCGAGACGCAGTCGGCAACGAGGGCTTTCATTTCGGTTTATGTAAACGACGTATATCTGTCCACCCAGGCCATACCGGCCGGGGGCGGAGTCACAGATGTCAAGGTGGACCTCGAGGAGGCAGCGATCCGAGTCGGGGAAAGTCTCCTGGCGACGAGCAAGGGTCCCGTTCGTGTGACGGCATACCTCCATGAGGGGCGCACGTCCCGCATCGTCACCTTCGACGAGTGGAGCGGCCGTGTCGTGAGGCCCTGGATCGAGGAAATCTCCGCGGCGGGGGGCTCTGAGGCGGGGGGCTCTGATGCGACCGTGCAGCAGCTGGTGTTGCATCCCAGACAGGGAGACAGGTACTACTTCCTGCTCGCTTCTACACACCAGGAATGGCTCACGCGGCAGCCCTCCGACCCGCGCGTCCTGAACCGAACCTGGAACCTCGCAAGCGGCGCCTGGATGGGGGAACGCAATCCGGTTCTCAACCTGGAAAACCTCGACTACCTGCCCGAGGGGATCTACGCCGTCCTCTGGACGTATGTCCCCGAAGTCGGAAACGGGTGGCGTCGTTCGCCGATTGTGCGATTGCCACTGCCCCGGTAGTACCTCGCGGCGGGGCGGGACCTTCCTGGGCAGAGGCGGCCCCCGGGCTGGCTTCCTCACGGCGGCTCACCTGGGGTCGTCCTCGATCTCTCAGGCGGACTGCTAGGAACTCAAGTTCCTACCCCCGCCGTGTCAAGTTCCCTTCACATGGCTGGACCATTGTGTCACGAACTTACCACACTTTGGACGACTCCTTCGCCCGGCTCCAGATGTGGACACTTGCAAACCCTTTCTGCACAAGACCTTGAGATTCGGGATGCACTTTTCCGGAAATGGCCCTCGTTTTGCTCCATGGAGAGGCAATCAAGGCGACTCACACTCCTGATCTCGAAGGGAGTGCCCTTAGAAGAGAATGCTCTCGTATCTACCAGCGCAGAAAGGTCTCGTTCCCATGCCCAAGACGCCGAACGCTACCGCATCTTCCGTTCTGTCGCGGAAATCACCGTACAAACGGAGCCCTTCCCTCACCGCTGCCAGGAAGTCGGCAAGAAAGGCAAGAAAGGGCGGCGAAGACGAGCGGGACTCGATTGACAGAATCGTCTCGCGCATTCTCAGAGCGATTTCCGAGAAGAGAACCACTTCCGACAAGATCAGCAATCTGACGCCAGAGACGAACTCCGATCCTACGCTTCTCAATCGGGTTCTGCAGGCCCTGGAAGCCCAGGGCATAGAAATCGATGGCGACGGCCTTCCCGAAGAGGGAGAGGACGATCAGGAGACAAAAGCGGACCAGGAAGAAGAAGCGGCGCTGCGGAAGCTTGATGATCCGATCCGCATGTATTTTTCCCAGATGGCTGAGATCTCGCTGCTGACCCGTGAGGAGGAGGTCTCCCTGGCAAAGGAGATCGAAGCATCCAGGGACCGCCTGAGGACTCTCATCTACTCGACGCGCTACAGTCAGCAGCAGGCGCTGGATCTCCTGGAGCTCATTCTGCGCAGGGAGCTCCTTATCGAGAAGGCCCTCGACGTCAACCTCTCACGCAAAGGGGAGAGGCACGAGTTCTTCGACGAGCTCAAAAAGTCGGTTGTTGTCTTCCGCAGGAACCTCGAAAAGAACATTGCAGATTTCACCGAGCTGAGTGCATTGCCGCGGAAAAACCCGCGCGTCGCGGAGATCGAGAAGAGGTTGCGCCGGAGAATCCGCCGCAACATCGCCATCCTCGAGCGCTACCACGTCAAGATGAAGTACTTGACGCGGTGGAAGACGGGCATTCTGCGCTTCGCTAACGACATCAGGGCCGCGTTCTCCAGTGTGCGCAAGCAACACCGCCTGGTCCACACCCCCGGTCTCAAGCACGCGAACGACGCACTCTTCGAAGGCTATACAGAGTTCGTGGAGCGGTCACAAGAGAGCGAACACGAGTTTCACCGCTATGAGTACTCCAAAAGCCGACTGTCCTCGGGAAACCTTCGTCTCGTTGTGAGCGTTGCCAAGCGCTATCGCAAACGCGGACTTTCGTTCCTCGACCTGATCCAGGAGGGTAACACGGGACTCATGCGGGCAACGGAAAAATTCGAGTACCGCAAGGGATACAAATTCTCTACCTATGCGACGTGGTGGATTCGCCAGGCGATCTCGCGGGCCATCGCCGAAAAATCGCGCTTGATCCGCCTGCCGGTGTATATGTCCGAAACCATGAGTAAGCTCATGAGCACGAGTCGCGAGCTGACGAACAAGAATGGTCAAGCTCCGAACATCATGGACGTCGCCGACTCCCTCGAGATCCCGAGAGATGAGGTCAGGAAGGTGATGAAGCTTTCGCGGGCCCCGATCTCGCTCAACAATCCCCTGGGCGACGAGGAAGACTGCACCTTCGGCGACTTCATTGAGGATCACCGGGTCACGGCGCCTGCGGACACTGTAACTCAGGACATGCTTCGCACAAAACTGGAGGAAGTCCTTCAGTCCTTGAGCCTGCGCGAACGTGAGGTGGTCAAAATGCGTTTCGGAATAGGTCGTGAGACCACCTACACGCTCGAAGAGCTCGGAAAGAAATTCAAGGTGACGCGCGAACGGATTCGGCAAATCGAGATCCGCGCGCTGAAAAAGCTCCAGCACCCGGTCAGAAGCCGGTTGTTGGAAAGTTTCCTCGAGTAGAGGAATCCAAACAATGATCGCATTTCTGAAATGAACAGTTTGGGGAGAATACTCTCTCAAGCGTAGCCGGGTGTATGGCACTCGCACTTTTCCCACTGCCGCAACCGTCCCGCCAGTCCCCCCTGGAAGCGGGAGAGGAGGTAAAGCGTGAATGCCGATTTGCTCCCTGTTCCTCTCACACAACGCCTTCCCTCAGAGAGTCCCGGCTACGCGTCTTTTTACTTCTTCTCGAGTGCCTTTCGTAGCATGAAGTAAAGCGAGTCCAGAGAGCTGCCGAGCTCATGCCACCGCTTCCGGGCCGCCGCTCCCTGCTCGGGGACGAGCTCCGGTAGGTTGACACGGATATTCAGCTCGGCAACGCGATAGGCTGCGTTTGCGAGCTCCACCGCGGCCGCCAGGTCACTCTCGGCCCTGAGGGCAGTTGTTTGAGAAAGATCCAGAAGCCGCTTACAGAGGTTCAGAACGTCCCTCGAGGCTTCCAGCGTGGCAAGAGGGGCCTCCGTGGCGCGGGCGGCGGCCGCACGGCGCGCCCCGCTCCGCTCTTCCTTCTCCCTCTCCGTGCCCCGGGGAAGCCTGAGTGCCGTCAGGAAGGCCTGAAACGCGGCCATATCCTCCACCTCGAGCACCTCGAACCTCGCCCCAAGCTCCCTGGCAGCCTCGGCGGAGGCCTGAAGATCGCTGGTGCCGGCAGACGCTGGCGCCTTCCCGCTGGCAATCTTCGCGAGGGTGATCCCCGTCACCATGCGAAGGAGCGAGCACGCGTAAAGCCCTACCCGAGCCGCAGCCGCCCCCCCACCTGGAGTCGGCGTCGCCGCCGCCAGCTTCTCTGCAAAGTCATCCATTCACTATTCCTCGTTCACTGTTCAGTATTCACTATTCATTTCATTCTTCATGAAACCCCTCCGGCACCGTCTCCTCCTTCATCAACTCCCGCAAGAGTGTTGTAGCATAACAGCCCTTGGGGAGAAAGAACTCGAGGCACAGGTCCGGTCCTTCAACCCGCCAGCTGAGATCTTGCACTTGCACGCGCAGGGGCCGCCGCCCTCCTTCCAGCCGCAGCCTGGGCATCAGCTGGTGAAAATCCTTGGCGGTGATTGCTTGCCGCTCGAGGATCGCCCCCTCGATTTCGCTTTGTAAACCCTCCGGCTGACGCATCTTTTTTCCGAAAATGGGACCACTGGGACTGATCTCGAACGCCCTACCACGGGGCTCCTCAGCCACCGGGTCATCCACGAGAAACACGGCACCGTTGCGATGGATATACGCGACGTCGCCACGGAGGAGTTGCCCCATGTCACGAGCTGTCCGCTCGAGTCTCTCCTCGAGGACAAGGTTGAAGAGATACGCCTGGTAGGCAGAAAAGTACAGCTTGCGACTCGTAGCGCGAAGCTTTCTCTTCGCCCCCGCGTAGTTCTCCCCGGCCTCGAGGAAATAAACGAGCAGGCGCCGTTCATCTCTGTACGCAGTGGGAAAGGCGTCGAGGGCCTCCTTCCACGCGCCAGCCATGAAGTGCTTTCGCGCCTCCACAACATGGGGGTTCCTCTCGGAGCTAGCAGGGTGACCCAGGATCCTCCGAACGGCAGTACGGTCATCGCCCTTCAAGAACGCTCTGCCTATACGGTGAGAGTCCCCTCGATTCCCGAAACGCTGGGGGCCGTAGTAATTCGGAATGCCCACCGCGGAGAGCACCTCGAGAATATCCCTCGCGCGTCCTTCCGACCCCGGCTCGATGTTCTGAATCCTCACCCGGAAACGGTTGCCCTTCAAGTGCCCGATCCGGAGCTTGTTGGTATGCAGCCTGGCCCAGAGCACCTTGAGCTGACTCATGCGAATCTCGAGCAGTCGCTCGGGAGCTACTTTCGCTATGGACAGGGTTTGTCGGGTAACCCCCTTCCTGTCCTTGAGGCCGGCGTAGCCGAGATCCTTGACGTCGATCCGGAGTTCGCGGGCGAGCCGTTCGAGAGCTTCGAGGGTAGATAGGTCCACCTTCTCGATCTCGAAGTAGGAATGCTCGCCACTCCCGCACGGAGTGTAAAGGGGCACTTCCACAACTACGAAGTGCTCCGGCTCCTGCTTGATGGAGCCCCCGATCCCCGGCAAGCTGCTTGTCAAGTAGGGATGCGGGATGCCGAGCATGGGCCGTATCCTGCCAGGCCCCCCACGCCCGCGCAAGAGTCGACCGCTGCCACCGCCCTTTCATCCTCTTCCTAACAAACCATCGGTAAGGGCAAGGGCCCAGGACGGCCGCAGGCTTTGAGACTTTACAGGGAGTTTACAATACCACCCTCCTCAGAAGGGTCGCCATGTGGTAGGATTTTGTTTTCAGACTGAATAGACGTAATAGACGTTATTTCTGGGTTGGTGCCCAATCTCGAACACACAGTTGAAGAGGTGACACGTCATGTTCACATCGTTCATTAGCAGCTCGGTCATTCGTAGGTGGAAACTCTCCAGCTCTCTTCTTCTCGCGGCTCTACTCGTACCCGTCGGGCTCCGCGCGGACAAGGAGAAGTCGGACGAAGTCAAGAAGGGCGTCGAGGCTGAGGCCCAGCCTACCCCGACACCCAAGGCGGCGCCGAAAGCGGCCCCGAAGAAGCGAATCTTTCGTCCCGTCCCTCCCCCCAAGGAGTTCTCGCCCCCCGTGTTGCACATCGAGGAGCCGGCATACGACTGGGGTACGGCTCTTCAGGGCGAGGTGATCAAGCACTCCTTCGTGATCCAGAACAAGGGCGGGTCAGCGCTCAGGATTGTAAACGTGAAGCCCAGCTGCGGCTGCACGACGGTGGGCAAGCCGACCGAACCCATCGAGCCCGGCAAGACCGACGTTGTGACCCTGCAGATCGATACGAAGAAGTTCACTGGCGCGGTGAACAAGACGGCCTCCGTCCGCTCCAACGCTTCTACGACGCAGGTCAAGCTCACTATGAAGGGCAGCGTCGATCCTTTCTTCGAGGTCGATCCCAAAGCTCCCAAGGTCCATATCGTGCGAGGCGGCACTTCAGAGCCTCTCAAAGTGAAGCTTCGCAAAAAAACAGAGGCCGAGTTCACGATCAAAGGCATCACGACGGAGAGCAAAGTGCTCACAGCGAACCTCGTCGAGGTAGAGAAAGGCAAGCTCTACGAGGTGGAGCTCCAGGCCAATTCCTCCGATGATGATCGCAAGTACTACTATGAAAACGTCCAGGTGGACGTCGAGGCGAATGGAAAGGACTTCAAGATCCCGATTCGCGTTTCGGTTGCCGTCAAGAATCGGATCGATGTCCAGCCGAGAACATCGGTTTACTTCGGCCGCAAGGACACGCAGAAGCTCGCTAAACCCGACGCCACGCCCCTCACCAAGATCCTCGAGGTCCAGAGCCTCGGAGGCCCTGAGCACACTTTCAAGGTAACGAATGTCTCCAACAAGAACCCGACCTTCGAGACAAAACTCGAAACCGTCGAGGATGGAAGGCACTACCGTCTGACCGTGAGCATGTCAGAGCTGCCGACGGCAACCAAGGCGCGGACCATTCGGGACACCATCCTCATCGAGACGGACGACCCGACGGTGAAGGAGCTGAAGATAAGCGCACTCGCCGCAGTGCAGTAATAACTGTTCAGTTAGATCCTGATGAGCCGCCTGGCCTCTATCGTCTGCCTCTGCCTGATCGGTGGCTCCTTTGTGATAAACCCTTCCTGTGCGTTCGGGCTCGACGGTGGCAAGGCAAAGAAAGTCTTCCGGCCCAGGCCGCCCCCGGCGGCGTCTGCGCCGCCGGTCCTGAGCATCGACAACGCCACCTTCGACTGGGGCAAGGCGTTCAAGGGTGAAGAGCTCGAGCACACCTTCGTGATCCGAAACCAGGGAGGAATGCCGCTTCTTATCGAGAGCTTCAAGCCGAATTGCGGCTGCATGCTGCCGCCGAAGAAAGATGACTACAAGAGCACCCTGCGATCCGGCGAGAAGACGTCGATTGTCCTTCGTATTAACACAAGCAGCCTCTCTCCGGGCGATATCAGGAGCAAGCACACAGAAGTCATCACGAACGCGATCCGAGGAGAAAACAGGCTCCACATCCAGGGAACGCTGGTGCGGGCCTTGAAGCTCGAACCCACCCTCCCTAAAGTCACGGTCATCAAGGGAGGTACGGATCCCGACTCCGTTTCGACCACATTTCGCATGAAGACCGGCATCGAAAAGGACGTGGGCGTCCTCTCCTTGACTGCCAGCAAAGGAATCCTTACGACCCGCGTGCGCGAGATAGAGAAGGGCAAGGAGTATGAAGTGTCTTTGAGCCCCTCCCTCACCGACACCCGGACCGCCTACCAGAGCGAAGACCTCGTTCTGAAGACAATGATCGATGGCAAGGTGGTTCATATTACGCTCTCCATTCCGGTGGTTTTGAAGGATCGCATCGAGGTGAACCCCTCGAAGTCCGTTTACTTTCCCAAAAAAGACACGCAGACAGGAAAAGCGAGCAGGACTCTCACTATCGAGAGCATTGGCGGTCCCCACCACCGATTCCAGATCAGCGGCGTGAAGAGCGTTAAGCAATTTTTCACCGCCACCGTGGAGCGTGTCGAGGAGGGACGACGTTACCTCCTCCAGATCCGCCTCGCAAAGACTCCGCCGCCGGGGAAACGAAGCCTGAAGGACACCATTGAGGTCACGACCAATGACCCGCTCCTACCCACGCTGAGGATTCCAGCGATGGCACGGTTCTAACCCGGATTTCGCTATTGTGGGCGGGTCGGGAGACCGCCCCACAACAGCTGATCGCTGACAGCTGAAAGCTTCCTACAATCGTTCCAGCCGAAATTCCTGCCGCTTGGAGTCCACGGAGTATTTGAAGTGTTTGAGGAAGTTGAGTCCGAGGAGCCCCACGTTCGGGCCGATTTTTTCTGGAAGCACGATGACGTCGAGGTTGCGGACGGTATACCCGCCGAGGTCGAGGGATTGGACACGGATCAGCGGCACGTTGAATCTTCCCCCCACACCCGAAATGGTGATCCTGCGTGCATTCGACGGTGAGGTGTCGTACCCCAGCGTGTTCGCCAGGACGGCCGGAATCGAAGTGTACGTCGCACCCGTGTCGATGATAAAGCTCGATGCCGTGTGCCCGTCAATCACCGCTTCGGTTCTTATCGACCGGGAGCCCGTGGGAATGGGCACGATCACGGCGTTGCGCCGTTTGATGGCATCATCAATCTTCGCAAGAAGGTTCTCCACCGAGTCCCCCAGGGACGAATCCAGCTCCCTCGCTTGCCGTAACAGGCGAATGGCGTCGTCGTAGGCCTGGAATTGAATGTAGAGTTTGGCAAGCTCGAGGCGCAGGATTCCCGAATCCGGCAGCTGTTGGATGCCCTGGAGAAAGCTCGTCTCCTGGGCCTGGACATCTCCGAGTGCCACCGCCTCCTGGACCAGTTCCAGATACCCCCTCTCGAGCAGCGACTCGACCCTCTCGCTCGGCTCGAGCTCGTAAGCCTGCGCGAGCGCGACAATACCCTCCATCCACGCACCCTGATCAAATCTCACCTCGCCGAGAAGCACCAGGAACACGGGATCTTCAGCGTAGAGGACCAGCGCCCTTTCCGCAACGAAGGCTGCTTCCTCCATCCGGTTGTCACCCGCAAGCCGCCTGATTTCTTCCAGGTAACTTTCTCGGAGGGACCCCGTTAGCTGCGTCACGTCCCGCTCTGGGGGCTGGTCGGTGGGGATACGATCGAAGGCCTGCTCGAAGTGCGTGATGGCCTCATCCCAGCGCTTCGCCTGGTAAGCCAACATGCCCCGGGCAAAGTGATCTCGAAAGGTACCCTCGTAGAGCCTCCGTGAGAGCTGTGCAAGGGTCATTGATACCTGGCGACCAATTCCCGGCACCAGGGCAAAGGCAGGGTCCACGAGGATCCGATAGTCGGCGGACGGAAGAGGATCTCCTCTCTCAAGGGAGCGCCCGCCCACCTCGACCTTGCAGAGCCCGATCACGAGACCGAAAGCATCCACGGCGAGAAAAGAAGCCGGCGACACACTCGGGATCTCCGCAAGCAGCACGCGCGCCACCCCGTCGGTTCCCACCACGTGAGTCTCGCCAACCTCTGCCCTTTCAGGCCGATAGTTGTTGAACACAAACGCATTTTCGCCCACGTCCAGAACCTCTGCCGGGGACTCTCGAAGCAGCGGGGCCACCGGGTATCCCGCCCGCGAGCGCTCGAGCCGGATGAGCGCTACATCGAGACCCGCGATGCTGTATGAGATGCCAAGAATTTCGGCGCGCTGGGGCCCCCGGTAGGGGAGCCTGCAAGTGCCGCGGTACGCCCCGAGAAGAGAGCTCACGCGACACAGTACCACTCCGCTGGAGTCCACCAGAATCCCGCGACCTTCTCGCAAAGGCGAGTCATCCTCCTTGCGCAGCTCGAGTATTACCAGGGCAGGGGCCACAAGCTGGCTTGCACCGTCGGCGTCAAGGGGCTTGGGCTCCGGAGGCTCACGAGTGGGCGGCCTGAAGACCTTCGCTCGCTCTCCGCCGCTGCCTCCGGTGGGATCTTCCGGAGTCAGCGCCCTCTTCGACGAGTCCCGGCCATGCCTTCCTGAATGAGTAATCGTAGGCTTTTCGGGATGAGACCAGACGATCCAGAGGACCATCAGGAGCGCGGCAAGAATCAAGCCGCCGGTAAAGAGGGGGATCCTGAATCGCGGCAGGAATCTATGTCTCCTGCGACGGAAAGATCCTCCTCCCAGCGGCGTGCCGCATTGGCTACAAAAAGCGGCCGATTCTTCGTTATGAGTCTTACACGAGGCACATTGCGGCATGTTGGATCCCTATCCTCATCTTCGGATCCGGGGGACCCTTTTGCAATTCTTTTGGGCAGGGTCCGGATATCCCGAAGTGCCGGTATTGTGTCGGGGTGACTAGTGGGGACAATTTGTCATATTAACGCGGATGCAGACTTTCTGCGCTCATACCCCTACCCGTGCCCTTCCCCTGTGTTCCTGATTCGCCAACGCGGCAACTTGCCTCGCCCTCCGGCCCGGGTGGGACTCCAGGCTGGGTACCCCCAAGAAGTGAGGCGCCGCGCGAAGAAGTTGGTGGGTAAGTCAAGCGCGAAGAAGTTGCCCGCTCCCGCCTTGGTCGCGGGCAAGGTCGCGGGCAAGGTCGCGGGCAAGGTCGCGGGCAAGGTCGCGGGCAAGGTCGCAGCCAGGGTCTGTTTCCGCAGAAGACCCGGGGAGGGGGAGGGGGAGGGGCACGAAGCAAAGAACCGTTTAGCAACCCCATTTAAAAACCACCTCCTTGTGGAGCCCCTCCGCCCGGAGCAGAATGTTCCGAGTCATGCGCAGCAGAGCTGGCCAGAAATCCGAGGTTCATGAAGCGAGATCCCACAGAGCCCTTGCCCGTGAGCTCAAGGAGCGCCTGGATGCGGTTCGTCTGGGTGGACCCGCAGCGCACCGCAGGAGGCACGAAGGGGCCGGGAAGCTCCTTGTCCGGCAGCGCGTCTCGCGGCTCCTGGACTCCGGATGCCCTTTCCTCGAGCTCAGCCCCCTGGCCGCCTTCGATCTGTACGACGCCATGGCCCCGGCTGCGGGGATCATCACCGGGATCGGGAGAATTCATGGCCTCGCCGTGATGGTGATCGCCAATGATGCAACCGTGAAGGGTGGGACCTATTTCCCCATGACGGTCAAGAAGCATCTGCGCGCCCAGGAAATCGCCAGGGAGAATCACCTCCCGTGCTTCTACCTCGTCGATTCGGGCGGAGCCTTCCTCCCCCTCCAGGACGAGGTCTTTCCCGACAGGGACCACTTCGGAAGGATCTTTTACAACCAGGCGCAGATGTCGGCCGCCGGTATCCCGCAGATCTCCGTCGTGCTGGGCTCGTCGACGGCGGGAGGCGCGTA
>Ga0315336_1003098_pt1 | contig 23136 bp, 21 predicted proteins | sample ASW5metaG_FD_204512 | JGI IMG/M metagenome (GOLD analysis project Ga0315336, IMG submission 204512) | Ammonia-oxidizing marine archaeal communities from Monterey Bay, California, United States - ASW #5 | ecosystem: Environmental > Aquatic > Marine > Intertidal zone | place: USA: California... | reverse complement strand
CCATCGAGGAGTACATCAAAAGCCACAACGCCGATCCCAAGCCTTTCGCCTGGACCAAAACCGCCGACCAAATCCTCGCCTCCCTCGCCCGCTTCTGTAAGCGAACTTTAGAGACAGGACACTAGCACTGTGTTGCCAACAGGCTGAAGGGGACATCATGTTCTCACGAGGACCCAAGGCAGTTGAGACCGAACCGGGCGGCAAATACGCCACATTCCTGAAGGAGGCGGCCACAATCCTCGGTCAACGGGCGGGTAGTCTTGACCTCTCAGAGGAGCTTCAAAGCGGGTACGGGTGCGACGAACTCGAAATCGTCGAGCTGATCCAAATTGCTGAGGATGTGTGGAGCATATCCTTGATGCCAACTCCGTTCGACACAGAGGACGTCAAACGAGCGACCGAGAGATTCCGCACTATCGGCGATATCGTGAACGAGGCGCAGTCGAACCGGCTAGAGTAGCGCTCAGCCCAGTTTGTTGACCGGTAGAATAATCCCTTCGACCCTCGACATCACAACCCCGCTCGCCTCTTGCGGGTCACCCGCAACTCCTCGTCCGTCGAGTTGGCGAGCCGGTCGAGTTATTGGCCCGGTTCGCGGCGCTACCTACGCTCGGAGGGTAAGGTGGACGGCTCGGAACAGCCAGTGCGTGGGTTGCCGAGCGTCGGCACGGAAGAGGTGTTGCCAAAGAACCCTCTAACGTCGCCGGAACGCCCTGATCGGGCAGCATTCGAAGGGCGGAGAGGCGGCGAAAGGAGTATCGAAGGCGACAGCAGTTGCGAAAACCGTTGCATCGCAGCCGCCGCGCTTGTTGTTAGAGAGATCGAAGGCCAGCAGCCTCGTTTTCCTAGCCCCATCGCGGAAGCTCGTCCCGAAGTATGGGATTCGCCTTTTCTTCGCTATACTTTCGATCGTGACCTCCCGTGTCTGTATAGTCTCCTTCACCGACGCGGACAGCCTACGCCACAGCGTCGAGGTCAGTGCCGGGTCGCTGTACGAAGCGGCCGCGTTGGGCCTGCGCGCGTTTCGAAACAGCGATCTCACGGAGAAGATCGGGATGGCGGGAGCGAAGGTGTTGAGGGTTGAAGCGAAGGCCGAAACGGAGACGCACGAAGTGGAGTTGCGCAAGCTCACCGAGTGGGTTGAGACCCAGGGTCGGACTCCTAGGGAACAGGCGCTCAAGGTGCGGTTGCGAGAAGCCCTTTTGCCTCGGTAACCCTCCAAGGTAAGTTTCATCTCAGGGTTCGGACCGTCGGTACGCCTGTAATCCCCAAGCATCAGAGCCAGAAAGGCGCTTCGTCTTGCCTTCAGCCCTAGGCTAAAGTCAACGCTGCAAGAGCCGCTAACCGGCATCTTCACTTTCGCAATTTCCGCGCGGACAGCATTGCCAAGCCACAGCCCACGGCGACGTTTCGCTCACCGCCGGATCGTTGCTGTATGATTCCGTCATGCAGCGACGAACGTTCACAGTGTCCCTAGCGGCCCCTTTCGCGGCGGCGTTCTCCTCGGCCGCCCAACTCAGCGGTGAGCTCAAGATCACAGCTCTCGAGACGGACCTGTTGAAGTTCCCTCCGGGCCGCATCCAGCATGACGCGGTCCACCGCTTCGGCGACATGCGTGGCGGCGTTGTGCTGCGGCTGCGTACTAACGCCGGCATCACGGGTTGGGCTTACAGCTCGTTCGGGATGGTTCAGGGCGGACCGGAAGTCCTCCAGACGATCCTCGAGAAGGAGGTCGGGCCGCTGATCGTAGGTCAAGACCCGTCGTTCCCCAAGCGAATTCGCCGGGACCTATGGGCCGGGCTCGAGTACCACGGGGTGCAAGGGCTGGCGCACTTCGCCATCGGAGCGGCTGACGTCGCCGTTTGGGATATTCTCGGACGAGCGGCGGACATGCCCGTCTACAAGATGCTCGGCGCGGCCCATGAACGCATGCCGGCCTACTCCATGTGCGGCTGGTACTACGACGGCGACGGCGATCTCTCAACCTACAAGAGCATCATCGCGGAGCGGTTGGAAGAGGGCTTTCGAGCGGTGAAGATCAAGACCGGGCGCGGGTCGCTCGACCAAGACGTCGCCCGCATCCGGGCCGCCCGACAAGTTGCGGGCAAGAACGTCCGCATCATGGTCGACGCGAACCAAGGTCTCACTCGTAACGAAGCGCTTCGTCGTGGCCGCGTCTACCAGGACGAAGGTTGCTACTGGTACGAGGAGCCGCTGCCGCCTCACGACAAAGACGGCTACGCTCTGCTGTCGCGAGAGCTTGATATCCGCATCGCCACCGGAGAGAACGAGTACACGAAATACGCCTTCCTGGAGCTGCTTAAACGAGACGCGGCCGATGTGCTGCAGCCCGACAATCGCCGAGCCGGAGGCGTCACCGAGTGGATGGAGATTGCCGCAATGGCGGACGGTTTCGGCGTTCACATGGCAAGCCACGGAGGTGGCCCAACGAACCTCAACATGCTGCTGGCGATGCCGAACGCCATCTACATGGAGACCGGCAGCCTACGCGGCGAGAGCGCGTCCATCGAGCCCCTGCGAATGAAAGACGGCGAGATACTCGCGCCGGAATCTCCCGGTATGGGCGATGAGCGGCGAGCAGATTGGATTAGCAAGTACAAGATCGGCTGAGCCAAGCACGGAAGCTGCGAAGGGAGGTGGTCATCGAACGGCGGATCGGATAGGGAGAGTAAACCAGGATTTCCGTTTTGGCCCTCCGGGCACGGGGAGCGCCGCAAGCCGAGTCAGCATCTCGCCGAAGTGCTTCCGGTTGACATGCCCCTCGGCCAGCAATAGCCAGTAGATACCGTGGGTGGTTGACCAGCCGACCGCCGGTCTTCATCAAGCGCTGCTGCAAGCTCGTCAACGACCAGCTCTTGATTCGTCGCGGCAGCCCTAGCCGCCGCCACAGGTTGTAGGCCAGCACGGCGAGTTGGAGCCGCACTTCGTTCGCTCGAAAGCGACGGCACGACAGCCGCGTCCATTGGGTCGATTGCTTGCCTTCCTTGATCCACTGTTCCGCCATACTGCGCTTGTTGTAGAAGCGCACCGGCGAACAGCTCGGCAGCGCCAGGTTGGTTACGAGGAAGCCGGGCCGCGCAAGCAGCTCGATGGGATGAAGCTCGAACTTGGCGACGAATCCTTCTCGGCTCCGACCAGCTCGCCGCCTGATATCTGAAGCTCTCATGGCACACCAACGGTTTGAGCGAGGGCCTGCCCGGCGGGCGAAACAAGATGTCTGCGATCTCCAATTCCAAGCTCTTGTTGGCTGGAATGCGGATGACGTAAGTCTACCCCACGCCGTTCCAACGCCCCGCAGATGTCCTGCTTGGCGCAGGCGGTGGAAGCCCAGAACGTCACCCGCCGGGCTCGGATCAGCCGGAAGGACCCGCTTAGGGGGGCCTTGGGGAAGATGCGCCAGCGCACGTTTCGGTACGCTGGCAGCGTTCCTTAGGCGGTCGGCCCTGCCGGCGGAGGTCCGAGCAGTTTGAGCACGTCGTCGCCGATCAGCGTTCGGCGGTCGGCCACTGCGGCCACAACCTTTTCGATCTCATCCCAATGCTCGCGGACGATGGTCTCGGCGTTCTCGAATAGCGAGCCATGGTCGTCGGCCCCAATGATCCGCTTCGACAGTGTCGGGTCTACTCGGGCTTGCGCAATCGATCCGGCGTACCCGATCGTCGCGAGCGTATGTAGTTCCATCTTTTCCTTCTGCATGTCGTCGGGAAACAAGTCCTCGTAGTCGCCTCCAGGGTCCTGCCCGTAAAACAGTTCGATCCTCGCAGCTCCTGGCCACCAGACGTCCAAGACCCAGGCAGCCACGGCTCGTCCAGCTTCGTTGTAGTTTCTATCGCTCTCTGCTTTGTCAGCCATCTTAGATTCTGCCTCCGTATTGATAGCGCCAGCAGCCCCTTCTATTGGATCGGCTTTGCCGGCGGTGGCCCGAGCAGATCAAGCACTTCAGCGCCGCTCAGCGTTCGTCTCTCGACCAGCTCGGCTGCAAGGCTCTCAAGCTTGCCCCAGTGCTCCTTGACGATGGACTCGGCAACCGCTTTCGCCTGCAAGGACGGCTCTTCCAGGCCCAGTCGCTTCGCGGCCGAAAGAACGGCCTTCCAGGGTGCAAACTGGTCGGGGTTGTCGCGATGTTCCGCCATGGCAACGTTTCCAGCGTCCGCTCGCCCCATTCCCCTCTCGCGCATGACCTCTTCCGTACGCGGTGGAGCAGAATGGTCCAGTCGCAATGTCCCGGTTCGGAGGCTACTGCGCCCGCCAGCATTCTAAACCGACGTCTCTGGTCGTCCTCGGGAACGAGGTCCCGGAGGGCAGCTTCCGCTTGGGGCACGAGTTCGGCCTCGTCGGTCACCGTTTCGTAGCCGTCATGAAGATACGGCGGCAAGAGCAAGTCATCGGCCTCGTCGCTCAGCGGCAAGAGCAAGTCAAGGGCCTGGCGTTGCTTTTCTTCGTTCGACATTTTCTGTTCTCCTTATTCTGTTCACCCACCCAATCGTGGACCGGTTTGTTGTTGATGTCATCGCTCGCGGCCAAGCACCACGCAAGCAGCGCCGCCATGACGAGCAGAGTCGATCCGCGAACGAGTAGGTCCAGCTCAGCCTGCTTCTCGACTGCCCCGCATCGGCCGTGGCTCCTCATCAGACGTCGCCCTCCATCGCAGTGATAATGCTGTCGAGCATTACTCGCTCAGCGTCCTCAATCCTCCGAATGTTTTGCAGGCTGGTCTCGTCGATGTGCTGCTCGATAGCGCCGAGAACGATTTCCCGCAATGTGGCCGGCTCGATGGACTCGACTTCCACGCTCCTTCCCTGAAATCCCTTTGACCGGGTGTCGGTCGATTTCGTCGGGCGGCTTGGTAGATCCATTTCCTTGATCTGATCGGAGGTAACAGCGAGGCACTCGAAGTAAATCTCGGCGTTCGGCGCCCACTCGCGAAGGCGCTGCTCGTTTTTTCGAGCGATGTCTACACCAGACGGATCATGGTCGCCGACATGGTAGAGATATGCTGGCTTGCCGACGGTGTTGAGACAGTCCGCCGCGCTGTGAAGGAAAGTCACGCTGGGATACCCTCGGCAGACCATGAGTGGAACATCCCATTGTTTGGTCGCTTCGTAAATGATGCCCGCAACAGAATCGCTTTCGGCCCAGACCTCGACGTAGACGGGCTGTTCAGCCCAGATATCGCGGCGGTAGAAGTCGCGGGTGTTCGTAAGGGCGTCCTCTAGTGAACCGTAGCTCGGGGGCTTCCGCATCCAACGGGTGGTATCAGCGATCCAATCGAAGGGAAGCAGGTTTTGCTCGCGCATCTGGGTCAGCAGCCGGACCACTGTCCCCTTGTACGCCCGCTCGGTCTTTTCGACGACACTACGGGTAACCAGCAAATAGAAGAGCTGGCGCACCGTCAAGGGTTGATAGGCTTTTGCCGTCTCGTAGATTCGCCCCCGGATACGATCCATCTGCTCTTTTGAACGGCGACCGCGTCTTGTTGACCTAGGTGCATAAGAGTCACGGGCGCTCGCAGCGGCGGCCACGATCATTTCCTCAGGGAGCGATGAGGCTGCTTCGTTGCTGGTCATCTGTCCAATCCCCGAGGGGAACCTTCTCCGCAGTCGCCCTCGATACCGAACAGCCAGCAGAGCCAGGCGTCCATCCGCGCGAGCGTCTGCCGACGCCGCCGGTCCGAGTCATCCCCGAAAAATTCAGCCATACACGCCAAGATGGACCCGACAAAGCCGACAACCGCCCCCTTTGTCGGGTTTGTCGGGTCGGTATAGGGGCATGAGGGCTTATTTTTCACGCCAGCACCCCCGGATTGACTTCGTAGCAGTCGCTCCCGGTCTCCGCCTCGCGGAGCCAGTTGTGGTCAACGAGAATGGCGCAAGCGGCTCGAACCTCGCCCGCGTTCTTAAGCCCCGTCCACTCCCGCCGGTACACTTCCCGCACGGTGAACCCGCCGCCCTTCGGCTGCCCTCGCTTCACCTTCTCGGCCAGGTGTCGAGCAGCCCGCATCTCCGGCGTCGTGATGCAGGAGTACATGCGCCGCGCATGGCTCTCGAGGTAGACGCACCAGTCGATAGCCTGGGCTGCGTTCTCGACCGAGACGATACGCTCGTATAGAGCGTTGCTCGCCGCGCGGTCCGCCAGGGAGAAGAGCAACGCGAGAGACGGCATTAGCCCCCGGTACTTGGCAAGGTGCGCCACGATCGCCGGCGACTCATCGGGGTTCCTTAGGCGGTGCTCTAGGTCCGCGAGCCACGCGGTGAACATCTCTTGCGCCGCAGGCGAGAAACGCCACGGCTCGCCCTCGTGGGGCGGAAGCTGGACAAGGCATGAGAATACCCGCGCAACCTTGGCTATCGCTCCATCATCCGGGGGGCGGTCAATAAGCGGTTGGGGCTCGATATCCGCCCACACCGCAAGTTGCATGCGCTGAATCAATCCGTCGTTCGACGGACCGTCCTTTAGCGCGTCGCCTAAATAGCTCCGCAGCCGTCCCGGCTGAATCCCGCCGAACAAACCCATACAGCACGCCTGGGCGTGGGTTGACCCCCGCCCTACGCGGTCGATGGTGTGCGGCTGTTTGCCGCTCCAAGCTTCGAGAGCGAAGGCGCGCTCTCCTTCCCGTCCAGAACGCTCCAACATCGAAAGCCAGCCCGAAAGCTCATCACGTAGAACGAACACCCCCGCCGGGTTCTCCGCCATGATGCGATGCAAGGCTTCGAAGGTGGCATCGTTCAGGATCAGGCGAGGCTCGCTCGGGGGCTCGGGAGGCTCTACGGGTTCTTCCGGCTCGGCACCTTGTTTGCCGTCGCGCAGCCAAGCCTTGTACTGCTGCCGGTAGACGTCGGACTGCATCTTGTAGCGCACCTGCTCGCCTTCCGCCTCAGCGCGCGCCTCACGGTTGCGCTGCGACGCCTCACCTTGCAGTCTGTTCAGCGGAGCCAGCGCCGCTTGAATCGCCGGGGTTTTCTTGCATCCTGGCGAAGCAACAATCATGCCCCACAAGTTGGGAACCTCCCCCCAGGTATGGTCAAGCACCTTCGGTTGAATCTCTGCTCTACGCCCAACGGCACCCGACAAACCCGCCACCATGGCTGTCCCGGTGAAGTCGAGCGGGACTTGCATCCGTTCGGCGGCGTCCACAGCGGCGTCTCGGAAAGCTTCAGGTAAGAGACTCTTGTCGAACGCGGCCACGGGGGGAAGCTCCTCACCTAGGGGTAGCGGGTCGTCCCAGGCAGCGGGCATCTGCCGTAGCTTGCCCTTCGCCTTCGCCGCCGCTTCTATGCGGGCCGCTTCGAGGTCGTAGGCGTGGCTACTCATGAGGACGCCCCCAGGCGGCCGGCAGCGACTAGTTGTTCAGCAACCTCAAGGGGCGCGTCCGCGATGAGATACGCAGAGGAGAGTAGGCGTTCGGCATCCTCCAGCGGACCCTCTTCTAACGCGGTTGCGGCTTGCAGCAAATGGATCGCCACGGCGCCGCGCCGAACGGCGGTCCATACAGCCTCCCAGCGCAGCTCGTCGTCGGTTTCCATGTCTTCGTGAGCCCGGGCGGAGGCTAGGCGCTCGGATCGCACGTCCGAGGACGCTCTCTCCCTGAGTTGCTTCGCGGCCTCTGCTCGCCGTTCGACGAGTTGCTGTCGTTGACGCCTCGCCCGATGTCTCTGGGCGACTCGCGCCGGGCTCCGAGGGGATCGTTCCAGACGGGCCGAGTAGATTTCAGCGAGCCGCTCGGCGGCCTCCGCCTTCGAGCCGCCCTCGGCTCGCTGGATCAGGGCGAGCAGTCCGCCGCCCTCACTGCGGGCGAAGTCGTGCCATGAGTTTGTGCTCGGGTAGATCGCGACGTTGAGGCCGTCGCCGTCGCGCCGAAGACTCCGCTTTCCGTCCCGTCAATGGGCTTCGATTCCCCTGAGGACAGCGTGTGGAGCCAAAGTCGGGGCGGATCCTCGGCGGAGAAATAGGCGATCTGCGTGCCATCCGGAGATATCGCGGCCGCGGCAGGAATGCCGCCAGGCGCTGCGCGAGAATAGACACCCGCTCCAGCCAACTCGGGAACGATCGTGAACCGCCGAACGGCGCGGTTGCTCTCTGATTCGGTCGACCGTGCGAAGTACGCCCACGTCCAGGCGAGCGACAGAGCGAGCACGAGTGCCCAAGGCAAGGCTCTCCGCCAATCACGGCCGTCTGGCTCGATTGGGGACGGCTTGTCCGTGCTGTCGGCCGGCACCTCGGTGCCAGCACTGGCCTCCACCAACGCGACAAAGCGGTAGCCCCGCCGAGGCACGGTTTCCAGAAACCGCGCGCTCGTCGCCGAGTCTCCCAGCGCCTGGCGGATCTTCTGAACAACGGTGTTAAGCCCGTGGTCGAACTCGACGAAGGTGTCTTCGGCCCAGATGGCGTCTTTGATCTCTTCGCGGGTGACGATCTCGCCGGGCCGCTCGACTAGGAGCGCCAGCACCCGGAAGGGTTGATCCTGGAGCCGGACCCGCACGCCGCTCCTGCGCAACTCGCGGGCTGCGAGGTCCATCTCGAAGACACCGAAGCGGACAACACTCGAATTGCCTGATTCCATTGCTCCTACGACGTTCAGATTGTACTGCGGCGGATACGTGGCGTGAACAACCGCTGCCACAAACTCTCCAAACAGAGCCTCCCAAAGGCCCGTTTAGAGCGCCCTGAAGCCCTATTCAAAGGGATTGGGCGATTTCAGATGGTCGCCAGTTCAGCGGGAAATTCGTTGACAACATTTGTGAGAACGGCACTGCAAAACTAGACCACATGGCGGCGTTTGAAGGTGCCGGAAAACCTGATCGCTGATGGAGAGGGCCGGTCGCACCCCCGCTGACACTTGGAACGCGGCTGATACTGGAGCTTGAGGCGCACTCCTCGCTTGCGTAGCTCACCGGCAGCGTAGTCGACTCCAAGACGTCGAACTTGGTCGGGCGTTTGCCCGTGCTCGACGCCCCCATCACCGGAAGTTCTCCACCAACATGATGTCGACTTGGTTATCGGTCTGACCGAACAGAATCGTCTGTTCATCCGGGGACACATTGATTTGAAAAATCGGGCTGTTCGCCTCGAAAACGTCGGTGACCCGCCCCGAATCGAAGTCCAGTCGACGAATCGTTGTCGACGCACCATCTGAAGTAAAGTAGAGACCCGTTTCGCCTGAGGTCCAGCTCCCGACTTCCTCAATCACGACGCTCTCCGGACCGTCGGGCAGACGTTTCCGCAGGAGCTGGCTGCCTTCGCCGGAAGCCGAGGCGGACCAGAAGTACAGGAGCTCCCCACCAGCCCTCACTTCTGGGAACCGCCCGGTGCTGTCGCTCACTCGGCTAGCATCGCCACCCTCTACGCCCATGCTCCAGATTCGATACTCGCCGTCCCGGTTGGAGGAGAAATAGATCTCCTTCCCATTCGGCGACCAAGCCGGCGTAATGTCGTTGGCGGGGTCCGAAGTCAGCGCCTGGGGCGGACCTCCTTCGGCATTGATAAGGAAGATAGCGCCGGCCCCACCCGCCTGAGAGTCGAAGGCGATCATCGTGCCGTCCGGCGACCATACCGCTGTCCCCGACCTCTGTTCTAGGGATGTGAGCTGAACGGCGCCCGTGCCGTCCGCACGGCACACCCAGATCTCTGCGAATCCACTGCGGTAAGACGTCCAGGCGATCCGTGTACCGTTCGGCGAGAAACTCGCGGCAAAGTCCGCCAAAGTCGAAGTGATCAGCGGGCTCGCCCGGCCATTCCGACGATCGACCTGCAAGATGTCCCAATCAAGCCGAAACAGATGAAATGCCAACTTTCGACCGTCTGGGCTCAGCGACCCCATTCCGCTATTCGAGCCGAGCCTCAGAGAAGTCGCTGCTCCATCCCCATCGCTCGCGAGCCTCCTCAATCCATCCTGAACCCCCACGACGATTTCCGAATCGTCGTGCGTCCAGGCAGGGCCTAGAACCGGCGAGAACGGCTGTTCCGCGTGTACCTGTATGTGCCGAGGGTCGCCGACCGGCGTCATCGCTTCGTCCAAATCGAGGATGTACAACTGGCTCGTGGTGAACAACCCGTCGACACCCCGCACGAAGGCCAACCGATTTCCGGTGTGGGAGAACCTCGGATGGGAATCGCCGGATATCTTGGCCTCCGGGAACGTCAGCTGGAGCTTCTCCCGGCTGTTCACGTCGATTAGAAATATCGCCTGGGCCTGACCGGGTTCGGTCGTCGCCGGCACCGCCAAGAACTTGCTGTCCGGAGTCCATGCGAGGGGCGTTGCAAACCCCCTTACAGAAAAGTAGACCTCCCCCGGTGGGCCAAGCTCCGCCACGAGTTGGTCGACTCCGCCTGCCGGAGGCACAATACGGAGCTCATATCGCCCTTCGCTTGTCTGGAGCATATAGGCGATGGCGTGCCCGGAGGGCGACCAGGCAGCGGTGTACACCTTACCCGCGTGGCTCGTAATCTTGAGCGGCTCTTCCGCTCCGATCGACTTCGTGTAGAGTTCTTGGCGCCCCTCGGTCCCGCCATCCCAGATAAAGGCGATCTGAGAACCATCGGGCGAGAAGGTAGGATTGAACTCGGCACCGTCGTAAGAGGTAAACGGGACCGCGACAAGCGGAGTTGCATCGTCCGAGCCCCTGGGCGCTTTCAGATACCAAGCTGCGGTGGCGGCCAAGGCTGTGGCCATCGCCACCCACAAGGGCCAGCGCGTCCGCTTCTGAGCGCCGCTGCTCGCATCGGAAGCGGCGTCGTCTTGCCGAGCTGGAGCCTCTACCGCACCAAGAGTCCTCGAATGCCCAGACTCAAGGCGTTTTTGTGAAGCCCGCAAATCGACAATCAAGTCGCCGACATGTTGATAGCGGTCCTCGGGTTCCTTGGCGAGCGCCTTACCGATGTGGTCTTCGAGCAGCATCGGCACGCCGGTCCGCAACGCCGTGATCGGCTCGGGCTCCTCATTGAGGATCGAATACATCACCGCCTGATCGTAGTGGCCTTGGAACGGCTGTAGGCCAGTGACCATCTCGTAGAGGACAACGCCGAGGGACCAGATGTCGGTGCGGTGATCAGTGCCCGAGCCTTGCGTCTGCTCCGGCGACATATAGGCCGTCGTGCCGACCGTCTCGTCGGTGCGGGTCAGCCGCGACGCCTCGGCCAACTGAGCCAGCCCGAAGTCCATGATCGTGACGTGGCCGTTTGGGCCGACCATGATGTTCTGCGGCTTGATGTCGCGGTGGCCGATGCCCTTCTTGTGGGCCGCCTCGAGGCCCTTGGCGATCTGCTGGGCGATGTCGAGAGCCTCTTCGAGCTTTAGCGGGCCGAGCGCGATCTTCTGATCGAGGCTCTCACCCTCGACGTAGGCCATAGCGATGAAGGTCTTCCCTTCGGCCTCGTCAATCTCATAGACGGTGCAGACATTGGGGTGGTCCAGCGACGCAGCCGCCTTGGCCTCGCGTTCGAAGCGCCTACGTACTTCTCGGTCTTGAACCAGATGGGGAGCAAGGAACTTCAGCGCGACTGTGCGTTCGAGCTTGGCGTCCTCAGCCTGATAGACGACGCCCATGCCGCCTTCCCCCAACTGGGAGAGGATCTTGTAGTGGCTGATGGTGCGGCCGATCATCGCAGCTCCGGGCGATGTCCCGTCAGCGCCGAGACTCTGAAGAGCTTCTCGACCTTCTGATAGACAGGGGCCTCGCGCTCCAAATCCTCGTGGCCTGATCCACTCGCTCGCGGCTCGACATGCCGAACCCCAACCGTTGCCGCCAGGAAGAGAAAAAACAGTGTCCCAGCGAGGACGACGCACGCTTCAGACAGAGGCCCCCTTGGGGCATACGCTCGCCGGACGCTTCCATCTGACCTAGCTTGCACGGTCGCGGTTGATCGTAACACGGGCGAACTGGAACCCGGGAAGCCAATTTCAGAGCGATTGCAGATCCTTGCCGGGCTTAAAACGGACCGCCTTCCCGGGAGGGATGCGGACCTCTTCTCCGGTGCGGGGGTTGCGGCCAACTCCCGTCTTGCGGGGACGGACATTGAACACGCCGAAGCCGCGCAGCTCGATGCGCTCGCCTCGCTCCATGGTCCGCTTCATCATGTCGAACACGCTTTCGACGGCCATCGCAGCCTGGGTGTGACTCAGGCCCGTTCGGTTAACGACCCGGGCGATAATGTCGGCTTTGATCATGCGTGGCTTTCGGTCGAATCGTACCCGGAAGGGCGGTTAGGCGGGATCGTTAGTGCGATCACGATATCTCAACACGTTTCTGCAGATGGCGACCATGCCGCTCGATCTAGATGCCACAGCCCTAGCTAGTCATCGGAGACATCGTCAAGGGAAATCGATCGCTCTTCGCGTTCAACGAAACTCGTCCACCAGCATGATGTCCGCTTCCGGCGGCTCCCCGACCGGGAAGAGGATCTTCTTGCCGTCGCGCGATGCGGAGAGGCCTGCGTATATTCTTTCGGGCAACCTGAGCAAACCGTTCACTGTCCTGGACTCGAAGTCGTAGAAATTCAGCTCTTGAGGCGTCCCTCTGTCCGGAAAGAAGATCCCGTCTTGCGTCACCGTCCAATTCATCGCGCCTGCGACCCCTTCGATCACTAATGTTCGGCTTCCGCCTTCAACGGGCATGCTCCACAACGAGCGATTATCTGAGTAGTAGAGCGTCTGTCCGTCAGGGGATTCCAGCGCGTACACCCCGCGCTCGCTCGTTATCGGCAAGGGCGCTCCTCCCTCCGCGGGGATCTTCCAGATTCGCTCCTCCCCGGAACGGTCCGATGGAAAGTAGATCCATCGGCCGTCCCGCGAGTAGGTCGGCTGTACGTCTTCCGCCGGATCGTCCGTAAGCCGGTCGGGCTCACCGCCGCCGGAGGGCATCACAAAGACTTCTAGTTGGTTCTCTACATATGAGTGGAATGCGATTTGGGACCCGTCAGGAGACCAATACGGCGCCGCGGACTGGCGCGATTCAAGATGCGTTAGTTGAACGGGGTCGGAGCCGTCGCCGTCGCAAACCCAGATTTCGCGATACCCTGAGCGCGACGACGAGAAGGCGATCTTCTCGCCATCGGGCGAGAACATAGGCGTGACGTCAAAGTGGGTCGATTCGATGAGCGGTTCCGCCGCCGTCCCCGGGAGCTCGAGCTGCCAGGTGTCGTAGTTCATCGAGAAATGTACGAAGGCCCCGCGGTCCCCGCTAGGAGAAAACGCAGGAACACTGCCGATAGACGGCTGGGCGATGGGTTGCGGAGGGCCTCCTTCAGGAGACACCCTCCAGAGACTACGTCGACCGTCAGTACGAAGAAAAGCGTAGAGAATCTCCCGGCCGTCCGGCGTCCAAGCAGGCGAGAGGGCGGGCATTTCGCCGGTCAAATTCCGGGGCTCTCCGGCAAGCTGCAGAGTCTCGGTCAGGTTGACGACATACACCGAAAAGGCAATGTTGGAGAACCATCTGCGGAAGGCGAGACGGGAGCCGTCCGGCGATACGGCAGGGTCAACATCGCCCCACGAGGTCGCGGCCGCGATCAGCTCTCGAGTGTCGCCGGTATCCGCATCGAGGAGATGGAGCTGACGAGGTGAATCGCTCTTTTCACGGACCGAGGCCACAAGATGCACGCCGTCCGGATGCCACGCTAGGTGACGACCGTAGTAATCCAACCAGCCAGTATCTGGCTGGAGGAGCGGTCCCTTCCAGACTTCGCGCTCCGGCCCGCCTATGGCTGGAACTAGGATGACGGTGCTGGCGTCACGCTCATAGTCGTGCCTGACGAAGGCGATGCGGCGTCCGTCTGGCGACCAGGCGGGAGAAGAGTCGGAGGCCGGGTGGTCGGTTAGCCGCACCAGCGTGTCTTCGCCGATCAGGCGCATGTAGATGTCCCAGTTGTCACGGTTCGCGCCCTCCCACGAGAACGCAACCCGTTCGCCCTCGGGAGAGAAGGTGGGGAAGTTCTCGCGTCCTGGATAAGTGGTCAAGGGAGTGGGCGTCAGCGGCGACGTGATTTCCGGCCCCGGCCGGAACCGCCAGCCTGCTGCGAGAGCGGCCAATACGACAGCACCGAGCGCAACGATTCGCCAGGCAAGGCGGCGTCTCTTGGCTTTTGAATCTTCGGAAGAATCAGGAGCGGCCGCTTGGCCGTCCGCGCTAAGCACCTTGTCGACTGTACCGACGAAACGGTAGCCTCGTCTCGGAATCGTCTCCAAGAACCGCGGACTCGTCGCCGAATCCCCCAGCGCCTGCCGTATCTTCTGAACCACCGTATTGAGCCCGTGGTCGAACTCGACGAAGGTGTCCTCGGCCCAGATTGTCTCGCGAATATCCTCACGGGTGACGATCTCGCCCGGCCTTTCGACCAGCATCGCCAGTACCCGGAAGGGCTGGTCCTGCAACTTGACCCGCACGCCGCCCTTGCGCAGTTCGCGGGCGTCGAGGTCCATTTCGAAAACCCCGAAGCGAACGACCCTGGAGGTGCCTGATTCCACGGCTCCCGTGACGCTTAGATTGTACTGCGGCAGATACCTGTTGGGAACAAACGATCCAACTTTCTTTAGGGGCGGGCCGCCCGCCAAAGGCGGAATTCGGCATCGCTTGCGAGCGCCTCACGGCCGATCTGCGGCCTTCGGCGGCGGATCTATCATGACTACGCGATATTTCGCCACCTTCCTTCAGGTGGGCTGTCAGTCGCGGCTAGATAAATGGCTAGTCCCGTTGGGCGCACTCGAAGTTCGCCTCGTCGGCCACGCTTCCGGTGCCGCTCCATTTTGCAACGGCCGGGTGTGGGCACAGGGGCCTCGTCATCTCAACGCGATTGTTCCTCACTCGGTGTGCCGTGATCCTCTCCGGCGCGCTCTTGGCCTCGACCCAGCGCTCGAGAGCGCCGAGCCAATTGACCTGATCAGGTCCCTCTCCGCCTCCGCAGTGCCCCATGCCCGGGACCATGAACAGTCGCAGCCAGTGTTGCTGGTCGCCACCCAGCCTGTCTTGGACTTTGCCGTGATACTTGACCGTGTTCTCAGCGACGATCGACCCGTCGGCCCAGCCGTGATAGAGAATCAACTTGCCTCCTCTCGCGCGGAACTTTTCGAGATCTGGGCTAGCGTTCAAGACGCCCGCACGCTCGAGAGCCAGGCGTCGGTCTTTCGTTAGGTCAAATCGCCCCCAGCTCCAGTCGGGGTCGCCGTGGACGGCGTAGCGAAAAGTATCGAGCGCCGTGCCAACTCCGGCCCCGCCGTCTAGCAGGAATCGCCAACTCAACTCGGAACCGGGCGAATAGCCTGCGTAGACGAAATCGCCGTTGTTGTCGGTGACCGGTCGGTATGCCGCCCTTACGCTCTCGAGCTCACCGGCTGTTAGGCAAGCCTCGCTCGAAGCGCTTCCTTCACACAAGAGCTCAACGGGATCGAACGAGCACGCGCTAGGGTCGGTTAGCAGGCCATCTTCGACGCCGTCAACCAAGTCGCACGCTTCGATGGCGGCCTGGTGTACGAGTCGCAACTGATTCCGCGAGAGCAGGTTGGCTGGATCCCGACGTGCGAGACGACTTCTTTCCGCATCTCCCGAGTGCTTCTCGGTCATGGGGTTAGCGGGCGCGCCGGCAATGATGCCATCGAAGTCAGCCGGATATCGCTGCGCGGCCATGAGTCCCTGGCGTCCGCCGGTCGAGCATCCTTGGTAGTAGGAGAGTTGAATGTCGGTTTGATAGAACGCTCGAACGAGTTTCTTGGATTTCACGGTCATCTCATGCATCGCTCGATGCGCGAAATCGATCAGCTTCTGCGGGTGGCCCAGTACAAATGAGCCGCCTCGGTCTTGGTGCCCGGTATCGTTCGACGCGGTTGCGTAGCCTTCTCTCAGACCGGCTGCTAAAGCTCGATAGCTGATCGAGCCGGCCCAGCCGCCATTGCCCACCGCCAGAAACTTGCCGTTCCAGTCGCGAGGAAGCCAGAGCTCCGTTTCGATGTGAGAGTCCTGCGTGGGCGTGAGCAGGAGCGATACCCGGCAATGCGCTGGGAGCTCAACGCTCGATTCCCTCTGGCCCTGCCGGATCTTGTACGGCCGCTTGGGAACTGTTTCGACCGCGGTAATCTTCGCCTTTTCCAGGCTCACGTCCCGCAGTCCGGCGCAATCCGGCGAAGCGGCGCTGGCCGCTTGCGTTGCTAAGACCGCCCATAGGGTCAATGCCGTCCAAGTGAGTTTCATCGTGCGTCTCCCAGGCCGATTCGGTAGTGTCATCCTACCCGATGCTGCACTCGACGCCCGACGATGAGAGCCGCGCCGCTGGGCGGTCTGGCCATCACCCTCTCGTGCTCGCAACGAGGATACCCAGAGGAGAGGGCACTATCGCCCGTCCAACTCCAAGTTTCATCGGGATATATATCTCAATAGCTAAGCGATCTAGGGGCCAGAGATGCCTTTGCGTCACGTCTTCGGTCGCCTAGCCGCAAGAGCGAAGCCTGCCATAGCGCTCAACGCATCAGATTCTCGAACGTCGGGGTGCATTCGCTGGCCGCAGTCTGGGCGGCTTGCTGATCCGTCTGGACCTTCGCGGAGATCCGGTTGAGCGGCTCCGACGTGAGGGCGGCTTTGATCTCCTCTTCCATGCCGCCGCTCGCAAAGTAGTGCGCCCGCAGGAAGCTGAGCGTCATATCGGTCCAGAAAGCCGAGAGCGTCGCCGCGAATCTCTGATCCGGCTCGGTGCTCTCGTCTCCCGTAATGATGTCCAGCGGGAACTTACAGAAGCCCAGCCGCGCCAACGCCGTCAGAACGGGGTCGTCTATCTCCGGCATCGGGAAGCTCGGCAGGGGCGTGGTCGCCTCAAACACCCCCTGGGGGCCGAGCTCATTCAGCTTTGCGTGGATGCCGCCGACCATGCGGCGCGCGCCATGGAGCACTTCCTCGTCGCTCTTGCCGTCGAGGAAGCCCGTTTTGCCGAGACGTCGGCTGAGATCCTGAGCCGCGCGCCCCTGGGTTGCCTCAGGTAGCCACTCCAGCGTTTGGGAGGACGCAGGCAGAGTCATCGCAAAGGCGGCGGCGAACGGAATCCAGCAGCGTTTGTTCATGGCGGGTTGTAGCCAGCGTATCAGCAGGGGGCTGCCGGGGTTCGCCTACTCAAGCTCGCCTCCAAGTCGAACTCGCTGCCCGACGCCTGAACAGCACGCGGCCCGATACAGGACGGTTTTTCCGACATTGAAGAGAAGGTGATCGGCCAATCCTACACTCTGAACCGCTCCGTCAAAGCTGAGGATACAATCTCTGCAGCGTGATCGGGACCACATCGGTGGAATCGTACGCCTAGCCGTCCGGGCGGCCAAAAAAGGGCGGTCTCGGAGTTGGATCGCGATATCTCAACACTAACCGCGGCATCGACTCCATAAGCCCTTTGTGCTCTGGCCGTCAGTCGTGCTCGCAGTCACGGAATTCTTCGTACCAGTTCTGGCCCAAGTGGATTGCAGGCGGGCGCGGCCATTGAATCTCTGCAGTGAATCAACAGGCGCGCCACGCCACCTACCAAGGCATTTCTCTCTTGGTGTGCCGCCGGCCGACCTCAGCGGCCTCTTGTCCTCCGGAACTGATCATTACACCCTCGTCGAGCAGCTGTGTCACGTTGTCCGGGCTGACTCCGTTTAGAAATGAGATCTTGGCGGCTTTGCAGGCGTTGAAAACGCGGTCTCGCGCCTGGGCCATAAGCGGATGCAAGGGCTGGCCTCGGCGGCGAGTCAGACCGTGGGAGACATGCATGTCACCCGGGCCCCACTCGGCAAACCCGATCCCGGGCACCTTGGTCGTCAGTTCGGTGTTCTGAAGCGCATGGCGATCTTCGATCTTCAGTCCCAGCAAGATCTCGCCGTTGGGGTTCAGCGGCCACGGATCAGCTCGCTCGGTGTATTCCGCGCTTGAGATTCCCCAGATTTTTGACGCGAAGCTCTGACTGCCGGCGCCGCGCAGTCCCTCATCAAGCCCCTGGCCGAGACCGGCCTTCTGGGTCGGATATCGAGCTGCGCGGACGAAGTACCGCACGGCATCCACCGATCGGGCGTGGCACAAGAGAATGCCGTGGACTCCTGAGCTGAGTACTTGCTCGACCATCCAGTAGTTGGCCTTCATGGTGAACTCGTCGAGTCCGCCCACGGGCAGGGTGCAGATCACAGCCGGCGTTTGGTGCCCGCTCTTGGTCGGCCCGGCGTCGGCCAATCCGCGCATGAACTCGCGCAAGTTGGCGATGTTGAACGCCCCGTGCTCCATTTCGTAGCTGATATAGTCCGCCCACGTGCCCGCCATCTTCTTGCCGGTCTCGTAGGCGTCCGACGTCGGCGCGCTGATCTGTTGATAGTAGATCGGCTGACCTTTCTCCAGAAGCTCAATGGCGCGATTGATTCGCTTGGCTGCCGGCGGCGGCGGCGACGACTCCAGTGGGGGGAGGCCGACAAGCCAAACAGCCGCAATTACGAATCCGACGACAGCAAACCTTTTCATGGGGAACTCCTCCAGAACGACCGGTATCTTCCGCGGCGATTCTAGCATGGCTGGAACTCTTGGAGCGGAGGGACTCCCAATCCTCAGGTCATACCGGCAAACGACTTGCCGTAGCGCTGCCGGATGCGATTGCGGTGTCCCCGCAGTAACCCGAGTTCCAGAGCGACCACCGAAAACGCCGACTCGATTCGGGTTCGTCGTCGACAGCGTTCGGCGCAACCAACCTTCCAGTGGCAGGCGGGCCCTCTTTCAGGCATCCCACCACGTGATCAAAGCCGATTCACCCGAGCCGCATGGCGGACCCTTCCTCGCGCCTGGTTCGACCAATGAGAGGGCAGGAACTGCGGAGCGACTAGGCTATCAGGGTTTCGTGTCCTCAGCCGTGTAGGCCGCCCTCACTGCCCCGCGGCCCGAGGTCGTGTTAGCCTGATGTCGTCGGCGATTCGGGGATGTCACGGTCGTGTTCCACGTTTCCACGACTGATCGAATACCGGGAGTGCGGGCTAAGCCCATGCGGTTGCAGTGGTCCGGGTTCTTCGCCGCTGTGACGCTTTCTCTGACGGGATGCGCCGCAGACTTGCCGACCGACGCAGGCGACCCGTCCGTGATGCTCGAATCCGTTACCCTCTACGCTTCCTTCGACCGGAGCCTCCATGCCGACTTCGCACGAGGATCGAAAAGCCTTCGGGCACGATTCGGCGCGCTCGACAATCCGGCCGGCTTTCGTTTCTGACCGACTGGTCCGCCGACGGCGAGCGTATTTTCTACTACCAGACTGCTCCCCGGAACGGCTGGGACGTCCTCTACCTAGAACGCCACGGCGACGTTTGGGTCCGGAATGAAATCTTGACAACGCCGTTCGACGAACAAATGGCGGCAATCTCTCCCAACGGCCGAGTGCTTGCGTACGTTTCAGATGAATCTGGGCGGGATGAGGTCTATATTCGCTCGTTTCCCGAGGATGGCTTCAAGTCCGTAGTTTCGACGAAAGGAGGTACGAAGCCGCGCTGGGGGCCGACCGGCGATGAGCTGTTCTACGTGCAAGGAGCGACTCTGATGGCGGCGTCGATTTCAACTTCTCCAGTCGCTCAAGTTCAGTCCACCGCCGAGCTGTTTCGAGACAGCGTGCTCGCTCGCGAAGTCAGGACGATTCCGTACGATGTCTCTGCAGACGGCAGCCGATTCCTCCTAGTCGAGCCGGTGAACACCGAGACGCCGCCGGCTCCGATCCGAGTCGTCCAGAACTGGTACGAAGAGTTCCGTGACCGCGAATAGGCTAAGCTACTGAAAAATGGTGGCTTAAGACCTCTTCCGAACTTTACTATTGGTATATCGCCTTGTCATGATAGATCCGCCGCCGAAGGCCGCAGATCGGCCGTGAGGCGCTCGCAAGCGATGCCGAATTCCGCCTTTGGCGGACGGCCCGCGCCGAAAGAAAGTCGGATCGTTTGTTTCCGCCAGGTATCCGTTACGGGTTAGAATTGAGCCGCCGTGATCGGCCGCACGATCAGCCACTACAAGATCCTATCCTTACTCGGCGAGGGCGGGATGGGCGTGGTTTATCAGGCCGAGGACACGAAGCTTGAACGCAGCGTCGCTCTGAAGTTCCTAGCTCCGCATCTAGTTCAAGATCCGGAGGTTCGCAAGCGTTTCGAGCGCGAGGCCAAGGCGGCGGCATCGCTTGACCACGCCAATGTCTGCACTGTCTACGAAATCGACGAGGCCGAAGAAAAGACCTTCATCGCGATGGCCTGCGTCGAGGGGGAGTCCCTCGACAGGAAGATCGCTCGCGGACCGCTGAAGCTCGAAGAAGCGCTCGACATCGCGCAGCAGATCGCCACGGGGCTCGAAGCGGCTCATGAGAAGGGCATCTTCCACAGAGACATCAAGCCCGAAAACGTGATCGTGGACTCGAAGGGCCACGTTACGATCATGGACTTCGGATTGGCGCAGTTGACCGAGGCGTCGAGGTTGACCAAGACCGATCAGACCGTGGGGACGACGGCGTACATGTCGCCCGAGCAAACCGAAGGCTCAGGGACGGACCAGCGGACCGACATTTGGGCGCTCGGCGTGGTGCTCTACGAGATGGCCACTGGCCAGCAGCCGTTCAAGGGCGACTACGACCAGGCCGTTATGTACTCGATCCTCAATGAGGAGCCGAAATCGATTACGGGACTGCGAACGGGTGTTCCGATGGAGTTGGAGGTCTTCGTCAACAAGTGTCTGGCAAAGAGGCCAGACGACCGCTATTCCTCCGCCCGAGAGTTCGGCACCGATCTGCGGGCGTGCGCGGACCATTTGAAATCCGGCACGACCGCCACATCGCAGTCCAATGCTCTCTCAACGCCGGTTCTTGAAAGGGGTCACAAGGGCGTGGAATCCGCTCCGAGCCGGCGCCTGGAGCGATTTGCGTGGTCGGCGGCCCTAGCAGCGGCCGCTGTGGTGATAGCGCTGCTGTGGCGGCATTCGCCGACGCAGACGACCGACCGCTCCCCTGCACGATTCTCCTTCGCTTTCGACGAAATCGTGACAGAACCCGTCATCTCACCAGACGGAAAGCACATCGCCTATGTGAGGGAGTCGGGTGCCGCGAGGTCCATTTGGGTCCAAGATCTGGACCAGGATGAACCACGCAAGATTCTGGAAGACTCGACTCGTTTCACAACGGGTCTTGCGTGGTCTCCCGACGGCAAGTTCATCGCGCACAAGACGCGTGAGGGACTGTCAAGGGTCCCGCAGGCGGGAGGCCCGAGTCAAAGGGTCGTGTCGACTCCTCTGAGACTCCTGCGCGGGTTTGACTGGTCGCCGGATGGACAGTCGATCGTTTTTAGCGCGGTCGAAGGAGAGTTCCGTCGGCTCTACGTCGTCCCGGCACAAGGGGGCTCCCCGGAAGTACTTTTCGAGCCTGACCCTAAGCATCGTAACCGCCGCTATCCCTTCCTACACTTTCTGCCGGGTCGCGCTGGGCGGGCGCTGCTGTGCTCGATTCGCGAAGCTGCTGCGGAGCCCTACCAAATCGTTGTGAAAGATCTAGAGACGGGCCGCGAAGAGAAGCTAGCCGACGGATTGCGGCCCTTCTACTCCCCCTCCGGCCATGTGGTTTACGAATCGGAGTCCGGCGGGTTGTGGGCGTTGCCATTCTCCATTCAAACCTTGACGGCAACCGGGGATCCGTTCCCAATCCGAGAGAACGCTTCACGGCCAAGCGTCGCGCACGATGGGTCACTGGTGTATCTGTCGGGGCAGTCGTTCGGTGGAGTACAGCTCATCTGGGTTGACGCCGGCGGCCGAGAGTTAGCGAGCATTGGCCAGCCACAACGCTTCCTGCAGTTCCCTGCGCTATCGCCGCAGGAGACCCAAGTCGCGGTCGCGGGAGTCGAAGACGACGAAGAAGAAGTGTGGATTCACGACGTTGAACGGCCCGTGAAGACGCGAATCACCTTCTCGCCGAGCTTTGACCGGCGTCCGTTGTGGTCGGCGACAGGCACCGAGATCCTGTTCAGCTCATATCGCGGGACAGGCCGATTGCATGGAATCTACCGCAAACCAGCGGATGGTACCGGCGAAGCCCAACTTGTACATTCGACGGAGCAAATGAACAGCTTCGCATCGGACTGGTCAGCCGATGGACGCTACATAGTCTACGATGTCCACAGTCAGGGCGGCACCACGGATATTTGGTACCTGAAGAGCCAGGACGAAGGGACCTTTACGGCCCATCCCTACTTGGCACGGACCTTCACGGAAAAGGCGGCGCGGATCTCGCCCGACGGGCGATGGCTGGCATACGTGTCGGACGAGTCCGGCGAATTCCAGGTCTACGTGCAGCGCTTTCCCGAGGGCGGAGACAAGATCCGAGTCTCCTACGACGGCGGCATGCAGCCGATCTGGGGCAACAAGGGAGACCGGTTGTACTTCGTGGCGGACGAAACGCTGTTCCGAGCCAAGGTAGAGTGGGGAGAGAGCCTGGCCGTGAGCGACCCGACGCCGCTCATACAGTCTGTCGGGCTAAGGGGACAGCAGCTTTCTGTTCACCCCCAGTACGATGTTTCGGCGGACGGAGAGCGCTTCGTCTTTAGGAAGCCTGTGGGGTTTGCCAACCCGGTGATCCGAATCACGCAAAACTGGTACGAAGAGTTCCGTGACCGCGAGCAGCCGGTAATCCGCTGAGGACAATTGCGTTAGACCAACTTCGGCACTATAGTGTCGGGAAATCGCCTTGTCATGAGGAAACCCGCCGCCGAAGGGCTGCGGATCGGTCTTCGGACGCTCGCTAGCCAGCCAAGTCCGGGCCTTGGTGGACGGCCCGCCCGAAAGAAAGTTGCATCGTTTGTTTTCACCAAGAATCCGTTAGGCGCTAGAATTGGCCTGTCGTGGTCGGCCGAAAGATCAGCCATTACAAGATCACCGAGAAGCTCGGCGAAGGCGGCATGGGCGTCGTCTACAAGGCCGAGGACACGCAACTGCGCCGCATCGTTGCGCTCAAGTTTCTATCGTCTGAGACCGTCGGCAACGAGGAGGTTAAGGCGCGCCTGATCCGGGAGGCGCAGGCATCGGCTTCGTTGGACCACCCCAACATCTGCGCCGTTCACGGCATCCACGAGGAGCAAGGCCAGACGTTCATCGCGATGGCCTATATCGATGGCCCTGCGCTGGCGGACAA
>Ga0315336_1003097_pt1 | contig 23143 bp, 12 predicted proteins | sample ASW5metaG_FD_204512 | JGI IMG/M metagenome (GOLD analysis project Ga0315336, IMG submission 204512) | Ammonia-oxidizing marine archaeal communities from Monterey Bay, California, United States - ASW #5 | ecosystem: Environmental > Aquatic > Marine > Intertidal zone | place: USA: California... | reverse complement strand
TCAACCTGATCGGGCACAAACTCTGGCGAGACGAACTTATCTTGGTGCTGCTCGTAGGGACCGTAGCTCACTTTCGGTGCGAGGGATGAGGCGTAGTTGATAGCGATGCGACGACCGCGGCGACGTTTCCGTTCGGCCGCATCCTGGTAAGCCTTGGCGGTCCAGCCTCCCTCGCTGAGATACACTCCGTCGTAGTCGAGCAACGTGCCTTTGGCAAAGTGAACGTTCTTGATTGCCACGGCATATTCGGCCAGAGCCCGAAAGTGGCTGCTTTGGGCGTCGGCCAGTCTTCGCTGGGCTTCCAATAACAGATCGAGCGGTGCCTTGTCTGCCTCGAAGGCCGCGGAGACGGCATCGAGCTGCTGTCGGGCTGCGTCGAGACGATTGAAGGAGGTTTGCGAAAGCACGAAGGCCCGCTGCATTTCTGCCACCGCGCCGGAAAGATCGTGGATGACCCTCTTTTCTTGCTCGCGCATCAGAGCCCGAGCTCGGCAGAGCTGCAGCTCCGCGTTGCGCACGGCGGTGAATGCCCGACGGTAACCAAGCGGAACGGTCAGCTCCAGCCCGAGCTGCCACTCCTGGAAATCGCCACTGGTCAAATCGGCATAGGCGTTGTCGAAGCGGGGCGCTCCACTGCTGTCGGAGTCGAGCAAATCCTTGCCGAACCCGCGCCAGCGATAGCGACCGATCGCATCAAGCCTCGGCAGTAGATGGTTCTTGCTGGCGATCCACTCCAACTCCAACCTGCGGGTGTGGAACTTCTGTCGACGAATCTCCGCACGGCGGATCACTGCCTCGCGACTGACTTCTTCCCAGTCGAAGAAAACCGGGGCGGTGATGGGCTCGTCGCTGGGCCGAATCAACCGTCCGTCGCTGGCCGGTAAACCCATCAACAACCGTAGCCGTCGCTGCGAAACATAGACACCGCCGTTGGGCCGAAAGGTTCCACCTCCGCTGCCGTTGAAAGTCCGCGTTCCGTCGATCAAGCGACCGCTCAGCGCGTTTTGCACTTCTTCCTGGAAGCGGAAGTACTGTTCTCGTGCTTGAGCTTCTTTCTCGGCTTCGCCGCCGCGCCGGCCTGCTTGATAGAGTGCATGGATCCGCCGCCAAGTGTCCAGCGCCGAATCGCGGGCAGCGATCTTGGCATCGAGGTCGCGATAGGCGAAGTAGAGATCCCAGTAAACGTTTTCAATGTTGCTGATCAGATTGCGGACGGCCAATTCGAAATCAGCCAGCTCCACGTCGGTGTTTACCCGCGCGATTAACACACCGCCGTAAAGCCCCGGCACCACGCTGGGGCCGGCAATTCGGTTGTAGAGCAGGCCGTTGCCTTGCAACAGGGGCTGACGCACTTCGGTTTCCAGGTTTACGTTCCAGGCGCCTGGAAACAGGTTGCTGGGAGCGTTGTTGGCGTCGTAGTCCAAATTGTTTCGGAACGTGAATTCGGAGCCGGTCGCAGCGCGTTTGGTTATCTGGGATTGAAGCACAAACGCATCTTGCTTCAACTCCCGGGTACCGCCACCGAAGAATTGGTTGTTCAGCGCCTTGTCGTTCTTTTCTCCGAAAACACTCGTAGAGAACTCGGCATCGAAGGCGCTCAAGGCGGCCTCGACGCCGAACCGGGGGTCGGTTTCTTGAATGGCAGGGTCCCAATAAGTTTTTATCTGTTCAGGAGACCGCAGCACGGCCCCGCCCAGGTCTTGTAGCACCTTGGAACGGGCGAGTGCCATTTGGACAACTTCTTCCAGGCTCAGGTTCCAATACTCCGGCTCGGCGGTCGTCGTCAGGGAAAGTGGCTCCATCGCGGCCCAGCTATCGTCGAGGCCGCAGCACTGACTTACTTGCGGATACTCGATCTTCGTGGCGATCGCGTTGTAACACTCGTCAGAGTCACAGGTCTTGAAACCCTTTTTCGTGCGCATTCGACATCCGGCTCCCACGATCAAAATCATGATCAGTAGTGATAGCAGTGATCGAAATGACGGCGTTACGTGCATTATTTCAGTCAAGGTTCAGAGTTGCGGGCGATCTAACTTGCCAGCATGTGTAGGCACAAAGCTGGCGCAGAAAGGACCCTCGAAGTCATTTTCGACCCCTGACAACTGGCAGAACCACGAATTTCAGTATGAACGACAGAACTTGCGCAGTTTACCAATGCTTACTGAGCGGGCTGCAGCTTCTCTGATTGAGCTTGTCGGACGGCAATGTGCGTCCGATTTCTGCCGGGAGTGGATATACTGAAACTGTGATGTCAGCTACGAAAAAACAGCAATCGGCCGATGCCAGCTGGAAGCAGGTGGAATCGTTTGTGGATGGGCTCCATGCGCGATCGCGTGCGCCGATCGAGGCGTCCGCTTTCTATCGCGAGCTGCTAGAAGGTTGTGTGTCGACGCTGGCAGCACCTGCAGGGGCGATCTGGCTAAGAAACTCCCGGGGCCAGATTGAACTGATTCACCAAATCAATCTGGCCAGCGTCGTCGATCGAAGCGACGGCGCGGCATGGGCCGATCACCAGTCGACCGTCGAGGCGACCTGGTCTGCGACCGAACCTAGAATCTTGTTGCCGCACAGTGGTGACGCGGTTTCCCAGGAGAATCCAACGGAAGCGATGCTGCTTCTGGCACCGGTGGTCGAGCTTCTTGCGGGTGACGAAGCTCTCCAGACCGATACCTCACCGATCCAAGCGCGAGCGGTCGTAGAGTTAGCATTGCGACCAGAAAGCAGCCCCGCGACGCAGCAAGGGTGGACGGAGCTGCTGGCAACAGTGTGTCAAATCGCCGCTGAGTTCCACTCGCTTGACGAACTCCGCTCATTGCGTGCCGAACAGGGATCGCACCAGCAGGCCTTGCAACTGCTGCGTCGCGTCGAGGCGTCGACTGATCTGAGGCGCGTAGCACTGGAAGTCGCCAACGAAGGACGGCGCTTCGCCCAGTGCGATCGGTTGAGCGTGTTGTTACAGCAAGGTCGTTCGTGGCGGCTGCAGTCGGTCAGCGGCGTAGATCGAGTCGAACTCCAAGCCGATACGGCCAAGAGACTAACGGAATTGGCAGAGTTGACCGCCAGCTGGGGCGAGCCGCTCCTGTACCGGGACGGTGACTTACCAGCGGCAGAGCTTCCTGAGCAAATTGTGCGTGTTCTAGAACTGCATGTCGATCAATCGCACGCACGGCAACTGATTGCCGTACCGATTGAATTCAATCAGGCTAGCACAGATTCGGACTCCTCTCGGTCTGAAAGGGTTCGCCCGGGTGCGGTGTTGGTGGCCGAGTCGTTTGACGCTGATGCCGCCAGCCTGGAACCACAGCGTGTCCTTGAGCTAGGCCAGCTGTGCGAACCTGCGCTGCGGCACGCTACGCGTCTCGATCGATTTCCAATTCGCACTTGCCTTCGCCTTGCCGATCGATGGGCACAGATACGAGAGTCGTTGGGCCTATCTCGCCTAGCAGTGGCTCTGGCAGCGGTGGTCCTGCTGGTTTCGAGTTTGATCTTGATCCCTTGCGATTTCGAAATCTCCGCTCCGGCGACGCTGGTTCCGCGCGTCGAGCGCAACATCTTTGCCGTATCCGACAGTATCGTGTCCGAGGTGAATGTCTCTCACGGCGACCTTGTGCAAGAGGGCGACGTGTTGGCGGTTCTAGATGATCCTCAGTTGGCGCTGCAGCTACAACGAGTTGCGGGGGAAATCGAAACGGTTGGCCGACGATTGGAAGCCATCACCATGGTGCGTACTGATCGAAACGTGCGCGAGGACCGGGCACCGCAACAGATGTCCCTTTCGGCGGAAGCCCAGATCCTGGAAAAAAAGTTGGTCAGTTTGCGGAAACAGCACGAAGTCTTAACAGATCGTCGAGGTGCGCTGACCCTGCGCAGTCCCGCAACGGGTCAGGTGTTGACCTTTGACGTGCAACACTTGCTCCGAGCGCGACCCGTTCAGCGGGGGCAGATACTGTTCACCATTGCCGACGCGGGCTCGGGGTGGCGACTGTTGGTTGATTTGCCGCAGGAACGAGTGGGTTACCTTGTCGAGGCTCAACAAACTCAGGAGCAAAGCCTGCCGGTCCGCTTTCGTTTAGCGGGCGATGTTCACCGCGTCTATCAAGGGCACGTGGAAGAAATAAGTACCAGGGCAGTCGTCGACCCCGGGAGTCTGGAAGGTGCCCCGCCGCCAGTTGTCGTGCGAGTAAGCGTCGACGAAGAAGCGCCCGCCGCCGCCCGTTCGGGCATGACCGCCCAGGTTCGAATTCTCTGCGGCCGCAGGTCTTTGGGATATGTCTGGCTACACGATGCCTGGGAAACAATCTACTCTTGGCTGGTATTCTGATTCATGTTGCAACCGTTTCTCGCCTTAACCAGGAAGTCTTTAGTGCTGGGCCTTGCCCTGTGCGGACTGCTTTGTGCGCTTTGTCCAGGTTCGAGCCAGGCACAGCCCCAGATCCGGTTGGAATCGGTCGTTCTACGGCCCATGTTAGAAGCGGAAGTGCCTGCGCAACAGACGGGATTGCTTCAAGAGATTGTTGTTACAGAAGGGGAGTCGGTCACTGCAGGCCAGGTCCTCGCTTCGCTCGACTCACGCGTGGCTCAGATGGCGGTCAAACGGGCTGAGCTGGAGGTGGTCCAGGCGGAAGCTCGGGCCAGCAATCAAACACGAATCGATTACGCTGAGAAAGCTCTGGAAGTTGCCCGAGCCGAGTTGAAACGTTCGAGTGAATCGATCGAAAAGTTCGCCAAGAGCATCTCACAATCGCAGCTTGACGTGGAACAGCTGACCGTCGAAAAGCTGATCCTGGAACGGCAGCAGGCCGAGCACGAACTGTTGCTGGAGCGTATTGGGCTCCAGCTGATACAAACCGAACTCGATGCGGCACGGCTGACTCTCCAACAGCACCAGTTGCGCGCGCCTTTCGACGGCACCGTGGTCCTGGTACGCGGCCGAGTGGGTGAATGGGTTGAGCTGGGGGGCCCCGTGTTGCGAATTGTCGCAATCGCCACACTGCGCGCTGAAGGGTTTATGTCCGCCGAAATGGTGAACTCTACACTGGTTGGCCGACCAGTCCGGTTCGTGGTCGATTCTCGTATCAAGCAACAGGAGCATACGGGCACTTTGAAATTTGTGAGTCCCGAAATCGATCCCGTGACGCGTCAGGTACGTGTGTGGGCGGAAATTGATAACCGACAGGGTCTTCTCCGACCGGGTCAGCAAGGTGTGCTCGAAACGGTGAAACAACCATGACGGCTAAGAACGATCTCCACCGGTCGGTCGTCGATCGGCCCCTGGCACTCCGCGTTCGGGGCGACATCCAGCAGGTGCAGACCACTTTTGCGGGGCAGGGCGCCTATGTGCTGAAAGATCCGGTAACACTTGAGCTGTTTCACCTCACTGCTCAGGAGCACTTCCTATTTGAATCGCTACGAAGACCTGAATCGCTTGCTCGCCTACAGCAGAAATTTCAGTCCCGCTTCGCTCCGCAGCGAATTACGGTCGAAGCCTTACAACAAGGTATCGATCAGTTGTATCGCCAAGGGCTGTTACTAAGTGAGTATCCCGGTCAGGGCGAGCAACTCTTGCAGCGGGGTCTGAAACGAAGTCGAAACCAGCGACTGCAGAGTCTCATGAATTTGCTTTGCATCCGGCTGGGAAGCATCGATGCGACAGGCTGGATCGATCGCATCTACGACAAACTTCGGTGGCTCTTTTCGCCGGCCATGTTGGTTTTCGTGTTGTGTTTGATTGGATATGCAGCGTGGATTGTGTTAGGGCATGGTCGCGAAGTGGTTCTGCGATTGCCGAGCCTGGCCGAATTGGTCCAGCCGAAGTACTGGTTCATGTGGCTCGCGACGATAGCCCTGGTCAAAGTGGTTCACGAACTGGCCCATGGGCTGACGTGCAAACATTTTGGCGGGCGCTGCCACGAGATGGGCCTGCTGCTGCTGGCGCTCTTGCCTTGTCTCTACTGCGACGTGTCGGACATCTGGCGATTGCCAAACAAGTGGCAGCGAATCGCTGTCTCAGCGGCGGGGATGGTGGTCGAAATCGTGATCGCAGCCGTGGCTACGATTCTGTGGTGGCATACTCAACCCGGGCTGTTCAATACCTGGTGTCTGAGCCTGATGATCACCTGCTCGATCGGCACTCTGCTAGTGAACGCTAATCCACTGTTGCGCTACGACGGATATTATATTTTGTCGGATCTGGTTGAAGTACCGAATCTCACCAGTCGGGCACGTGGTTTGTTGCCCAGATATCTCAAGCAGTGGCTCCGCGGTGCTTCGCTGCCTGACGATCCGATGGTCAGCCCGAGGATGCGACGGGGAATAGCGATCTACGCGGTCGCTTCCCAGGCCTATTTGGTTGTCGTCCTCTTGGGCATCTTTGCCATGCTCTTGGCGTTTGCTCGGCCCCGCCATTTGGAGAATCTGGTTTACACGTTAGCCTGTTTAACACTCTTGGGATTGATGGTGCCTCCACTTACCAGAGCGTGGAAATTCCTGAGCGATCCGATGACGCGTTCGCGGCTGCGAAGGGGCCGAGTCACTCTCTTGGCGGTCGGCGTGGGAGGTTTCGTTGCCGCCGTTTTGTTTTTCCCGATTCCCAATTCAGTCAACGGACCGATGGTGTTGGTGCCTTCGGACTCGCGCGTGGTTTACGCCAAGGTTGGGGGCGAGCTACTCGAAGCATTGCCGCATGGCACCGAGGTTCAGCCAGGCCAGGTCGTGGCACGCCTGGCTGATCCCGACGTCGCGCTAGCTTTGGAAGAGCATCAAGGCGACTTTGAATCACGACGGGCTCGTCATCAGCAGATGTTGATCTTGCGGACCGTCGATCACGAAATTGCCGAGCAACTGCCCACGGCACGTGCGGCACTGGCCGATGCCAAGGCGCAGTTGGAGGAATTGCGGAAAGAAGCCGATCGGCTCGAACTGACGTCACCCGTGTCAGGCACCGTCATGGCTGTGCCCGATAAGTTGTGGGAAGCCGACGGTTCCGGTCGATTGCCGGTTTGGTCTGGGTCGTTGCTCGATTCGCAGAATCGAGGCTGCTGGGTCGAACCAGGGTCGGTGCTTTGCGTCGTAGCCAATCCACAGCTCCTGGAGGTTCTGGTGGCAGTGGATCAAGGCGACGCGCCCGATGTTCTGCCGGGACAGAGTGTTAGGGTGCGAGTTGACAGCGGACCGACGCGGTACCTGGCCGGCGAAGTCGTGGAGGTTTCCCGTCGGACAACCGATCCTGCCAATCAGACCGACTCGTCTGCCGCACGCAATGGAGAGAATCTCCCTTCTTTCGGCGCTACAGCCAGGTTCCATTGGGTCCAAGTACGGCTGGAACAGCACGACCCGCTTCTCTGGGTTGGTGCGCGAGGACGGGCGAAGATCGAGACGGAGGGGACCACTTTGAGTGATCTGCTCACGACCCAATTCAAACGCTTTCTGCGGTTGCCCTGGTAGAGGGTCGTGACCGAGCGGAAAGACATTACCATGCAGAGCGTAGTGCTACGGTATCAAGACGATCAGGCCGGCCACGAAGGCCGTTTCAACCGCAGCGGCCCCCAAATGCAATGGCAACACTTGCCAATGGCGTGGGGCGCAACTACCGGGCCGATAATTGCCCAAGGTGTAGATGCATTCGTGAGGCCGATCGAGAGCCATCTTGTAGGGCAGGGCAGCGATGCTCGCGAAGAATCGGGTTGCTGAGATTGCCGGTTGCAACACATGACTGGCTGTGTAACCGTGCCGCTCCAGATTGACGTCTTCAAAATAGAGCGGTCGATGGTGGAGACAGGTGGCGGACCAATGTTGCTCTGTTACAGCCCAACGGCCATCGATCCGCCGGTCGCCCACATACGGAGTCGTCTCCGCACGCAGCGCAGCCACATTCTCGGGAAACTTTCCTTCGGGTAACGCAATCGACGCCCGCAGATCGGTTACGGAGCGCGACGCATACGAAGACGTCTCTGCATCCGCCGCCGGCTGTTCGATTGACTCGGCTACAATCGACTCCTGCGCTTGGGCCAGATTGATCTGGAAGGGTGCGGCTAAGCTGGGGGCAGGATCAGCGGCCAGAATCGGCGCGGTGTCGACCGACAGTGTCCAAGCCATACTCAGAGTGATCAAGATAAGGCGGAACATTGCCAGACGCCTTGGTGAGTTGAGAGTGGAATCGTGGTACATCATCTTTGACGATACAGGTTTCGCCCAATTCGGAGGCCCAGGTCTCCAAATGAGCGAGACGGACAGTACGGTCTCCGCTGAGTTTCTTTCGACGTCGCATAACTCCTCTCTCAAGAGGAACCCTCTCCCCCACTACAACCCTGCCTGGCGGAACTAGCAGCAAAGTTTCCCCAATCTCCCAAGAAATCGAGCTGGTTCCCGTAAAAACAGGCTTGGATCGCCCTGGGCTGGTTTTCTGCCCCATTTCACCCAGTCCTGATGCCCCCATTTGTTTGACAGCTAGGCAGGTTTCTCTGAATAATCGATGAGGGCATCGAAATGTCGAAGTCGGCCGAAGAACCTGTCGTCCAGAGCCCTGCGATGGCAGCTGCTGGCCTTTCAGCTGGCGAGTGCGATGGCAGCCGACCAAGATAGATTCTCTTGCATCGAGAGTACCGGAACAATTGGCAAGAGAGCTTGCCAGAGGGGTTATCGAGTCATGGGACGGTTCTCATCGCTGGCGCAACTACTTGTGACCGATCTGAGAAGGCGATGTTCACCGGGCGCTAGGCGCTCGAAGATCAGGGCAGGGCAGTCCTCGGCGAGTAGCCAGCGAAAACTTAATGCGCCGCCCTTGTCGCCGCATCCCTTGGAGCCGCGGCGTATGCTCGATGCCTCGGCAGCCGGTCTGATGTTGCCGATGTTGACCGAGCCGGTCGACTATGTCCAAACGAGCGAGAATCTTGCTGTTCAGGAGGGAATTCAGGACGGCGTTGATCTGCCAACTAGAAATACTCCTCCTTCGGGTCTGCAACTGTTTGCCACCGACGACGACCTGTTTGAGAACGATGTCACCCAGCTGTTTGGAATCTTTGTCGACCCCGATATACAAGACACGCATGTCGTGCAGATCGACTGGGACGATGGTTCGCCGCTGGAGACGATTACGCTCGATTCCGGTGCGCGCTTTTTTAGCACTTCGCATCAATACTTGGACGACAACCCGACGTCCGATCCAGTAGATATCAATTCCATCACGGTCACGCTGATCGACAACAGCGGCGACATGACGTCAGCCTGTCTGCCGATCACCGTCAGGAATATCGATCCGTCGAACATCCAAGTTGAGCCGCTGGGAATGATCGATGAGAACGGGACTGTGAAATTGCAGCTCACGTTTGACGATCCGGGTACACAGGACACCCATAGTGTGGAAATCGACTGGGACGGCGACGGTACGTTCGATGAGACGTTTGATCTATCTGTTGGAGTTCGTTCTCTGTCGACGACGCACCAGTACCTGGACGACGATCCGACTGACATGCCCACCGATTTGACGATGGTCAAGATCAAGGTGTTGGACGACGACGGCGGCATGGCGATGACAACTGCGCCGATCACGGTCAAGAATGTCTCGCCGAAAATCGAATCGCTGGCGATCACCTCGCCGGTTCTGGAAGACGGCGTGGCGACTCTTTCCGGAACGTACAGCGATCCTGGGAGCTGGGATACTTTCGAACTGGACATCGACTGGGACGGCAACGGTACGTACGACGAGACAGTCGCCATCAGCGGCGGCAAATTCAGCGTGATGCATCAGTATCTGGATGACATTCCAACTAACACTTCAACCGACACCTTTGACGTCAATGTGCGACTTCGCGATGACGACATGGGCAGCGACACGGGCAGTGTGGAACTGACGGTCGAGAACGTACCGCCGACGATTTCCTTTGTCTTGCAGGATCAGCGGATCAAGAACGAAGGAGACACCGTTAATCTGAACGTCGAGTTCGTCGATCCGGGAACCCTGGATACGCATGATTACGAAGTCGATTGGGGAGACGGAATCGTTACCAACGGAGTGATTGCCGGGCGTGGTTTCACAGCGAGCCACGTTTATGCAGACAATGGGAACTATGTGGCCGAAGTGCGTGTGCTGGACGACGATAAAGGCCTTGGCAAGCAGACGGTCAAGATCCCGGTTAACAATGTAGCACCCACGCTCACAGCGACCACGAAACAGGTAGTCAACGAGGGTACGGAGCTCTCTCTGACCAACATCGCCACGTTCACCGACCCCGGATTTGATAATCCGCTCAATACGCTTGACTCCGGCAATGGCAGCGAGACGGAAGAGTTTTTCACTTTCGAGATCAATTGGGGCGATGGAACAACAGTTAGTACTGGCTCCGCGACGGTCGACGTGTTCGGCAGCCCAGGGGTCTTGACCGAGGGATCGTTCGATGGTTCGCACACCTATGCTGACGATGGCGACTATGTTGTCACGCTGAAAGTCATGGATGACGACTTGGGCTCAGCCTCCGCGAAGTTTGGCGTGACGGTTAACAATGTTCAGCCTGAGCTGACTGGCGAAGTGGGACCGCTGAACGTCAATGAAGGAGAAGGGTTCGATCTGTTTGGACTGGGGGTAGGATTGACTGACCCTGGGTTCGACAACCTTGACAACCCGATCCCCGGGGGTGAACTGCAGGAAACCTTCACAGGCATTTCGGTCGATTGGGGAGACGGCACCGCGCTTGAGAATACCTTAAGTATCGTCAATCGAGCCTCTGGATCGCCCGGAACGCCCACTACGGCGGATTTCTCGCATCCACAGCACGTGTACGCCGACGACGGCGAGTATACCGTTACGGTTAAGTTTCAAGACGACGATGGAGCACCGGTAAGTCAGTCGTTTACGATCGTCGTCCACAACGTGGCACCCACGCTCGTGCTGACGGGCGACGCCCAAGTGGTCGACGAAGGTTCGCCCCTGGTGATCGGCAACTTGGGGACCTTTACCGATCCGGGATTCAATAATTCGCTCAACACACTCGATCCTGGCAATGGCGAGGAGACGCAAGAGTACTTCACTTACGAAATCGACTGGGACGACGGAACCGTAGAAACGGGCCAAATCCCCACCTCAACGGTTAGCGGCAGCCCCGGAGTGCTAACCACCGGTACCATTGCCGACAGCCATACCTATCTGGATAACGACGACGACAATCTCTATACGGTCACGATCACGCTGTCCGACGACGATGGCGGATTTGATATCAAATCGATCGTGGTCTTTGTTACCAACGTGAATCCGGCATTGATGCCGATAGCTGCGACGGATCTCGAATCCGGTGGTACAACGTTTTTGACCATGGAGTTTGCTGACCCTGGTACGGAATCGCTGACCGTGCTGGTAGACTGGGGCGACAAGCTACACTTGCCGCCGGCAGATCGGTTTGTTGCCTCGACGGTTGTGGTGGGCCCTGGCACACAGAATCTGATTCTAGCTCACACCTACTCGGGGCCACCCGATCCGCTTCATCCCGCGGCGGATATCGAAATTCGAGTGATGATCCGCGACGACGATTTTGACCTCTTTGGAATCGTGGTAGCCGACGGTGAGAGTAACCTGGAAACGGTGACCATCACCAACCCGGGCGAAGGCACCGATCCGGTCCGTATCGACACGACTCCGCAAGTGCCCCAACTCGTATTCCCCAGGCACATTACAACTGACCAGTTCTTGCAGGAATCAACCGGTGCCAGCGAAACGTTGCAGACGTCCGATATCAGAGCGGCCAGTGGAGAAACCAAGGCGACGACTGATCGATACCTGGTCCTGCAGGCTATTTATCCCGACGGTGGTGTTAGCGAAGATTATCGGCTGCAACCGGAAGTGTTGAATAACCTGCCCGATCTGTTTGCTCGTCTCCCCGAATATCAGTATGTGATCTACGTCGTGCGCGAGGAGACCAACACGCGGCGGGTGGTTATCGAAGTTTTCTCACGCAATGGTCGATTGATCGATCCGGGAGACGACTTCGAAGGTGCCAGGGATCGTCCGCCAATTGATGAGGCGACGCGACAACCGGTTGAAGCGATTGACGACCCAGACGATGCGGATGAAACCGAGGACCAGGCCACACCTTCCGCTAGGAACCATCAACCCGAGCCGAACACTCCCCAGCAGGAGCTTCTTCGGGCCGTCGATCAACCACTCCCGCCTGGTACACAGGCTGAGTCGGGTAGTCCGATGACCAGTTATCTGGATTCAGGCGAAAACGCGAGCGATACATCTGGTTCGATCGACAGGTCAAGGTTGACTCTAGCTATCGCCGGAGTGGCGGCGACCTCCGTCGCTGAATCGTGGGCCTCCCAGGTAGATCGGGCCGTTTCCCAGGCCAGCCCCCTCAAGTGGCGCCTTCTCCGTCGGCGGAATCATTCTCACCGGAAAAACCGGCCCTAGGTGCTCATTCGCTGTCAGCCTGAGTACAATCGGGATAGAACTCTGATGAGCGCACGGCCTACGGCTGCGCAGCCGGTTGGGGCAAGTGCGATTCGGCCTCTTTGCAGCTACTCTGATTTTCTGAATTACCATGCCGAACTGTCCAGCATGCCACCACGAAGTCGATGAGCAAGCACTTGCCGCGGGCCGCTGTGCAGAGTGTGGTGCGCGGCTGCATCAACCCCCTCGTCGGACCGTGCACGACGTGGTTGCCCCCTCGGAATCCCAGAGCGAAGAACCCCCGCCCGGTCTACTTTCTGAACATCCTACCCTGGAGCTGCCCATCGAGCCTGCTTCCACGGACGCGGACAATCTGCAGACGATCGATCTGAGTGTGGAAGAAGGGGCAGGTATTGAATCAGACGCTCCACCTCAGAAACCGCCCACCGTGGAGTTTACTGGGGAACAGACAGTCGATTTCACCGGCTTGGAAGATGACGAGCAATCAACCAACTTGGTCACCTCACAGTGGGAGAACCATCTTGATGACGATGAAGTCGGAACCAACTGTACCATCAAGCAAAAAGAAACGATCGCCGGGCCATTCGTTACGCGATCCTCGGTTGTGGTCAAATCTCGCCAGGTAAAGCAACATGCCGACGTAACCGAGCCCGCTGAGTTATCGGCAGAAGATGCGCCAGACTACGAGCTGTTGGAGATCATTGGCGAGGGCGGAATGGGAGTCGTCTACGCCGCCAAGCAGTCGGCGATCGCCCGAACCGTTGCCGTGAAGATGCTCAAGGGCGACGACGCCAAAGTGGCAGATCAATACGAGAAGTTCATCTCCGAGGCGGTCATCACCGGCGAGTTGGATCATCCTAATATCGTGCCGATCTACGATTTGGGTGCGAATGCTCAGGGAGCCTTGTTCTATTCGATGAAGCGCGTCCGCGGAACGCCGTGGAACAAAATCATCAAGGAGAAATCGCTTGACGAGAACCTCAACATCCTCCTCCGAACAGCAGATGCGGTGGCGTTTGCCCATGCCAATGGCGTGGTGCATCGCGATCTGAAGCCAGAGAATATCATGCTGGGTGATTATGGCGAGGTGCTGGTGATGGATTGGGGACTGGCGAGAATCGGTTCCGACTTTCCTAATGCCAAGGCGGTGATCCAGTCGGACGTAATGGGTGGCACCCCAGCCTACATGGCGCCCGAAATGGCGACCGGGCCGGTCGAAAAAATCACCGCGGCCAGTGACACGTATTTGCTCGGCGCAATTCTGTTCGAAATCATTACGGGCCGGCCTCCGCATTCTGGTAGTACCGTCATGGCCTGTCTGTTTGCCGCCGCCAAGAACAAAATCGCCAAGACCGAGCATTCCGGTGAACTGTTCGACGTAGCTCTGCAAGCGATGGCTACAAAGACAGAGGATCGGTATCCGTCGGTACGAGAATTTCAGGAAGCGATTCGCCTGTTTCTGTCGCACTCAGAGAGCATACTAATCACCGACAGCGCGGAGAAGAATCTGGCTGCCGCCCGTGACGACAACGATTACGAACTCTATTCGCGGGCTTTCTACGGGCTGGAGGAAGCGCTCTCCTTGTGGGAAGGCAACGCTCGGGCTCGTCAGATGCTGGTCTCCACACGTCTGGCGTATGCTGGTTCTGCGTTGGACAAAGGTGACTTCGATCTGGGCATCTCGCTGCTCGATCCCGACGACGCACAACAGAACCAACTCTTGGAACAGTTGGTGACGCGGCGCCGCGAGCGAGAATCACGGCAGAAGCGTTTACAGATCTTCAAAGCGTTGGCCGCCCTCTTGTTGTTGACTGTCGTGGGTGTGATCACCGTGGCCTACATGGCGGTGAGCAAGCAGAGAGACCGAGCGGTCTCTGCCGAGGGCGTAGCTCGGCAGGCTGAGGGAGAAGCGCGTCAGGCTGAGGGAGAAGCTCGCAGCGCTGAAAAAGAGGCCCAGAGCAATTTCGAACGTGCCGAGCGGGAACGTTTGCGCGCCGAGCGTGAGAAAGACCGTGCCGAACAAGCCAAGCGGGCGGAACAATACGAGGCCTATGTCGCCCGTATCGGGCTGGCCAAAGCCAAGATTGAAGAGAATTCGTTTGCCCGGGCGAAGGAATTATTGCAACAATGCAGTCCAGATTTGTCTCATTGGGAGTGGGGCCGGCTGGCGTATCTGTGCCAGTTGAGCAAGCGTTCGTGGCAGCTGGACGGCCCGGTCGACGCGCTGGCCGTTTCGCCCGACGGCCAACATTTCGTCAGCGGCGATCGGGATGGCAAGGCACGGCTGTGGGATATGGGCAGTGGCCAATCCTTGCACACGATCGCGCAAGGCCAATACGTTCAGGCCGTCGCGTTTGATCAACAAGGAAAACGTTTTGCTGCCGGCAGCAGCGACGGCTTGATCGGAATCTATCGCGTTGCCGACGGCAAGCTGCTGCGCACACTCAGCGGGCATGAGGATGGCGTGTTGAGCGTCTGTTTTTCTCAAGATGGACGCTCACTGCTTAGCAGTGGCTATGACAATACAGCCCGGTTGTGGGACCTGGAGACCGGAGAAACTCAGCAACAACTGCGAGGACATACCTGGTGGGTTTGGGCGGCACGTTTTTCGCCAGACGATCAGCGGATCGTGACCGCTGGACAGGATGGTAAAGCGATCGTTTGGCAGCGAACGGCAGGGGCAACTCCTCACTACGAGGAATTCACCGAGTTTACGAAACACGACGGGCCTGTTTACGCGGCACGGTTCTCCCCAGATGGCCGACAGATTGCCACCGGCGGCTACGATCAGCGGATACTGCTTTGGAATCCGGACGAGGTCCAACCAGTTGACATCGGACGCCGGTTGGAGCGTCTTCCCGATCCGCCGGCACCGTATCAGGAACTGCTGGGTCACACGGGCCCAGTCCGCGCGTTGGCTTTCTCACCCGTTGGCCAGACCTTGGCCTCGGGTGGCCGAGACAATCTGTTGCGAATCTGGAAAATTCCAACTGGAGAATTGATCCGAACGTTGCGGGGACATGCCAGCCACGTGCGGAGTTGCGAATTCTCGCCCGACGGGGAGTTGTTGCTCTCAGCGGGACGAGACCAACAAATTAAACTCTGGGATCCACAGACTTATGCCGAGTCGATTGTTCTCGGGGAGGAAACAGCTGTAGCCGACGCCATTTTAGCAGCTCGGTTCTCTCGCGATGGTTCTCGTATCGTCTCGGCCAGCCGTGATCGGACCGCTGTGCTGTGGGACGTCGCCGGCCGGCGTGTTACGGGACGCTTTCAAGAGGGGCATGATTTCTTGGCCTCGTCGGCTGTGTTTTCCACTGATGGAACCCGCATGGCTACCGGAGCTGGCGACGGAACCGTGAGGATTTGGGACGTAGCGACCGGCACTGAGATTTCTCAGTTGTCACAGACGGGTTGGACCTCAGCGCTTGATCTGTCTGACGACGGTCGCTGGATAGTCACGGGTAGCTCAGGCAACGACGCGGTGGTTTGGGATACCTTATCGGGCCAACGCGTTGCCACACTTTCGGGACACGAGGCGGTCGTTTCATCCGTACGGTTTGCGCCAGGCGGAGCGATGATTGCCACAGGTGACGATCGCGGTCGCTGCCGCTTGTGGGTCCGGCAAGATCAGCCAGACCAATGGCACGGCTCGCATTGGCTCCAAGGCCATAGCCGTTCGATTACTGCCATGGCTTTTGTCGACCAAGGCCGTCGACTGGTGACCTCTAGCGGTGACAACACTTGTGGCCAGTGGGACGTAACGACTGGCAGCGAGATCTCCGAACTGGTGCTGAAGCATCCTGACTGGGTTGCCGGTATGGAGGTGTCGGACGATGGCCGAAGGGCGTTGACTTGCTGCGACGACGGCGCCCTACGCTTGTGGGCGCTAGCAGATGCACGTCTGTTGTGGATTTTCCAGCCGGAAGACGAAGCGGAGAAGGACGAGTCGGAGAAGAAAGTGGTGTTCACTTCGGTCGATTTATCTCCCGACGGCCAGCAGGTCCTGGCGGCGTGTGCTGCCAATTCGACCGTGCAGTCGTGGAATCTCCACACCGAGTCCAATGTCAACGCGACAGATGCAGAGCAGCCGACGACTCTGCTTGACTTCGGACACCGCGGCGGGATTGTCTGGGCCGCCCGATTTTCTCCCGACGGCTCAAACGTGTTAACTATCGGTGGCAACGACGCTCGGCTGTGGGATGCGAAGACTCGCGCACCGATTGTCCGCTTCAGCCCGCATGGAGCTGTGGCGTCGGCCGACATTTCGCCCGATGGCCGGCTGTTGGTTACCGGCAGCTGGGATCGCTCAGCCAAGATCTGGGACATCGCTTCGGGCAAAGCAGTGCGAAGGCTCGACGGCGTTCATCAAGGTTTTGTCAACAGCGTTGAATTCTCACCCGACGGCGAAACAATTCTCTCGGCCAGCGACGACGGGACGGCCCGGTTGTGGGAAGTCACAACAGGAGAACCGCTCGACGTCGTGTTTAGCGGACATGAAGCGCGCGTACGACAAGCACGCTTCAGTGCTGATGGCCGTCGAGTGCTGACGGTTGCCAATGATAAGACGGCCCGTCTCTGGAACGCCCAGACGGGTGGAACGGAAAAGACTCTTTCAGGCCACCAATGGGCCGTGCTATGCGGGGAGTTTTCACGTGACGGACGACGGGTGATAACTGGCAGCGAAGACAACAAGGCGATCATCTGGGATGCACAATCGGGAGAAGTGCTGCTTGAGCTTGCGGGGCATACCGGCAGCATCACTTCAGTGGCGTTCTCACCCTCCGGCTCAAGGGTCGTAACCGGCAGCCAAGACAGCACCGCCAAATTGTGGGATGCTCTCACCGGCAAAGAGATCATGACGCTCTCCGGCCATGATGGGGAATTAACTTCGGTAGGCTTCTCTCCCGATGGTCGTCAGGTGCTAACCAGTGGTCATGACGGCCAGATCGTCCTTTGGCCCGCGGTCGACTGGCAAGCGCCACGATTTTCTCCAGCAGAACCAGCTTCCGGTGCTAGCATACTACCTGCCCAGTAGACCCCAGCGGTAGAAGCCCCGGACAGTTCTAACTGAGGGAAACTGAATTCGCTGCTTGAGTCTCAGCATTGCTGGGGCTAACCGGAAGCATCTTCAAGACCCGTAGAATCGCTACCGATACACTTCAATGGATAGCGCCTGCATGCGTAGCAAAACAGCTAGCATGGGCGTCGTGTTATTCTTCTGTTGAAGCAAGGACGGGTCGACGTGGCACAACACTCGCGCGAGTTCCCCATTGAAGCCGCGGTCCGGCCCCGAACACGAGAGCCGCTCGTCTTGGCACGCATTCCCCACCTGGCCATGGGCCTCCTGGGCGAAACGAAGCTACGGAACACGGCAGGCGACGTCTCTGTATCACGCGGAGAATTGCAACAGCAATCGCCAGAAAGACACATTTACCAGCCGACAGCAGGCCCGGAAATAATCGGAAATGCCGCTTCGGATGGCTCGCGCACCAGCTTCTACGTAGATTCCAGCCACAACGCCGTTGAAGCAGCCGTGGCCGACGTGCAAACTTTGCCAGAGGAAAATTCAACCGAGCGCAGGGAAAACACGTCAGATCACCGACGCCGGCACTCTTCAGGAAGCGACACTAGCAAAGCAAATGGGAATCGCAGCAAGGCCTTTCGGCGAGCCGAACAATCCCATCTGGGGAACAGACTCTTCGAACTTCACAACAGTCTCACGTCCTACGCCGGCCTGATTGTCACCCTGGCGCTTGTCACCTCAGCTGGTCTAATGTATTGGCTGATTCTCGCACCGCCAACCCAAACATCGGTCATTCCGAAGACGGTCGACTCGGCCACTTCCAGCTGGCCGATTCAAGCGATCGTCAAGACTCTTGCGTCTGGTCAAACTGACGCCGCAGTAACAACATTGCCCGCACCAGAGTCCGAGAACTCCACGGACTTGGCGGCAGGAGATAGTTGGCAAGGACCTAGGCCGTGGACGACGTTGTCACCGTCGATCCAGGCCAACCAGACTCCATTGCCAGTTCCGCCATCGGCATTTGCAACAACTCCCTTGCCAAGCACCACAACGGCTCGCGCAACGGATGATCTGCACAGCGCGAGCCAGAGCATCGCGGGTGAACTTCCCGTAACATCAGCCCCGAAAATCGATTTTTCTCGAATTGATCTGCTGCCCTCCGAAGTCGGCAACTTCGCTGCTGAATCTTCCAGAGTTCCGACACAAGAGTCGGCCCCTTCGTTGGCGGATCGTTTCCCAGGTTCTCCAGCACGCCACTAAGCCGTGAACCCTAGTAGCGACCAAATGACTGACATCGACCAAGCGTTTATAAGTGCCTACGAAAACAATGATTCTCCGCGCGGAGGGGAATCTATATTGCCGATGCCCTCTGCGCCGTATGCCACTGGCCAAGCCCACTTGCAGGTGGTAACAGATAGGCCTGAGAGATCGTCAATCCAACAGTCCTCGAAGGATTCGATCGCCGCTCCACACTTTACGTTGCCCAAGGCATTTGATGCCTATGGCGACGCTTCGTCAAAGCCAGAAGGTCTGCCGAACATCCTCGAAAAGAATCAGCGGCGTCCGTTGTCCGAATTCTCCGCTGCAGAACAACCTTCGGAAGAGTCCTTTCGGCCACTTTTCGAAGTCGATTCATTTCGGATGCCGGAGATCTGCACCGATCTGATCGCACAGCATCGCAATGCGTTTACCCCAGTCATCGAACAGCTCCTCGCTTCGAGAGAGGAGGGGCGGACGATGATCGGGCTGTTTGGTATCGCACCGAAAGCCGGCTGTACCACGATGCAGCTCTGTCTGGCTCGGCTACTTGCCGAAGCGGGATTGTCTGTGGCAGTTGTCGATGCCAACTACTCCAATCCGCAGCTTGCGGCTCTGTTGGGGCTGGCTGTTGAATCGGGTTGGGAAGACGTGCTTCTTGGTGAAAAGCCATTGGCCGAGTGTGTTGTGCATTCGATTGAAGATCGCTTCACGCTGCTGCCTCTGACAGGGCGAGAGGTCGCAGCCAACGAATTGTTCACAAGTATCCACGCATCGGTCAGCGCAGGCATGCTGCGTTACCAATACGATCTGGTGTTGCTGGATCTGGGAGCTGCGGGCCAATCGAACCAAGTCGCTGCGCAGGCCGCCGCTCAACAATGCCGGCTCGATGCCTGCCTGGCGCTAACCGATGGAACAACCTCTCCAGCAGAGAATTGGTTGGCCGGCGCGGTCAGTATTGCCACCGAATTGGAGACAACGTGTCTGGGAGTCGTCGAGAACTTTTGGTCTCCGATTTCACCCTCATGAAGAGCACAACGTCGTCAGCAGTCGCAGATTGCGGTTGGTGAATCACCGTCAGGGAATTTGAAGAACAGTCCTGATTACCCATCGAGCGAGTCAGAGCATCGAGGCAAATAGCATGTATAAAGAATACTGGCAGCTCGATACCAAACCGTTCGAACCGACGGGTGATGCTCGGTTCTTCTTCGGCAGTCAGTCGCATCAGGCTGCCATGCACAAACTGCGGTACGCCATCGAAAGCCGTCGCCAGGCCGTGTTGCTGGCCGGGCCGGCTGGGGTCGGTAAAACGTTGCTCTCGCAGTCAGTAGGCGCGCAGCTGGACGTGTCGGCTCAGCCTTTTGTGCATGTTGTCTTTCCGTTGATGTCGAGCCGAGACTTGCTTGCTTTCTTGGCGGAACAATTGGGAGCACCACCGGTCGATACGCCCCAGCACACCATCGAAGAGAGTTTGCGACGATTGGACTGTGTGCTCTGCGAAAATACGCAAGCAGGCCGGCACGCCGTTATCGTTGTCGATGAAGCTCAACTATTAGAAGACAGCGGCTTGTTCGAAACGCTGCGGCTACTGCTCAACCTGCAGCAAGAACGTCGATCGACCTTTTCGCTGCTGCTGGTCGGCCAATCGGCATTGCTCGCGTCGCTCGCTCGCTATCAGGCACTGGACGACCGGATCGACATGAAGATCATGCTTCGCTCTTTCACGGCGGAGGAAACAGCCAGTTACGTGCAACATCGGCTGCAAGCCTCGGGTGCAACGCGCGAGATCTTCTCTGCCGATGCCTTGGAGATGGTATACCATTTGTGCCACGGTACGCCTCAGCGGATCAATCGTCTGTGTGATCTGGCGCTTTTGGTGGGCTTTGCCAGTCAGCAACACACCATCGACGCCCAGCAGCTTCAGAACGTTCATAACGAACTGGTCACTATTTCAGCCGCTGCCTGACCGCAATTCGCGGCCTTGAGCCAATAGGGTGCATGCGGCATCTCTTCGCGTGCGGGTCGCTCTCTCGCATCGGTGTTGATTCTCAGCACTCCGGCGGATCGTCTCGCCGTCCTCGCTTTTTCATCCCTTTCTGCTAAACTCTTGACTGACCGATCAAGAGTTTCTTTGAAGGGTATGATCAAATGGCACTGCGATGCGAAAGTAATACGGGCTCCGTCAGCGCTGCGAAGCAAGCGACGAGACTAGTCGGCTTCTTTTCGATTCTAGTTTCGGCGTGCGCTGCGGATGCAATTGAGGTAGGCGAGCAGGTTCCGCGGGCTGGCGACGAGATCGTGGTGTGCGGGCAACTTTTTCACACAACGGCCCCCGTCGTGCTCTGGATGGACCCCGGCGGCTACGATGCCTACCGCGTTGAGCGACGGTTCAGCAGTCTTGACACAGCCGACTGGGAAACCTCGTCCAAAGAGGTTAAGTATCTCGACTCGCCCAATCGCTATGGCCTGCGCAAAGAAGGCTTGAGCGACGATCAACTTCAGCAGGTTCGTGGCGGGGGGTGGGACTTGCCGCTGCTTCAGAAGGTCGTTGACCAATTCGTCTTGCATTACGATGTCTGCGGAACAAGTCAAAGGTGTTTTCAAGTCTTGCACGATAACCGAGGTTTGAGTGTCCAATTCATGCTTGACATCGATGGGACCATCTATCAGACGCTCGACTTGAAGGAACGCGCCTGGCATGCCACGATTTCTAACACCCGGTCGGTTGGTATTGAAATCGCCAGTATCGGCGCCTATCCGAAACAGAGATTGGAAGTGTTGGAGGACTGGTACGCCGTCGACGACCAAGGCAACACCCTACTGCGTCCGCCTCGCAAAATCAGCCACTTAGGCGTCCGCAAGAAACCTTTCTTTGGGCGTCCCGATCGCAACGAATTGATCACCGGTACCATTCAAGGCGTTGAACTCAATCAATATGACTTTACGCCCGAGCAGTACGATTCGCTGATCAAGCTGACCGCTACGCTATGCCGGGTCTTTCCGAACATCCATTGCACCTATCCACAGGATTCCCGAGGCCGATTGATTCCCCACAAGCTGACCGACCCCCAATGGCGTGCCTTTCAAGGGGTGTTGGCCCATTACCATGTCCAAGAAAACAAAACTGACCCTGGACCGGCATTCAATTGGGACAAAGTCATTGGCGGGGCCAACAAGCTGCTCAAGTAGACACCCTCGGACCGCACAGTGACTTCACAGGATCAGCCCACCATCCGTCTCGACCAGTTTCTGAAAGTCCAGGGAGTCGTTGCCTCTGGCGGTCAGGCGAAGGTTGTAATTCAGGATGGCCAGATTCAAGTCAACGGAGAAACCGAAACGCGCCGTCGCCGCCAACTCCGATCTGGCGACGTTGTGCAGTGGGAAGACCAATCGATGACCGTCGAAATTATCCCGCACGAGCCATAGCCGGGCCACGCTGTAATCGACTGCAAGAGCCAAAGCGGGAAGGCGAACCTTTCCCAACACACACGGGTCCATCAAGGCATCATGTCGCAAAGTATTGCTCTAGAACCGCGTTCTCAGTTAGGTACGGCACGTGTCGTGACGACCGCTTTCGCGGCTATCTTGGCGGGCCATGTTGCGGTCGATGCGCTCGCGGCCCTACTCCCATCGACCCTTGGTCTGTTCGAAGCTCGGCTTCATCTTACGGCAAAGCAAGCGGCTTGGCTGTTAGGACTCGGACCGCTCTGCTCGGGACTTGCCCAGCCTGTCTGCGCCTTGATCAGCGATCGGCTCAAATCGCGGTGGGCGGGTGTGATTGGTATCGCTCTGGGAGCAATCGGCATCGGGTCATTAGGTTTTGCCGACGGCATGGTCTCGCTGGCGGTAGTTTATGCGCTGGGGATGATCGGGATCGGTATGTTCCATCCCATCGGCGTGGCGACCATCGTCCATCTCCGTGACCACCGCAGGACGGCGGCAGTCAGCATGTTCTTCGTGGCGGGCATGTGTGGCGGAATCTCAGGGGCACTGGTCTGGCCAAGATTGCTCTCAACTCCTGAGGGTCTTGCGTTCCTTCCATGGGCCGTAATTCCAGTGCTAATGCTGGCGGCGTTGCTCCACCGCTGTTTCTCAGAATTGGCGCCACCGCGTCACGTTGACGCGGCGCAGACCGGTGCCAACGCCTCACGGGATCATCTGGCGATGGTGCTGGTGCTGTACGTTGCCGCTGCGCTGCGGTTCAGTGTCAACACGGCGCTGGCCTATCTGTTCGTACGCTTGGCGCAGGGCCGGATCTTTGCTGAGCATGCAGACTGGTCGAAGGAACAGATTGCGGTGGCGGCAGCGCCAACGATCGGAAATCTCAATGCGGCGATGCTCATTGGCATGGCTAGTGGAGGGTTGCTCGCAGGGATGCTGGTCAGGCCGGGGAAAGAGACAAGGCCGATGGTCTGGGTGCCGATCCTTTGTGCACCGGTGATCGCCCTGTTTCCCTACGGGTC
>Ga0315336_1003096_pt1 | contig 23144 bp, 24 predicted proteins | sample ASW5metaG_FD_204512 | JGI IMG/M metagenome (GOLD analysis project Ga0315336, IMG submission 204512) | Ammonia-oxidizing marine archaeal communities from Monterey Bay, California, United States - ASW #5 | ecosystem: Environmental > Aquatic > Marine > Intertidal zone | place: USA: California... | reverse complement strand
AATAAGGGAGCTTTGGCTGAATGGGCTTCTGATCAAAAAGCCTTTAAAGGTGTGCCTTGGGGAAAAGCCATGATGTGGATTTTTCTAGTTAGTGATACTTTTGTATTTAGTATTTTTTTAATATCTTATATGACTGTGCGCTTTTCTACAAAAGTAGATTGGCCTAATGCAAGTGAAGTTTTTGGATTACATGTTGGTCATTATAATGTTCCTCTTCTTTTAATTGCAATTATGACTTTTATTTTAATTACTAGCAGTGGCACTATGGCCTTAGCTGTTAAATATGGATATGAAAAAAATAGAAAAATTTGTGCTATTTTAATGCTTGCAACAGCAGTTTTAGGAGCATCTTTTGTTGGAATGCAGGCTTTTGAATGGACAAAGTTAATTATGGAAGGTGTACGTCCATGGGAAAATCCATTTGGCGCGCCCCAGTTTGGAGCAATATTTTTTATGGTTACAGGATTTCATGGAACCCACGTCACAATTGGTGTGATTTTTTTATTTATTATGGCAAGAAAAACTTGGCGAGGTGATTTTGACACTGGAAGAAGAGGTTTCTTCACTTCGCAAAAATCTAATTATGAAGCAATAGAAATTATGGGATTATATTGGCACTTTGTTGATTTAGTCTGGGTATTTATTTTCGCATTTTTTTATTTATGGTAAGGTAGAGATATGGCAGCAGGTACACAACAACATCCGTTAAAAATTTATTTTCAAGTATGGGCACTCTTATTTGTTTTTAGTGCTTTTTCATATTGGGTTGATTGGCATGGTTTTCAAGGATTTACTCGTTGGGGTTTGATCTTATTATTTATGATGCTTAAAGCTGGATTTATATGTGCTATATTTATGCATATGTGGTGGGAACGTTTAGCAATTAAATTTGCTATTTTACTTCCGTGTTTTGCTATTTTAGTTTTTGTATTTATTATGTGGCATGAATCATTTTATACACTGATAGTAAGAAGGTTATATTTTTTAGTAACCGGTAGTTAGATTTTTTTTGGAATAAAAATTGCAACACTTAAGTATAAAAGATTTTAATTCAATTAACTCTTTAAATAGTTTTTTTCAGTTAATGAAACCACGTGTTATGTCTTTGGTAATTTTTACTAGTGTAGTTGGTTTATTAATTGCTCCTAATCAAATAGATTTTTTAACTGCTACATTGTCATTAATTGCTATTGCGCTTGGAGCTGGAGCTGCTGGTGCATTAAATATGTGGTATGAATCAGATCTAGATGCATTAATGACAAGAACTTGTTTGAGACCTATACCTACAGGTAAAGTTTCAAGAAATCAGGCGCTTTTTTTTGGTGTAGCAACTTCTTTTGGATCAGTTATTGCCTTATATTTTTTCTCAAATTTTTTATCAGCTTTAATGTTATCTATTACAATTTTATTTTATGTTGTAGTTTATACAATCTGGCTCAAACAACGTACCCCTCAAAATATTGTAATTGGAGGAGCCGCAGGAGCATTCCCGCCAATAATTGGATGGACAGTTGCAACGGGAACTATAACGTTTGAACCAATAATACTTTTCTTAATTATTTTTTTTTGGACCCCTTCTCATTTTTGGGCATTAAGTTTGTATAAAACAGAAGATTATACAAATGCTAAAATTCCAATGTTACCTGTAGTTTCAGGTATTAAAACTACAAAAATAAATATTTTTATTTATGCAATAATATTATTTTTTATATCAATAGCTCCTTATTTTTTTGGATATTTTGGAAATACATATTTTATTTCAAGTTTATTTTTAGGATGTTATTATGTTTATCTTTGCTATAATTTACTTGTTGAAAAAAATGAGACAAAGAATATTGCTAAAAAAATATTTGTTTATTCAATTTTGTATTTATTCTTGATTTTTACGATTATATTAATAGATAATATTATATAATGTTCAACATCTTCAACATCTTCAATGGCTTAATAAGTTTTCTAATTATTGTTTTTTTTCCAGCATCAGTATTTGCCAGGTGTGCTGTTTGCTATACTAAAGGATTATCAGGAGCAAGTATAGCCGTTATTGTCATTATTTTATCTGCTTTTTTTCTTTTTTTTGCTAATAAATTTTTACAAAAATTTCTAGATAAAAATAAAATCTAATTTATAAATCGTCTTTTGTTAGTTCTTGAGTTGATTTTCTGTTTCTTTCATCGACTTGTATCCAAACTCTAGTTGCTATAAAATAGCAAAATAAAAAAATAGCCAAAACTAAATAAAGCAAGAAAGAATAAGCTGTAATTTCCATATTATAATTGTTTATAAATTAAATCTTATATTTATGAAATAAAAATTATTGTGATAGTAGTTCTTGTATACAAAATAGTGCAACAGTTATAGCTGTATCAGAACGAAGTACTCTTTCACCAAGTGAGACAGGCAATACATTTTTACTTTTAGTAATTAAATTTTTTTCTAAATTTGAAAATCCTCCCTCTGGACCTACTAAGACAGCCCATTTATTATTAGAATTTTTCAGAGGTAAAAGAGATTCTATAATTTGTTTTTCATTAGTGAGTTTTTCATCACAATAAATTAATGTTCTGTCATCAGGCCAATTTGATAATAGAGTTTGGAGATTAGTTTCCTTTACTATTTCAGGAAGATCGAGCCTCTCTGATTGTTCAGCAGCTTCAATGGTATTATCTATAAGATTTCTAATATTAAGATTTTTAATGTTTGTAAACTCAGTTACGCAAGGAATAATACTTGATACACCTAATTCTGTAGCTTTTTGTATCGCTAAAGCCATTCTATGATGTTTTATAGGAGCGAATATTAGCCATATATCAGGAGATTTTTTAAAAATATTAATATTTTTAATTACTCGTAAAACTATATTATCTCTATTTATGGATGCTATGCTTGCTTCCCACTCTCCTGTTTTATTGTCAAATATATTTATTTTATCATTAATTTTTGTTCTTAGAACATTTTTTAAAAAATGATGTTGTTTGTTTTTAATATAAATAATTAAATTAGAAGAGATAGTTTGAGATACAAAAATACGTGTTTTGGACTTTTTCATTTTTTTAATATAATGAAATCCCTATCATTTTTTTGTTATGTTGGATAAGATTTTTCCAAAGAAAATTATATATATATTTGATCTAATTAGATTAGATAAACCAATTGGTTTTATGTTATTGATGTGGCCATGTTGGTTTGCCTTAGCAAATATTACACAAAATAATTTTGAAAAAATTTTATGGTTTACTTATCTTTTAATTGGTGCTTTTTTAATGCGAAGTGCGGGATGTATAATTAATGATTTGGTTGATATTAAACTAGATAGAAATGTTAAAAGGACTGCTGATAGACCTTTAACTTCAAATAAGGTAACCATTTTAGAAGCCATAACGTTACTAACGTTTCTACTATTTTTATCTTTTTTAATTCTTTTAAATTTTGATTTTAAAGCGATCTTATTAGGTGTGGCATCCATTCCTTTAATTATTTTTTATCCTTTTATGAAAAGGTATACTTATTGGCCGCAATTAGCATTAGGTATAATTTTTAATTGGGGAGTATTGATTGTTGCAATTCAATTTATTGGTGAAATAACTTTTAAATTTTTATTACTATATATAGCATGTATTTTTTGGACACTTGCTTACGATACTATTTATGCTTATCAAGATCGAAATGATGATATTAATAACAATATTAAATCAACAGCAGTACTTTTTGGCCACAAAGGATACAAATATGTTCAAATTTTTTATAATATATTCTTTATAATTGTTGGTTTTTTAGGCTTTTATTCCTCACAATCTTTTATAAGTTTAATCGTGATAATTGTCTTGATTATTGCTATGAATCTTTATTTAAAAAAATGGAAATTAGATTCAAGAGAGAGCTGTAATTATTATTTTAAATTTAATAATATAATAGGCCTTTCTTGTTTTTTATTCCTATTTTTATTTTAAAAAAATGTCTAATAAAATACATACTAATAAAAAAATAATTTCTAGACTAATTAATAATTATCTTTTCCCTCACAAATTAAAAATTTTATTTGCTTTATTAATGATGGTAATCTCTGCTGGAGCTACTGGATTGCACGCATGGTTAGTAAGGCCAGCTTTAGATGAAGTTCTGATTAAGGGTGATAAAGAAATGCTTTTTTTAATTCCTATTGCAATCATTTTTGTGACAATGTGTAAAGGCATAGCCACCTACTCACATTCTTTTCAAATGAGCAAAGTAGCACACACTATAATTGCCAAATTACAATCAGAAATGTTTGAAAAACTAATGTACTTTAATTTAAAGTTTTATAATGATTCCAAGTCAGGAAATCTAATTTCAAGATTAATTAATGATACATATTTTTTACGTATGGCAATTGTCAAAACAGTTACAGGAGTTATTAAGGATTTTCTTGTCATTATTTTTTTATTAGGCAATATGTTTTATCAAAGTTGGGAATTAACAATTTTTTCTTTTTTTGCTTTTCCTTTAGCAATATGGCCAATAAAAAAAATTGGTAAAAGTATAAGAAAGATTACTCACAACATACAAAATGAAATAGCTGTTTTTTCAAATGTGTTAAGTGAAAGCATAAAAGGAATTCGACAAGTTAAAGCATACAATCAAGAAGAACATGAAAAAACTAAATCGTTTAAAACTATTGAACAAATAAAAAATTATTTTATTCGATCAGCATTTATTAGTAACCGTTTAAGCCCACTAATGGAATTTATTGGCAGTTTAGCGATTGCTCTTTCTATTTATGCAGGCGGTGTTTTTGTTTTAAATGAATCTATGACTACAGGACAGTTTATGAGCTTTCTTGTTAGTTTATTGTTAGCTTATCAGCCTGTTAAGGCATTAGGTAATTTAAATATTAGTGTTCAAGAAGGCTTAGCAGGTGCGGAAAGAATTTTTAAGCTTATGGATACTGATGAAGCATTATTAGAACAAGATAAATCAAATAATAATATTAACATAGTAAGAGGTAAAATTCAGATTAATGATTTAAGTTTTGCATACGACAATAAAAATGTTTTAGAAAATTTAAACATATTAATACCTGAAGGTAAAAAAGTTGCGATTGTTGGCCTATCTGGATCTGGTAAATCAACCATTGTAAGTTTATTGTTAAGATTTTTCACTAATTATAAAGGTGAGATTTTAATAGATGATCAAAATATAAGTCATTTTTCCCTTAATTCTTTAAGAAAAAATATTGGCCTTGTTACTCAGGAAACTATGTTGTTTAATGATAGCATTGAAGCTAACATAAAATATGGAAATTTTAATGCTTCTTCTATTGATATAGAAAAAGCAGCAGATGAAGCAGGAGTAAGCGAGTTTACAAATTTACTTCCACATAAATTACAAACAGTAGTTGGAGAAAGTGGTATCAAATTATCGGGTGGTCAACGTCAACGTATTGCAATTGCTAGAGCAATTATAAAGAATGCCCCAATTCTTTTATTAGATGAAGCTACTTCAGCTTTGGATAATTTAACAGAACAAAAAATTCAATTTTCTATAAAAAAATTAATGGAAAATAGAACTTCATTAATAATCGCACATAGATTAAGTACAATTGAAGATGCAGATTTAATATATGTTTTAGATAAAGGGAAAATTATAGATTTTGGGAAACATGAAGAATTACTAACAAAAAATAAACTTTATTCACAATTACAATTACAAGAAGAATTAAATCAAAAAAATTAAAATTATTTTATTTAATATTAATTAAAGAAATATGAGCAAAGAAGCATATAAAGAATTAAAAAAAATTTTTTCACAAGCATCTATTTCATCAGATATAGAAGGTATTTTACATTGGGATATGTCAACCATGATGCCTCCTAACGCAAGACAACAAAGGGCTGACCAATTAGCTTTTATGGCTAAACTTAAACATGAATTGATATCTGATACTTGTGTAAATGATTTAATTGCTAAAGTAGATATAAAATCCTTAGAGACAAAGGATCAAGCAAACTTTACTGAAATGAAAAGGGAACATTTATTTTTATCAGCTCTACCAGGTGATTTAGTAGAATCATTATCAAAAGCATCAGCAAACTGTGAAGGAAAATGGCAAGAGGCACACGAGCAATCTGAATTTTCAATTGTAAAAGAACCTTTAAAAGAGTTACTAAATTTAACAAAAGAAGAGGCAACAATACTTGGAAAAAAATTAAATTGTTCTCCTTACGAGGCTTTAGTTCAAAAATATGAACCACTTGCTCAGGTAGAAAATATTGCTCGTGTCTTCAATGATTTAAAAGAATTTTTAATTTCATCTATAGATACAATCATTGAAAAACAAAAAAATGATAATGTTTTTCCTATAACAGAAAATCTTTCTACAAATACGCAATATGAAATTGCGGAGTCATTAATGAAAACAGTAGGATTTGATTTTACGCGTGGAAGACTTGATAAAAGTGAACACCCATTTTGTGGTGGAGCTACGGATGATGTGCGTATTACAACACGCTATAATAAAAATGATCCTTTCTCTTCTTTGGAAGGTGTAATGCATGAAACTGGTCATGCAATGTATGAATTGGGTTTGCCTAAAGAATGGCAACATCAACCAGCAGGGCGTTCACGTGGGATGGTGATGCACGAAAGCCAATCTTTATTGATTGAAATGCAAATTACAAGATCATTTGCTTTTAAAAAATTTTTATCTTATCTTTTAAATAATTCTTTTGGTTTTGAAGGTAAAGAATGGTCGGAAGATAATTTATATGCTTTAAGTACTCGTGTTAATAAAACATATATTCGTGTCGAGGCAGATGAAGTAACCTATCCTCTTCACATTATGTTGCGTTTTAACATGGAGCAAATGCTTTTAGCTAATAACTTACAGGTAGAAGATATCCCTTCTGTTTGGAATGAGGAGTATAAAAAATTATTTGGTATTGATGTTGATAAAGATACTAATGGATGTTTACAGGATATTCATTGGTATGCTGGTCTTATTGGTTATTTCCCCACTTATTCTTTAGGTGCTCTAACTGCAGCACAGTTTGCCTATACACTTAGAAAAGAAATCCCTCACTTAGATGCTGATATAGAAGAAGGCAAATTTAGTATTCTAGTTAGTTGGCTACGTAAGAATATACATAAAAAAGCAAGCTTTTTTAGTACAAATGAGGTCTTAGAACAGGTTACAAAGAGCCCCTTAAATGCTAAATATTTTAAAGAATATATTGCCAATCGCTATCTTTAAAAAGAACGCTTATTAATTATGGAATATTTAAGTACAAGAAATAATCAATTACGTGAAACATTTACGAATATTCTTTTTCAAGGATTATCAAAAGATGGAGGATTATTTTTACCTTCAAGTTGGCCTTCCATTAATGTCAATACTCTTCGTGATAAACCATATGAAGAGGTAGCACTCCATATCATTAATCCTTTTATAGGTGGAGAAATCACAGAAGAAAATTTATATGAAATTATTAGCTCAACATATAAAAATTTTACACACCCACAAATAGCCCCACTCGTTAAAATTACTAATAACAAATATATCTTAGAATTATTTTATGGCCCAACCTTAGCTTTTAAAGATTATGCATTGCAATTTTTAGGTAACTTTTTCTCACATGTAATGAAAGAGTCAGATAAAAAAATTACGGTGCTGGGTGCAACTTCGGGAGACACAGGGTCGGCAGCTATTGATGCTTTTAAAGGAAAAAATAATATTAATGTTTTTATTTTACATCCCCACAATAAAATCTCTAAAGTACAGCGACGACAAATGACTACAGTTCTTAATGATAATATTTTTAATATTGCAGTAGAAGGGACTTTTGATGACTGTCAAAAAATAGTAAAAGATTTATTTGTTGATGAAGAAACACAAAATAAAACTTCTTTAACAGCAGTGAATTCAATTAATTGGGCTCGTTTGATAGCTCAAACAGTATATTATTTCTGGGCGTATCTACAATTAGAAGAGCAACAAGTGAGCTTTATTGTTCCTTCTGGTAATTTCGGCAATATTTTTTCAGCAAGAATAGCAAAACACATGGGGTTGCCTATTAAACAATTGCATGTGGTAACAAACCAGAATGATATTTTACATCAAATTATATCTTCGGGTAATATGATAAGGAATATGGTTGAACAAACCTACAGCCCCAGTATGGATATTCAGGTTTCGAGTAATTTTGAGCGTCAAATTTTCGAGAGTGTAAAAAATAATAGCGATGAAGTGAAAAGAATTATGCAAGATTTTAAAATAAACCATAAATATTCATTTAATTCTAATATATTACAACATATTCAAAATATTTATCACTCTACGGCTGTTTCAAATGAAACGACATTGGAGACTATTAAGATATTTAAACAAAAGTTTAATTATTTAGCAGACCCACATACAGCGACTGGTCTATCAGTTTTACATAACATTCATTTAGATCATGCAATTGTTAGTTTGGCGTGTGCTCATCCATCAAAATTTGGCGATGCGATTAAAAAAGCTACAGACGAGGAGCCAATTTTCCCCAAGGAATTAGAGAATATCTTTGATAAAGAAGAAAAGATGAGTATATTACCTAATAATTCTGACGACATAAAATCATTCATTCTTAATAATATTTAAACTTATGGTAAACATTTCAACTCTCAACAACGGTTTGCGTATTGTTACACAAAACATGCCAGGCTTAGAAACTGCCTCTATGGGTATATGGAATTTTGTTGGTGGCAGAGATGAATTAGAAAATATTAATGGTGTCGCTCATCTTTTAGAGCATATGGCTTTTAAAGGGACGACAACTAGGTCAGCTCTTCAGATTGCAGAGACGATAGAAAATGTAGGTGGCGATATTAATGCCTATACCTCTAAAGAAATTACAGCTTACTATGTAAAATTGATTGCTGAAGATTTGCCATTAGGCATTGATATTCTTACAGACATACTGCAAAATTCTTCTTTTTTAGAAGATGAATTAAACCGTGAACGAGGTGTTATCTTGCAAGAAATTGGAATGTATCTTGATACACCTGATGATATGATTTTTGATTACTGGCAAGAAAAAGCTTTTCCTAACCAACCTATGGGTAGATCAATTCTAGGTAAAACTGATATCATTAAAAATATTACACGCGATCAAGTAAAAAATTTTATGATGTCCCATTATAATCCTAATAAAATGATTGTGAGTGCGGCTGGAAAAATTAACCATGAGGAGTTTGTTGAACAAATTACAAAATTTTGTGTAAATTTACCCATGGGAAAAACCAATGATCGTCAATCATCAAAATATATTTCTGGTGAATACCGTGAAGAAAAAAAGTTGGAACAAATTCATTTACTTTTAGGTTTTCAAGGCATTGATTATCATCATGAGGATTATTATTCTCTTCTAATCTACTCTTCTTTACTTGGTGGTGGTATGTCATCAAGACTTTTTCAAGAGATCAGAGAAAAAAGAGGTTTGGTTTACGGCATTTCATCTTTTAGTGCATCGTATACAGATACTGGTGTGTTTGGAATTTATGCTGGTACAGGAGAAAAACAAATTGAAGAGTTAGTGCCTGTTCTTTGTGATGAATTAAAAAATAGTCCTAACTCTATTTCAGAAAAAGAAATTAAAAGAGGTAAAGCGCAACTAAAAGCAAGTTTAATGATGGGAAGAGAGAGTGCCTTTCGACGATGCGAAAGCGCTGCTAGGCAACTTTTGGTATATAACCGTGTTATTGATCCATCAGAAATAATTAAACAAATTGATGCTGTTTCAAAAGAAACAGTAGAGAAAATTGCTAAACAAATTGTGGCAAGTCCTATGACAATTTCTAGTATTGGTCCGATAAAAAAACTAGAAACTCTTGATAAAATACAGGGTCGTTTGAATTAATTAATTTTTTTTCCTAATTTTAGTCAATTTTAGCTATTTATTATTAAAATTTTTGGCGTATATTTAAATCATAAATAATAAATTTTCGGAGGAATCATGAATTTATTTAAAAAGATTTTTTCAATTTTTGCTTCAATTTCATTTTTTGTGGCACTGGCATTGCCAATACAAGCTAAGGTTGAAGGAGATACAATTATTTTAGGAGCAGCTGTATCTTTAACTGGAAAATATTCTACCAATGGAGAGCATACAAGGAATGGTTATAATATGGCTGTTCAACGTATTAATGATATGGGTGGCGTTAATGTAGGAGGCAAGTCTTATAAGTTTGATATTATCTATTATGATGATGAATCAGATTCAGGAAGAGCTGCTCAACTAGCTGAAAGATTAATCAAACAAGATGGTGTTCATTATATGCTTGGGCCATATAGTTCAGGTTTAACAAAAGCAATGGCTCCTGTAACAGAAGAAAATCAAATTCCAATGGTGGAAGCAAATGGCGCTTCACGCTCGTTATTCACGAAAGGATATAAATATTTATTTGCTGTTTTATCAGCGGCCAATCAATATCTAGAAGTTGCAATTGATTTAGCTGTGGAGAAAAATGGTGGCAATCCAGTAAATATCGCAATGGCGTTTGAACAAGATGCGTTTTCACAAGATGTACGTATTGGTGTTGTGGAAGCTGCAGAAAGAACTGGTTCTACAATTATTATTGATGACAAATTACCAAAAGAGCTTAATGATATGGCTGCTACATTAGCTAAGGTCAAAGCTACAAAACCAGATGTGTTAGTAGTATCTGGGCACTCAAAGGGTGCTTTAACAGCAATTCGTCAGATTTCTGAAATGCAAGTTGATGTACCAATGTTAGCTATGACTCATTGTGATGCTTCTAAGCTTGCAAAACAACACGGTAAAAATTCTGAGTATGCATTGTGTGCAGCACAGTGGCATAAAACTTTATCCTATAGTGATGAGTTTTTTGGAGATGGCGCGCAATATGATAAAGAATTTACAGATATGTATGGATATGCTCCTCCATATCAAGCAGCAGAATCTTCAGCTGCATTATTAGTGTATAAAGCTGCTTTTGAAAAAGCTAACTCTTTTGATAAAGATAAAGTTCGTGATGCACTAGCAGAAACAGACATGCAAACATTTTATGGAAATATAAAATTTAGTGATACTGGACAAAATATTGCTAAACCAATGGTATTATTTCAAGTAAGGTGTGAAGGTGATGAATGTGCTAATAGAGTTGTTGCTCCTACTAAATGGGCTTCACACGAACTAGTACATCCTATTCCTTCTTGGTCTAGTAGATAATTAATTAATTTATATTTTGCCCCCTATAATCAGGGGGCATTTTTTTTAAGCTTTATGGATTTATTAATTTTTCAAATTCCCATTCTAATGGTTCAAGCATCTTTGGATGGAATTCTTCTTGGTATATTATTTGCTTTGATTGCTTACGGCATGGCTCTTCAATGGGGTGTCATGAATATTATTAATATTGCTCAAGGAGAATTGGTTATTTTAGGAGGATATATAGCTTATTTCATGTATGTTGCAGGCATTCATCCTGCATTTGGAGTGATAGTTGCTCCCATTATCATGTATTTTGTAGGATGGTCACTTTATAAAACAATAATTTTTAGAGTCGTTGATAGAGATTTATTTATTTCTATTCTAGCTACTTTTGGGATTAGTATCCTAACGCAACAATTAATGAATTTTATTTTTGGATCGGATGTTGTTGTAGCTCAATCAAATTTTGGTACAACATTTTTATTTAATTATATGGTGACATTACCAAATGCAAAAATTTTTGCTGCAGGGATTAGTATATTTTTTGCTTTACTTCTTGTTCTTTATATGCGTCGTTCAAAATTAGGGCGCGCTATCAGAGCAACTGCACAGAATGCAAGAGCTGCTAAAATTTTAGGCGTTGATACAGAGAGTGTATATGCAGCAACGTTTGGTATTAATGCAGCTCTTTGTGGAGTAGCGGGATCTTTGATTGCAATTACTTTTACATTACATCCTTATGTTGGCCTTCCCTATACTGTTAGATCTTTTATGATTGTGATTGTCGCAGGTTTAGGAAACTTGCCTGGAGTTGCCTTATCAGGGATGGGACTTGGTGTTTTTGAAGAATTTTCAGATTATATATTTGGTACAGAGTTTCGTATTGCTGCAGTATTTTTATTACTCGTTTTGATTTTAGTTTATCGTCGCTTTAAATTATCAAGGAAGAGAGAGTATTTAAAATAATGAATCAAAAAATATTTTTATATCTTTGTCTTCTTGCATTTGGAATAGTAGCACCATTTATTTTTCCTGCTTTTAAATTACAAATTTCAATTATGTGGATTTTGATTATTCTTTCCCTCACTTGGGATGTGCAAGGTGGTCAAATGGGATATAACACTTTTGGTAATATTTTATTTTTTGGTCTGGGTATGTATATATGCTCTAGTTTTCAAATAGGATTGTTTTTTCCTCTCGCAGAATGGACTGCAAGCGGAGGAGAAAAAACATTTATTCATACTCCTCCTCAATATTTTCAAGGATTGGTTGTCGGTTTAATCTTTGCAGGAATTATTCCGGCTTTAGTCGCAGCATTTATCGGATATGGTATTCTTGGTTTGCGGGGACATTATTTTGCTATTTGTACTTTAGGTTTAGGTATTGCTGCAGGTGAATTAGCTGGAGGAATAGAATTGGTGGGAGCAGGACAAGGAATGACATCACCACCTTGGCCAAAAGGAATTGGAGATACTGAACTTCGTTCTGAATTTTTTTATTACATCTGCTTTGTTTTAATGGTGTGTACTTTTTTATTTTTACGTTGGGCATACACAACACGATTTGGACTTGTTCTTAATGCTATTCGCGATAATGAAGATAAGGCAGAAGCGATGGGTATTAATACTATGCAATATAAAATTACAGGCTGGGTTGTTTCTGCTTTTTTTGTAGGAATTGCAGGTGGACTTATGGGTAATATGATTGGATATATTGAGCCAGTGGAGACAGCATTTGCTGGCCGGACTTTCGGTGTTTTTATGGTTTTAATGGCAATTTTAGGTGGAAAGGGGACATTGTGGGGGCCTGTTATTGGAGCTATTGCTTTTCATATTTTTAAAGAAGGCTTTTGGACTTTCTTTCTTGGTTGGCAATATGTTGCTCTAGGGGCACTAATTGTTATTGTTGTTATTTTTTTTCCAGAGGGAATTATGGGCTGGATTAGAGAAAAATATCCAGAGAAATTTGGTGAAGCTATTGATGAAGAAGATCGTAAAGCACAAGTGGAATTAAAATAATGAAGCCAATCTTGTCAATTAATCAAGTATATAAATATTTTGGTGGTGTAAAAGCTAATGAAAATATTTCTTTAGATGTAAAGCAAGGAAGTATTATGGGTCTTATTGGTCCAAATGGTTCAGGCAAGACAACACTCTTTAATTCAATTGTTGGTACCCATCCTATTGATAAAGGCTCTATTCAGTTCGATGGCAAAGAAGTTTCAACTTTACCTGTACCCGCTGTAGCAAAACTAGGATTGCTTCGCACCTTTCAACAAACACGAATTTATGGAAAACTGAACTGCATTGAAAATATGTTGATTAGTGCAAAGCCGCCTAAAGAAAATTTTTTATCTGTTTTTACAAAAATACCTTTTGAATTAAATAAAAAAGCGGAAACTTTATTAGGTTTTGTTGGACTTTATCAAAAAAGAAAATTGAGAGCGGGAGACTTATCTTTTGGACAACAAAAATTATTAGAACTCGCAATGGCTTTAATGAATGAACCAAAGATGCTATTGCTTGATGAACCAACGGCAGGAATTAACCCTACACTCATTAATGGAATAATTAATCGACTTATTAAAGTGAATAAAGACTTCGGTATTACACTGTTGGTGATAGAACATAATATGCGCGTCATTATGCAATTAGCCCAACATATTTTTTGTTTAGCACATGGAGAATTAATAGCTAACGGAACACCAGATGAAATAAAAAATGATCAAAGGGTTATTGATTCATATTTAGGAGTCCAGTAATGTTAAACGATCAATATTCAATATTAGGTACAGCACCCTCTCCAGAAAAACTTAAAGCATTAGCTCCAAAAGATATGCTTCTTACCATTGAGGGTCTTAATGCGGGCTATGGTAAAATGGAAATTTTGCATGAAATATATTTGTATGCAAATAAAGGTCAGTCTATTTGTTTAATAGGACCTAATGGAGCTGGTAAATCAACTATACTTCATTCAGTTTATGGATTTACTAATATTTTTAGTGGAAAAATTACTGTAGATGGTAATGATATTACAAATCTATCACCCGCGGAAAAATTAAAGTCTGTAGGTGTTGCATATATTCTTCAAGATAACTCAGTCTTTCCTGATATGACAGTTGAGGAAAATCTTTTAATGGGAGGATATATTAAAGATAATGTTCATGAATCTTATGAGGAGGCAGAAAAAATATTTGAGAAATATGATCGTTTAAAAGAAAGACGCAACCAACCGGCAAAAGTGTTATCAGGAGGAGAAAGACGTTTATTAGAAATTTCAAGAGCTCTTGTAATGAAACCATCAGTACTTTTAGTAGACGAACCTTCAATTGGGTTAGAACCACGTTATATTGATATGGTTTTTGAAATTTTAGGTGACCTCCAAAAAAATGAAAATAAAACAATTGTTTTAGTAGAACAAAATGCCAAAAAAGGATTAGAGTTTTCTGATATAGGATATGTTCTGACATCTGGTAAAATTGTATTAGCAGGGCCAGGAAAAGATCTTCTTAAAGATCCTAATGTTGGACGTTTATTTTTAGGAGGTTAATGTTTTACGAACCAAAAAATGGCTATCCTTTTGAGATTGATCCACTTAATGCACTTGTATTTCCTAGACCTATTGGATGGATTTCATCGTTATCTCAAAAAGGTATTCCTAATCTAGCTCCTTATTCTTTTTTTAATGCTGTGGCTTATACTCCACCTCAAGTCATGTTTGCTGCTTCTTTTGAACCTAACACGAATGCTTATAAAGATTCTGTTGAAAATATTTTGAAAACTAAGGAATTTGTTGTTAACTTTGTTACAAAAACAATGAGTCAAAAAATGAATTTAAGTTCCATTGATGCACCTAAAAATATTGATGAATTTGATTTTAGTATGATTAAAAAAAGAAAATCAAAAAAAGTTAAACCGTATAGTGTTTTAAATAGTCCTGTTAATCTAGAATGTCGACTGCTTCAAAAGGTTGATTTAAAATCAAGTTTAAAAAATAAATTTAATAATAAAATAATTATTGGCGAAGTAGTTGGTATTTATATTGATAATCAATTTATCAAAAATGGACGTATTGACAGTATAGCTATGCAATATGTGGGTAGACTAGGTTATGCTGAATACACAACAATAAAATCAAAATTTAAAATGAAAAGACCTAGTTGGAAGGAATTTTCAACAAAATAGATTAAAATTATCCGTTTTTTCTTTCATTGTTTTCAAAATTCAATATCATTTATTTTATGAAATTTCCTATGAAAGAAATAATAATTTTTTTAATTTTAGCACTAGTAATTTTATTCGGCTTTTCTATATTTTTTTCGATTCTTTCATTTACTTAAAATTATTTATAATTTTATCAATGCTGTAATTAAAGCAATTATTAAAAGAGCAGCAGAAGAAATAAGATTAATTGTTTTAGGATTAGTTTGTAGCCATAAAGATATTTTTCTTGCGCCTAATCCATATATCATAAGAGTAATAAAATCTAATAGAACATAAGTAAAAGCAAGAATCATAAATTGCGAAATATAATTTTTATTAAAATCAATAAAGTTGGGGAAAATAGCTCCAAAAAATATTAAAGCTTTGGGACTGAGACCAGCTACAACAAAACCATCACGAAAAAAAGAGAGGTTACTTTTAAAAATAATTTCTTTCACAGAATTAATTTGTTTAACTTTGGCTTTAAACAATTCATAAGATAGATAGACAAGATAACTAACGCCAAGCCATTTTATCACAATCAATATTTGTGGATATTGAATAAGAAGAGATCCTATAAAAAAGGTTACAATAATCATCTGTACAGTGTTAGCACTGATATCTCCTAGTGCTGTCCATACAGTTTTTTTAATTCCATAACTCATGGAATATGAAACGATTAGAATACGAGGAGAACCTGGAGTAATAAATAAAAACAAGATAATTTGAACAAAAAGTATGAAATTTAAAGGAATCATAATTAATATTGATTAATATCAATAATAATCATGATTTTCAGTTAATAAAGGGAAAGTTGAGCATGTGTTATACCAACTTGTTGGTGGCTTAAAATTTGCAATATTTTATATTCCTAGTTCCAAATATGACTTTTCAATTTTCTTTAAAGCAATTGCATATGTTGCCATTCTATAATTGTTGATATTATATTTTTCTTTTGTTTCTAATATTTCTTGAAAAGCTACACGCATTGTATCTTCTAATCCAGAGGCAATAATATCTTCTTCATTAGCTCCATGAACCAACTGATTGATTGCTTCTTGCGGTAATTTATTAGGAGATATATGTTCAATAGCTTTGAGAATCGCCTCCCCTCTATGTTCTTCATATCGTTTATTTAACCGCCCCATACGAATGTGACTTATATTTCTGATCCATTCAAAATAAGAAACAGTGACACCACCTGCGTTAGCATAAATATCAGGAATGACGATTTTCCCTTTTTCACTTAATCGTTTATCTGCACGGTAGGTAGTAGGCCCATTTGCTGCCTCACAAATAATTTTTGCTTTTATATCGTCAACATTGTCTAATGATATTTCATTTTCTAATGCAGCAGGAATAAGAATATCACAATCGTATGATAGTAAATCTTTAGAGTTTTTTATAAGCTTTGTATTAGGAAAATTTAAAATTGTATTTTTCTCCAATTGATATTGTTCCAATTCGTTAATATTTATTCCTTGATTATTAAATATTCCCCCTTCTTTTTCAGCAATAGCAATAATTTTAGCTCCATTTTTAAATAATGCTTTAGCAGAATTAAATCCTACATTACCAAATCCCTGTATAATAATTTTTTGATCACTTAATTCCTTACTAACTCCAGCTTGCTGAACATCTTTAGAATGACGAAAAAATTCTTTTAAAGCTTCACAAACACCTTTTCCCGTTGCTTCTAACCGACCCTTTATACCTCCATGATCAACTGATTTGCCAGTAACGCAAGCAACATGGTTGATATCATCTGGACGTAGACTTTTATAAGCATCCAATATCCAACCCATTTCTTTTTGAGATGTTCCAACATCTGGAGCTGGAACATCTCTTGCGGGACTTAAATATCCCCTCCGTATTAATTCTCTGGCAAATTTTTTTGTTATTTTTTCAAGCGATTCATCGTCATATTTTTTTGGATCAATTAATAGTCCACCCTTAGCTCCACCAAAAGGCACATCTACTACTGCACACTTAAACGTCATAAGAGAAGCTAACGCTTCAATTTCTTCTTGATTAACATTAGTGGCAAATCGTAAACCACCCTTAACTGGCAATCTGTGATTAGAATGCACGGCTCTCCATCCATGAAATATTTGAATAATACCTTTAATTTTAACTGGAAATTTTACTTGAAGAACTGAACGACAAGTTTTTAATATTTTTGCTATATTAGGGTCAATATTAATATGGTTAATTGTGTCATCAACCATCATATCAACATTTTCTAGAAAAGATGGTTTTTTATCAATCTTTGGCATTTACTTAATATAATTTACATTGATAATACATAATATTCCACAAAGACATATTTTTTATATTTTTTTTGTTAAATATGAGGATAGAGGCTATATTAATATATACAAAATGATTAACAAACTTTCTTTTAAAACAAGTTTTGGTTGGATATCAGCTGAAGAAAAAAATAATAAAATTATTTCTGTATCTTTTGGTAGAATAAAAGAAACAGGTTCTTCAAAAGAATTAAAAAAATTAAAAAAAATATTAAATAATTATTTTTTAGGAAAAAATAAAAAATTACAATCAAATATTCTAATGAAAGGTACAAAACTTCAAATTAAAATTTGGAAAGAACTTCAAAAAATTCCATATGGGAAAACAAAGAGTTATGGCGATGTTGCAAAAAAAATTAATACTTCATCACGCTACGTTGGAAATGTTTGTGGTCAAAATAAACACTTGTTATTAGTTCCATGTCATCGAGTTGTACGAAGCGATGGTCAATTAGGTGGATTTTCTGGACTTGGAGGTTTAAAATTAAAACAACGTCTTCTTAATTTAGAAAATTCATCAACATAAAAATTCTTATGAAATCACGAGTTGGTAAATCTTTAAATTTTAAAAAAGCTAAACTGCCAGGTAAAAAAAAATTGATAGGTAAGTATTCTTTTTTAGAGCCTATTAATATTCAGAAACATGCAGAAGAACTTTTTCAAAATTTATCTAAAGATAGTTCAAATCATATTTGGACTTATATGTCTGATGGTCCATTTAAAAAATTAAGTGATTTTAAAAAATATTTGCAAAAAAAAGATATTTTTTTTTATGCTATTTACTCAAAAAAATTATGTACATTTTGTGGTATAACAAGTTATTTAAGAATAAAAAGAGACGTTGGAGTAATTGAAGTTGGTTACATTATTTATGCCCCCCATTTACAGCAAACAGTTGCTGCTACAGAATCTATGTTTTTAATGATGCAAAATGTGTTTGAGAATTTAGGTTACCGTCGTTATGAATGGAAATGTGATAATTTGAATCTAAAGTCTAAACGTTCAGCAGTAAGATTGGGATTTACTTTTGAAGGAGTATTTAGACAAGCAAATATTTACAAGAAAAGAAATAGAGATACTGCATGGTTTTCTATTATTGATTTGGATTGGAAAAATATCAAAAAAAAATATCAAAACTATTTAAACGCAAGTAATTTTGACAAGAATCTCAAACAAAGAAATAAATTACAAATATTATGAAATTTATTTTTCATAATATGAAACAATTAATTTGATTAATAATTATGTTAAGATATTTTTAATTTTTTAATAATGAAAATTATTGTACTTCAGCATATTGCAATTGAGACTCCAGGGTACATTAAAGATTTAATGATCAAAGATGATGTTGAACTTACAACTATACAATTAGATGAGGGTGATATTATTCCTAATGATTTAAATAGTTTTGATGGAATGTTTTGTATGGGTGGCCCAATGGATACATGGATGGAAAAAGACTATCCTTGGTTGGTAGAAGAAAAAAAAAAGATTAAGGAATTTGTTATTGATTTAGAAAAACCTTTTTTAGGTTTTTGTTTAGGATGTCAATTATTAGGAGAAGTAATTGGAGGTCAAGTTGTTAAATCAATACCTCCTGAAATTGGTATTTTAGATATTCATATGAAAAAAGAAAATAAAAATGATCTTTTATTTTCTCAATTTCCTAATTCTATAAAGGCGTTACAGTGGCATTCTTATGAAGTAGCAGGTTTGGAAAAGAATAGTAATGTTACCTTATTGGGTTCTTCACCATTAACTAAATATCAAATTTTTAAATATAAAAATCATGCTTATGGAATCCAATTTCATATTGAACTTAAAGATAATACTGTTAGCGAGTGGGGTTGTGTACCTGAATACAAAAATGCTCTAGAAGAAAGTTTGGGCAAGGATGCTTTAAGTGAATTTGATAAACAAGCTGCTGATAATATGAGAGATATGAATTCTAATGCCTTTATTCTTTATAATAATTTTTGTAAAATATTATAGCTATTCAATTTTAATATTAAATACCCCATCTTAATGCAGCAGTATGTACTGGACTGTCCCAATGCTTGATTATTTTTTCATCTAGTTTTGTGATAGTGATAGAGCCACCAGCCATGTCTAATGAAGTAGTATAATTACCAACTAATGATCTTGAAATTTTAATATTACTTTGATCAAGAATTTTTTTTGCTTCATTAAATAACAAGTACAGCTCCATTAATGGTGTGCCTCCAAATCCATTAATATGAAGTAAAACTTCTTGGTTATTTTCAGGTTTTAAATCATCCAATATCACAGACATCAATTCAGATGTAATTTCCTTTGCGGATTTAATTTTCTCTCTTTTTCTTCCTGGTTCACCGTGAATTCCAACCCCAAATTCCATTTCATCAGCTCCAATATCAAAAGTAGGTTTACCTGCGGCTGGGACTGTACAACTTGTAAAGGCAACACCCATTGAACCCGTCATTTTATTTACATAGTCTCCAAATTTTTTGCACTCTTCTAATGATGCGCCTCTTTCAGCTAAGCTGCCCACCATTTTTTCTACAATCATTGTTCCAGCAACTCCTCTTCTTCCAGTAGTAAAAGTTGAATCTTCAACAGCAACATCATCATTAACAATAATGGTTTGATGCTTAAGATCAAGCATATCAGCTCCCATTTCAAAATTCATGATGTCACCTGAGTAATTTTTTACAATGAATAAAATACCTTTCCCTGAATGCACGTGGTAAGCCGCAGATTTTATCTGGTCAGGTGTAGGGGCGCTAAATATTTGTCCCGGACAAGCAGCATCAAGCATACCATGTCCAACAAATCCTCCATGAAGAGGTTCATGGCCTGAACCACCTCCAGAGATTAAAGCAACTTTGGGATTTGTAGGTTTTAATTTTCTTGTAATAAAATCCGGACTTAATTTTACTTCTAAAATATTGTCATGTGCGTTACCAAATCCAATTAAACTCTCCTTTAATATCTCATCAACATTATTTACAAATTTTTTCATTTTTTTTCTAAGAGTTTATAATTGTATTACAAATTGCTTCAATAGCTAATTGAGAAGATCGAGCTCCAGGATCTATATGTCCTTTAGCCCGTTCTCCTAAAAAAGAAGCCCTTCCTTTTGTTGCAATTATACCTTTAGTAGACTGCATCCCTTTTTCTGCCGTTTCTTTTATTTTTTCTGCAATACTTTTTATGTTATCTTGATCAGATAATTTTTGAAGTTCAGTTGATACAGGAATAAGAACATCAAGCATAGTTTTTTCACCAATATCAGCTTTACCCCTTTTTTTCATTGCTTCAACTCCTTCTGCAAACATCTCAGCAATGTTTTGTGGATCAGGTAAATTATCATTATATTTATTTGACATCCCAATAAGTAATGTAGCGAACAATGCTCCTGAAGATCCGCCTACAGTTGTCATAATTTTTATGCCAATTTTTTTTAAAACTTCATTGGGTTTTTCGTGTTCTAATTCATTTTTAATTTTTAACGATTCGTTAATTCCTCTTTGGATGTTAAATATATGATCCCCGTCACCAATTTCTTGATCTAATTTTTCAATTTCATCTTTGTGTTGATCAATTGATATTTTTATTTGATTTAAAGCATTAAATATTTTTTCTGAATTCATCACACTATTCTTTGTTCATTATTATCAAAATATAAAATTTTGGACTTATTAATATCTATTTTAATTTTATCACCTTCACCTACATTAATATTTTCTTGAGTAAGGAGAATGCCATTAATTGTATCTGATTTAAAAGAGATTAAAGTTTCTGCACCTAACAATTCTGTTGTTTCTATTTTTACATTATACGAACCGTTCTGATCTATTTTAATATCTTCAGGTCTTATTCCAATATAACTTGCAGAATTATTTTGTGAATTATGGATTTGCTTGTTTTCCAATATATTTATTTTTGGCGATCCCAATCTATTAGCAACATAAATTGAGTTTGGTTCCTCATAGATTTCTTGTGGTGTACCTACTTGAGTCAATACTCCTTCTTTCAGGACACCAATTCTATCTGCCATAGTAGTTGCTTCAATTTGATCATGTGTCACATATAAGATTGTGGCATTAAGATCTGATTGAATTTTTTTTAGCTCTACTCTTAATTCTTCCCTTAACTTAGCATCCAATGAAGAAAGAGGTTCGTCCATTAAATATATGTTTGGCTCTCTAACTAAAGCTCTTCCTAAAGATACACGTTGCATTTCTCCTCCAGATAACTGTGTTGCTTTATTATTGAGTTTATTTTCTATTTTTAATAATCTTGCAATCTGAAGTACCCTATCATCAATAGTTTTTTTATCTGATTTTCGAAGAGGAGAGCGTAGGGGAAAGGCTAGATTATCGTATACAGAGTAGTGTGGATATAGAGAATATTGTTGAAAAACATATGAGGTATCTCGAAATGCTGGTTGTATTTCATTCATTTCCTCATTATCAAAATATATTTTTCCACTTTCAGGTTTATCTAAGCCTGAAATAATACGTAACGTAGTCGTTTTTCCTGCTCCAGTTGGTCCAAGCAAAACAAAAAACTCTCCATCTTTAATTTTTAAATTAAGATTTGATAGAGCTTTAATACTTCCAAAACTTTTATTTATATTTTCTAAATGAACTGAAGACATATTAATTTATAAATTCACTCTGAAGAGCTTCATCTGTTTGACTATCAAAAATAATTGCAGATTTACTATCAAAGCTAATTTTAACGTTAGCCCCTATTGTTATGTTTACATCATTAGACACTCTAATTTTAAATGTTCCAAATTGGGATTGTATGGTTAGAATTTTTCTTGTTCCTAAATATTCCGAACCATATACTTCTCCTGGTATACCTTTCTCATCTGATAAAAACATTTTTTCAGGGCGAACACCAAGAACATTATTTGGTGAAAAGGAATTTTGAAAAGACTTAGGTACAGTATATTCCTCATTGTCAATTTTAACTGTATTTTGATTTTTTTGTATAGCATGATACACAGGTATAAAATTCATTGCTGGGGATCCGATGAAAGATCCAACAAACTTCGTTTTTGGTTTCGTATATATATCTTTAGGCTTACCATGTTGGAGAATTTTTCCTTCATTCATTACTGCAATACGATCTCCCATGGACATTGCTTCAAGTTGATCATGGGTTACATAAACTGTTGTTGCATCAATATTATTATGTAACTTTCGTAATTCAAGACACATTATTTCACGAAATTCAGCATCTAAGGTTCCAAGTGGCTCATCCATTAAAAAGGCTTTAGGTCTTCGAACTATTGCTCTTCCTAAAGCCACCCGCTGTCTATCTCCACCAGCCAAACCTGATACTTTTGAATTTAATAAGTGATCTATACGTAATAAATTTACAACTTCATTTATTCTTATATTAATTTCATCTTTTGAAAATTTTTGCATTTTTAATGGAAAAGCAAGATTATT
>Ga0315336_1003095_pt1 | contig 23145 bp, 25 predicted proteins | sample ASW5metaG_FD_204512 | JGI IMG/M metagenome (GOLD analysis project Ga0315336, IMG submission 204512) | Ammonia-oxidizing marine archaeal communities from Monterey Bay, California, United States - ASW #5 | ecosystem: Environmental > Aquatic > Marine > Intertidal zone | place: USA: California... | reverse complement strand
CACAGAGTAGACATTCCACCGTCAATTCAACGCCCGGGCGATTCCAACTGACGACTCTCCTCGTTGCCAGCGATCAAATACCTCGGCCAGCTCCGCTGCCGTGTAGCCTCGCCGCCTCTTCTTCTGTCTCCTCTGCATCCACTTCTCCTTTCGGTGAAGTGTTGCATCCATCATGGAAACCACCACTCAACTCGCATCGAAGCGGACTAGCTACTGCGACGCCATCCATGCGAGAAGGGACAGAGGCGTGGATGGAAAATCCACGCGCCCGGGGGCGCAGCCTGCGGAAACGCCCCAACGGCACCGGAATACTGTAGGCTACGACCATGGCCGAATCGCAAGGAGTGGCATATTCGCATGGGCGGTACCTCCCGGTAGAGGATGCCGCCATCCCCATCCTCGACCCGGCGTTCACAAAGAGTGACGTGGTCTTCGACGCCGTCTCTGTCTGGGACGGCAGCTTCTTCCGGCTCGACGATCACTTCGCACGGTTCTGCGCGTCCTGCGAGTACGTGCGCATGAAACCGCCTCGCACCGAGGATGAGATCAAGCAGATTCTGGCACGCTGTGTCGACGAGGCGGGTCTTTCGCGAGCCATCGTCTACTTCTTGTGTGCACGCGGGCGCTACGGCGGCGGCGTGGCGTTCGGCGATCCGCGCACGAGCCGTAACGAGTTCCACGCCTACTCCGTGCCGTATTACTGGGTGGTCCCCAAGGACCGCGTCGAGACCGGTGCACACCTATGGATCGTCGAGACGCGGCGCGCGCCGAATGTGTCGATCAATCAGCGGGTCAAGAGTTTCAACCGCATGGACCTCACGCGCGGCCAATTCGAGGCGCTCGACAACGGCGCGGACCAGCCGTTGCTGCTCTCGACCGATGGCTTCCTAACCGAGGGTCCGGGCTTCAACGTGTGGATCGTCAAGGGCGATCGTGTGTTGACGCCCGGTGACAATGTCCTCGAAGGCATCACACGGCTGACCGTGTTCGACCTATGCCTAGAGGTCGGCCTGAAAGCCGAGGCTGCCGACCTCACTCCCGACGATGTGTACGCCGCCGATGAAGCATTTCTCTCCTCGTCCGGCGGCGGAATCATCCCATTCACGAAAGTGAACAACCGCGCCATGGGCAACGGCGAGCCGGGGCCCATGACGCACCGCCTCAGCGATCTCTACTGGAAAAAGCGCGCCCAGGGTTGGCACGCCACGCCAATGGCGGAGTTGTTAGCGAAGTCCGTACCCGCGGCGGTATCGATGGACTAGGTTACCCAAACCGCCAATCAAAGCCGTTTCGGTGGCCCAAAGCTTCAATCACAGGGCCGACATCCGTGTCGACCTATACTCCCCCAGCCCGATACAACCCGAAGAAGCCAACAAACCCAAGCCCCGAAGGGGCAGCCAGAAAGTAGCCCACGGTGGAGACAAAGGCGGAACCGTGGGTAAAGCCCCAGAATGGTGTGAGCCCCAGAGGGGCGACAGGATGCCCATCCACGGCCTTATCTTCTACAGGACGACACCCATATATGAACGAAGCCTGACGGCAGACGCTTCGCGTGGTAGGATTTGGCAGGGCAACTGCTGATGCGGTCGATCAAACTTGGAGCGGCTACCGTACCCCTTTCCCCCTTCGCGGAGCCACGACACCGCATCGCGCCGAACAAGTTGGGATACAAACCCCATACAAGCAATTACCCTTCCTAATAGGCCGCTTCCTCCATATCGTTGTACCGCTTGCGTCAGGCCCCCGTTGGGCCGGGCTCTTTCAGTCACGTCACCAGCGGTACAACACGCTGATATATCACGCCCAAACAACCCTTGCCGTCCTTTGCGCACAACGCCTCTCCAAAACTCTCCCCCCTGACAGAATCTGCCAAAACTTGCCGGCGACTCTCGGGGTACATCTCTTCAAGAGCTACGGTAGATCCCAAAAAACGTCTCCGGTTTCAGCTCACCTGTATCCAGGTAGCTGCAATCAAGCGCCCAAACCCAATCCAGAAGCGCCCGGTCCAGCGACCGTTCCAGATCAAAGTTCGGCCCGTACATCGTGTCAAAGAACCGGCGGCACAAACCGAAGTAAGGCACATACGCCACCGTCTCGAACTCAGCGTCGAGCAGTGGCAGGATATCTTCCGAACGAACGCACTCCATGTTGAAGCGCCGCGCGTCGGTCTCGAACATTTTCTCGTCGGCCATCTCGACGTGATAGGACGTATGATTCACGCGATACCGCGTGGGCAGCGTCTTCCAGATATCGTCAATCACTTTGCGGGTTTCCGGCCACATTCGGTAGCCGTGGCGCGTTACGACATCCACGGCGAGTAACTCCCCTCCGGGTTTCAACGTGCGCTTGATCTGCCCGAATACGTGCTCTAGTTCCGTGAGGTGATGCAGCGAGGCGTGGCAGAAAACGAGGTCGAACTCGCCCGCCGGTAGTTCGATCATGTTGAGATCCCCTTGCTGGAATTCGACGGACAGATTCTCGGAGAAAGCCTGCTCGCGTCCCTTATCCATCAGGCCCGCATTGACGTCCACGCAGACAATCTTCGCCGACGGCGCTTCGCGCGCGAACTCTAGCTCCAAACCGCCGGGACCCGAGCCGAGCGACAACATCCGTACGCCGTCATGGCCACGCAGGCGTGACACGACGTGGCCCTGCATGTCGTTGCCGGTAGCGGAGCGGATGCGAGCGGCTGCGCGGCCCTGCATGTCCAACCAAGACGCCGGGGCCGGTTCGATCAGCGGCACCGGGGTATCGCCGCCCTCCGCGTGGACACGGCCGTATTCCTCGATCTCGTGATCGAGTTGGCGTTCGTAGGCTCGGCCGCGAATACCAGCCGCCAGCGAGCCCGCCCGGAGCTTCACCTGATGAAGGTAAAACAGCAAATGAACCCAATAGCGTTTTGAGATGGACATCTGTCCTACAGGTAGGCCGGAAGGCAGTATAACAGCCGTTTGACGGGCTCTCTGCGACGCCGCTTGGCCGGGGGAAAGCGCGTGCTAGGATGGGTAATCGGGCCCCGGGCTCTGTGCAGCGGGATGCTGTGAACTCCGCCAGGTCCGGAAGGAAGCAACGGTAACGGCCTCTGCCGCGTGCCGCGGATTCCCCGGGGCCCTCTAAGACCACCAACGGCCTCCTCGAACCGTCAAACAGGCGTCTCGGGCACGAATTCATAGCCCGTTTCTCTGTTTGATGCTGAGCGTGCCATGTACCAAGTCATCGCGCGCAAATACCGTCCCCAAAGCTTCGCGGACGTTGTCAATCAAGACCACGTCAAGCAGACGCTGAGCAATGCGCTCGTCCAGGAGCGCGTCGGGCACGGCTATATCTTCTCGGGCCAGCGCGGCACCGGGAAGACGACCATGGCGCGCATCCTCGCCAAGTGTCTGAACTGCGAAAAGGGGCCCGGACCGGAGCCATGCCTCGAGTGCGCAAGCTGTACGGAAATCGCCGCCGGCAACTCGATGGACCTGGTCGAGATCGACGCCGCCTCGAACCGGCGCATCGACGACATCCGTGAGTTGCGGGAGAACGTTCGCTACCGTCCAGTGCGAGACCGCTACAAGGTCTTCATCATCGACGAGGCGCACCAGATTACAACGGACGCCTTCAACGCTCTGCTCAAAACGTTGGAGGAGCCGCCGGTGTGGGTCGTTTTCATTCTGTGTACGACGGAACCACATGAGATTCCGGCGACGATCGTCTCGCGTTGTCAGGGCTTTCAGTACCGGGCCGTGGAGTTCGGACCGGTCGTCGCGCACATGCAGCGGATCTGCGTGAAGGAAGGCATCGAGGCGGATGAGGATGCCCTGGTCACGATCGCGCTTGCCGGCGCCGGGAGTATCCGCGACGCGCTCTCGACCTTGGATCAGGCGATCGCCTGCTTCGGTAATCGGCTGGAAGCAAAGGGGGTACGCGACCTGCTGGGCGCGATCCCGAGCGAGGTGACCGACGGCATCATCGCGGCCCTCAAAGGAAATGACGCGTCGGCGATGCTTGGCATCGCGGATCAAGTGTTGAGCGAAGGCCGCAACGTACAGCATTTCTGTGGCGAGCTCGTGCGCTACTTCCGCAATCTGCTGGTGCTGAAAGTGGCGGGCGCGGATACGCGGCTTGTGAGCGCCGGGCCTGATGATCGCAAAGGGCTCACGGCGCATACGGCCGGATTCAGCCAAGAGGATCTGACCCGCTACGTACAACTGCTGCTTGAGCTTTACCGAGACTTGCAGTCGGCGGCGCAGCCGAGATTTCGGCTCGAGATCGGCCTATTGAAGCTCGTGTACGCCGGCCATCTGCAACCGATCGAACAAGTATTGGCCGGTTTGGGTGGCGCGGGTAGCTCCGGTTCCGGCAAGGGTTCAAGTACGGGCCCAGGAAGGGGCTCGGCAAGCGCCGGGAGCCCAACGCCCACGGCTGTTGCGGCGGCGCCTGTCCCCAAGCCGATGCCGGTGGAGCTGCCCCATGCGCCTGCCGCGTCGGTGGATCTTCCGCCGCTCCCACTGGAGCCCCGGCCGGAGCTACAACCTGATCCCTCGCCTGAACCAATGAACCGAACCGAGGCCAGCGTCGAGCAACCCGCGGCAGGCGGCGACTTGCGTTCACAGGTCTTGGCGGCACTGCTTCGAGACCACATCGACCACCTCGCGGACGCCGTTGAGCACGGTACGGTCAGCATCGAAGGCGAAGAGGTGGTGGTCCGTACATCGGAAGATTATCGGATGACGTTGGAACTCGATATGGGCTCGTTGGAGCCCGTATTGGCGAAGGTTGTCGGCCGAAAGGTGCGTGTTAGACTGGGGGACAATTTGGGCCAAACCGAAGTTCGTCAAGTTGTTTCGGTCGACAGACCGGTCCCTCCTGGCGGTACCGCGGGCGACTCCGAGGCCGGTGATCTCAAGGAACGCGCCTTGGCTGATCCCGCCGTGCAAATGGTCCAGAAAGCCTTACCCGGGCAAGTCCGGGAAGTCAGAAATCTAAAGGGGTACACAACACAATGAACCCGGGCAACATGCAGAAGATGATGGCGCAAGCCAAGAAGATGCAAGAGCAGCTTCAACAGCAGATCGCCGAGATCCGCGTCGAAGCCTCCACCGGCGGCGGCATGGTAACGGTCAAGATGGACGGGCAGAAACACGTTCTCGCGATCGAGATCGAACAGGACGCCATGGAAGACCGCGAAATGCTACAGGACATGGTGCGGGGCGCCGTCAACGAAGCGGCGAAGCGCGTCGACGACGAAGCACAAGGCAAGATGGGCGGCATGCTCGGGGGCATGGGGCTGCCTCCCGGGATGTTCTAAGGAACCCCGTAATGAGTGATCTGGCCGCGCCGATGTCCCGGCTCGTTGATGAACTGAAACGGCTGCCGGGAATTGGAGCGAAGTCCGCCCAGCGCATGGCTTTCCACCTGCTGGGCGCACAAAACGACGACGCCGACCGCCTCGCGCACGCCATCCTCGACATGCGCGGCGCGATTCAGCTTTGCGAGCGCTGCAACAATATCTCCGAGGGCCCGCTGTGCCCGTTCTGTAGCAACCCGAATCGCTCCCCGAAGACGATTTGCGTCGTGGAGCAACCGGCGAATATCTCGATCGTCGAACGGACGCGCCAGTACAACGGCCTCTACCACGTTCTCCACGGCGTCCTCGCGCCGCTCAAGAGCATCGGGCCGGAAGACCTGAAGTTGAAGAACTTGCTGGAGCGCCTCGGCGAAGGTGCGACCGAAGAAGTGATCATTGCGACGAGCCCGACGACGGAAGGGCAGGCAACGGCGTCTTACCTGGCGCGGCTGTTGAAACCGCTCCACGTACGGGTGAGCCGGCTGGGAATGGGTATCCCGGTCGGGTCGGAACTTGAGTTCGTCGACGAAGCAACGATGATGGAGGCCATGGAAGGCCGCCGCGATCTGTAACGCCGGACTTTCGCGCCCTCTACAGTTCCTTGATACGGACGTTCCGGAATGCGATCGTCTCGTTGTGTCCCAGGAAGCCGACGTGGCCTGATTTGCGCTTCAATCCAGGGTGCTTGGCGACGATCTCCGGATCGTTCACCTTGTCCATGTTGACGTCTAGAATAGTGTGTCCGTTGAGCACGACCTTGACGGTACGGCCCTTGACCGTGACCTCTTCCTGGTTCCACTCGCCCCGTGGTTTCAAGTGGCCCGTCTTCGCCGGAAAGACGTTGTACAGCGAACCATGCTTCTGCCACGGCTCAATGTCCTTGTAGCGCTCGCTGGTGTTATCGATGATCTGCAACTCCATGCCCTCGTACGCGAGACTGCTCTTCTGCATCGGCGACCGAATGGCGAGGCCGTTGTTCGATCCATCTTCAAGCTTGAACTCAAAGCGCAGCACGAAGTCGGTGTATTCCTTTTCGTGGAACAAGTTGCCGCCGCCCTTGGGCGGACAGACGAGCGTGCCGTCTTTGATGAGGTATCCTTGGCCGGTCTTCCCGATCAGATTCCAACCGTCCAGTGACTTCCCGTCAAAGATATGCGTGAAGCCCTCTTCATGGTGGGCCGCTGTGAGGGCTGTTGCGATGGTCAACAGGATGGCGATGGTGAGGCTATTTCGGATCATTGCTTGTCTCGCGGCGGGTTCCGCCGGACTGAAGCGCAGGTTATCACCTATCGAGGCGGGGCTTCAAGTTGGTCTTGGGGGTATCGCCACGTAGTCGTTCTTCCTTTGACGTCCGGACAAGGTTCTTGCTAAGACTAGGTGGGTTCTGTTTCTCTTCTCGGGACATCCTCGTAGACCGGCCGGGCATGCGCTCCGTGTAGTCTAGTTAGACGGGGACGCGCACACGCATTTGATGAAACTATCGGTTGTTATACCTGTTTTTAACGAGCGGGACACCGTCGCGGAAATTCTGCGGCGCGTCAATAGCGTCCCAGTCGATAAAGAGCTGATCGTCGTCGACGATTTTTCGACGGACGGTACTCGCGACGCTCTTGCAGAGTGCCTCAAAGAGCACTCGAACCTTACCGTGCTCCATCACGAGCGCAACTTGGGAAAGGGAAGAGCCCTGCGGACAGGCTTTGAGGCGGCTCGTGGTGAATACGTCATCGTGCAAGACGCCGATCTCGAATACGATCCCGAGGACTACGCTAAGCTGCTACGGCCTCTTGATCGGCAACAGGCCGACGCTGTATACGGCTCGCGGTTCATCACGACACAGGAGCACCGCGTGCTCTATTTCTGGCATTCCATAGGAAATCGGGTTCTGACGCTGCTGTCGAATATGATGACCGACCTAAATCTCACGGACATGGAGACCTGTTACAAGATTTTTCGGCGTGAGCTAATTCAGGCAATCCCGCTCGAGGAAGACCGTTTCGGCTTTGAGCCGGAAGTGACCTGCAAGCTGGCGAAGGTAGGGGCTCGGATTTACGAGGTCGGGATCGCCTATCACGGGCGGACGTACGACGAAGGTAAGAAAATCGGCCTGAAGGACGGCTTCCGAGCGCTGTGGTGCATCGTGAAGTACCGCTTTAAGCCGCTGCGGCTCAAGACGGAGTGGACGCCGAGGGTGGGTTCCTTCTAGGTTGTCTCGAGTGCTGCCACACCGGGCAGTGTCTTCCCGGCAAGAAACTCGAGTGACGCCCCGCCGCCTGTCGAGATGTGGGTGATGCTGTCAGCGACGCCGGCGATTTGAATGGCCTTCTCCGAGTCGCCGCCTCCGACGATCGAAGTGGCGCCCGATGAGGCCACGGCCTTCGCAACCGCGATCGTGCCTGTGGCGAAAGGCGCGACCTCGAAAGCACCCATAGGGCCGTTCCAGACGATCATCTTTGCTTCGGAAATCTCCTCGCTGTAGGCAGCGATGGTCGCCGGACCGATATCGAGCGCTTTCCAGTGCTCTGGAATGAGATCGTCGGCGCCGTCGACGGTTTGCGTTGGCACGTCGGCGGCGAGGTCGGGCGCGACGACATGGTCCTGGGGAAGCAGTAGTTGGTTGCCGGTCGTCTTGAGTAGATCGGCCGCGAGGTCGAGCTTCTCGTTCTCGACAAGCGAGTCGCCAACCGGCACCCCCTGTGACTTCACGAACGTGTATGTCATCGCGCCGCCGATCAAGACTCTGTCGGCGATGTCGAGCAGATTGCGAATCACGTCGATCTTGCCTGAGATCTTCGCGCCGCCGATGATCGCGATGTAAGGATGCGCGGGCTCACGCAGCGCCATCGCGAGGTACTTCAGTTCGCGCTCCATCAGAAGGCCGGCCGCCGCCTCGGCAACGTATTCGACGATGCCCGCGGTCGAGGCATGGGCGCGGTGAGCGGCTCCAAACGCGTCGTTGACGTAGGTGTCGCAAAGGGCGGCCAGAGCACGGGCGAATTCAGGATCGTTCTTCTCCTCGCCGGCGTGGAAGCGCAGGTTTTCGAGTAGGAGAACATTGCCTGGTGCGAGTGATCGGGCTTGCTCGGTAACCTCGTCGCCAACGCAATCGGACGCCAGTGCGACGGGCCGGCCGAGCAATTCGCTGAGCCGAGCGGCGACAGGCTTGAGGCTCATCGTCGGGTTGGGCCGACCCTTGGGACGGCCCAGGTGAGAGGCGAGGATGAGCGACGCTCCGCTGTCAAGCACGGCCTTTACCGTGGGTAGGGCGGCGCGGATGCGGGTGTCACTCGTGATCGTGAGGCCGTCGGCTTCGAGAGGGACGTTGAAGTCCACGCGCATGAAGACGCGCTTGCCTTGCAGGTCCAAGTCACGGATGGTTCGGTGAGGCATTGATGCGGTTGAGGGCCGGCGGGTACGATCGCGGTCCGGCATGCCGTGCCCCTAGGTTCTCAGTTTCGCGAAACTTAGTTACCGAGCTTGCGCACGAGATCGACCACTCGGTTCGAGTAGCCCCACTCGTTGTCATACCAGGCCAGAACCTTGACGAGATCGCCGCCGATGACCTTGGTCATTGAAGCGTCGACGATCGAGGATCGCGGGTCTTGCATAAAGTCGGTCGAAACGAGCGGCTCTTCGGTGTAACCGAGGATGCCCTTAAGTTCACCTTCGGCGGCTTCCTTAAGCTTGGCGTTGATCTCTTCCGCCGTCGCCGGCTTTTCGACAACGGCTACCAAATCAACTACAGACACGTTCGGCGTCGGTACGCGTATAGCGAATCCGTCGCACTTGCCCTTCAGATCGGGCATCACAAGGCCAATTGCGGTCGCGGCGCCGGTCATGGTTGGAATCATGTTCAGGGCGGCGGCTCGGGCGCGGCGCAGGTCACTGTGGGGTAGGTCCAACGTGCGCTGGTCGTTCGTATAGCTGTGAATTGTCGTCATCGTCGCCTTGCTGATGACGAAATTTTCGTGCAGTACCTTGGCGACCGGGGCCAGACAGTTCGTCGTACAGGAAGCGTTCGAGATGACGTCGTGCTTTCCGGGGTCGTACTGGTCGTCGTTGACCCCGAGAACGAGCGTGATGTCCTCACCCTTTGCCGGTGCGGAGATCACAACTTTCTTGACGCCGTCCCGGAGATGCTTTGCCGCGTCGTCGCGCTTGGTGAAAAGACCTGTCGATTCGATCACAACTTCAGCGCCTACGGCCCCCCAAGGGATCTGTGCGGGGTCGCGTTCGTAAAAGACCGTCAGAAAACTGTCGCCAACGTGAATGCCTTCGTCGGTGGCTTTCACATCTTCGGAAAGCGTGCCGAGTACCGAGTCATGCTTGAGCAGATGCGCCAGCATATTGTTGTCGGTAATGTCGTTGACGGCGACGATGTCGATATCCGACTGACCTAGGGCGGATCGAAACACATTTCTTCCAATGCGGCCGAAGCCGTTGATGCCTACTTTGACAGCCATATAGATAGTTCTTCCTCTTAGTTGTGTGGATCTTCGTTCGGGTCCGGGTAGCGCTTCACCTGTCCGCCGATGTTGGCGTAGGTTTCTTTTACGTCTATGACCATCCCGTCTTTAAATGTCACGAAGATCACGTCCCCTGGCGGGACGCCATAAATCCAGTCCTCTGTTTCGATGCCGTCCTTCAGATCGCGTACTTTTCGATCTGGCCGGTCTTTGGCCAACAGGACCATGTCTCGGTCCATGCCTTCGATCACGGTCTTCTCTTTGATTGCGACTTGAAACTCTTCGGGGAGTTTCTCGATGTAGAGCTCCGCGGCGGAGCGTAGCTCGAAATCCAGTACGGGCTTGAGTAGTGCCCGCAGCTCATCCGCCTGCATTGACGGTATGTCTTCATCATAAAGCACCGCGATTTTCGTGCCGCCCGGCGCATACACATCGGCGGTGGAACCCAGCATGGTTCCGCGGTTGCTTGTCCCGGCGACCTGCACCCGATGCCACCATTTGCGGCCGCCCTTGATGCCGTGATTCAGTTCGATGACGAGGCGCTGGCCCTTGAACTCGACTTTGGTGATCTCGACCATGTCGCCGACGCGGGCGGCGGGTCCGAACTTGTCGAGAGCGTCGCCCCAGCCGTCTTCGTCGTGGGTACCGTCGGTGTGGAGGTCGAGCGCTTTCTTCGAACGGGGAATGAGGGTTCTGGCCGTCCCGTGCTCGGCCATCATCTCGCGGATGATCTCAGCCCGCTCGCTTTCGCTGATCTTGCCCTGCATCGACATCGGCAAGAAGGCCGCCACGGTCAGCACAACGAACAAGGTATACAAACGGTGTTTTCGATAGATGCTTCCGCTCAATCCCATAGTCTTGGCCCCGTTTCGAGTTTGGATGGCAGATAGAGCACGATCGCAATCACGACAGGGACCACGAGACTCGTAATCAGGCTGGCCTCTGGTCCGTAGGGCCCGCCGCTCCAGAGAACAGGACCCGAGGACGTGAGCATGACGTCCACCACCCTGATTCTAAGGCCACTGAGGCTAACGCCGATAGCGACCAACGTGAAGTTCCATCCAAAATGAACGCCGATGGGGATCATCAAGGAGCGCCGGCACACGAGCAGAGATCCGAATAAACAGCCGAAAAGCACGGTGTTTACCAGGCCAACCGGGGAAGCGCCCGGATTGCCCGTGTGAAGAAGGCCGAAGACCACGGAGGTGCCGACGATGGCGATCCAGGGATTGGTGGCGCGGATCAGTTGTTGCAGTCCAAAGCCTCGAAAGAGCAGTTCTTCGGAAGCGGCGCCGACAAAGAGAATCACGGTCGCATAGACCCATCCGGGGGACCAGATCACTTCTTCCCCCCCGTTTGCCGCGATCGAATTGGGATCCGCGACGGTGATCCAGCCGAGCAACCAGAGTACGCTGACGACGCTGAGCGCGATCGTGGCCCCGCCAAGCGTGCCTCCCGCTAGCTCGGCGAAGCCCCGCGCTGCGCAGGGAAGTCCGAGTGCGTCCCATGAGCCGTCTGGGCTCAGAAGTACGAAGAGTGCGTTTGAGGCACAGACGGCGGGAACGAGCGAAAGAACGGAGAGAACGAGGCTATGCTCAATCCACGACTGGCCGTAGAGAAGCCAGGCGGTCAGCATCCACAGAACGACAGTCAGAACGGCAAACGCCGTGGCTTGGCCTAGCGCCGCGAAGCGTCCGCGAAGGGGACTGGGCGGCGGTGTGTCGGGCAACTCGAATGTGGGCGATTCTTCAATCATCGTGATGGCTTAGTTCTTCGAGGCACATCCGGGCCGGAACTCGTCGATGTGCTCTTCGGGCGCAAAGAGTGTGAGTGGTGGCAGCCCGATAGCCGAGGCGAGCGTGGCAGCCATTGTCTCGAACTCGGAGCGGTCCCAGCCAACGGAGACTTGCTGGATACGGCCGGACTGCTCAATCAAGAACGTTGTCGGTACGGTCTCGATGCCATAGGCGTCGGAGACCGGGAAGTTGTTATCTTCCGAGTCGAATAGCTGTGGCACGTGGATCTCGAACTCCTTATTGAACATCTCCGTGTGATCGGGTGGATCTTGCGAGATCGTCCACACGGCGAGCGCGGTGCTGTTCACGTTGCGGGCCAGCCGGTCAATGAAGTGCAAGCTCGACTGGCAGGTGGGGCAGGAGATCTTGAAGAAGGTGAGCCACACGATCCCGTCGCCCCGTAGGTCACAGAGCGAATGGATGTCTCCCTGAGCGTCGGGAAGTCTGAAGTCGGGAGCGATGGCGCTGGGTTCGAGAATAGGCATGGTGATACGGGATGCTAAGGCCGATTCTCGCAAACAGGAGTGTTGCGCGGCTAGCCGCACTGTTCTACGTTGCTGGGTAGAAAGTTGTTACAATTCAGCGCGGATTTGATCATGGCCTCGGCGGATGTAGCGATTGCGGATGTGACGGCGCGGGCGGTGCGAGAGCCCGTGGGCGCTAGGACGTACGTCGTCGTCACGGTGGCCACGAACGGGGGCATCGAAGGCGTCGGTATATGAGGTGCTCGGCGGGCCGACGCGAGAAAAGGCCCGTGCGTTGGCGAGTCTGCGCGGCGCGAACGAATCGGAACTGAAGCGATCGCTTTCCTTAGCGATGGGGGCGGGGTTCCGCGCCTTTCTCGTGCCTCTACTTGTGCCGGAAAGCCCGATGCGCGGCAGGACCTTCTATACCGAGACACTACGCCTGCTGGAGTCGCTGCGCGCGGCCGACGGAGACGATGCCGATTTCGTCCTTGATTGTGGCGGTCGGGCGACGGCTTCCGAAGCGGCGAGCCTTGCGGATATCTTTGAACGCTTCCATCTGCTGTGGCTTGATGAGCCGACGGCGGAGATCAACTACGGCGCATTCGCCAAGATCGCCGATGAGAACGTGACACCGGTCGGCACGGGACGGCACTTCCACTCGAACGTTCGATTTCAGGATCTGCTGCGGCAGGATGCGATCGATGTCCTTCGCCCGGATCTTTGTCGGCTGGGTGTTTCCGAGATGCGAAAAGGCGCGGCACTGGCCGAGGTCTATTATGTGGCCATGGCTCCGTACCATCGAGGCGGGCTGATCGCGACCGCGGCCGCTCTGCACGCAGCGGCTTCGATTCCGAACTTCTTCGTCCAAGAGACACCCCGGCCGGTTGATGAACGTGATCTCCGCATGCGCCGTGAATTATTGGGCGCGGACATCGAGACGCCCACGGACGGTTTTCTCAAACTACCTGAAGGCCCTGGCTTGGGGATCACTTTGAACCCGGATGCAGTCGCCAAGTACGAGGTGAAATCGTGAACCGGCGTCAGTTCTTCGCAGGTGGACTTTTGGCAGGTGCTAGCGGAGGCTTAGTTTCGGCGGCCCGCCGCGGCAATGTCGCCGAGTGCACTTGCGCCCCTGCGGTTGTGGCGGCTCTACCTCCCGCGCCGGGGCGACTGAAGGTCACCGACATGAAGGTGTTTGGGGTGACCTGGGAGAAGGATTCCGACCGCCCCTACGTGTTTGTGAAGATTGAGACCGACGCCGGCGTCGTCGGCTGGGGAGACGCCACTCTCGAAGGCAAAGCCGGCGCGACGATAGCGACGGTGAACGATCTGGGCGAGTTCATCGTCGGTCAAGACCCGATGCGGGTCGAGCATCACTGGCAGTCGATGTATGTCCACGCCTTCTACCGGGCCGGGCCGATCATGGGATCGGCGATCTCGGGAATCGATCAGGCGCTTTGGGATATTCGCGGCAAGGTGCTCGGCCAGCCGGTGTATCGACTGCTGGGCGGGCCCGTGGATGAACGCGGCGTGCGCGGTTACTATCATGCGCGAGCAAACACGTATGAGCAGATGGCCGCGCTGCGCGAGTCCGCCAAGCAACTGGGTGTCACCGCATTCAAGAGCGGCATTCCGGGCTACTACGAGTGGATTGAGACGAACCAGTCGATCAATCGCGCGGTCGCTCAGATCGAGGGATTGCGGCGCGGAGTGGGCGACGACATCGATATCGGAATCGACTTTCATGCGAAGATGAGCCCCACAGTTGCGTCGATCATCTGCAAGGAGGTCGAGCCGCTGAACTTGATGTTCATCGAAGAGCCATGTCCACCGGAGGATATCAAAGCGATGGCGCGCATCTCACGCCGGACGACCGTGCCGATCACGACGGGTGAGCGGCTCGTGGCGTCGTATTCCTGCCGTGAACTGGTCGAGCAGGGTGTCGTGGACATTCTGCAGGTCGACATCAATCATGTCGGCGGTATCACGGTACTCTGGAAGGTCGGCGCGCTGGCGCAAGCCTCGGGCGTGAAGATTGCGCCGCACGCTTGCGAGGGGCCGATCGGCGGCATGGCGACACTGCATGTCGATGCCGCGCTGTCGAACTTCGTCGTCCAGGAAATTTGTAGTGGCGTCGAGCCTACGTTCAAGGAGAAGATTTTGGGAAGAGTGGTTGGGGTTCCCCGCGATGCGGATGAGAAACGGCTATTTCCCGCTCCCGGATAAGCCCGGCCTGGGGTTCGAGTTGACCGAGCAAGCGCTCGCGAAATATCCGTTCGGGGCAACAAAGCCCATGGCGCGCGTGTTCCACGAAGATGGGTCCGTGGCGGCGTGGTGAGGCGGCGTGTTGTTTGAGGAGATGGAGTGCCGAAAGTCTTAACGCAAACACAGATCGAGCAGTATCGTGACGAGGGATATCTGTCGCCCATACCGGTGCTGTCCGACGACGAAGTCCAGCGCTACCGAGACGCATACGAAGAACTCGAAGCGGCGCTGGGCGGCAAGCCGAAGGCGACGGATCTATCGCTCACGCACATGCACTTCCCGTGGTCGTGGGACCTGATCCATCACCCGCGCGTGGTCGATGCGGTGGAAGACATACTGGGTCACGATATCGTCTGTTGGGCCTCTTCCATCTTTCCCAAGCAGCCTCGTGATCCCGGTTTCATTTCCTTCCATCAGGACGGGACATACTGGGGTCTGAATTCGATGGACGTGACGACGGCTTGGGTCGCGCTTACCGAAAGTACTTCCGAGAACGGCTGCATGCGTGTCGTGCCCGGCTCCCACAAGGAGCACGTCCACCCGCACAAAGAGACGTGGGCCGAGGACAACTTGCTGAGCCGAGGGCAGGAGATTCAGATTGATGTGAAGGAAGAAGATATTGTAGATATCATTCTCAAACCAGGGGAGATGTCACTACATCATGTCAATATCATTCACGGATCGACCGCGAATCATTCAGACAAGAAGCGGATTGGTTTCGCGCCGCGCTACATCCGCTCCGACGTTGCGCAAGTGCAGGTTGAGCATCGTCAACCGGCGGTTCTGGTGCGCGGACGCGACGACTACGGTCACTACGAACTGATCGACGGGCGGCCGGAAGGCGGGCCCGTGGACCAGATTGCCGAGCGGCATCTCGCCGTGGCCCGGCAGCACCTTGAGGAATTGACGAGCACGAAGGCGGCGACCGAGGTCGCGGGATAGCGGACCAGGGATCGACCGCACCGCCTCACTCCTGAACATCTCAGCTGTTCCACCTCATCGATGACAACATTCGACTGGCTCATCGTGATTCTGGTTAATGGAGCCATCGTCGGGTATGGGCTCGTCATCTCTCGGGGCACCAAGACGGCCGCGGACTGGTTTCTAGCGGCGCGTGGACTGCCCTGGTGGATCGTCGGGCTTTCGATGTTCGCCACCGCTGTTGATAGCGGCGACTACGTGGCGGTTGTCGGCGGGGCTTACACCTTCGGCCTGTCGAACCTCACTACCTGGTGGCTTGGGATGCCGATCGGGTGGTTCATCGTTTCCTACGGCGTGTTTCTGCCGCTCTATCGCAGTGGCATGTTCACGAACTCCGAGTACCTCGAGTATCGGTTTGGGCCGTCGGTGCGCGTGTTGAGTGCATTGATCCAGGTTCAGAATCGGACGAACGTTCTCGGCAATATCGCGTTCTCGCTGTACCTGATGTTCTCGATCCTTACCGGGTGGGGCTCGGAGACATGGTGGCTGGTTGTAGCCATCGCGGCCGCGGCGGCGGCATACACGGCGAGTGGCGGACTCAAGTCGGTGGCGATCACTGACGCGCTGCAGTCGGTCATGATGTTCATCGCGGCGCTCGTGTTGTGGTTGACGGTCTGGAACGTGGTGGGCGGCTGGAGTGGCCTCGAAGCGAGGTTTCAGGCGATTGATCCGGCGCTTGCGGACTCGATGATGCACGTCGGCGGGCGGCGCGAGGCGGGGGTACCACCCGCGCTGGTGATCTTCGGTTGGATCGTGACGTTGACGTCGTACTGCGTTGTGAACCATTCACAAGCGATGCGCATGCTGGCGTCGCGATCGGAATGGGATATGAAGATGGCGGCGGCCGTGGCCAGCGTTGTGACGGCATTTGTGATGTGGTTCAACATCACACTGGGTGTGGTGGGTCGGGCGATCTATCCGGAGATCGAGTCGGTTGATCGCGTGTTTCCGCTGCTGGTTCAGGACTATCTGGCTCCGGGATTGGTCGGCGTCGTGGTTGGGGGTGTGCTGGCTGGAGGGATCTCGACCTACGATTCGATCGGCTCGTCGGTCGCGGCGGTCTTCACGCGGGACATCTATGCGCGGTTTATTGTTCGCAACGGTGATGACACTCATTACTTGAAGGTGTCGCGCTGGGCGACGCCGGCGATCATCGCCTTGTCGTTCGGGTATGTGCCGTTTCTGCAATCGGGAATGATCGCTTTCTATCTGCGGCTGGCGGCGGTGGCGGTGATTCCGTTGTTTGCGGTCACGATGATGGGTGCGCTGACGCGGGTGCATCGTGGCTCGGGCGTCGTCGGTCTCGTGGTGGGAATGCTGTACGGGCTGAGTTCGCTACTCGGCGAGATGCTGGGTTGGCCGCTCCCGGTTTGGTGGACCAATACGTGGTGGGCCTATCTTTGGAGTGTATTGCTGTGTAGCGGAACGATGGTCACGTTCAGTCTGGTGCGCGGTTGGGCGACCGAGGAAGAGGTCCGTGGACTTGTGTTTCGTGGAGACGTTGGCGCCGACGGTGCATATCGCGTCACGCGACTGGCCGCCAGCGAGGGTACATGGCTTGAGTCAACGAGAGAGCAGTTGGAAGATATGCCGAAGTATCCATTCGCCATCGGGCCCGGCGGTCTGTTGTGGTATCAGCGGCCGGCGCTGTGGGCAGGTGTTTTTCTTCTTCCGACAGGTACAATTTGTCTCTGGGTTCTTTGGTAATCGTTTGCCCGTGACCTCATCCTTTTCCGAAGCGGCTGCTATGGAGGTTCCTGAAGTTCGGCGCGATTGTGCGTACATCGCGCTGGCGTCGTTGCTGCCGCTGGTCATCCTGCGGCCTTTTCAAGACGTACCTTTCGTGGACGACTGGGTCTATGCCTGGTCGGTCGAGAACTTGAGGGAAACCGGTACGCTGCGGATCCTGGATCTTTCGGCGAGCATCAACCTCGCACAAACCCTTTGGGGTTGGCTGTTCACCCTCCCGTTTGGCTTCTCGTTCACCGCATTGCGCCTATCAACATGGGTGCTGTCCCTTGTTTGCTTGTGCGGTCTCTACGTCACACTGCGTGAGTTCTCTGTTCCACGGCGTAAGTCCCTGTTGGGAACCGCTACGCTGGGTCTCTATCCGTCCTATTTCATTCTTTCGTTCACATTCATGACGGATGTGCCGTTCCTGGCGTTGGTCGTCTGGTCGGCCCTCTGTTTGGTCAGGGCGGTGCACTGGAACAGGGATCGGTGGTTGATCGCAGGGGCCGCGCTGGGTTGTTTGGCGGTCTCAACGCGGCTATTAGGGGTAGTGCTCCCGGGCGTCTATCTCGCCACGCTCTTATTCCATACGGGCCCTTGGGGCCGGGCCTCGAAACGGCTTTTGATCGCATGCGTGCCGAGAGCCTGTTGCCTGGGCTCGTGTTCCTGCCGCAACTCTATGTCATGAACGTCGGCTTGGCGGCTGGTTCGCTGGGCCTGGCTCTTGCGCCGTTGGCCGTCGGCATCGCAGGCACAGTGCCTCGCGGGCGAGTCATCCGCATTGCCGTGCTCATTCTCTTGCTACTTGCGGGCCAGATGGCGCTTGGCCTAGAGTTCTTCCACGCCCTCCACGACGATTTCTTTTGGAATCCCCACGAGCTCGGACTCGCGGAGCGGCTTACCCTGCACATGCTGAGCTATGGGCCGACGCCTTACTGGGTCTGGGGTATCCACGTTGTGGCGGTGGGCTTATTTTCGACCATCATTACGGCCGCCGGCCGAGCCCAAGGCGGTGGCGGTTTGAAGGCATTGGGATGGTTCGTTGGCGGCTCGTTCCTGCTGATGACAGCGGTGTGGGTGCTCTACGACCGCTACCTGCTCATGCTGATACCGGCGCTGATTGTCTTGTCCTTGATGAACCGAAAGCTTGCGCGGCCCTCGCTCATCATCGCGCTGCTAGCCGGTTTCGGTTAGCTCTCGTTCGCCTATACCCGCGATCATCTTGCCTACAACGCAGCACCCTGGAAGACAGTGGACTACCTCGATACGGCAGGCGTTGCAAAGGGGGACACTCACGGCGGCTGGGTGATCGATGGTTGGTTCCTATATGCGCACGCGGAGAACGCGGAGCTTGATGCGAAGGGGAATGTGCTGGTTCGCGGGGTTACAACGGACGAGCCGGTGCGCTACGAGATTTCGAACCGCCCGACGCCAGGGACGCAGGTGCTATTCGAGGCACCGTACGAGCGATGGTTGGGGTGTTCCGGATCTGTTTACGTACTTGACCTCGAAGGCGGTTGAGGGCAGGGCGAAGGCCGGAATAGCCATGGTAAACTGAGCCGCAAGTACTGAGGGGTCAGGGCTTTGCTGATTGATACCAACAAGTGTGTCGCATGTGCAAACTGCATTCCCGTCTGCCCGATGGGAGCAATCTACGTCGATCCTGCACTCAACCGCGCGACGATCGATCAAGACCAGTGCGTCGAGTGCGGCAGCTGTGCCCGCATGAGTGGCGAGCAGCTGAACCCGACCATGGTGCGTGGTGTGCGCAGGTTGGCGAAGGCCTTCCGCTTTCGGTTTGAACCGGAACCTGACGTTTGTCCCACCTCGGCTTTCGTCGTCAACGATCTTGAGTGGCCGCGCATTGCACGGCGCGTCTTCAGTGACCCGTTGGTGGAGCACAAGTCCACCGGTATTCATGGCCGCGGTACCGAAGAGGTCAAGACGAATGACGTGGCGCACCGCGTGGATGTCGGTGAGGTCGGTTATGTGATCGAGTTCGGTCGGCCCGGTGTGGGCGTTCGTTTCCATCACATTCAGACCATGACGCGCGCTTTGTCTAAGCTCGATGTTCATTTCGAAGAGAAGAACCCAATCAGCCATCTGATGATCGATGAGGCGACCGGTGATCTCAAGGAAGATCTGCTGAACGAGAAGATCCTGTCGGCGATTGTTGAGATCAAGACGACCATCGATCGAGTACCGGTTGTGCTCGACACGGTGGCGGAAGTCTCGAAGCAGATCGACACCGTCGTAGCGATCGGTGTCTCGACACGCTGCGACGAGAACGGCGACGACAAAGAGTTGGAGCCGCTACTCGAAGAGCTCGGTTACAGCCACGTGAGGGCGAAGACCAATATGGGACTTGGCCGCGTCACCAACAAGCAGGCCGGAGAGGAAGTCAGTGACCAACACGCTACACCGGTACGGTGACGCTGAGAGTTTTAGCGACGACTACATCATCTTCGCGATCCCCTGCAAGGGGAAGAACGACGAAGGTGCGGTCGACAAGCTGAAGACCTTCCTCCGCATCTGCGCTGCACACAAGCCCGCCAATATGGGGAACTCGCAGTTCGGTAGCTACAAGCCGTCGAAGAGCCTGAAGCCGACGGTTCATTGGAATCGAGAACTCGACGCCGACTACGAGACTGTGATCGATGCGCTCAGTAAATCTGGTACGGTAGCGGCCGTGTTTGACAGCCGCGAGAAAACCGAGGGCTGCCTCAAGGACGTGATCAAGGCCGATCTAGGGCTTTCGGTGAACGTCAGTGCGTCGGTCGAAGGTGCCAAGAACCTCGGCGAATGCTGTGGTTTGAGTCGCCACAGCGTCGAGTATTCGCTGGGCTTCACCGATCCCCATGACCACCTTCCGAACAGTCAGGTCCTCGAACTTTCGACGATGTGCGGACACGGTATGGTGTCGTTCAACATGGCGCGCAAGATGCTCGACATGGTTCGCGAAGGCCGCCGTACCCCGGACCAGGCGGTCACCACGCTGGCCCGTTTCTGCCCCTGCGGGGTCTACAACCCCTCACGAGCAAAGCGTCTGCTCGAAGACGCCCGGAACCACCAAGCGTAGGCGGGTCGCCCACCTGACGGGCGTGTGTGTTTTGCCCGGAAAGGCACTGCGGATACCCTCTGTTACGATCCCACCCTTTCTTTCGTGCCATGAATGGGTGCGGTCACTCCCCGTTCTGTTTCTGAGCCCAGACGTAAGCGTGATTGCCCAGTTGCCGCGCGGTCGGGCTACGCAGGAGCAACACGTCCAGATATCTCAAGGGAAACAGCAGCCACCCCAGCACGCACCAGGTAGCGCGTTTCAGCCAACGGGAGGGCATCCACAATTTCGCGTACTCGATCACAACGATTAGCAACGTTGCGGTCGGACCCGTAAACCAACCGTCCCCAATAACCCGCATCGGAGCGACCAGCCGGTGGAGCCCATCAATGCTGAACCGCCAGTAGTCACGGGGATACTCGTGAAACGGATGACAGAAGGGCGCAACAATACGGCAGCCCCCTCCCTTCTTCAGACACCGGTGAATCTCACCAATCAGTTTCGCGGGGTCCGGGGTGTGCTCGATCACGGCTTCGCAGTCGACGCGATCGAGCGTCTCGTCTCGGAACGGCAGATTCTCCGCATCACAGACGACATCTACACCGGGTAGAGCTACGAGATCGACATTGAAGTATCCGGGTACCTGATTGCCCGCTCCGCCGATGTACAGGTTGCGGGCGCCCAACGGGATTAATTGTTCGCGGCTGGCTGTGTTGTGCCACACCGGCAACGGAGGCTGGAGCATCCGCATCCAGCGATTCGACCGGCGGCGGGCCAACTCACTGACGTTGTCTTGCTGCATCAGCCAATTGTCTCAGTTCACTCTCAGTATTTGTGACCTGCGCGTCGTTTCGCGCTAGCTGTAACGAGCCGAAGGAACGGTCGCGCATCGGATGGTTACTGTTAAGCTGACGAGAGGGGGACATAGCACTGTGCAATATCCTGAACATTTTATTGAGCCAATGCGCGCGGAGCTTTCAAGCCGTGGGGTCATCGAGGCGCGGACACCGGAGCAGGTGGAGGAGTTACTCAAACCGGGCGGCGGAACTGTGTTGATGGTAGTGAACTCGGTGTGCGGTTGCGCGGCGGGATCAGCGCGTCCAGGCGTGATTCGGTCACTCGAGGCCGATGTGAAGCCTGACAAGGTGGCGACGGTGTTCGCGGGTGGTGATGTCGAAGCCGTGGCGCATCTGCGACAGATTCTTTCCGAGTACCCGCCTTCGTCGCCGTCGGCTGCTCTGTTTCGTGACGGCAAGCCGGTCTACATGCTCCATCGCCATCAGATCGAAGGACGGGATCCAGCGCAAATCGCAACGGCGTTGCAGCAGGCGTACGAAGAGCACTGCGCCACGCAGGCTCAGTAGCCGATTCACCTAGCAGCCGTTCGTGGTATCGGGGCCCGACTTGGTCCACTCGTGGCCATCGGCTTGGATGAGTTCGTCGGCTTCCTTGGGGCCCCAGGAGTCGGCGGCGTAGTTCGGAAAATGCCGCGGCGGCAGGGCTTTCCAGACATCCAGTATCGGCTCGACGACTTCCCAACCGGCTTCCACCATGTCGGCGCGTTGGAAAAGTGTCGCGTCCCCGAGCATGCAGTCATACAGTAGCCGCTCGTAGCCGGTGCTGGGCTTAGTGCCGAAGTAGTCCGTGTATTGGAAGTCCATATTGACTTCACCGAGACGGACGACCGGACCGGGAATCTTCGCGCCGAAGCTCAACGAGATGCCTTCGTTCGGTTGGAGACGCAGGACGAGGCGGTTGCGGCCGAGCTTTTCCACGCCCGTCTGTCGAAACAGGATGAAGGGTGCGCGGAGGAATTGAATGACGATTTCAGTGGCGCGCTTCGGCAAGCGTTTGCCGGTCCGGACATAAAACGGAACGTGCGCCCAGCGCCAGTTGTCGACGAAGAGTTTTAGCGCCACGAAGGTTTCGGTGCTTGAATCAGGCTCGACGTGGGCCTCATCGCGATACGCCGAAAGGGTTTCCCCATCGACCTTGCCATCGCCGTACTGGCCACGGACGGAGCGAGTGAGTACGTCTTCGGGTTGCATGGGTTGGATGGCCCGCAGGACCTTGGCCTGCTCGTCACGTACGGCGTCGGCCTCGAACGAAATGGGCGGCTCCATCGCCGTGAGGCTGATGAGCTGAAAGATATGGTTCGGAATCATGTCGCGCAACGCGCCGGAATGTTCGTAGTAGCCGCCGCGCTGCTCGACGCCGACGGACTCCGACACGGTGATCTGGATGTGGTCGATGTAGCGGCGGTTCCAGATGGGTTCGAAGATGCTGTTGGCGAAGCGGAAGACCAAGATATTCTGTACGGTCTCTTTGCCGAGGTAGTGATCGATGCGGTAGATCTGCTGCTCGTCGAGCACGTTGCGGATATCGCGGTTGAGCTGCCGCGCGGTTTCGAGGTCGCTGCCGAAGGGCTTTTCGACAATGACGCGACGCCAGCGATCGTCGTCCTGGGCGGTGAGACCGGCGTTGGCAAGTTGCTCGGTCACGGGGGCGAAGAAGGTGGGCGCGGTGGCCAGGTAGTAGAAGTAATTGCCGCCGGTTCCGTGGTTTTGGTCGACCTCGGCGAGCAGGTCGCGGAGGCGCTCGTAGGAGGAGGGTTCGGTGAGGTCGGCCGAGAGGTAGTACAAACGCCTAACGAACTTTGCCCAGAGCTCGGAGTCGACGGCGTGCGCCGCATACTTTTTCATGTCGTCGGTGAGCTTCTGGCGAAACTGCTCGTGGCTCATCTCGCTGCGAGCCAGGCCGACGACTGCGAAGTTGTCAGCGAACAGTCCCTCGGTGGCGAGGTTGAAAAGGGCGGGGATGAGCTTGCGCTTGGTGAGATCGCCGGACGCGCCGAAGATCACCATCACGGCGGGTGGCGCCGGTTGGCCGGCCTCGGCAAGCCCGAGCGGCTCAGTGGCCATGTATGTCTCGCGGCATTGCTTAGCAGCCCGTGTCTAAACCGCCGCTTCTGAGAGCGGGAGGCATGAGTTCGGGCGGCGGGATCGGGCCGGGCCCGGCGGGTCGAGTTGTCCAATCGGCGCGTTGCCGG
>Ga0315336_1003094_pt1 | contig 23146 bp, 17 predicted proteins | sample ASW5metaG_FD_204512 | JGI IMG/M metagenome (GOLD analysis project Ga0315336, IMG submission 204512) | Ammonia-oxidizing marine archaeal communities from Monterey Bay, California, United States - ASW #5 | ecosystem: Environmental > Aquatic > Marine > Intertidal zone | place: USA: California... | reverse complement strand
GGTCTCGATCGCCGAGGTCACCTTCTCCGAACCGGTGTGGATTTCAGCAGCGCGGTCCTTGGCAGTGCCGGCAGCCTTCTTCACGAACTCACGAGCAGCTTCAGGAACTTCCATGTTCTGGAAATTCTTGAGCGCGTCGGTGACAGGCGCGAAAGCGGTCTTGACGGTGTTCAGCACGGACTCGGCGTTGAAAGAATTGGTCATGGTCGTCTCCATCCTCAGGTTTGAGCTATGGGCTCACCCCGTCCGGAATGGCCCGGGGCAAGGTCCTTATGCCAAAGTCTTAGATGCAGCGCAACAAGAATATTGCATCGCATCATCACGAACCCGTGATAATAGAAATATCAGCTATTTTAATGACTTAGCCGACAGCCTCAGTGACACCATAGGCTTCGAGCTGGGCACGGACCTTAGAGACATTGTGACCCAGAACCACGATATCGTGGGTTTTCCCGGCCAGATCTCTCACCTGATCATGCAGCAGGGCTTCGGCCTTGAAGCCGAGGCTCTCGAACAGCGCGATTGCGCCTGTCTGGTCGACGGTCATCTGGGCCACGATCTTCTCCAGCCCCGATCCCAGCGCCAGCGCGAAGGTTTCCTGTGACAGCGCCCGGCCCACCCCGAGGCCACGGACGTCCTTGGACACCACCATGCGGATTTCACCCACATGCGGCGACCACGACAGCAGGTCGCGCACGATCGTGCCGCAGCCCACCACCGCACTGCCCTTCACAGCGAGCAAGCTAACCAGACCGCCCCGCTCGATCTCCTTGATCCAAGCGGACAGCACCTTCGGCTCGCTGATGTTGCGCGGGATGAACAGCAGATCATGGACAGGCAGCTTTTGCGCGAACGCAAGGACTGCAGCTTCGTCCGCCGCGGTCATATGACGAAACTCGATTTCACCGCCTTCGGTCATGACGCGACGCGGATAGGAACGAACTTCAGTGCTGTTCATGTTGATCGCTCACTTAACCAGGAATCGAGTTTAGGCCAGAGACGCTTGATGGCGTTTGCACCGGCGACAAGGCTGACATGGCCACCCTTGAGAATGACCTCTGTCTTGTCGGTCGATCCAATCTTCGCGATCAGATGCTTGGCCGCGTCGTAAGGTACAATGTGATCGTGTTCAGCAACCGCGTGTAGCACCGGCACCGTAATCTTCGAGATATCCGCGGGGCGTCCGCCAACGGTCATCGTGCCATTGAACAGCTTGTTGTCCCACATCAGGTCCTTTGTCGTCGTCCGGAAATATTCGCCGGCCAGCGGCAGCGTGTCCTGCGCCCAGCGATCGAACATCCGGTAAGATTTGACGAACTCGTCGTTCCAGATGTTTTCCCAGAGCTGGATCTGTCCCACGGCGCGCGACGCGGGCCGCAACATTTCAAACGACGACAGGATCATTTCAGGTGGCACATTGCCGACACTGTCGACCAATTGATCCACGTCGAAATAGCGCCGGTCGGAGAAGTTCTGAAATAGCTTCATCTGCCGGAAATCGATCGGCGTGGTGAAACAGACCAGATTCTTCATCGGGCCATTGGGGAAGATCGAGCCGTACAGCAGCGACAGCACACCGCCGAAACAATAGCCGATCACGTTGACGTCGGTTTCGCCGGAATCTTCCTGAACGCGGCGGATACAATCCGGAATGAAGCCGAGCACGTAGTCTTCCATCCGCAGCGATTTTTCTTCAGGCCGCGGCGCGCTCCAATCGAGCATGTAGACATCGAATCCCTTCTTGAGCAGAAATTCGATGAAACTCTGTCCCGGCACCATATCGAGAATGTAGCCGCGGTTGGTTGTCGCCATCACGATCAGGATCGGGATGCGATAGATTTCATCCGCCAATGGCCGATAGTGATAGAGATTCATCGTGCCTTTTGAATGGATGATATCCTTTGGCGTCGATCCAAGCGCAGGGCCGGACGATGCGAAATACTCCACGCCCTTGATGCTGCGCTGAATCGCGCGCTGAACTTCCGACTGGATGCGTTCACCGACCTTCGCAACATCCGGCAGCACACTCGCATTTGCTGGCGCGGTCATGGCGTGCCTCCTCCGGTCGCGGACGGTGGCTGCTTGGTGCGCGGTGGACGCGGTGGAGCAATCCCGTCCCCTTGTGACGCGGCGTCAGCATGAACCCGATTCAGCAGCGCCCTGATCTCGTTCAACTGACCTTCGATCGACTGCAAACGCTCACCCATGCTGACCATCTGCGCGCGGCTGGGCAGATTCATGCTGACCAGATAGCGCTCCATCAGATCTCCGACGGTTTTCTGCGCGCCGACCGAAGCGCCCGTGAGCTGATGCGTGACCTTGCTGAATTGCTCCGACCCCATGACCTGATTGGCCATGGCGTTGAATCCCTTCTCCATCTCGGCAAGCATGGTGTGCCACACCTGCACCGGGTCGGTCGGCTTGTCGGACATATTCGGCGCCCCTCCGGAAGCGTTAACGAATGGCCGTTGGACTGGCCTTTTTAGCCATTCCATACCGTTGCGGGACTGGGGTCAACATAAACGGGCATGACGCCGCGCCCACCTTCTGCAAGGCTTAAAAGCGTGCCATAGGGTATTAACTTTATTCATTTCGAGGGATGCCGCCGTGAACGCACACCAGCCGCCGCAGATGGCCAAGGCCAACGGGATCGAGCTTTGTTACGAAATCTTCGGCGCGTCTGACGCGGAACCGCTCGTCCTTATTATGGGCCTCGGCGCACAGATGATCCATTGGGACGACGAGTTCTGCCAGGATCTGGCGGGCCGCGGCTTCCGCGTCATTCGCTTCGACAACCGCGACATCGGCAAATCCACCAGGATGTCCGGCGGCAAACCGCTGCGTCCGCTCGAGCTGCTGAAACTCAAGATCTTCAAGATCGCGCCGGAAGCTCCTTACAAACTATGGGACATGGCCAGTGACGTCGTGGGCTTGCTCGATGCACTCGGCATCAAGAAGGCACATATCGTCGGCGCATCGATGGGCGGCATGATCGCGCAGGAAATCGCGATGCAATATCCTGACAGGGTCTTGTCACTGACATCGATCATGTCATCGACCGGCAATCCGAAATTGCCGCCCCCGACCCGCGAAGCATCCGCGATGCTGCTCGCGCCTCCGCCGACCAGCAAGGAGGAATACCTCGATCGTTTCGGCAAGACCTGGAAACTTCTGCGCGGCGGAAGCTTTCCGCTCGATGAAGCAAAGGATATCGATCGCGCCGAGCGCACTTACGCACGCGGCCTCAATCCAGCCGGCGTCGGACGGCAACTGCGTGCAATCCTCGCCTCGGGCAATCGCAAGGACCGCTTGGGTTCGATCAAGATACCCACACTCGTCGTTCACGGCACCATCGATCCGCTGGTCCGCGTGGAAGCCGGCAAGGATACCGCCGCCTCTATTCCCGGCGCAAAGCTGCTGCTGATCGAGGGCATGGGCCACGCGCTGCCGATTCCGATGTGGCCGGCGATCATCGGCGCCATCGCCGAACATGCGCAAGGCGCGCGCGCAAAGTAGCGCGCGCTAACTTCCCGCCCATACGTCAAGAACGTAACGGTTCTGCGTGCCCATCGCGTCAATCCACTGCGCCGCGGCCGTCTCATCGGCTCCGGTTCGCTCACGGTAGATCGCGGTCAGTACACACTTGACGTCCGGCTCCATCTTGCCGCCGTCACCGCACACGTAAATAGTCGCGCCAGCCTCGATCAGCTTCCAGACCTTGTCCTTCTGGGCTGCGATCAAATCCTGAACGTAGCTCTTGGGCATATCCGCGCGTGAAAACGCGACGTGCAGTTCTGTGACACCTTGATCCGCGAAGCCTTTGAGCTCGTCGGCATAGAGGAAATCCTGATCGGGGTGACGGCAGCCAAAGAACAGCATCGAGGGGCCGAGCGACTGGCCCTTGGCTTTCATCGCGGCGCGCTCCTGCAGGAAGCCGCGGAATGGCGCCAGTCCCGTACCGGGTCCAACCATGATGATCGGCGTCGATGACTTCTCCGGTAGTCGAAAACCTGCCTTGGTCTCACGAACGACAGCATAAACAACATCGCCCGGACGGCGGCTGGAGAGATAGTTCGAGCAGACACCTTTGTAGATGCCGCGCCCTGAGATTGCGGCCGCGTCGACCACGCCGACGGTCACACTGCATTTCGATGCGCCTGCCACCGCAGGCGACGACGAAATCGAATAGTAACGCGGCGACAACAGCGAGAGCATTTCCAGATAGGTATGGAACGGCAACTCGCAGGCCGGATACTCTTCCATCAGATTGTAGACCGACTTGCGCTTGGCAAGAATCTCCGAGCGATAGAGTTCGGTTGAGGCAGGATCGTCGCCGATCAACGCCTCCAGTTTCGGCTTGGTCATCGGGCAGCGGGTGTGCTCCGACATGATCTGAATCTGCTTGCGGGTCGCGACCTGCTGCAACTCAACAAATTCACCGAGCAAGCGGCCAACCGACACAGCATTATCGACTGGAAGCTGCGCGCGGCGGCCGGTCGCCACCTGCAACCTCACCTGATCGGTGGGAAGGAAGCCGAAACGCCGCGCAACGGCATCCACCAGCGCCGGCGCGTTACGCGGCACAACGCTAAGGTGATCGCCGACGCGATAGCTGACACCTTCCGGCAGTTCGACTTCGATATGCCGCGTTGAGCGCGTCGATGGATTGGCGCCGGATTTGTTCTGCAACTCGTCGTTGAGCAGAAGCTTGACCGGAACGGCACCGCCAGAGGCGGCAATCGTGTTGACCGCGCTGTGCGCCACGGGTTCGATTTTATAGAGCGGCTCGTCATTGGCTTCGCGCGTGAACCCCGTCTCGATGCCGGCTTCCTTCCCGGCAAGCTCGCGCACCGACTTGAACCATTTCTCGAACTGTCCATCGAGATCGTCGCGGGCATCGCCCTCTCCACGCGGCAAACCGGACTTCGCGCCGTGGGCGGCAAGCTGCTCGTCGATCAAGCGCGGGATCGACTGATAGGTGGCCAGCCAGTCGCTGTTGCCGCAGCCGAACACAGTGTAGCGAACGCCCTCGAAGGCATCCTTCGGCAGATCGCTGCTCAACCACTTGACGAACTGGGTGGCGTTGTCGGGCGGTGCGCCATTGTAGGAGGCGCAAAAAATGATGACGTCGCCCTGATCCTTCAGGTTGCCGACATAATCGTCGAGCGGCGCGAGCTTGGTCGCGAATCCGTTGACCTCAGCGAGATCAGCGACGCGATGGGCGAGTTCCTCGGCGGTGCCGAGATTCGAACCGTATAGAATGAGCAACGGCGTGTTGTGACCCGGACGGACACGTGCAGGCGCAGCGGTCCCGGACGTATCAGCAACCGCGGTCCCCGGACGGTTAGCAACGATGGTCCGGTCCTTGTCCGAGCGCGCACGCACCTTGATCTTGAAACCGTCGGGCTTGATGGTCAGCGTTTCCTTCAGCACCATCTGGTAGCGCTCGTGATCGACCAGCTTGAAGCGCTGCAGGATCATGCCGAGCGCCAGTGCAGCTTCGTGCATCGCAAAGCCGCGGCCGATGCAGGCGCGCTGACCATTGCCGAACGGCTTCCAGGCGTTGGGCGGGCGCTTGGTCTCTGCCTCGCGGCTGAAATTTTCCGGATCAAAAACATCGGGGTTTGGACCCCACACCGACGGATCGCGATGCAGCGCCATCACCAACACTGTGACGAAGGTGCCTTTCCGCAATTTGTACTTGCCGCCGATCGTTTCATCCTTGAGCGGCGAAACGCCGTAAGCGGGCGCAGGCGGCCACATCCGCAGAGATTCTTTCAGAATCTGCGAAATGTAGTGAAGCTGCGTGACCTGCTGGAATGTCGGCTTGGCATCGATGTCCGCGCCAAGAACCCGGTCAACTTCCTCATACGCCTTCCGAAGTACGTCCGGATTCTTGAGCATGGCGTAAATCGCACAGGACAACAGGCCGCTTGTGGTCTCGTGGCCCGCAATCAGAAAGGTGTTGATCTGGTAGCGGATGTTCACGTCGTCGAGTTGTTCACCGGTGACCTTGTCGACGCCGGTCATCATGGCGTTGAGCATGTCCTTCGTGCCGGCAGCAGCGTCGGCATTCTTGCGCCGCTCGGCGACGATCTCGTCGACCATCTTGTTCATGAACGCCACGTCGGCTGCCATGTCGGTGCGCCTTGCGCGCATAAACAGCCCTTCAAGCGGGATACCGCGCGTCATCATGATGGTTTCGAGCGAGCGCACCAGCGCGCCGACGAACGGATGGTAGTCCTCGCGATAAAACGAATTGAAGCGATAATCGAAACCGCAGAGCCCGATGGTATCCAGCGTCAGCGCCGTCATGTCGTGAACGACATCGATTTCGTCGTCGGCGTTGAGCCGTTCCCATTTCTTGACGAGTTGCTCGGCGATATCGACCATCATCGGATGGTAGGATTGCATCGCCCGGCCGCCGAACGGCGACAACAAAATGTTATGCGCCTTGGCCCAGTTCGGCTCGGTGGTATCGGCGGTGAACAACCCGTCGCCGCCGATCGAACGGACGCGACGCAGCGCCCCGCGCACAGCCTTGTCGAAACGCTTCTCGTCACTCAATTCATTGACGAGATCGAATCCCCCGACGATCACCAGCGGCTGGCCCATCATGTCGAGCCAGAAGATCGGTCCGAGCTCCTTGGTCTTGCGCACCAGATCCTGCACCGGCGCGGCTGAATCCAGCGACAGCATATTGCCGACGACCGGCTTCTTCGGCGGATGCGGTATCGGATTCAGCTTGTTCTGGGACGACATCGCTCGGGTATCTCCTGCCCACGTGACTTCATTGATGTCCGGCTGGCCCGGAGCTTTTCTCCGAAGCTACTGTTCCGGCGCATCTTTTGCAAAGAACTTATAATGCAAGGGCTTTGGCTGCTGCCTCCCGGCGGCGTTACCCGAAGCGCCGCCTGCGCCAGTCGAGGATTTTGGCGCTGACCTCGTCGGGCTGTTCCTGCTGGGTCCAGTGACCGCTATCCTTGACCAGGTACTTTTCGAGGTCGGGAATAATGGTCTCCATCCCGTCGCATGACGATGGAGGAAGCACGGCATCGTTCTCGGCCATGATCATGAGCGAAGGGACGCGCACCGTGTGGTCGATATGCGCCGAACGCTCCCAGTTGCGGGTCATGTTGCGATACCAGTTGATCCCGCCGGTGAAGCCCGAGACCTTGAATGCATCGACAAACACCTGCATTTCCTCAGGCGTCAGGATCTTCTCGCGCGGATCGAGCTTGCCATCATAGCCCGCGACCATCTGCGGGAACGCCATGTTCAGCTTCGGCGATGCGCCCAATCCTCCGGCGGGTGGTCCCTCGCTGGCTTCCGCGGATTTTTTCTGCGGCATCGGCTTGCGCATAAAAAAGTCGAAAGCCTGTTCGACCCGGCTGTCAAATATCTTGTCCGCGCGGCGTTCAGGGTCCTGAAACTGGGCAATGTAGAGATGATCGCCGTAGCGCTTGCGCAATAGCGCGATCGGATCGCTCGATGTGCGGGGAGTATGCGGCGTATTGACGCCGATCACTCCTGCCACGCGCGACGGATGCCGCAGCGGCATCTGCCAGACGATAAATCCACCCCAATCGTGGCCGACAAAAATCGCCTTGTCGATTTTCAGGTGATCCAGCAAGCCGATCAGATCGCCGGTCAGGTTCTCGATGTCGTATGCCTCGACCGGCTCGGGGCGGTCCGTCGCGCCATAGCCGCGCTGATCCGGTGCGATAACCCGAACGCCGGCTTCGCTCAGCGCCTTGATCTGGTGCCGCCACGAAAACGCAATCTCGGGCCATCCATGGCACAGCACCACCGGCGGCTTGTCTGTTTTGGGACCGGCTTCATAAAAGCCCATGCGTATGCCATTGACCTTGGCATACTGAAGCGGCGGCATTTCCATCATTGCAGGCACCGCATTTCAGCTTGCAACGCTTGCAAGGTTACCGGGTGGGCTAACCGCCGCTGCAAGACGCGCGAACTCCTCGGGCATCATATCCGCCAGCACCTCGACGTGCGGAATGATGTTTGCCCCGGCGATAAAACCGAAGTCGAGTTGATCGCGATAGCTTTGCACGGTGATGTTCAACGCAAGACCATGGGTCGATATCGAGACCGGGAAGATATGAAGCAACTCCGCGCCCACGGCATACAACGTCTGACGCGGCCCCGGTACGTTCGAGATCGTGACGTTCGCCGACGGCGGCAGCACATCCGACAGGTTGGAGCGGCTGTACAGCAGCGCCAAGACCTGGATGAGAATCGGGGCACCCAACATGGAGATGTTGGACATCGACGGCATCAGCGCCCGTAAAGGATGCGACATCTCCTTGGACTTCGCCGATTGGGCGATGATCGCCTGAAGGCGTTCCTTCGGGTCCTCGATATTGGTTGCAAGCGAACAGATCATGCCGAACACCTGATTGTTGGCGTCGGTGTTGCCTTCCTCGCGCAGCGAGATCGGCACCGCCGCTGTCAGTGACCGGCTGGGCAACCCTCCGTGATCGAGCAGATATCTGCGCAGCACGCCGCTCGACAGCGCCATCACCACGTCGTTGAGTTTACCGCCGGCCTGCTTGGCGATCGCCTTGGCTTCCAGCAACGACACCGAAACGCCGGCGAAACTGCGCTCTGACGAAATCGACTTGTTCAGCATGGTCGATGGCGAAACCATGTTCGCGAGGCTGTCGCGTGATTTTGGATCGGAAACCTTCGCAACCATATCGCGAATGCTTTTGGCGGCTTCAGGGATGCCGCCGATCATCTTGATGCCGCTCTCGATCTGAAACATCGCATTGTCGAATAGAACGGACCCGAGATCGCTCTTGCCACTGCGCGGCAGATCGAAGCTCTTGGCCTTGGTCGCATCGAGCGGCTGACGCCAGAGCTGCGTGTAGGAATCGAGCATATTGGCCGCGATATCGCGTGGCTCGTTGGCCGGCTTGTTCGGAACGACCTTCGGAAATTCGCGCGGCACCGGAGTAATGTCGTAGATCATGTTGGTGAGTGCCGCACCTGCGCCACCATCGATGCAGGCATGGTGCATCTTGGAATAAAGCCCGATCTCGTTGTTCTCCATGCCCTCGAACACGTAGAACTCCCACAACGGACGCGCCCGGTTCAGCAGCTTCGCATGCATCCACCCGACAGTCTGCTCCAGGATCTTGCGGTTGGCGGGCGCCGGAAGGCTGGCGCGAAAGATGTGCCGGTTGATGTCGAACTGGTCGTCCTCGACCCAGCTCGGGTTGTCGATGTCGAGCGGCGCTTTCTCCAGCCGCGCCATCAGAATTGGCGCAACATGGATCCGGTCCGCGATCATCTTCTTGAACTCTTCGAAGAAATCGCCTCGGTAGCCGTCCTTCAGCCGGAAGATCGCCATGCTTCCGACATGCATCGGCATCTCGGGCGTCTCGAGATAAAGAAACGATGCGTCCATCGAGGACAGCTTCTTGGCCTGACTCATAGTATCCTCCCGTTTCAACGAGACCGTGATGCCTGCGGACGATCCGCTTCGGCATCATGATCCGATTGCCGCTGTTGCCTTGCCGGCAATTCTCTCGCGGCAGTCATCTTGTTAGGCGCCAACTTTCTCCGGTCGTGCGTAAGCCAGCGTAAACGGACCAGAACGATCGAAGGGATGAAAGTCGCCTTCCGGCTGCGCGAGACGATCGGCGACAGCCCATAGTGCGGCTGCGTTGACGCCAATTCCGATATGACTCGCGAGCGTGATCTCAATGTTCTCCGCCCTGTCGGATTCGCGCACAAGGCAGGTCCGCCAGTTCACGATTCCGTCCGTGCGCGTATAGAGCGAAGATGTCGGCACCGGGAGATCGCCGGCGATCGATTGAATGTCCTTCAAGTCGGCATCTTCGATGGTCTCGCCCGACACCATCTCATAGACACGCTTGGCGTTCGTTGCAGTGATGTCACCGGAGAATGGGCTACCCAGCGTCACGACATAGCGAACCATCTCGGGCATACGCAAAGCGAGGTCACGCGCATACACACCGCCAAGGCTCCAGCCGACCAGACTGACCTTGCGACCGGTGGCGCTATAAACGCTGGCCAGTAACTTGCCGAGCTTGTCCCGCATGCTGTAGACGCCGCCGGTGTTCCGGCCGAGGCCCCATGGATGGGTGGAGAAGCCAAGCAAGTCGAGATAACGCCGCAGGATGAGTGTCGAAACATCGCTCGCCAGCAGACCTGGCAAGACCAGCACGGGATGACCGTCACCCCGCGGAGCAGTTAAAAGCGCGGGTGCCATCAACAACGTCGCATTCAGTTCGAAAACGCCTCGCCCCTCGGCGAGGAAGAGACCCAGATTTGGCGGGCGAAGCCGGCCTTTTTCGGCGAGGTTGCTCTCATTACCTGTCATCGCGACCTGCCCGTACAAACACCATCATTGAACGCGCTCTTTGCTGCTCCGCATTGAGGCAGCCCGCTCAGTCTAGAAGCATGTCGGGCCTCATGCCAATCGGCTTTCAGCGAAAACAGTCGCGTGGTGAATTTTATTGCTCTGCACCATGTTCCGGCACATGTTGCGCAAACCGGGCCGCTGGAAATCGCTGCATGCGACCTCATGCCCTTGGACCTGCCCCGACGCATTTCCTGCACATTTGCGATAGCCTGTGACCATGATGGCCCGAGACCTTATATGAGCACGTATCGCCTCGACCACTTGTTTGCACCACGCTCGATCGCGCTGGTTGGCGGAAGCGCCAAACCCGCTTCCGTGGGCGGCGCAACGCTGCGCAACCTGCTTGACGGTGGCTTCGACGGGCCGATCTACATCGTCAACCGCAAGCATTCCGAAATCGAAGGAATTAAGACGCTCCGCGACATTAAGGACATTCCCGGAACGCCCGATCTTACGATTATCTCGACGCCGCCCTCCGCCATTCAGGGGATCGTGAAGAATGCAGGCGCGCGCGGCTTTCCGGCGGCGATGGTGCTTTCCGCCGGATTGGGTCTCGGCACCGGCTCATATACGGAAGCCATCGCGCAGACTGCACGCGCGACCGGCTTGCGCCTGATCGGTCCGTCGCTCGGCGTTCTGGTGCCGCGCATCAAACTGAACGCCAGCTTTGCGTCGCGCCTGCCGCAACCCGGCGACCTCGCGCTGATTTCGCAATCCGGCGCTATCTCGACCGCGCTCGTCGAATGGGCCGCAAACCGCAACGTCGGATTTTCGGCTATCGTATCGATGGGTGAAAATCTCGACGTCGATTTCGCCGACCTGCTCGACTATTTCGCACTCGATTCCGACACGCGCGCCATCCTGCTTTATGTTGAATCGATCAGCGACGTCAGAAAATTCATGTCGGCGGCGCGTGCCGCTGCCCGCGTGAAACCCGTGGTGGTCATCAAGTCCGGACGTCACAGCCAAGGTGCGCGCGCGGCAGCGACCCATACCGGCGCGCTGGCAGGATCGGATGCCGTCTACGATGCGGCATTCCGCCGTGCCGGACTCCTGCGGGTGCTCGACCTCGACGAACTGTTCTCAGCCGCTGAAACGCTGGGGCATCTGCAATCGTCGCATGGCCACCGGCTTGCGATTGTCACCAACGGCGGTGGGCTTGGCGTACTCGCGGTGGATCGGCTGATCGATCTTGGCGGTGAGCTTGCGGGCCTTTCCGAAGGCATCAAGAAAAGCCTCGACAAAGTGCTGCCGGAACGATGGTCCGGCGCCAATCCCGTCGATATTCTCGGCGACGCTGACGGAGAGCGTTATGCAAAGGCCTGCGAACTTGTGCTTGGTGATACCGCCAATAATGCGGTTCTGATCATGAATTCGCCCAACACGCTGGCCTCTCCGGTTGAATCCGCGCAAGCCGTGGTCGCGGCGGTGAAAAAACACCGCGCCGAGACCTATTCGCGCAAGCCTGTTTTCGCAGGTTGGGTCGGCGATAGCGGCCCCGCCAGCGCTGTGTTTGGCGAAGCGGGCATTCCACACTTCTCCAGCGAAGCGGATGCCGTGCGCGGCTTCATGCATATTGTGCGGTATCGCGAAGGCCTAGACGTCGCAATGCAGACGCCGCCAAGCCTGCCGGAAGACTTCGCGCCGGATGTGGCGACGGCACGCGCAATCGTCCGGAATGCTCTGCAGGACAAACGCGGCTGGCTTAATCCGATCGAGATCACCGAACTGTTCGCGGCTTATTCGATCCCGATTGCATCCGCGGTGCTGGCGCGCGATCCGGAGCAGGCGGCGCGCGCGGCAACCGCAATCCTGGCGGCCGGCGACACCGTCGTCGTCAAGATCAGCTCACCCGATATCCTGAACAAGTCGGACGTTGGTGGCGTGCGGCTGAACCTGACCAGCGAACGCGCGGTGCATGACGCCACCGACGAAATCCTGCAACGCGCCGCCAAGATGCGGCCGAAAGCCCGCATCGACGGTGTGACCGTCCATCCGATGATCCTGCGTCCCCGCGCACGCGAACTGATTGCGGGTCTTGCCGACGACCCGAGTTTCGGTCCGGTTGTGGTGTTCGGGCGCGGCGGCACCGCTGTCGAAGTCATCAACGACAAGGCGCTGGCGCTTCCGCCGCTCGACCTCAATCTCGCGAAGGATCTAATCGCGCGCACCCGCGTCTCGCGCATTCTTAAGAGTTATCGCGATGTCCCGGCAGCGGATGAAGGCGCAGTTGCGCTGCTGCTGGTGAAGATCGCCCAAATGGCGGCGGATTTACCTGAGATCCGCGAACTCGACATCAATCCCCTGCTCGCGGACAAGGATGGCGTGATCGCCGCCGATGCCCAGGTCTCGATCGCGCCGCTGAGCGATGCGATCCGCGGCTCCGGTCATTACCGCTTCGCGATCCGGCCTTACCCAAAAGAATGGGAGCGCCACACAACGCTGAAAGACGGCAAGAGCATTTTTGTGCGGCCTGTCCGGCCCGAGGACGAGCACCTCTATCCGGAGTTCTTTTCGCATGTCAGCCAAGAGGATATCCGGCTACGGTTTTTCTCTGCGATGAAAGAGCTGACCCATCCGTTCATCGCGCGTCTGACGCAACTCGACTACGCGCGCGCGATGGCCTTTGTCGCTATCGAGGAAACCACCGGCAAGATGCTGGGAGTGGTGCGTCTTCACACCGACGCAGATTTCGCCAGCTCCGAATTTGCGGTGCTGGTACGGTCGGACCTCAAGGGCGTGGGTCTCGGCCTGCTGTTCATGAAACTGATCATCGAATACGGCCAGGCGGAAGGCGTGCGCGCCATCCGCGGCCAGGTGCTGAGCCGGAATGCCAGAATGCTGGATATGTGCCGGCGGCTCGGGTTCGGAATTCGCCCTGACCCGGATAACTCGGACATCTCGCTCGTGGTTCTGCCACTGGCAGAACCAGCGAAGTAGACGAGGCTTTAGGGAACGAGCACGGCCCGGCCGACAAGCTTGCCTTTTTTCAGATCGTTGAGCGCCGCATCGACCTGCCCCAGAGCCAACTTTGTGACCGGAATCGGCGCGATCTTCTTTTCGCGCACCAGATCGATCAATTCCTGCGTCTCGCGCAGATTGCCGACATAGCTTCCCTGGATCGTAATCGCCTTGATCGGAATCAGCGGCAATGCCCACGGCGCGCCGCCACCGAACAATCCGACCATCACGAGCTTGCCGCCCTTGCTCAGGCAATCGAATCCAAGTTGTGCGGTCGCAGCGTTACCGACGAGATCGATCGCGCCAAGGATTGGACCGCCCGCTTTCGACATCAGCTGCTGCAGCGCGTCCGGCGCTGCACCGTCAACTGATGCAAGTGCGCCTGCCTGTTCGGCGGCTTTGCGTTTGCTCGCATCGATGTCGACGACGATAGCGCCTTTGCCGCCCATTGCTTTCAGGATCGAGAGCGCCATCAAGCCCAATCCGCCTGCGCCGAAGATCACGATGGGCTGGTTCAGCACGGACTCAAGCTTCTTGATTGCGCTGTATGTCGTGACGCCGGAGCAGGCGTAAGGTGCCGCGGTTACCGGATCGAGGCCCTTGAGGTCGAGCAGATAGCGCGGATGGCGCACCGTGATGTGATCGGCATAGCCGCCATCGCAATAGACGCCGATTGAATTCGGCTTGACGATACACATGTTCTCGTCGCCGGCTTTGCAGGTTGCGCATTCGCCGCAGCCGAGCCAAGGATACACCAGCCGCACATCGCCGACTGCGACACCTTTGGCCTCGGGTCCGAACGCCACGACCTCGCCGACCGTTTCGTGTCCCATCGTGAGCGGCAGCGATACGCCGCGGTCCTTCAGCGACAGCGGCTTGCGGCCGTGGCCGAGATCGTAACCGCCCTCCCATATATGCAAATCGCTATGGCATACGCCGGCGGCTTTCACTTTCAGCAAAACCTGCGTGCCTTCGGGCTTCGGGGTCGCGACGTCCACCTCTGTCAACGGAGCGTTGAATTCAGTGACCTTGAAGCTTTTCATCGCGTTTCTCCCTTTTTATCCAGCCGTCTGGCGTGCGGAGGCTGTTCGGAGCGGGAGTAGAGGCGAGCGGAGGCAGGCCTGTCAATATGGGCGGCGCCATGCCCGCTGTGGTCATATGAACCTTGGCCGATGCGTCCGGATGGACTACGCAAGGCAAGCAGGCAATGGTCTTGCCCGCGAAAATCGAGAGCAATTGCGATGACCGACCAGTTTGACTGGAATCTCGTCCGATCGTTTCTGGCCATTACCCGCACCGGCAGCATGACCGCCGCGGCCAAGCGCCTGAAGATCGACTACTCGACGCTCAGCCGGCGTATTGCCGCGCTTGAAGCGTCGCTGGGTTCTCAATTGTTCGATCGCCGCACCAGCGGATCGTCGCTCACCGAGGCCGGCGAACGGTTGCTCGAAATGGCCGAGCAGATGGATCAGCTCGCGACTTCGGCCGTGCAATCGATCGGCGATTCGAAACTTCAGGCCAATGGTGCGGTACGGATCGGCACGCCTGACGGCTTTGGAACGAAGTTTCTGGCGGGGCGCCTCGGAGAACTCAGCAACCGCCATCCGGATCTCACCGTCGAACTCGTGGCGATGCCGCGCGAATTCAGCCTCTCACGGCGTGAAGCCGATATCGCGGTCAGCCTGACACAGCCGAGCGAAGGGCGGCTGCATTCGCGCAAGCTGACGGACTACGAACTCGGGCTCTATGCGTCGCGGGAGTACCTCGCGAAAAACCCGGCCATTGAGACGGTGGCCGATGTCCCGTCTCATCGGTTCATTTCATACATCGACGATCTTATTTTCTCGCCCGAGCTGGAATACACGCACTTCGTGTCGCCCGAACTGCGGCCCGCGATCAAGAGCTCGAACCTCATTGCACAACTGAATTCCACTGTTGCAGGCGCGGGGCTTTGCGTGCTGCCCTGCTTCATCGCACAGAGCGAACCGCAACTCGTGCGGGTACTGCCGAACTTCCGTTTGATCAGAACGTTCTGGCTGTTGCTGCACAGTGACCTGCGCAACATCGCGCGTGTCCGGGTCACGGCGGATTTTATCGCAGAACAGGCAAGCCAGGCTCACGCGCTGTTTATGCCGCACTGACCGTGACTCGACAGCAGCAAAAATTGCAGTCTCAGTTACCGTGCGTGTTCATGTAACAATTGCCACAGCCGGGATTTGTATTGGGCGGCGGCTGATTGACCTGATTGGTCTGACTCGACTGCGATTTGTTCTTCGCAGCATCGTTACCGCCATCGAAGATCGAGAAATAGCCAAGCGGGTCAGTTCCCGGCGGCTTCGCGGGATCGGTGACAATCGTTTTGCCGAAGCCGAGCCGCGCCGCCATCTGGTCGGTCGGCAAATCGCTGACACCACCCGTCTGTCCCTGCCCGCTGGTCAACGCAGCCATGATCTTTTGCAGCAGAAACTCAGGGATCGGGAACGGCTCGGGAATCGAATCGTTCGGGCCGGATACCCAAGTCATATATCCGGGCCTGACAATCACTGAACCGGTGTTGTTCTTGATAACGACTGAGCCGACGTGGCCGATAACGATTTCACCCTTGGCCTGCGCAAGCTTCGGATCGGAGCCGGTGAAGCCCGGCGGGATCGGATAAACAACCGTAGCAACGCCGCCGCGAATGCCAAGCGTCGCAACCGGGGTCTTTACCGTGACGCCTGCGGTGTGACTGATCTGTCCGCCGACGAAACGCATCACGCCCTTCGAGACCGTTGCCACCATCTTGCCGGTCCCGGCATTGGGATCGTAGACGTATTCGTCGATCACGATATTGCTGTTGCGGCCGACATTCAGTGTCGACGTGTCAGGAAACATGATCTGCGTCGATCCCTGCGCCGACGTCTGCACCCGCTCCTTGTAGATGACATTGGTGCCGATGGTGAGCGTGCGCGAAGTAGCACCCGGCGGCGTGCCGGTCGCATCGAGATTGACGGCACCCACGCGGCCGGAGTTCTGCGCAGATGCGTGCGAAACCAGTCCGGCAGTCGCCAAGGACACCAGCAATGAAGCGCGGATCAGTTGATTGCGAATGATCATGCCATGCTACCTCAGAACCGAGCCGTCGGGCCGAACATCACGGAGAAATTATCCAGACGATAGTTTGGCAGCGATGAATTGGTCTTGTCGTACTGGATGGCAGCCGAAAGTCCGAAATTCCTGGTGATCGGCGCGTTGAACAGCGCGCCTACCGACCACTGGTTATCGCTGCGTGTTGTCAGCGGGTCGATGAACGGATTTGCCGCATCGAACTTCGTATCGATCCATCGCGCAAACGGGGCCACACTCCAGTTGCGCGACATCCATACGAACGGCGGCGCAAACTCAAGCGTCAACGCTGCTTCGATCGCCCATTGATCGAAGGACTGGAACACAAACGCCGAGTCGCCGCGCCGGTAAAGCCCGCGCGCATCCAGCTTGATCTGTTGCGCGATATTCCAGCTCGCCGAAAGACTGGTCGTATACCAGTCGGCGGAACCGAAGCCCGCGACGGGATCGGTTGCCCTGAAATCCGCACGGCGCCATTCGAAATCGGGACCGAGCGAGAACTTGTCGTTCACCGGAACCTTCAAACCGACGCCGGCACCGACTGTCGAGAAATACGAAGAGCCGCCGACCCAGGTATTTCCGCCGACCACATAAGGCTTGATAGTGACGCCCGGCAGAAGCTCCGGCGCGAGCGCAAGCCGCGGGCCGAAGCTGACGTCGACGAATCCGACGTTCAGGTCCTTCAGACGCGATTGCTCGGTAAGGTATCCAATGGCGCGCGTTTCGAGGATATCGCCGCGCTGATTCTGCAAATCATAATCGTGGCTCAGACCGACCAGTCCGAACCAGTTGATGTCGCTCTTCTGCCGCGCCGTGGGCAGCAGCGCGAGGTCCTGGCCGCCGAGACGCAGAACTCCGCCGCCGGGTGCGAAGCTTGCATTGCTCTGCGAACGGATGCCGGTTTGTGCGAAACCGGAAAATCGGCTTGGCTGAAGCTGCTTCTCGGTATCCGGCAGATACGTTTCGACGCGTTCCTTTGTGATGGCGTCGATATCCGGACTCGCGAGAGCTTCCTTGAAATAGCGGCGCGCCATCTCATAGGAGCCGAGACGGAAATACAGCGCGCCGAGTTCGTATTTCACGCGCGTCAGTTTGGGATTGTAGAACAGCAGCCGCTCGAGCGCGCCAATCGCAGCTTCGTAATCGCCGCGTTCGGTGGCGACCTTCACATAGGCGAAAGTCACTTCGTGGTTCGCCGGATTACGAACCATTTGCTGGTAAAGCTGATCCTGCTCGGTCACATCCTGAGAGTGCGCCGCGCCGGCTTGCGCGATGAAGGCAGCCGCGCACGCAATCAGCAATCCGGACGGGCGCAAAAATCTTGCCCCTCCAAACGCGCGCGATCGCTGTTTCAAAATCGACATCAGCAATAAGCCCCGGAAAAAATCTTAATGGTTTGAAAAACCATAAAACCCCCGCCCATTCAACGCCGTACAGGCCGATTCCCGTGGCCGATTTGCTACAAGTCCTGACAAAGCAACACTGTCCCGAAACAGAGCAAGGCAACCGGTGCGCTTGCGCCTTCGGGCATTGGTCGCGTCAAACCGTCCACAGGTTCAATGCCGCTCCAGCCGATAAGCGTTTGGTTTTACGTATCGAACAGCAGCGGTTTGATTTTCAGAACGCTGCGCACACGGACGCTCTATCGCGCCGCGCGGTGACAAAAAAGCCAAATCCCTTGCAATTTCGCTGGGATCGCCCAGCGAACGCGCCGTAATGCGGCCATCCGTCGCGCGCGGGTCCGGGCGAGCCTGCTGTGCTTTTCGCGCGCACGGCTCTGCGTACGGGGTCGCTTGCCTGCCACCGGGAATACCTGCATAAAGTTAATCGACCAATTAACAAAAGCAAACGATCAGGGAGAGACGACAGATGGCTGCTTCACGCGCCTTACCGGTGCCGACGCCGGAAACCAAACACTTCTGGGAAGGAACCCGGGCCAATGAGCTCCGTCTGCAACGCTGCGACGAATGTTCGAATGTCTACTTTCCGCCCCGCCCGTTCTGCCCTTCATGCGCCTCACGCAAAGTCAGCGCGTTCAAGGCCAGCGGCAAGGGCAAGCTTTACAGCTATGTGATCAATCACCGCCCCGCCGCTCCCGGTTTCACGCCACCTTATGCCATCGCCGTCGTCGAACTCGATGAAGGCCCGCGGATGATGAGCAACATCCTCGATTGTCCGCAGACGCCGGAAGCACTTGTGCTCGACATGAAACTCGAAGTCGCATTCGAGAAAGTCAGCGACGAGATCACCCTTCCCCAGTTCCGCCCGGCGAAGGGATAAGCATCATGCGCAGGAATCAGGTTGCCGTCGTCGGTGCGGCAGAAACCACCAAGCTTGGCGTCATTCCCGACGCGTCACAGATCCAGTTGCACGCAGATGCCGCACTGAATGCGCTGGCAGATGCCGGGCTGAAGCTGTCGGACATCGACGGCATCGCCACTGCGGTCGAGACTCCGCAGCAGCTCGCACATTATCTCGGCATCACGCCAACCTGGGTTGACGGCACGTCCGTCGGCGGCTGCTCATTCATGCTGCATGTCCGCCACGCAGCTGCAGCCATCGAAGCAGGTCTCTGCAAGACCGTGCTCATTACCCACGCGGAGAGCGGCAAGTCGATGATCGGCAAGCTGCCGCGCTCAATTCCGGCGGACAGCCTGCAAGGCCAGTTCGAGGCGCCGTTCGGCGTCTACGGCCCGCCCAGCATGTTTCCGATTCCCGTGCTGCGCTACATGAAGACCTACGGCATCACCCACGAACAGATCGCGATGGTGTCGGTGGTGCAGCGCGAATGGGCTGCGAAAAACCCACGCGCCATGATGAAAGACCCGATCACGGTCGAGGACGTTCTCAACTCGCGGATGATCGCTTACCCCTTCCGCATCCTGCAGTGCTGCCTCGTTACCGACGGCGGCGGCGCGTTGATCCTGACCAGCGCCGAACGCGCCAAGGATTTCCCCCGGAAGCCGGTCTACATTCTTGGCACCGGCGAAAGCGTCGAGACTCCGATGGTCAGCCAGATGGAGACCTTCAACTCGTCGCGCGCGTTCAAGGTGGCAGGTCCGACTGCATTCCGCGAAGCCGGCATCGCGCACAAGGATGTCGATCATCTGATGATCTACGACGCCTTTGCGCATCTGCCGCTGTTCGGCCTGGGCGATCTCGGCTTCATGCCGCATGAAGAAACCGGCAAGTTCATCGCTGACCGCAACACCGCGATCGGCGGCAAGCTGCCGATGAACACCAATGGCGGCGGCCTCAGCTACATGCATTCCGGCATGTACGGGATGTACGCGCTTCAAGAAAGTGTTCGGCAGATGCGCGGCATCGCGCCGGCGCAGGTGCAGGACGCTAAAATTTCGGTCTGTCACGGCGTCGGCGGCATGTTCGCCGCCAGCGGCACCATCATTTTCACCAACGAACGCTGACGGCGAACAAAGGAGCTAAAATCATGTCAAACAAGAAATCGCTGGACGGCAAGGTCATCATCGTCACCGGCGCAGGCCGGGGCATCGGCCGTGAGATTGCGCTGCTCGCTGCTGCCGAAGGTGCAAAAGTTGTTGTCAACGATCCCGGCGTTGCCGCCGACGGATCGGGCACCAACGCCGCCCCCGCTGAAGAAGTGGTCGATGAAATCAAAAAGCGCGGCGGCATCGCCGTCGCCAACTTCGAGACGGTGGCGGAAGCCATCCCCGCCAGCAAGATCATCAAGCAGGCGGTCGATACCTACGGCAAGCTGGACGGCGTCGTGAACAACGCCGGCATCCTGCGTGATGCGATTTTCCATCGCATGAGCGTCGAGGCGTTCGAGTCCGTCATCAAGGTTCACTTGATGGGATCGTTCTACACCTCGCACGCGGCCGCCCGTATTTTCCGCGAACAGGAAAGCGGCGCGTTCGTACATTTCACATCGACGTCCGGCCTGATCGGTAACTTCGGGCAGGCGAACTACGCAGCAGCCAAGCTCGGTATCGTCGGCCTGTCAAAGTCCATCGCACTCGACATGGAACGCTTCAACGTGCGCTCGAACTGCGTGTCGCCGTTTGCATGGAGCCGTCTGATCGGCACCATCCCGACCGAAACCGAGGAAGAAAAGGCCCGCGTTGCGCGCATGCAGCAGATGGGACCAGAGAAGATCGCGCCGCTGTCGACGTTCCTGCTGGGCGATGCCGCCAAGGACGTGACCGGACAGATTTTCGCAGTCCGCATGAACGAGATTTTCCTGATGGGTCAGTCGCGCCCGCTGCGTTCGATCCACCGCGCCGAAGGCTGGACGCCACAAACCATCGCAGAACACGGCATGCCCGCGCTCAAGTCATCGTTTTACAAGCTCGACCGTTCCGCCGATATTTTCTCATGGGATGCGATCTGAGAACAGACCGCTCGCCGTCCCAACCGATGGGCCGTTCGGGTTTCCCGGACGGCTTGTCATTTGCAGCGGACTGTTCCAGTTTCGGATTGTGGCTCAGCGAACCCGCAAACGCACTGACAAAGACAATTCGAGGCAAAATTCAATGATTGTCCGTCATCGTAGCCCGATCCGTCTCGCACTTCTGGCTTTCGTTGCACTTCTGCTCCCGGGAAATTTCCGTGCGGCGACCGCCCAGTCAAAAGCTCCTTCCGAAATGCTGTTCCGGAATGTCCGCGTTCTGGATGTTGTAAAAGGCGAACTCGGCCTGGCAACGGATGTGCTCGTTCGCGGTAACACCATCGCATCTATCGGCCCGGCCCCTAAAATTTCTTTCGGCGCCACAGTCATCGACGGCAAGGGTCGTACATTGATGCCCGGCCTGATCGATGCGCATGTTCACATCGGCTTCGGAAGCCTGCTGCTCACACAGCTTTACGATCCGGGTACCACGCCCGACAAACTCGGCACCGCGATGGCCGGCTCCGCCGGACATATGCTACTGCGCGGCTTTACCGCGGTGCGCGACATGGGCGGCCCAATCTTCCCGCTCAAACGCGCCATCGATGCCGGCAAGACCCCCGGACCGCGGATATGGCCGTCGGGCGCAGTTATTTCCCAGACGTCCGGTCACGGCGATTTTCGCGCGCCCAATGAACGGTCGCGGCGCTTTTTCGGGAAGCCATCACGTGCCGAGGAGTATGGCGCAACCTTCATCGCCGATGGCCGTGACGATGTGCTCACCGCGACACGCGAGAACCTGCGCATGGGCGCTAGCCAGATCAAACTGATGGCGGGCGGCGGCACCTCATCTGCTTATGATCCCATCGATGTCACCCAATACACGCTCGACGAAATGAAAGCTGCGGTCGAAGCCGCTGACGACTGGAACACTTACGTCGCAGTGCATGCCTACACTCCGCGCGCGGTGCGCCGTGCCATCGACGCGGGCGTCAAATGCATCGAGCACGGCCAACTGCTGGATGAGCCTACCATCGAACTGATGGCCCAGCGCGGAGTATGGCTAAGCGCGCAGAACCTGATCCCGGATTCGCCCAATATGACACTTGAGCGCCGCAAGAAGCGTGCAGGTATCGTCGAAGGCAACGCGCGGGTGTGGCCGATGGCGAAGAAATATGGCGTCAAGCTCGCATGGGGAACCGATCTGCTGTTCGAGCCTGAACTTAACGCCATGCAGAACAGCCTGATCCTCGCGCTGCGGCAATGGTTCACGCCGGGTGAGATTCTGAAAATGGTCACCTACGACAATGCGCAACTGCTAGCCCTGAGCGGCCCGCGCGCGCCTTACGAAGGCAGGCTCGGGATCGTCGCCGAAGGCGCGCTGGCCGACCTCATTCTCGTGAATGGCGATCCGCTCACCAATCTCGATTTGATCGCGGATCCCACGAAGAACTTTACCGTCATTATGAAAGACGGGATCATCTACAAGGGATCTCCGCGCTAGGATCGCGCCTGCGAATTTCTCATTTACGTGAACGAGCCATGCCGGCCAGTGCCACTGGCAAAGCGCTTGGCTCCTTCGAGCGTTTCACCGGACGCGATAACACCAAGGCCGCCCTGCATCTCGTCGTTGATCGCGTCCTCTTCTTCGAGATCCCATTGACGCAGCGCGGAGCGCTTGTCGTTGCGCAGGCATCCTTGCGGAAAACGCGCAAGGTCTTGCGCCAGCGCGACCGCATGCGCCCGCGCCTCGCCTTTTGGCACGAGCCGATTGGCAAGCCCGATATCGAACGCTTCCTTCGCATCGACCGGTCGTCCCGTCAGAATCAAATCCATCGCGCGCGAATGCCCGATCAGCCGCGGCAGACGAATGGTTCCGAGATCGATCAGCGGGACACCAAAACGGCGACAATAAATACCGAAGGTCGCGCCCTCGCCGACGACCCGCATATCCGCCCACAGCGCCAGTTCCATGCCGCCTGCGACCGCGTGGCCTTCGACAGCCGCGATCACGGGCTTGCTGAGGCGCAAGCGGCTCGGCCCCATCGGCGCGATCGTATCGTGACCGCCGAGTTCGCGCTTCTTCTCACGGTCACCGATTGCAACGGCTTTCAAATCGGCACCCGCACAGAACGCGCCGCCCGTCCCGGTGAACACCGCGACGGAAGAATCCGGATCGGCATCGAAGGCACGGAAGGCATCGAACAGGCGGCGCGCCGTTGCACCATCGACGGCATTCTTGCGCTCCGGACGGTTGATCGAAACGATAGTCACAGGCCCCTCTCGCTCGACGAGGATGGTGT
>Ga0315336_1003093_pt1 | contig 23153 bp, 26 predicted proteins | sample ASW5metaG_FD_204512 | JGI IMG/M metagenome (GOLD analysis project Ga0315336, IMG submission 204512) | Ammonia-oxidizing marine archaeal communities from Monterey Bay, California, United States - ASW #5 | ecosystem: Environmental > Aquatic > Marine > Intertidal zone | place: USA: California... | reverse complement strand
CGCTGCGGCAGTTGATGGGTGAGGAGAATTGGGTGCCTTTGCGGTTGCCAGCGAGGACGCTTAACCAACTGAAGAAAAGGCCCGGTCGAACTGAGTATCAGCGCGGTTACCTGGTACAGAATGAGAGTGGTGATCTCACGGTGCACAGTACCGGAGACCAGGGTTCAGGCATCCTGAGTTCGATGAGTCAGGCCAACTGCTTTATTGTGCTGGACATTGACAACGACGGCGCACAAGTCGGTGACATGGTGACAGTGGAACCCTTTGCTGGCTTGGTCTGATCATCAACGATCGGATATTCGTCGATGCGTGAGGACGTCGAGCGCTGGGAAGCAAAGTACCAGGCGGCTGACCCAGACCCGGAGCTCAGGACTGATCCCCTGTTAAGCAGTCACTTGGCAGACCTGCACTCAATGGGGTCAGCACTCGACCTGGCCAGTGGGTCCTGCCACAGCGCGGTATTTCTAGCGCAACAAGGATACGATGTCCTGGCAGTTGACTGTAGTGCCACCGGTCTTGCGATTGGCCGGCGACTGGCAGAGCGTGAACAGACCACAATTAGAACACTGACAGCAGATCTCGATGAGATTACGCTGGATAAGGAAACCTATGATCTTGTGGTTTGTTTCCGATACTTGAATCGAGCGCTTTATTCCAACATGAAAACTGTACTCAAACCTGGCGGCCTACTGTTCTTCAAAACGTTTAACGTGCATCATCTGGTGTCATCTCCCAAATTCAATCCGGCATATGTACTCCAACCGGGGGAGTTATCTCAGTCATTCAACGGTATGGTGATGATTGATCTGAACGACGGCGAGGATCCTCAAATTACTCAGTCCTGGATAGTTGCCCGGCGTTGCTAATAGTTATCGACTGCGGCTGAACGAAGTATCCAGGATTCGGCCCTCGAGACAGTGTTCTGTGCGATCATAGCGATTGTGTAAAGATCGACGAAGTCGACTTGCAATCGAATGATGTAATCTTTTGCCAGAATTTCTAAAGGGTAGGCCTGATTCGCATCAGTCCACATATAACCAGATCGGGTGAGGCTGCCTGAAACATTGATAGTGCTCTTGTTGCCTAGGAAAACGAATGAATCGCGGGAAATTGATCATTGCTAATCTAATGCGCTGGTTAACCTTGGCAACCGGGGTTATTTGTTTGACCGGTTGTTCAGGAAATTGGGGTTGGTATGTCATTTCACCGGCGACAGATCAAGGTATCATCAACATCAAGTTTCTGCTCGGCGGCCTTAAATACACCATTTTACTGTCGGTGACTGCGATCGTAGTGGCGATAGTTCTTGGGTTGTTGATTGCTCTGCCGGGGATCTCTAAGAATCGACTCGCTAAAGGTATCAATTGGACTTATGTGGAACTGATTAGGTCCATACCTCTCCTAGTCATGATTCTTTGGGTCTATTACGGCTTGCCGCAGGTAGCCGGAATCTCCATAAGTACTTTTGCGGCAGGTGTTTTGGCGCTCGCCATATCAGATTCTGCTTTTCAAGCCGAAATATTTCGTGCCGGTATCCAATCTATTGGCCGTGGACAGATTGAAGCCGCGAATGCACTGGGACTGACCTATTTTCAGCGTATGCGATTTATCGTGTTGCCGCAGGCTATCCGGCGCATACTCCCCCCATTAGGTAATCAGCTGATTTACATGCTGAAAATGTCGTCGCTTATTTCCGTTATCGGGATGCAGGAACTGACCCGTCGGGCAAATGAATTGGTGGTTACGGAGTACCGCCCATTGGAAATCTATACTTTTTTGCTTCTGGAATACCTCATATTGATTCTGATAGTGTCTTCGGGAGTGCGTTGGCTAGAGCGCCATCTGGCAATCGATGAAAACTAGGTGTGTTTTTAATTAGGACTAGATATCCATGATGTGAACTCGCCGATTAAGGCGCTTGCTGCCGCAGAAATCAGAGCCTCTCCGTGTTCAATAGTGGCGAGTTCTGAATGTGAACCTACCCGGCCGTCCGGAAAATCGAGTGCGTGCTCACTCGCTGGGCCGTGAAAATCGCCAGCATGATCACGGATGAACTCTTTACTAAGTAGTGTGGGCGGCTGACGGTTCGATGAATCAACCACGCGTACGCTGGCTTGGGTGATCGCGACCTCGGAGGGTGTGCCGTGCATGCCCTCCCAGTCGCCGTAGAGTTCGTTACGCAGCGCATTTACGGTAGGATAATCCCACCAGCTTCGCAGCTTGACCTTTGGCGCGTGGTCATCGAGATCAAGATAAAGATCGTGTACTGCACTGCGCATGGGGGCCAGATTGGCACCATGGCCGTTCAAAACGTAGATGAACTTGAAGCCTTGTCTATGTAGTGATCGAAGAATGTCCTCAAACAGTTGAGCAAATGCTCTCGCTGTCACCGAAACCGTACCAGCAAAGCTCATATTGAATTGAGCTGGTGTGTAACAAAGTGTCGGCGCAACCAGCATAGTGGATTCTGTGGCGGCCCGTTCAGAAATGGCGGTAACGCAAAGCGCGTCCGTGCCAATCAGGCCAATTGGGCCGTGTTGTTCCAGGGAGCCGGTTGGCAGTACGATGCCCGAACATTCTTCGAGATAATCGGCGACTTCTCGACTGGTTGCGGTCTCAAGTTTCAATTTATCTTGCTCTTTTGTTTAGAGTCAATCCAGGCCGCTACCGCAGCCCGGTTATCATTAACCATCTGTTTGATAGTTTGGTCTTCATACAAAGCAGACTGCCATACCTGAAGTCTAGTTGGAAGTTCGATTGGTTTTCCCAGTGCTGCGGACACATCCTGGGCCATGAACAGTGTTGTCGGATAGGCGCAGTCGGTAAGACACAACTGCTCTGCCCATAGATAAGGAGCTGGATCCACTAAGTTGGCTAGCCGTGAGAGACAGTCTGTTAGAACTGACACCGCAGCGTCTGCTCGATTGGCGTCGGTGTCACCGATAAATCCGAACAAAGCTCTTAGCGCGGGCTCAAGACGGGTATCGTGATACCGAGCAACTGACCGGTGGTAGGCGCGTTGCTGAGGATCTGACGCGCGCATGGCTGGCAATGGGTAGCAGTCCTCTAGATACTCAGCGATCGCATCGGAATCATGGAGTACGAATGATCCATCTTGGATTGCAGGTACCGAGCCTGCGGCAATTAGCTTGTGGTAGGCATTTGAATGATAACTGCCACCCAGTGGTAGTTGTTCGACAAAATCAATAGCCTTCAACTTGAGGATGATCCTCACTTTCGCACAATAAGTGCTTAAGGGATGCGCGTAAAAAATCAATGACATATTGAATTTTCTGTCGGTGGCCGGTCAGAAATAAAAAAGCCCGCGTGGCGGGCTTTTTTATATATTTTCAAACGAAGCGATGAAGTCCTATAGCCCCCACTTGGCGCTCAGTTTGTCGAAAAGCCCACGGGCTTTTTGAAGGCTTATCCAGTGGTTAACATAGTTGATCCAGACTTGGTCTGCTTGTGGCAAAAGGATCGCGAGCGGTGTACGAGCTTTTGCTTGACCTACTGGCACGATCATCATCTGGGGATACTTAGCAATAAGTTTATAGGCCGCAATGTTTGATGTGATGTGCACGTCAGCCCGGCCTGCTAATACTTCTGAGAAGTCAGTTGCGGGCGCTTCGACGATTGAATGATTGGCTTTGGGAAAGAACGATTTTACATATTGCTCTTGGGTGGTGCCGAGGATTGCGGATACAGTGACACCTTCCTGGTTGATATCTTCCCAACCATTAAACTGGTCAGCGTTCTTTTTGAGTATCAGCGGTAACTGACCAACATCAACATAAGACATCGAGTACCCCGCAACTTTTGCGCGCTTGGGATTTACGGAAGCTGACCCGGTCATGTGGTACTTACCCGATGTGACGCCAGCAACTAGTGTTTTCCATTCGGTTGGAACGTACTCAATTTTGACGCCAAGATCTGTTGCCAATGCGGTGCTGACATCAATATCAAAACCTTTATACGAATTGTTAGCGGGGTCGCGCATCGTCATGGGATCCCAATCCCCCGTGGTACCAACTTTGAGGACGCCTTCTTTGAGTATAGTGTGGAGCAGTGAGTCTTGAGCCTGTGCTGTTTGCATTGCGGCCACGCCGAACAGGCAGGCCAGGAACCAAACATATCGTTTAAATAATTTCATTGTTGTCTCCTTGGGTGAGTCTACAGAGGTACTTCTAGTTCGTACTTTATCATGAGGTGGAGGGCAGGAACTGTTTGCAGCGCTGCTCTATGGCCTGTGTTCGGTTTTCGTGGCTCAAATCTCCAGTTTCGAGCAACGCGGCCGCAATTGCCTGACCAAATGTTCGACGTTGTGATGCATCTAACGTCATTGGATAGACAGTGTCCTGGGTGTAGGTTGATACCCGCCCTTTATATCCCTGAGGGGGTTGAGGGGGATCATTGCCCTGCGCGACGTTACGGACATGCTCCCTTAAGAGTTGTCTTAAACGAGCAACGCCACTATCGGAGCTTGCCAGGTTCTCATTGGCGTGGATCGCAATTGGGCGTTGCGACACCTGTGCTTCAAAGTCACCCGGTTGTTGCTGGCGTTCATGGTAAGAGCGTTCATCTTCAGTTTGACCGATAAAGTCGATGCTTTCTTTACCTACCAGAGACCGGTCACCCTGATTCCGTGGATCGGTCTCGGAGCTGAAATAACGCCAGCCAATGGTGCGGGTTGCAAAGTTGTCCATCGGCACCATCCAGCGCAGTAGGGCGGTACGCTGAAAGTATTTTTCGGATTCAGCTTCTTCCCAGATCGCCCCGGTCTGGTTAGCGTTAGGCAGAATTGACTCGACCGTTCGTACCCAGGTGCATTCTGCGACCTGTCGAGTCTGAATGTTAATCATCCCAGTGGGAGTCTTCTCATATTCAATAATCTGGTCTACACCCGAGGCTACACCGAACTGTATACCACTGGAACGGGTATGCAGATGGAGTACATGAATCGGGTCTTGGGTGTTTTCATAGACTTGCAGCCAGTTACACGGTGTCGTTAGGGAAAATGGTATCTTTTCCACACCAGGAAGATGTTGTGTATCGTATTCGGGGAAATCAGGTCGCTTGTCCGGTGGGCCCATGTAGGTGAACAAGATGCCGTCTTTTTCAGTGACTGGATAGGCACCTTGAACCACTTTTCTGCAGATCGGGCTGTCCAGTCGCTCGGAACCCGCTCGGATCAGCGTGCCATCAATGTTGTAATGCCAACCGTGATAGCAGCAAATGATGCCGCGTTCCGCAATAATGCCGTACTCCAATGATGCGCCTCGATGGGCGCAATGTTTGTGTACCAGCCCAACGCTGTTGGATTTATCTCGGAACAGGACCAGTTCTTCACCCAGAATTTTGACTATCAGTGGCAGGTCGCCCAGCTCGCTGGACATTGCAACCGGTTGCCAAAATCGTCGCAGGTACTCCCCACTGGGTGTACCGTGATCGACGTGGGTCAGTTCCTCGTCTTCACGTGCTTGAGATTGATGGGCATAGCCCTGGAAGCCGGCAGGTTGTTCAGTTAGTTGGTTCATGGCGGATGTTGCGTCGATCATCATCTCGATAGAATGTTTACCCCACAGCTATTGACCGAGGCACGAGCAAATGTAATGGGTTGCTTGCTGGGATTACAGATAAGCCTAAGTTGCTGACAGATTAAAGGGCCGTCTCGATTCGGTCAAGAACCGGGTGTATTGCGATGGACCCAGCGTTCACCGTTCTGATCGTCGAGTGTTTCTTTTTTCCAAAAGGGGGCTGTGGATTTCAGCGCTTCCATGATTTCCCGACAGGCGTCAAAAGATGCTTTGCGATGCGCTGACCACGCTGCAACCAGAACGATATCTTCTCCTGGGTTGACTGAACCAACGCGATGAACGACGAGCGCTTCCATCAGGTTGTTGGTTTTACATGAAGCGTTGACCAGCGATTCAAGCTGCTTCTCGGTCATTCCGGGGTAATGTTCAAGATACATCGAACGTACCCGGTCGCCATCGTTGTAATCACGCATGGTCCCAACGAATACTGCACAAGCACCGTATTGACCGGCTGACAGCATACGATCACGAAAAGCTGTGATTTCGGCCCACGGGTCAAAACACTGATCGCGTAGTTCAATGTGCATGAATTTATCTCTTAGCCACCAGTCACAGGTGGAAAAAATGCCACCTCATCACCGTCTGTAACAATGTGGTCCAGGCTTGCATAATTTCGGTTGATTGCAACGAGCATTTCCTCATCGAGTGGCTGATGGCTGACCGCCAGCCAGACGTCTCGGACATCATTAATCGAGCCAGCTTGAATTTCAGTCCGCGCGACACCAATGCGTTCACGTAGGCTGGCAAAAAACCGAACAGTGATCGTCATGCTATGGCAGATATCCTCTGCGTACGGTGTTCAGGAAAGGCAAACTATAATAGGCTGTCAACGACAAGGCCACAACAGGTATCGGGAGCAATGACGGGGATCCAACGTGAGTTCATACCGGTAAATATTGCTGTATTGACAGTCTCGGATTCAAGGACCGAAGCGGATGATAAGTCCGGCAAGCTTTTGGTGTCGTGTCTCAATGATGCGGGTCATCAATTGTTTGAGAAGACTATTGTCAAAGACGACATCTTTGCGGTGCGGGCTGTGATCTCAAACTGGATTGCCGAACCTGACGCTCAGGTTGTCGTCACCACAGGCGGTACTGGTGTGACCGGATTTGATGGCACCCCGGAAGCCGTACGTCCACTGCTCGAAAAAACGCTGGACGGGTTCGGCGAAGTCTTTCGTATGATCTCCTACGAGGAGATCGGCACATCAACGCTACAGTCACGGGCCATAGCCGGGGTTGCTAATGGCACCTATGTTTTCTGTTTGCCTGGATCTTCCAGCGCCTGTGCTACGGCGTGGGACAAGCTATTGGTACATCAGCTGGATTACCGAACTAGACCGTGCAATCTGGTTGAACTGATGCCTAGATTGCTAGAACACAGCCGGAGAAAGATTAACTGAGATTATCTTTCCTCAATTATTCCCTGCGGATAAACGTGTTTTTGAGAAGTAGTTTTTGGAGTTTTTCCATTTCTGAAGTCTGAGCCTCATACATCTGTACCCACCCTGCAAAGCTTTTTGAGATGTTTGATGTCGCTAGTATTTTCATTGGTATTTCCCTGTCGTACTTAGTAGTTTGAATCAAATCCAACTGCATCAGCACCAGGGTTTAAATCAATATTTTGTGGAGTTAACTGGTTAACAGGTAAACTATTTTGGCTACATTTCGACCAAACTATTGTACAAGGGCAGCAATAGCAAACTCGCGCCGGTCCCGTTTGCCGAGGCAACTGAATCATGTATGAAAACGACTTCTACGATGACCTGGCTGGAGCCTTGGAACGATCGTGGCGCTTGCTTGAAGAAGCCATTGACGATCCCACCTCCCCTGTACGCACACCGGTGCTGATCAGTGTTTCCACCGGTGGTTTAGCACATGGACGTACGGTAGTCCTGCGGGGCTTCAATCGACAACAACGTCAGTTACAGATCTATACTGATGTTCGCTCAGCGAAAGTATCGCAACTGCGAGCCCAGCCAGCCTGCACACTAGTGGCCTACCAGCCAAATCCGATGATGCAACTGCGCCTTAGTACCAACGCTATTGTTAACCACAACAACGAAATCACACATGCAGCATGGGCCGTAATGCCAGGACCCAATCGTTGCAACTACCTCACCGATCCCCATCCAGGATCAATTTCAGTGCAGGCCACTGATGGGCGGCCGGTAATCAACGCCGAATCAGTACCAACAAATGATGAAAACGAAATCGCCTACAGTCATTTTTCTGTGATCGTCTTTACGATTAACGAGCTAGAGTGGCTCTATCTGCCGCGGCGTGGGCATCGGCGCGCGCAATTCATTTGGGATGGAGCCGACTCGCTACAAAGCGACTGGTTAATCCCCTGAGCTACGGCGTGGGACAAGCTATTGGTACATCAGCTGGATTACCGAACTAGACGTGCAATCTGGTCGAACTGATGCCTAGATTGCTAGCACACCGACAGGCTCGATGCATCCAATCGGCCAGCGGGAACTGACTACTTGCCTACGGTAATCGTGTAGTCAAAAAAAGGAGTCACAGCGTAAGATATGACCCCTTTATTGTGTGAGTAGTAACTCTAGAAACTTCACTACTATGCCAATGTGTTATTCGTTGTCGCTTAAACGCCAACAACTTGCTTTGCACATGGGCCTTTTTCGGTCTGACCGACTTCGAATTCAACGGCCTGACCATCGTTCAAAGTTGCGTATCCGCCACCCGCCTGAATGTCGGAATGATGAACAAACAAATCTTTACCACCATCTTCCGGAGCAATAAATCCGAAGCCCTTTTCTGCGTTAAACCACTTTACTGTACCTTTTGCCATGTTACTTACCCTACTTTGTTTCGGTGAAATAGTTGGAATCCCAGATTGAAGTCACCGCTTCTAAATGGGAATAGAGAATTTGTCATACGCCTAGATCAGACGTGGCTATCAATATTAGGTGTATCGTTGTCTGATTCGGTCTGATCAGTTTGATCATTCCCGGCAGTCGCAGCCTGTTTCTTTAGACGTTTTTCTTCTTTTTTCTTTTTTTTAGCGAGCTCTTTTTGTCGCTTTTCGAACGTGTAGTTGGATCTTACCATAGGGTAGCCTCATATTAATTTAAAACAGGTGGTGACCATGTTGTATTGAACCAGACAGATCCAAAACCATCATCTTTATCTAAGGGAAGTTCTTGTACGAGATCTGATTTAGTACCGCAGACAGCCCTCTGCGCTCTTCCCTTCCCTTTGATGACGAATTTTGCCTGAGCATTTGCGTACTTATATTCATCCAAACGGCATGCGCCCAAAAGCTAGTCCGACCTCTACCCACCCCCATTCATAGTTATCATAGTACGTTATATTGTACCTGCCCATCATTGGTGAATTTTGAGCATCCAAAGAAAAAGTCCTGACAATATGTGGCTTTTGCATGAGTAAATCAAGAACTATGTCTCTTCTAAAAATGTTACTTCCGGTGGCCCAAGTACGCCAGCATTTTTTTGACGTGTTACATTTCAGGTGTCGCAAAGATTCCCAGAAACATTTCTTTTGACGGCGTAGTACCAATCACGACGGCATTATTCGAGTCATCTATATTTTGGTGGGCTTTAGCATGAATGCCGACTTCTTCAGGATTGCTATCCATGCTAGAAAATACAGTGTGTCACTTGTCGATGTCTTCTACTTTTAGGGAAAAAACAACAGTAACGCTCATATGCGATATCTCCTGATAGCAGATGGTGGTCGTCTGATTGTACGGCAAGTGTTATCCGATATCAGAAAAAGAATATAGAGGCGGGCTACAATCGATGTAAATTAGAAATTTTGGGATGGAAAAAATTAAAGGTGGCAAACACTGATTGTGGAGTCAGTGTTGAGAGATGCATTACTACGGTGGGAGTCCTGTATTCATAGTTCTACTTTATCCCCCTGTCCCGGCGATGGTGGCGAACAATCCAAAACCAATAATCAAAAGAAATGGCATAAGAGGGCTGTCGAACAGAACCATAAAAATCTTCATTAGTGTTGACTTTTTCATAAAGTCGCCGAAATATTGGTGAGCCCATTCCACTGTATTCCTAAGATGCTACTAAACTGTAAACCCTAATAAAATGTTCAATTGATGGAAAGTTGTATCAAAGTCATTATCGAGGCTGCTTTCTCTATATCTTTTCGTACGGGCTTCCCATTTTCATAACTGACTTTAGCAAAAAAACCGTCAATTCGACTGTGTGAACAAAGAGCATCTAGTTGATCGGTAATTATCTTATTGTTTTCATGTTCGACGGTAACTAGTGCATCAGTCAGTCTGCCTTTGTATAAAATATTAATGTTAGACACTTGAAGAAGATTCCTCCACCAGATATTTCGTCTATTGGTTACACAACTTAGTTTTCCCTTTGGGTCTTCAAAGTAACTTACTGGGAGAGCATAATTTTTACCGGTTTTCATGCCCATAAAATTTAATACTACAATGTTCTGACTAATCAGGAAATGCAGAGGCGATTTTGCAATCGAAATCGTAACCGGATTTATTACTCTCCAAAACATTTGAAAATAGTCGCAGTTAACTTATTGGTTTAGCTTAATCTGAGACGATTTATCACGCCCGTCCTACTTCCGACATCTCACAAAAACTGTAAACCTTTCTGTCATCATATTGTTTCAATAAATACTACCGTCCACTGACAGCGGTATTTGAAGTGAAAAACTGGGGAAATATGGGTTTAGCAGGGTGATTACTGAGCGGTAATATGATGTCTGTAGGTCGGATAGATACTGAAAATATACACCTCAATGGTGAAGAAATGATGAAGAAGATACTCATGGTCGCATTGGGGGAGTGCTGATTTTCTCTGGTGCGATGAGTTATGGCGGTGAATCCGATGATGGTAACTACCGTTGGGACACAACAAATAACCCCTACTAACCAGCCGCAAGCAACCCATGGATCAAGGGGAACCCGGCTGAGTCAACGTATGCTGACTGCGCGCAAGTCTGCGCGATAAACGAGGAATGTTGGAAAGCCAATTATTGGTGCGATGGGGTGAGCCCTACTACGGCGGGCGAGTGCAATACCGACGCTGAGATAGTCTTTGATTTACGATGTAAGGTCAACGACAGTGTTTGGGACATAAGTGATTTGGTCGGGACATTTGTTTTCGTTACTCCACTTGGGTGTGCGAATAATTGATGATCGATGCGGTTTGAACAGAAAACGGGGTATACATATTGTATGCCCCGCTCACACACCTTTAAAGATTGGCTTTACTAATCATTTCACAATAAGTAAGTCCGAAATCAGCAATTGTTTGTTTCAATCCATCAGAAACTGAACCATAGATTGATACAGAAGTTTAATCTAACCTCGCCATCTAAGTTTCTGGCTCGATGTGGGTATAGCGCTACAGCCCCCGAGTAACTCGCGTAGGGCTTTCAATTACATCGAAACCCTTGGACACAATATTTGCCAATGCTGGATTGGCCCCTACCCCAGCAAATAGATCGGACTTTAAATACCCCTCATAGGCATCCTTTGATTCCCAGATATAAACACCGCCATAGGTATTGTTTTCGTCATCGGCAAGCCAGTGTTTTGAAATAAGTCCTGGCAGTGCGGCAAATGCTTCAGCAAGTTCGTTGCATACTGCTTCGTACTCAGTACGATTAATGCCTTCTAGATTGAAATTAATTACTTGGATATGCATACATTTCTTCTCGACTATTGATTGCGATTGTCATAAGAAGTTTAACCCCATTCGAGCCACCAAAGATTCTGGCTTGATGTGGATATAGCGCTGGAGTTGTTTTAGGTTCTCATGCCCTGTGATGTTGGCGACTTCCATAGCCCCCAATCCTTTTTCAAACAATTGTGATGTCTCTTAATGCCGTAGATCATACAAACGTAAATCGCTAATTCCGAATTCACCCTTCAGTTTTGTAAAACGATTCTATTCCGTTCATCTGTTCACATCAAATACTAGTCTATCAGACAATTAAATTGCCTTCCCAGACGTGCTCAGTTGCTCTGTAAGCGTGTTTAAGGTTGTTTTGGATGGGGGGGCTAGTGTCTTCGCAACCTTGAAACGCTGGCATGACTTCGTCGATAAAAAGCTGAAGGGACTGTTTCTGGCGGCTCATATCCAGGCCGTAACTTGCGTTGTAGATGTAATGATCGACACCGAGTGCCTGATATGCTTGAAGTTTGTTGATGACTAGCTGAAATTTCATCAGGGTGCGATACGACGGTGCAGTGATCTATGAAGTATTGTCGGTATCGCCAACAGACGATTTATGTAATGAACTGACATCTTCAGGTGGTGCTGTAATATTCGAAATGGAAGTGGGGGCGTTCCGGTAATAGCGGTGGTTTACCCAGTAGGTAATCTGCTGCACGTTCGGCGATCATCTGGGTGGGCGCGTTTAGATTCCCGCTGACTATGGTCGGCATCACCGATGCATCTACCACCCGCAAACCGTCTATACCGTGTACCCGCAACTCAGAATCGACAACCGCCTGATCATCACTGCCCATCTTACAGGTGCCGGATGGATGGTAGTCGGTTTCGGCGGTAGCACGCACGTAGTCTGTAAGCTCTCGATCTGAGGTGATCTCCGGTGCAGGAGTTATTCGTTTACCCCGAAATTCATCGAACGCCGGTTGTGTCAGGATGTCCTGCATCACTTTCAAGGCTTCGACCAGTTCCTTGAGATCTTGTGGGTGACTGAGATAATTGAAATGAGCAGCCGGTCTGTCACGGGGGTCGGCGGAATGAAGCTTTACTTCCCCGCGGCTGAGTGGCCGCAACTGGTCACAATTAAGCTGGTAGCCTGGATATAACAAAATCTTGCGGCCAGCCCACTCACTGTAAACGGGTGTGAAGTGGTATTGGAGGTTCGGATGTGCAGCATCGGTATTCCCGTAGACCATGCCACCCATTTCCCAGATATTAGAGGCACCGATACCTGAGCGTGTCAGCAGCCACTGCACGCCGACGCGCAGCTTTGATAGCGGTTGAGTCAGATGATGCAGGGTAACCGGTTGTGTGCACTCGAAACCTGTAATGACGGTTAGGTGATCCTGTAGGTTTTGTCCCACGCCCGGCAGATTCAACTCGGAGCGAATATCCATGGTCTTCAGATAGTCTGAAGGCCCGATACCGGACAACATCAACAGCTGCGGTGTTTTGATCGCCCCACAGCAGACAATTACTGCTTTGCTGGCCCGTAGCTCACAGGTGTTACCGCGTGAAACGTATTCCACGCCGACAGCTCGTTTGTTCTCGATAAGAATGCGATTGACCAGGGCACCTGTCTCGAGACTCAAATTTGGACGCGCCAGTGCAGGCTTAAGATGTGCAACCGCGGCACTGCTGCGGCGCCCATTTTTGGAGGTGCTGTCTAACCGGGCGATCCCTTCTGGCTTATACCCATTTAAGTCCTCGGTAGTACCCTGGCCAGACTGTTGGCCTGCTTCCCACAACGCATCAAACAGCGGGTTCTCGAGATGGCCCCGAGTTACCCCAAGCGGGCCATGGCCGCCACGCCATTCGTTTTCTCCCCGGTCTGAAGATTCACAGCGTCTGAAGTAAGGAAGACAGTGTGCATAGCTCCAGTCTTCTAGGCCAGGGGCTTGTGCCCAGCGGTCGTAGTCCAGCGGATGGCCGCGCATGTACACCATTGAATTGATCGATGATGATCCGCCGAGAACTTTCCCTCTCGGCAGCTGAATTTGTCGCCCATTACAGCCTGGTTCTGATTCACTGTTGTAATTCCAGTTGATGCTGGGATCTTTATAGACGTTGTAAACCCCGGCGGGTATGTGGATCATGAGTTTATGATCCATCGGCCCAGCTTCGAGAACGTGAACATCCAATGCTGGGTTTTCAGAAAGACGGTTGGCGAGTACACAACCGGCAGAGCCGGCACCCAGAATGATGTAGTCAAATAGTTTTTCTTTTGCCAATCTGATCTGCTCCTAGCCGGATTTAGCGCAAGGGTTGAAGCTTATCGCAGAAATGAATCGAGTTTTTCAGCGATGAGTTGCGGGGATTCCACCAGAACACTGTGGCGTAGATTGGGCAGAATCTCGAGCTGTGAGGTAGGGATTGTTTCATGCATCAAACGGGCCATGCGAACATTTGAACCTGGGTCATGTTCACCGGTCATGACTAGAGTTTCACATCGAATCTGAGATAGGTGTTCCGCAAGGTCACTGAGTACAAAAACTCGGTAGGCCTGAAAATAACCTTCCGGTGAAGTGGCCCGCAACTCAGCAATTCGTTTCTGAACCTGTTCGGGATGATTCTGCCGAAATTCAGGGGAGAACCACCGTTCCAGCGCCAACTCGATGTTGGCGTCTAAATCTCCTTTTTCCAGGTTGCGAAGCCTTTCCTGTACGTGTTGGCGCTCGGCACCCGTACGTCCTGCCACTGCGCTGAGAATTGCGAGTTGTCCAACACGCTCCGGATAGCTAAGAGCAAACTGCTGAACGATTAAACCTCCCAATGAAAAGCCAACCAGATGTGCGTGCGGCAGGTTTTCGTCGATAAAGATCGCTTCAAGATCACGTACGAAATCCTCAAGAGACCAGTCACCAGTCGGCACATCACTTTGACCGTGGCCCCTGAGATCGTACCGGAGCACACTGAAACGATGCTCCAGAACACTCGCGATCGGGTCCCAGATATTGAGCGTACCGCCCAGGCCGTGAATCAGAATCACGGTCGGGTGTTGTGCCGGATCCTGCCCGGAACGGAAAACATGCCTATACACGGCGCTAGAACTTAAGGCCTTCAGGTGTGTTCTATGATCTGAGGCTGCAACACGAATTCGTTAGCCTTGTGCTACGCCCCAAATCTCGACTGTCGAGTCTGCGGTTTGCATGTGGGGTACCGGCACCAGCGTAACCGGGGGTAAGACACCGCCACAGCAATCACGCAGCAGCTGTAACAAATGTGGGGTGACGTCTTCCTCAGCTGAAGCAGTGTAGTAACAGACCATCAGTTTAAGGTCTGCCGGACTGCGGTCGAACGGTCGCAGCAGATCGTCGATGTAACTCATGGTGAATCGTGTCTGGGGTAATAGCTGACCGGGCAAGACTCGTTTCCCTGTATTGGAAAATGGCTGGGCGGGCACCTGCCCGCCCAGCCAGATCATGCCGCGCAATCTCTGGGCTTGACGGTAGGGTAGGCTCAACGGCCAGTCCCAGACCCTATCCGGCCAGGCATCTTCTCGAGGGATGTACTTGTTATAACTGTGGCGCCGCTCGCGCATAGCGAGCACCTCGATCTTAGTCGCGGTTTTGTCCGGCCACAGCGCGTGACAAGGGACGACTGTTGCTGGCGGACCCGGTTCGCTGAAGTAGGATGCTCGAGCCTGGGCCAGTGGCGCCCAGTCTTTACGCGTGGTGCCGAAGTAATAACCCTCCATTTTCACGCTGTCCTGAAGCGAGGCCCCCACTGCGCTCAGAGAGTTTTGGAGTGAGGGCATAATGATATGTGACTGACCCGCACCATCCAGGGCCGTATCGAACGTGGCGTTGAAGTGGGCCGCGGTCCGGTTGGCTACGGCTATGAATTCCCCTGCCCGCAGGGCGGTCGTGACAACGGGGCGTACTGATGAATTGCCGCTTGCTACCTGCAACGGTTGGGTTTCAACCTGAAAGTCACCTGAGTGGCGCCAGTTGCGCACGGCGATGACCTGTACCTGGATTTCTTGGCCCTTAAAGGGTTGCAGCGGCACTGGCAGGGTTGAGATCACGGGTGAGGGCTCGTTGGGAAATGCATCCTGCAAGGCCTGGACAATTGCGATTTCATCGTAGTTATCCTCGGGCCTATAAAACGCCTTGACCCGTACGGCATCAGCCAGTGAGCAGTGTTCCTGATGAAGCGCTGCGGCAATGTTTTCGACAGTTCCCGTAATCTGCCGGGTCATGGCACCGGGGTTGCGTAGTGTGCCGGTCGAATCAAAGTCACCGGCGCCGCCGACGAACGACAGTGCGCCGGCAGAGGCACAGACATTGTGAGTGAACGGTGTAGGTAATGACCAGATGGAGTTATTCGACATGGTATTTAGGTGCCCGTGTTGGCTATGTTGGCAGAGCGTGAATTACACTGTGCCACAGACTCGAGTCAGGATGCACAAGCCTAATTTGTAATTCGATCGTACGCAATGGCATGCGCGTTTGTCAGTCTTTTGTTTATCATTGACTCAGATTCAGTTCGAAGATCATGCGGGCCGAATAAGGGACAACAGGAGAACATCGAATGATCAAGGCATTTTATGCAACTCGTCAATGGGCGTTATGGGCCTACGGGGGTGGCCTGTTGTTAATCTCATCATTGTGGTTGCAGGTACAAATGACTGTGGCACTTAACACTTGGTATGGGCAGTTCTACGATCTGCTGCAGAATGCGGCCAGCTACAAAGATAATCCAAATGAAGGGATCACATTATTTTTATCTAAGCTGATCTCACTCAGTTACGTGCGCAATGGGTTCGACGGTGAACCATCTTTTGTAGTAATTGCATTCCCTTATATTTTGCTGGCGATATTTACGGCCTGGTTTACACGGATCTACGGTCTGCGCTGGCGCGAGGCCATCACCTTTAATTACGTTCCACGCTGGCGTAGTGTCGAGCAGGAGATTGAGGGTGCATCCCAGCGCATTCAGGAGGACTGCAACCGTTTTGCTCGGATCGTCGAGTCTCTGGGATTACAGATTGTTCGTGCAATCATGACGCTCATTGCTTTTATACCGGTGCTCTATGGACTGTCTGACAAGGTCGACGTACCCGTGTTACGAGATATCGAAGGGTCATTGGTCTGGGGGGCTTTAATTGTCTCGATCGGCGGTTTGGCTATCTCCTGGTTTGTGGGCTGGAAGTTGCCGGGCCTGGAATACAACAACCAGAAAGTTGAGGCGGCCTTCCGTAAGGACCTGGTGCTGGGTGAGGACGACAAAGCAAATCACGCAGACCCCATAGCCCTTCGAGGGTTCTTCGGAGGTATACGATATAACTACCATCGACTGTATTTACATTACGGTTACTTCGATGCTTGGGTCTCTACTTACGACCAATTCATGGTAGTTGTTCCTTACCTAATAATGGGGCCGGGTCTTTTTACGGGAGCGCTTACACTCGGTGTTATGGTTCAAGTGTCCAATGCATTTGGTAAGGTGCACGGGAGCTTTTCGCTGTTTCTACATAACTGGACCACCATCACTGAACTGCGCTCTATCTGGAAACGCCTGCACGAGTTTGAAAACAATCTCAATCGCTATGCAGTTCCAGCACCGGCTTAAAGAGGGTCCTTAATACGAAGGTTCCGGTTACAGCAGGGGCATTACTTCCTGGTGGCCCTACGGGGCTTACTTGGGGTGCACTTCGAGATAAATCAGGCTACCGTGGCCGGACTCGCCATGGCTTTCGACCGGAAACCGACCACTCGCGTGGGCTTTGAACTGCATTACTACGGGGACATGTGGCGTTACTTCAGCATGTATATCATAACCATGGAGATGTAGCATAACGGGTTTGTCGCTGGACCAATACAGCTCGACCTGGTCGCCCTGGCTCACACGAATTGTCTGCGCATCTATCATGGCTTTGCCACGCTGTATGTGCAGCTCAAACTGCTCAACTGGCCCTTGGTTACTGTTTGTCGCCGAGCCGGCCTGAGTATGTTGATGTTGCGCAGCCTTTGAGGCGGAAGAGGTGTGGTCATGGTGGATTTTTTCCGCGCCTTCAGCATCAGCCATTTGTACGACGACCTCGACTAAAGTTTGTCCTGCCTGGTCGAATTCTAGTAAAAGCCAAAACTGGTCCCCCGCTGCAAGCGGTTGCTTAAGACCTATCAGCATAATGTGCCGACCCCCTGGTGCAAACAGCACATTTTTATGGGGGGGTAGGATCACCGATTCGACCCGACGCATTTTCATCATTCCGTCTTCGAGGACATGTGAATGTACCTCAACACGCTCGGCAACATCTGTTGATGCACTCACCAGTTTGTCGGGATGAGCCCCGTGGTTTGTGAGGGTTAGATAGACAGCGCCGTTTGGACTGGTGGGCGGTAATGCCCGCGCCCAGGGCGACTGGATATGGATGTCGCCAGCTTCATAATGCTGAGCAGAGGTAACAGTCGTTCCCAGCAGAAATACCAGCAGTCCAGCAAGAATTCGCAACACTTTAACACTCAGATAGGGGTTAACCGAAGTTATAACGTTAGAACAATGCCATCACGGGGTCAGGTGGTCAGTATAGTGCGCCACCGGGCTACGATGACTGAGGTCATCAGTATACCGGTTAGTCCGAAAATGATAGTAGTCGCCGGTATGCCAATCCATTCAATTAGCGCCCCGCCGGTGAGCAGTCCCATCGGCATACCGTAAACAGCCAGCATGCGCACACCGGATACCCTTCCCCGATAGACCTCATCAGTAATTTTAAGCAAAAGAACAGACATTGGGATCATCGCAAAACTCTGTGCGAGCCCGATTACCGTAATTACTACGCTAGCAGCCATCGGTATAGAGAACAGGCCTAACAACAGAATGAACAGGTGCCATATCACCAACCAGATCACCATCATTCGGGCTGGTTTTGTGACACGAAGGACCGTCGCTGTCGCTAGGGACCCTAGTAGGGCACCGATTGCCAGCAGCGCGATCAGCAGTGCCAGACCGGTTTCGTCCATGCGGTATACGTCACGGGCCAAGGCAGGTAACAGACCGCGGATCATCGGGAACCCAGTGAAATTGGCGAGAAAAGCCAGAGCCATGATTGCGACGATAGTTTCATTACGGCGGATGTAAGAGAAACCCAGCTTCAGGTCTGTCCAAGGCCTTGCGTTCTCGGTGGCTTGTCTGGGTATTGGTGTGATCCGCCAGGCGAGCAGTACGCTCACCAGGTAAAGCCCCACGACAGCGCCATAGGCCGCGCCTATACCCAACATGGAAAACAGGCCCGCACCCAGCAGTGCGCCGAAGATGCGCGCTGAGTCCATGGTGGCCCGTGAAAACCCCATCGCATTATGTAGATCTCCAGCTGGAACGGTGTCGGCGATCAATGCAAACTTCACTGCAAAATCCGACGGTCGTACCAATCCGGCTATACTGGAAATAACAAAGACCTGCCATGGTTGTACTGTGCCGACAAGTGCTAGTAATAGGATGACGCTCGCCAAGGCGCCGTAAATCAGCCGCAGTGTGATTAGTATGGCCCGGCGGTCGACCCGGTCTGCCAATACGCCGAAAAACGGGCTGAGCAGGGTCCCGCTGAAGGTAAGAGCCGCGAATGCGGCCAACAAGAAAGGTGATTCGGTAGTAACCAGTACAAACCAGCCCAGGATGAGCGTTTCCATTTCGAATGCCCACGAGTTAAGTAAATCCGATCCCCACTGGAAGCGGTAACTCCGAATACGAAATGCGCTCAGAAAATTTGGCATCTACACGATGAATTGATTGAACTTATGTTTTGCGCTTTGAGCTACAACGCGAATGAAATAACGCCAGCGTCAGTGACTTGGCACAATTAATCTGCCGTCGTCAGGCGCTCTAGTACAGATTCTGTTTCTCTCACCAGTAGTTGTATCAGTTCGGAGGCAGGCAGGTTTCTCGACATCGCGGCACTTTGCCCAGACCATAGAGACATAAAGTCAGGGTTGTTTTGGTTTGCACTGGCTTTGCGCAGTGGTCCTGTCAGGGTATTGAGAATCGGAAAATCTGGATAGGTGTCTTCATGACCAGCCATCTCACGTAGATATCGGTTTTCCAGGCCTCGAGCCGGTCGACCGGAGAACGCGTGCGTGATTTGTGTTTTATCATCTCGGGCCTCATTGAGTGCTCGACGGTAAAGTGGGTGCGCGGCTGATTCGGGGCACGTTAGAAACGCAGTGCCAAGCTGCACAGCGCTTGCGCCAAGGGCAAGCGCGGCAGCGATACCGCGGCCGTCGCCGATGCCACCCGCCGCAATCACGGGTATCGATACCGCGTCGACAATTTGGGGGACCAGCGCCAAAGTCCCCACGTGACCCCTTTCATAAGGTTCTGAAAAAGTGGCGCGATGCCCGCCAGCTTCAAATCCTTGGGCAATAACCGCATCGATACCTCGCGCTTCGAGTTCACGCGCTTCGGTCACGTTGGTTGCCGACGACAGGGTAAACAGACCGGCGGCTTTAATTGCTTTAAACGAATCAGAAGTTGGTAGACCGAAGTGAAAACTAACCACCGCCGGTCGAAGATCAAGCACAGCCTCTAAATGTGTTTGATTAAAAGACGGTACTGATACCGCATCCGGTACTTGACCGAGTCCCAGCTCAAGATAGTAAGGTGCGAGCAATGAGCTGATTTCGGACGTGCGCGCCGGGTCATCGACCGGCTCGCTGTGAACAAAGAAGTTAGCGTTGTAGGGTGCTCCGGCCGCGGATACTTTGGCACAATCCTTACGCAGGGACTCTTGGGTATGCATGGCGAGACCAAGTGAGCCCAATCCGCCATTTGTTGAAACCGCGATGGCGAGTGCCGGTGTTGATGCACCTGCCATCGGCGCCTGAATAATCGGATAGCGCATGTTTAGGCGCGCGGTTAGTTCGTTATTAGGCCAGAGACTCATTAATTCGTCTAACTGTTAGTAGAACTTGGACTAAACATAATACAGCACCAGACTAGCGACCAGCAGCACAGCGATCCACAGCACCATGCTGCCAGTCGGCCAGGTTCTGGCCAGCGTACCTTCAGGCCCATAGTGCCGGATTACGGAACGCATCAAGACTCGACCGATTGATCGTGTTGCTGCACTCAACCCGTTAGTCACTATTATGAGGTTGTTCATGAAGCTACCAAGAATCTTGGGCGCGAATCGTCGGTACAACCAGTCGGTGTCGAGGTTAATGGCATTCTGTTCAGACGGATACAGACCCGTTCGCATGAGAACAGCAAAAGCTAAAGCCGCGAACAGAAGTAACTGAAGCTGTGTCAACGAGTGCCCAAAGTCAGCGTAAGGTTTGTAGTCCACCTGATAAGGCAAAAGAGCATAAAGGGGATCGGGAAAGCAACCGATGCCTATGCACAACGTGGCGGCTATGCCCATAGCCAAGCACATGTGAAGGGGTGCTTCCTTACATCGGATCCCTGAATCACGCCCGAAAAATGCGAAGTACGGAATCTTGATTCCTGAATGTTCCATAACACCGGCGGATGCGATCAAGAGTCCTATGAAGATCAAAACATAATACCCCTCGATTACAGCAGACATGGTCAGCGACTTTGCGACAAACCCACTAAAAAGCGGAAAGGCAGAAATCGACATTGCGCCGACGATGCAGAATGCTGTTGTCCAGGGCATTGATCGGTAGAGTCCGCCAAGGTCAGACGCGCGGATTGTTCCGGTGCGGTAAAGAACGGCACCCATGGACATAAACAGAAGTGCTTTGTAAAGGATATGGACAAAAGCATGGGCGACAGCGCCATTGAGAGCCAGTTCGGTTCCGATCCCAATACCAACGACCATGAAGCCCAGCTGGTTGTTAAGGCTGTAGCACAATACTTTGCGTAGATCATTCTCGATCACCGCAAAGAAAATTGGGAATAGAGTCATGACAACACCAATCCCAATGAGCGCTTCTGTGCCCGGGAACCCCCTAGCTAGGGCGTAGACCGCGAGTTTGGTAGTAAACGCACTCAGAAATACAGCACCGGTTATCGTTGCCTGCGGATAGGCGTCTTGTAGCCAGTTGTGCAGCAGTGGAAACGCGCACTTAATCCCGAACGCGAGAAAAATCAGCCATACTCCTGGGCCGGCGGTGGCAAGACTCTCTCCAGGACCGATCAGTTGGGTGAATAGCAGCGAGCCCGACTCATGGAAGTAATACAAGATACCGGAGAGTAACAACACCCCAGAGCCGATTTGGATTACTAGATAACGCAAACCCGCTCGGTAGGCCCGTTCGCTGCGGTTGGCCCAAATTAAGAATACCGACGTCAACGCTGTGACTTCCCAGTACAGAAATAAGGTGATTAGGTCCCCAGCAAACACGGCACCTATAGCGCTCCCGACGTACATCATCGCGGCCACGTGTTGGGTTGTGTCTCGCACATGCAAGGCAAAAAGCGCGGCGAGAAAAGCAGCGATATGAAATATGTAACCGAACACCAGGCTCAACCTGTCTACCCGTACCGGGAGCAGGCTATAGTCGGCTATTTCGACACTCACAGACATCCCGTCGGATAGAAAAAACAGCTGCAACAAACCGAGTACCGGAAGCAGCAGCGCACCAATCGCTTGAACTGACCGGGGCAATATGGCTAGTACTAGGCCACCCAGAATTAGGATTACGCCCGGTGGGAAACTACTCATCGTAGTAGTCCTCACGCCGTTTTATAAATCGGCGAAGTTGTTTGCCGATGATGACGACCCCGAATAACGAGACGAAGCCCCAAACTGCGTAAAATCCGAGCCACCCCTCCCACGGGAAAGTCGAATGTCGATGCACAACCAGCTCAAGCACCACGAGTAAAATGCAAAGTGCTAGAAGCAGGCGGAAAATCATATCCTTGAGATCACTTCTGTTTTGATAAGTGGCGTGGTCATCTGATGTCACCTCAGCTGACTAGCAGGCCAACCAACCGCAGGATTGGATCCGGATAGAAGAACAACACCATACACATCGCTGTTGTTACGCCAATTGCAATTAGGCAAGGTACAGGTGCTTCGGTAATGGTTCTGGGAGTGTTTCGATCACCAGCGAAGAACGCGCGGATGGGAATCGGTAGTAAATAAGCGATGTTCAAGAGTGTGCTCAACATCAGGACTGCCACCAGTACGGTATAACCCGCGTCCAGCGACCCAAGTAGCAAGTACCATTTACTCCAGACGCCACCAAGCGGCGGCAGCCCGGCGATACTGATGCTGGCGATCAGAAATGCTGCCATCGTGAACGGCATATGTCGGCCCAGACCATCCATCTCGCTGATCTCCGATTTGTGGGTGGCCACCAGGATAGCGCCAGCACAGAAAAACAATGTGATCTTGCCGAAAGCGTGCATCGCGATATGGGTGGATGCCCCGATGATGCTGCTGGCGTTGGCGAGGAACGCACCCAGGATGACGTAAGATAACTGGCTAATGGTCGAGTAAGCCAGACGACGCTTGAGATTGTTCTGTTGTAAAGCGACGAGTGAGGCAATGATAATAGTTGCGGCTGCAATCCAGAGCAGCCAACCGGATACCCAGTTTGTGGTGACGAGGTCCAGTCCGAACACATATAGGGTGACTTTGAGAATACAGAAAACACCAGCTTTAACCACGGCGACCGCATGTAATAACGCGCTGACAGGTGTAGGTGCCACCATGGCTGCCGGCAGCCAACGGTGAAATGGCATGAGCGCCGCTTTTCCTATGCCAAAAGCAAACAGGGCGTATAACAGTCCGGTGACAAATGGGGATGCTTTACCGGCCAGGATGCCGCCAACACGAAAATCTGTCGTGCCAGCAATTGTCCAGGTCCAGACAATTGCTAACAGGAAGAAAACGATTGAAGTTGACAGGAGAATGCCTAGATAGACTCTGCCGCCTT
>Ga0315336_1003092_pt1 | contig 23154 bp, 11 predicted proteins | sample ASW5metaG_FD_204512 | JGI IMG/M metagenome (GOLD analysis project Ga0315336, IMG submission 204512) | Ammonia-oxidizing marine archaeal communities from Monterey Bay, California, United States - ASW #5 | ecosystem: Environmental > Aquatic > Marine > Intertidal zone | place: USA: California... | reverse complement strand
TTCGTGCTCCGCCTTCGTGCCCCGATTCTCCGCGGAGTCGCGAGACGAAGGCGGAGCACGAAGACGCGAGACGATGAGAATCGTGCCCCGCCTTCGTGCGCCGATTCTCCGCCGAATCGCGAGACGAAGGCGGAGCACGAAGACGCGAGACGATTAAGAATCGTGTTCTTCTTGGTTTCTCGATTCTTTGCCGAGTCGCGAGACGAAGGCGGTGCACGAAGGCGCGAGACGATTAAGCATGGTGTTCTTCTTGGTGTCCCGATTCTCTGCCGAATCACGAGACGAAGGCGGTGCACGAAGACGCGAGACGATAGAGAATCTTCAGCCTAACGTGGCAACTCGTTTCCCAGTTTGTCGATCCAAGAGAGCAGCATCGACACGATGCGTTCAAGAAATTCTTTGCCTTCGGCTACTCTGTGCTCGTCCACGCGACCTTGAGCGACAAGGAGATCGAGAATGAGAGCGCTCTGAAGAGAATGTCCGTAGGAGAACTCCAGAAACTTACGCTTGTCAGAGTTTCCGGGCTTCCCACAGCCTTCGGCGACATTCAGCAGGATACCAGTTGTGGTTACATCTAGCTTGTTGCGCTGTCGAGTCGGCAGGCCGGCTTGGGATTGCAGGAGATGTGTCCACTTCACGAGTTGGAGTGCGACTTGGTAAATGTCCAGACGATCATGCGGAAATGACGGGCTCCCATAGGAGGACGAATCTTCACGAAGGAAATCAGGGGTTACACTTCTGAGTCCAATAATCATGCCCCGGATACGCCACAGATACGACCGTCCCCTCAAAAGATCATCAGGGAACAGTAGTTCCTTGGCCATGGCCACGTCGAAGTAGCCCGCACACTCGAGCACCGATCCTTCAGCGATGTCGAAAAAGCTTTTCCTCATCCCGGGATTGCGTTGGCAGTTACCGCGAATGGCATTGGTCCCGATGCTCTCTGTTGCACGATCCAAATGATCGGCGAATGCATGCCAGTTCTCGCCACGCTCAACAATGTCGGCCGACAAAAACGTGTACTCCTTATAGATCTTGTAGAGGTTAAGATTCTCGTGTGCAAACATGAGGTTCCCCTGAACTGATTAAAGCAGTCGAACATCATCACATATCGATTCATTCATCGAAATGCTAGATCAAAAATCGTGCCCCGTCTTCGTGCTCCGCCTTCGTGCCCCGATTCTCCGCCGAGTCGCGAGACGAAGACGGTGCACGAAGACGCGAGACGATAAGAATCGTGCTCCGTCCTCGTGCCCCGATTCTCCGCCGAGTCGCAAAACGAAGACGATGCACGAAGACACGAGACGATAAGAATCGTGCTCCGTCTTCGTGCCCCGATTCTCCGCCGAGTCGCGAGACGAAGACGGTGCACGAAGGCGCGAGATGATAAGAATCGTGTTCTTCTTGGTGTCTCGATTCTCCGCCGAATCGCGAGACGATCAGAATCGTGCTCCGAATCTGATCGGCACCCTGCACCATTTTCACGCGAAGTCCTTGCCGATCATTGTTCCCATCGACTCGGTCGTAACCTGCTGCTCGATGACAAGACCTTCCCGCGGGCGACCGTCCGGCCATTTCGATCCATCGGGGAAAATTGCCGGTTCGCGGTCCAGAATTGAATGATCTTCCTGGATGTAAATCTCTTCACGGTCGTCTGTAGCCGGGAGAACGAGGAAACTGCGGCCGGACATCTCCCGATCATCGACCGATTTGGAATCAGCGCCTTCGTTTACCCAGACAATCGTCCCGTCGCTGTACGTCGTTTTCGTGAGATTATCGAATCTCTCGATGCTCTCTATGAACTCGAGTTGCAGCCATCCCATCTGTTCGCATAGAACCTTGTATTGCAGTACGTGGAGGTCGTCCCACTGAGGCTGCGGGCCACGCAATTCCTCGATCGGTTTCCCGCCGATCGAGGCAAGGGTGAGGGTTTGTTGCCAATAGTCCTTTTCACCGAGACAGCAATTGTCGAGCCCGTACATGATGATCCCATGGAAGATGATTGCCTGCAAAGGAACGGCTTCGTCCGCCAGTCCTCGTTGGGTTGCTTCCGCACCGCGCATGCAGATTTCGCCTCGGTCGGCGCCGATGAAGCCGGTGACCATGTCGGTTACGTCCAGCAGGGGCGCAATCGTGCTCTCTGTGCGGATCGCACCAAAAGTCTCCCGGGCAGTGCCCAGGTAGGCGATGATCGCATCCAGATAGCCACGCCGGGTGAGGGGGTGCAAAGGATGGTAGCAGCGAAACAAGACCCCGAGCAGAAAATCGGTGTACAGCCCGCCGTCGAGGCCGAGGGCTGCCAGCCGCGTAAAATTAGTCTTCACGAAATTGCGCCAAACTGCTTCCGGGCAAGCGTTGAACGTGTCGCCGTCGGGACCGGAGCCAATGAATACCGTGCCGCCGTTGCGATCGCGCAGGACGTTCTCGATGCGATAATCCCGCGAGCAGCGAGCATACAGACGGATGTTGACGTGTACGGAACTGCGAAATCCCTGGTCGTTGATACTGCCAAGGAGACGTTTGAAACCTTCTTCACCACCGGTTTTGGGTTCTAGCGGAAAGTACGTAGGATAGCAGCCATCATGCCCCTCGCAATTGGCGCCGACGATTTGCACCAACGCCTTGTCGACCCCGGCCGTTTTCCAGCGTTTCATCTCTTCCGCCAGCTCGTCACACGTCATGTAAACATCGAGAATTCCCTTGCCGTCCGGGTTCGGATTGTTGACGTACGAGTAGCGCTTCAGCGCCAGCATCGGCCGTGTGTAGTACGCTGCACGCAAGTACTCGGTCTGCGGGCTGTCGGCACATTTCTGCTTGAGAGAAGTGACGCCCGCTTCCTCGAGCAGGTACCGCCGGTAGGCGAGACCGACCGCGGCGTAATTGAGATCTTCCCCGTGGAGGAATGCAAAAACAATTGCTCGATCTTCCGCATTGCGGGTGTCGTGTGCATGCTCGCGATAGTTGAAGCGCCCGTGCACGCTGCAACGGCGGTCGGCGCCCTGGTTTGAGCAGATTTCGATGGCCGTGTCGGTGTCGCCGCGTTCGAACGGCACGTAGGCAGCCCAACCGGAATCCCCGGACACGGCGCCCCATAGCGGATAGGCGATCAGGTCCTGCCAGTCGGGCTGATATCCGTACGCCAACGAGGAATACGACTGCGGGGCGCGCGCGTCGGGCGTGCTGGGCCACATGGAGCGACCGTACGGCGAACTGGAATTTGCGAGCGCCTCGGTCATGCGCTCGACTCGATCTTCGCGATCCGCAAAATAGCGGACGGAGCCACCGAAGTTCGGCAGTACCAGGTAGCCGACCGCACCGCTCGGTCGGCCGCCGAACTGCGGGAACAAGTCGAGACTCAGCACTTCGAACGCATGTTCGCCGGTACGGTCCCACCCGTCATCGGGAATGGTGATCGTCAATTGCGCATCATGAAGCTGCAGCAGTAGAGACAGCGCGATGTCGATGGTGGAGAAAATGACCGTTGCCGTGGCAGACGTTGCGGATGTTTTTTCTATCTGAACGGCACACTTCTGGAACATCGGGTCGCCCCGCCGGCCGCTCGTTTTGCCGGCGTCCTCCGACGTGAACCAGCGAACGGCCTGAAGACCGATATCATGGACCTGCAGATGCAGGCCGGCGCCCGGCGTTTCCCATGTTGTGCCGCCGCGCAGATCGGCTACCTTCAGCGCGAGGTCCGACTCACCAATTTCGACTCGCAGAATGGCGTTTTCCAGGTAGATCATTTCGCAGTCTTTCCTCGAGGAATTCTGTTGATGCAGAAACAGACCATATCGGAAATCATACGGCAAGTTCGTTGACGAGGTAGTGAACTGCTGTAAAGGTTGTTATTCCAATGCAATCCGTTTGCATCAACGAAGATAACGCTCACTTTTATGCCCATCGGGCATCGGACCGGATGACAGAGGCCGAGGTTCGAGGATTGGTGGACACCTACGCATCCTTTGACGGTACAGCGGCGATTTTTTTCTGCGTCAATTTGCGTCGCGCGCTGTTCAACAGCCGCGTGTGGGAGCCCATTTATCACGGGTACGACCCTGCCGGGGACGAGGATCAACCGTTTCTGGCGGGGCTGGATCCCGAGGATCGTGTCTTGCGGGTGGGTTCCCAGGGGAGACAGTTGTCCCACAATGTCTGGTTACTTCAAGATCGCGGGATCGATCACTTCTCCGTGTGGCTCGATCAATGCCGGCGCCGTGGTATTGAGGGCTGGCTGACCATGCGCATGAACGATGTACATCATAGCGACACCCTGGATCATCCCTGGCATAGCACCTTCTGGCGGACCCGGCCCGATCTCTGGCGGGTGGAGCACAGGTGCGAGTCGTGGTGGGACCGGGCATTTGACTACGGAAAACCCGAGGTTCTCGAGCATCATTTCAATTTAATCCGGGAGCTGTTCGAACGCTACGACATGTACGGGTTAGAATTGGATTGGATCCGTTCCATTTTCCACTTCGCGCCCGGCGGCGAAGAAGCCGGGGCCGAGATTCTCACGGAATTGATGCGCAACGTCCGGGCGCTGGCGAGCAAGTGGGCCGGCCTGCGAGGGCACCCAATCAAGCTCAGCGTACGCATCCCCGAAAATCCGGTTACCGGCCAACGACTCGGCATGGATGCTCCGCGTTGGATTCGGGATGGATTGGTGGACCAGGTGGTATTGTCCCAGTGGCTCTCGGTGATTCCGTTCGATCCACCGATTGAATTGTGGCGCGAAATCATCGGCGACCGCCCAGTGATGCTAGCTCTGAATATCAGCACCTCCACCATGCCGTTCTCGGCCGCCTGGGCACGCAAGGGGACACTCGATGCCACACCGGAAATTCTTCGCGGGGCGTCAATAGCGGCCCGCCACAAGGGCGTGGATCGGCTATACCTTTTTAATTTTTGTTACATGGAAAGTGAAAAGAAAGATCGCCTGCGAAAGATCGTCGAAGATATCAATTCGCCGGAAGCTATGCGGGACAAATCGCGTCGTCACCTGGTTGTATTCGAGGAAATCGCCGCGCCCGGCGAAGCGGAACACGCGGTGCTTCCCCAACGTTTCGATGCGCTCGCGGGGTCGGACAAGTACGGTCCGACGATCACCTTGTGCCCGTACCTCGGAACCATCCCGCCGGACGCGAATGCAGTCGCCGTTCTCGGTTTTGCCGCCGACGAGGAATCGCCGGACGGCGCGGAGGATTTGGAGGTTCGGGTCAACAGCGTTTTGTGCCGATACGCGCCCGAAGAGGAACTGCCCCGAGAGTATCCCTCCCTGGTGGATCCGCGATACGGATTTGCTGTTCCCCCAGGTGTTCTCCACGACGGCCGCAACACCATCGAATGCAACGGCAAATCCAAGAAAGGTTCGGTCGTCTGGGGCGAAGTTTATTTTCCGGCCTGAATCTGAGACGATATTTCTTGCAACGTTGAGATGAAGCCCGAATGATCTTGTTCCTCTCGCGTCTGCTCGCGGTGTGATAAGGGTAGGTCATCGATGACCAAGACCAACCAGATACTATTGTTCGGCGGGGGGGGCGTGCACGATTATGAAAACATCTGCCCCGTTCTTGAAAGATATCTGCGTGCCGAACCCTCCTTTTCCATCGACTACCTGATTGAAGACTACGACGTATTCTTGGAGGACCGCGTAACAGCCTACGATCTGGTTGTTATTTATCACACCGGCGGCTCGTTGACGCAGGAACAGTCGCAAGGTTTGACGCAACACGTAGCGCAGGGCTGCGGATTTGTCGGCGTGCATTCTGCGGCGGATTCGTTCCGGAGTTCCCGTGAGTACATTGCCATGCTCGGAGGCGAATTGTCGGCCCATCCCTGCATTCGTAAATTCATTGTCAGCCTGAATGACGCAGTCCCTGGAATCGTCAGCCACATCACGCATCCGGTGACCCGCGATATGAAAGGCTATACGGTGAAGGACTGGGAGAACTGGCCGATTTTTGAATACCACGTCGAGGACGAGCAGTACTTCCTTGACTACGATCCGGGCGTGGATGTTATCGCGTCCACGATATTCAAAGGAAAGAGTCATCCGGTTGCATGGACGAAAACATGGGGGAAGGGGAGGGTGATGTATACCTGCCTCGGACACAACATGACGGCCATTCAACCGCCCGTATTTAAAGACCTGTTTACAAATGGTTGCCGCTGGGCTGCCGGCCTGATTCCCAATGAGAGGGAAGAGGGAGGCGGATCATGCCCAATATCCTGAGAGAAGTGTCTCTTGAATACGCCTTTCAAACTACTCAGGTTTTGCAGCTGGGAAAGGTAGCGTTTCTATGGTAGCTTAATCGAAATGCGCTTGTTGTCCAGAGAACCGAGAGACAAAGTCGTGAAATTCCGGCGTGGCGCATTCCGGCCGGTCTCCGAATCGGCTTCATTTACCCTCATTGAGCTGCTGGTGGTGATCGCCATCATTGCCATCCTTGCCGCCATGCTCGTACCTGCCGTCCAGCAAGCGATGGAGTCAGCCAGGACGACTTATTGTCTGAATAATTTCAGGCAGATCGGAGTCGCCTTTGGCGGGTATTCCAACGACCATGACGACCACGTTATACCCATTTGGGTGCAGGACTATGTCGGAGGGAGGGGCGGGCTCACCTGGATAAAAAATATTACGGGGATTGGCAGCATTTTTCATAAACCTTCCGAGTATCTGCCTACGCCCACGGATGCGGACTTCGAGGAAGGCAATTACGTCCTGGTGTGTCCCTCCCGACCAAGACGCAACGCCAGTGGAGACCTGACCGCCGACTTTCAATCCGGCCACGACAACGCCCACTACGTTTACAACGGTCACGTCGGGTGGGGCGGATGGGGCGGCGGAAAATTGTTTTCTGCGATCAACAAGAACTACCTGCATCTGCCTGACAATCCTCGCGGCATGCGGTTTCATCAACTCGAGCGGACCTCCGACGTCTTCATCCTGTGCCACAATGGAACTGGCGAGGCTTTCGGTGAGTTCACCGGAGGAGCCTGGAACGTTTCGAGCAACGGGAGAGAACCCACCCTGACCCCGAATGACCGTATTGCCGGATATCCGCACCGGGAAGTCACTCCCCTTCTCTATCTGGACGGTCATGCCGCAAACTTCGGGACGATTCTGCCACCGGCCTGGATCAAAACGGATCCCGGTTTTCCATGGTACTGGCCGAAGTAGCATGCCCGCGGTGAATGTTGGTGTGATCGGCACCGGGAACGCCGCCAGACAATTTCATGTTCCCACGCCCGCGCGTTCCGACAAGTTCAATTTGCTCGCTTGCGCGGACGCCATCTCCAGCAGCGCAGAGACGTTTGCCGATGAGTATTCGATCGATGCGTGCGAAACCCCGCAGGAGCTGGTCCAGATCGATGAGATCGGCCTGGTAGTCATTGCCACAAAACCTCCAACCACTCATCGCGATCTGGCGTTGCTTGCCATCGAACACGGAAAGCATGTCGTCGTCGAGAAGCCCATGGCGGAAACATCTGGCGAATGCACCGAGATGATCGATGCCGCCCGAGCTGCCGGAACCGTCTTGTCCGTGCATCAAAACCGGCGGTGGGACGTCGACTTTCTCAACGCCCGGGACGCATTGCGGCAGGGCATTGTCGGCGAATTGAAACTTCTTCGAAACGACTACTCCGCGGGGTACGAGGGAAGCGCCTACGATTGGGGGATTCATATTATTGATCAGACAATGGTCCTGAGTGAAGGAATGCGCTTTGTGGAAATCAGCGCCACCATGGCCAAGCCGAACTATGAAAAGCCGACGGAGGGCGAGGGATTCTTCTCTGCGAACCTGGTTCGCGAAGACGGCGCGTTGTATCAGATGGGTATGCTGCCCGTTGTCCAGGGCAACGCATATCGCCCCGGCCGCATGTCCCCGCGATTCATGCTGGCAGGCACCAGCGGTGTGATGATGCAGGACTGGTGCCAGACGCCCATGGACGGCTTCGGAGCCGGGATCCGGTTTGAAGCTGCCGGGGAGGGCTCTGCCGGGTTCGGGGATCCATCTTCGCTGCAGGCAAGTCTCGCAATCCCCGAATATTATGATGAACTACATGAAGCAATTACGAATGGAAGCGAACCGCCGGTGACGGGTGATAGCGCGCGACGTTCCGTCAGGGCCTGGGAGTTGGTCTGCCGGGCCGCGGTGGAGAAACGGTCGATTGCGGTTGAGCTTTGATGGCTGGCGAAGATTCTGTGTCAGATTTGTACAAGGAAAGAGGCTTTCAGACCTCGTAATTGGACATTGTGAATTCGATATTCGACATTGATTTTGGACCTCGACAGCGAATGTCCAATATCGAATTTTCAATTTCGAATATCGAAGTGAAGGAAACGGCGTGACATCAATGGTGAATATATCCCAAGACGACAACCTCGTACGAGCCTTGCATCCCGCAGCCGAACTTCATTGGGATCTCACCCGCGGCGGAGCCATGGTCTATCTCCACAACCGGCGATCCGACATGACCTTGATCGACGCCCGGGAGGGCGGACCCGGGCCCGATCTCGTCTTTTCCGCCAGCGCCACCCTCGAGGAAGAACCACATGACATCTCCTTGCGGGCGATGGGGCCGGCCGAAGTGGAGATTCTCGCCGACGGCGATGACAGCGATGTTCGGCTACGCATTACCACGAGCGGGGAAGAACTGAATGTCGTGCGTGAGATTACCCTGAGGGCGGAGTCCGATTGGATCGAGGAACGGTTACTTCTCCAAAACGCCGGTGATTGCGAGGTGTTCATCGATCGGTATCCAACCTGGGATCAAGCCGGCGGGGCCGTGGCGGGCGACCTCTACGATCACCGTATCGAACCCGGCGGTGTCGATTATCGTCTCGCCGGGCTGCGCCAGGGCTCTGACTGGAGCGAAGATGAGTACGTGACGCCGGCCTGCGGCTATCCTTTCTTTTATAACCGCGGGCACTTTGCCGAGATGGGGGATGTCGCAATCAACCTTGTAGCCGGCCACCACGGTGCCGTATTGCCGGGCGTTATGGCGTATCATCCCGGAAAGGAATCGGGACTGTTGTTGGCCTGCCTCGGCGAACAGAGCATGCGCTACCTCCACATCGCGAGCGACGCCGGGAGCGAGACTGGCACGCTTGCCGTGCGAGCCTGGTGGGCCCGCTGGCTCGGCCCCGGCGAGCAGCAGGAAGTCGCAACCTATTACCTGGTTCCGTTTGCCTGCGAGTACGGGTGGATGCTCGACAGGTTCCGCCGTTGGCTGGCGGACGAACATGGAATCCGGGCTCCCACCCGGCAGTCATCGCGCATCGACGAAATGTTCGTCGGCATTCTGCCCAACCCCCTGTCGGGCGTGCTCGGGGATTTTCGACTGCTCAAGCCGTACCTCGACGTGATGAAGGAAATCGGATGTACCGTGTACTGGCAGAACGACAACTGGCTGGACGCGGCCGACCTGGTGGAGGGCGCTCTGTTGAGCCGCTGCATGCCCATTCTGCGGCATGGTCGCTACGATACGACGGATCGTTTCGGAGGCGAAGAGGCTCATCGCGAACTCCGCGACTATGTTCACGCGCTGGGCATGATGTATATGGTCTGGATCACGGGGAGCGGTTCCACGACATTCACGTCCTTGTACAAGGAGCATCGCGAGGCCTTCATCACCCTTCGCCGCCCGATTGAAAACGCCATGGACTCGCATCCCCAGTGGCCCGGGTTCGATTTCTCTCTGGGCTGGGAGGATGACTGGGTGTACCACCCGTTCGGGGGTCCAACCGTCGGCCCGGACCACACGCATCCCCGGTGGAGGGAGTTCTGGCTGAAGAACCAGGAGTACTGGATCGCCAACGGCGTGGACGGAATCTTCTTCGACAGCTTCAACCCGATGCCCCCGAATTACGCCCTGCGGCCCTGGCCGGGAAAGATCAGCCTGGAAATCAACAATCTGCAGCGGGAAGCGCGTCGGCGTAACCAGGAGATCAACCCCGACTTCTTTTCGATGACGGAAGGTGGCGGATACCTGTTGGCCACCGTAAACGACTTTACCCATACCTGGCATGGGTGCACACCGCCCCCGCTGCCACCCTTTCGCACACGTCCACTTTCTCCCGAGGAGGAGACCCTGTTTCTTCGGGATGAAGGGCTGACAATGATCGAAGGAGCGCGGAGTTGGCGCACCCTGGCGGACTCGAGTCACATGTGCCTGCAATGGGATCTCGAGGAAACGCGCCCACGAATTCTCTACAGCATGTTTACGCCGACGATGCCGGTTCTGCCGATTTTCTCGCGCACCGCGGATGAGCGGGAATTTGAAACGCAAACTGCGTACTGGGAGGAATTCAAACCCGCGCCGCCCGACCAGCCCGATCCCCGTGACAAGCAGCAGTGGGATTACATCGGATCTCTCTGGCGAATTCGGCAGGAGAACCCCGAGTTGAAGTCCGGCGCGTTGGACCTCTGGGCGGTCCGGGCGGGTGATCCCGCGGTGAACGCGGTCTTGCGGCGGCGGGACCGCGCAGTGAGTATCCTGGCGATCAACTTCCGCAACGAATCGGTCACTTGCAAATTATCGGTCGATCTCCGGACCACGGGTATCGGCAAGACGGATCAACTCGCGCCTCGAGATCTGCTACGCGACACGCCTCTGTCGGACTGCACCGGAGCGGACCTGGAGACCGGGTACGAAGTGACAATCCCAGCACGGGATGCGGTGTTGGCAAAGCTATAGAACCTGATTTAATTATCGGGATACACGCGGCTCCCTCGTACGTCGTGGATGCTATGTGGAGGGCGAAGCTTCAGCTGAGCCGGGGGCTTGAATCACCCCGCTCGGATCGACTCGCCGCATCGCTCCTGTGCTGTCCTGGTCGGCTTCAAGTCAACCGATCGGCTCAGCTGAAGCTTCGCCTCCATTGAGCCGATCGGCTGGGACAAAACGAACCGAGGCTGAAATTTGAGTGCCGGATTGTTTGTCGGCGACAGGGTCGAAAGTAGCCCCCGGCTCAGCTGAAGCTTCGCCAGCCGATCTTAGTCCATGCTGAACTGAGAGTCGTACCCATCGCGACGATCATGAAATTATTCTTTGCATCGTAAGAGTGGATACCTCTTGCAATTGAACTCATCGACCGCATTATCAAATCTGAATCAATGACTTTTTCGAAGCGAAACTCCACGTTTGAGATCGAGCGGATTATGAATCGAAAATTGTTGGCGTGCTGTCTTGCATTTCTGATCGGAGCCGCCGGCGTCGTGCATGCCGCGGATGACACGGTGACACTTGCCGTTACTGTCGATAAGGTCGTTTATCAGCCCGGCGGCAAGGGCGAGGCCACCGTTCATGTTGAGTCAACGCCTGCCGATTCGAGCACATGGGTTGTTCGCAGCCGCCTGGAATACGGTCTGGACGATCAACTCGCGCTTCCGGATGTCCTCATCGATCCGTCGACTACGAACGCGATCGTGATTCCGTTTACGGCGCCTACCGGCACCGGGGGATGTGCCATCCGGACCGCGTTGATGGAGGAAGATCGTCTTCTCGCCGAGGCGCAGGATGTTTTTGTGGTGGGGAAGAACCCGTTCCGGCTTGGACAGCAGGCCAGCACCGGGGGCGATCTTGCCGCAAACAAACTACCACTATACGCCCCGGTGGATGGCGTCTGGCCGACCCGATGGCGGGAGATGAAAGGCACCTATCTGGAGATCAACTGCCTGGGCCCGGGAGAGTTCTGCGGCCTGAAGACAGATTGGGACCAGTGGGTCAGCATGCAGGGAAAATTCAAGCGCAACAAGGAAGTGATCCGCGCCTTTACCCGCGAAGCGAACCGGCTGGGCCTGAAGGTCATGATGTACAACAACGCCACCCCCTCCGGTTCCATCGGCACGGAATGGGTGCGCAAGCATCCGGAGTGGATCTCCTACAACTACCAGGGCAGCATGCAGGCCATGATGAACGCGCAGGATATCGAGAAGACCAAGTCCTGGCACCAGACGATGCAGCCCGGTCAGATCGGCGGATTCCATCCGTTGCTGCTCATGCTGAACGACCGGGCGCTCATCGAATTCGGCTGCGACCAGATGCTGGCGGCCGCTGACGACATGGGACTCGGCGGCGTGCGCTTCGACGGGCACTGGATCATCGGCCCGTCCTGGACCGGCTTGGGGTTCGACATGCACGGCAGGCGCCCGACCCGGGGCGAGAGTCTGGATGCAGTGAACGCACGGAATACCCGGTACATGGAGAAGTATCTCCGGGAGCGAAAGCCTGACTTTTACTTTGGTTACAACTACGGGCTCAGCTACGAACAAAGTGGGGGCAGAAGCCCAGAGGCCTATCGCGCAGCCTGCGAGGGCGGCGGCATGGTCCTGTGGGAGGGCGCGACCTTCGGCGACGAATCCTACACGGATTGGCGCAACGGCGCTTTGGGACTTCGAGATAACGCGTTGCGCGTCCATCAGCACGGCGGGATTCACTACGGCTCCGTGCGTTTCCTGGGTAGCGGGGACCGCTATAGCCGCGGGGATTTGTCCCACCGATACGTCTTCATCACCAACTTTGCGGCGACGAGTCATATCGTCGGCGCCGTTTATCCGGGCCATCCCGGCGAAAATTGGTTGCAGGGCCTCTATTTCCGATTTGCGCTTCGGTACCAGCAAATTCTCTACAACCAGGACATCAGGCCGATCCTCAAGCCGGAAGATCATCTTGCCGTCACCGTGAACGGCGAGACAAGCGATGACCTCTGGTGGAAGCTCTACACCTACAAACGGCCGCTAAAAGACGGATTCCAACTCATCACTCACCTGGTCAACATGCCGGCCCCCGGCGTGACCAAACAAACCTCGACACCCGATAAAGAACCTGCACCTCTCAAGGACGTTCGCATCGCCTTTGCCGACAAGCCGTCGCGTATTTTTCTCCTGGACCCGGAAGCGACACCGTGGATGCAGCAGGTTGAAGCCGCAATGTCGATAACCATCCCCGAGCTGAAAGCATGGAAGATCCTGGTGCAGGAATTTCCCGGCACCGGGGACCACATTCCGATCGAGGTGATTCCGGAGAAATCATTTGCCGGCAGGGATCTCCTTCCTGAGCCGGAAAACGGCAAGATCGTCTTTCCCATCCTGTCGTATGTCCGGGGCGAGTTCGGAACGAGCCTGGTCGCTGATAAAGATGCCCTCCTCGGCCATGCGTTCCTGTGCACTCCTGCCTCCGTCGAAAATGTTAAAGTTATGGATGGTCCCCGAAAGGATACGCCCACCATGATGCCGGGCCGACTCCGCATGACGCTTCGCTTCAAGGTCGCGGACAACTCAAGCCCGAAGAAAGTCTGCAAGCTGACTGGGCGGTTCGGCGATCAGATCTTTACGTGCGACCAATTCGAAAAGCCCGGCGTCTATCAGTCGTTTTCATACGAGTACGATTTGGAAGATGGGAAATCCGACTCCATCGCTCTCTTCTATTATGGAGAAACCGACCTGTACATGGACTCGGTTGTGGTTGAGCAGCTCACTCTCGCGCAAGACCGCGATTTGTTCAGCAAGAGAAAGCTCGATGTCGACTCGCGTCCTGCCCGCAAGGGCTACTCGAAAAAGGCACACCTGGCCCGCGGTTTATGGCATGACTATTTCGGTTTTGACGAGGCGCTCGAGCGGGCCGGGATCGAATCGACCGAGGCATGGGAGACCATTTTCAACGATTTCTCGGTCATCGCGCCCGGTCTTCCCGCTACCCTGTCGGATCTGATGAATAACGATCTCGTCGCGTTGCTGAACATCGCGGGCGATTCTCTGGGACCGGTCCACCGGAAGAATCTCAGGGAATACGTACATCGAGGCGGCACCTTGTTCGTGGGCGGCGGGGCTCGCGCCTACGGTCACGGGTCCTACATGAATACCTTCCTGGAGGAGATCCTCCCTGTGGAGGTGACCAAATTCGATTTGCGAAAAGCGGAGGGCAGGGCGCAGGTACTCCGAGCGGCTGACGGCCAGGAGGCGACGCAGGGTATCGAATTTTCGGAGGCACCCCGGAACCTTTTCTTCCACGAGGTAAAGGTAAAGCCCGGCGCGGTCGTGCTGCTGCGCGCGGGCGACGAACCGATTCTCACGACCTGGCGCGTCGGCAAAGGCGCCGTCTACGCCATGACGGGAACGCCGCTGGGGGAATCGGAGGAGGGCATGCCGTGGTGGCGGTGGGAGGGCTGGCAGACCCTTCTGGATCGCATCCTGGAGGAGGCAAGTCCGGGGAGTGAAGTGACGTTTACGGAACCCGAACAGGAGCCGCTGCCCGTGCTGGGCCAACTCACGGAAATCGCGGAGGGTTTTTTTTTATTCGATGATGGCCCGATACGATCCTCCGGCTCGATTACCTTCTCGATTACACCCGACTGGAATACAGACAATGCATCTCTCGAACCGCTGGTGCCCATTTCGCTTTTTTCGGCACAATCTCCGGATGGCGTCCGGCACTACCGAATCACGATCGAAGGAGTCGGAGTTCGAAATCACCGGACCTATGCGCTCACTTGTGCAATCGCCACCGAATCCCCGGGTGAAGACAGAGTCGAGCACCTGGTTCAATACCCGATCCGTTTTACGCCGCAGGGCGACCTCAGGTTTGAAAAGAGCTCGCAATGGAGCAAAGGTGAAGAACGGAATATCGCCGTGAAATGGACCCCGTCGCAAATTCTCATCAAAGAAAACGGGGAGACGATGGCTGCGCGCGGTTTTTTAAAAGAAGTCGATGTAAGCAATTTCAACGAGCCACTCTATGTTGGCGCGGACGAGAATGGGAGACTGGCGCGGGTGGCTATGAAAGACATTGTGATTCGAGGAGAATAAAGAATTCATTGATTTTCATTTTTCGATTGAGAGGGAACGAGAGACAAACCCCACCGGGCCTGTCCCGGTGGTGAATAGGTTTGGAAACTAGCCAATGCCACATCAACTCCTAGACCCCACCGGGCCTGTCCCGGTGGTGAACTAGGTTTGGAAACTACGGATGCTACGAAATAGCGCAGTGAGTTCTGCAGTTGTCAAACCCCGCTTCCACCGGCGCGGGGCCGGGGGGGAGCAATGTGGTTGGACTCCGCTGTGTGACCTCATTGAACCTTGTTTCTGAATCCCTCTGACTCTGCGATCCTAATCTCAATCCTAATCGCAATCTTTATCGATTAGGATTGCGATTAGGATTGCGATTAGGATTGCGATTAGGATTGCGATTAAGATACATGGAAAACCTGACCAAAACCAGAGGCTAACCTGACACCGGAAACCAGTTACCGACAGCTGAAACCCTGACATGAGAAAACATATTTCAACGAAACTCCAACGCATGGTGCTCTACCTGCTCAGCGCCATCTGCTGCTTCGACGCCAGCGGTCAGATGGCCACGTTTGCCGATCCTCATCCGGTCAAACGCGAGCTCATAGTACATTGGATTGAAACGCCCCCAACCATCGATGGCGACCTTTCCGACAAAGTCTGGCAACGCCTGCCGCGCGTTACCGGGTTGGTGGATATTACCTTTCGCCATGCCTATGTCGTGGACCAGACCCTATTCACCGTGGCCTATGATCGTGAAAACATGTACATCGGCGTGGACTGTCGCGACCGCACACCCGATAAGATCAAGGCGACGGTAACCGAGCGGGACTACCCCTTCTGGTCCGCCAAGGACGACACGCTCGAACTTTTCTTCGACATCGACGACACCGGAAAGAAATTGATCCAGATTGTGACCAATCCGCTGGGGACCGAGTGGGACTGGCGCAAGGATCAAAGCTCCGGAGCGGGGTCGAAGACCCGGTGGAACGGAACCTGGCGCGTCGGCGCGAAACGAACCGCCACCGGATGGACCGCCGAGTTCGCGATTCCCTTCGTCGATATGGAAATGGAGACCCCGGCCGCGGGCCACCGGCTCAAGTCGAACCTGGCCCGGTACCGGCGAAGCAGCAATGCCGATCCCTTTTCATCCTGGGCGGTGGTGCAGACCAGTTTCCACGCCTCCAAATACTATGGCGATTGGATTTTCGGATCTCCTGGCGAAACCGCGGGACGCAAAGACGAAACCGTAGTGAACGAAGAATTCGTCCTGAGCGAACAACGGAAACTCCGCTGGCTCCTCAGGCGCGCGGAACACGAACTCGATCAAATTTCCCGGCTCGCGCCTGAGACGCAAACCGCCACGGTGAAAGAACTGGCGAAGCGCATCGGGATGCAGCGAACGAGGCTGCAACTCCAGGTAAAGGATGCAGAGACACTCGGAAAGCTGGTCGATGCGCGGACCGCCGGGGTTCAGTTCGAATCTAAACTGGGTGAGCTGGCGTACAACATGAGCCTGGGCGGCCTGGCGGGTCCGCTGGATCCGCTTTCCGTCGATCCCGACGAGGTGAAACGCATGGGGAATTACTGGGTGCTGGGGGGCTCGCGTGGTGTGTACGCCATCGTGGCGGACAGCGGGGCGCTGGCAGGCGTATGGGACCGCAAAACCGGTGCCCGGGTTATTGCCGCCAGTTACGATCTCTATTCCCTGGAAACGAAGAACGATGAAGTTCGTTCTGATGCGCGCTTCGATCAGGCCCAACGAATCGACCCAACCGGCGGCAGCCTTACCTTCCATTGTACAAATCCGGACCTCGAGGGCTTGGCCATCACCAAGCGTTACGAACTGGTGGACGACGGACCGATGCTTTCGAAGCGTGTAGAGGTGTCAAAAAAGGTTTCCGAGCAGACGTTGATCGGCGTTTCATCGAGCACCGTTTTTGACCCGGACTTCCGCACGCCGTCTCTTTACAGCCGGCTGATGTCGGCCGGTGCAGCGGGAGGCTCCGAATGGCGACCGACCCTCCCGGCAAGCGATATCGCGGGAAACAACATCCAGCGAGGCGGCTTCAATAAGGCCTGCGGGTGGGCGCAGATGATCATGGCCAATCGCGAGACCGGCACCGGAGCCGCCCAATACCTCCTTAAACTGAATGACGAATACGTCTGGGTGCCCTACAGCATGCCCAGTTCCTATTGGAACGATCATGGATGGGAGATGTCCGTATTGGGAACCTTCCTCGAGGAGAAACCGTTCAGCGCAGAGACCCGCTACCAACTGTTCGACGGTGACCAGATGGACTATTTGCAAGCCTATTTGCGATTGCCGGAAGTCATCGCCGCGCGGGCGGAGGTCCCTGCATCTCCCAAGCTTGCGGGCCTGAAAGGTGTCGGGATCGGCGTACCCGTGCTGAACGCTTTCGACGATAAACTTCCCGGTGGCGTGAGCGAGCGGATCAGCGTGCCCCACAACCGTCTTCGAAGCGATGAGATCAACATCGGTTGGGGTTTGCCGCGCCACTCCATTTTCACCCAATGGCCCGGGGAGGATGACGAAGACATCATCTGGGTCGACCCGAACACCAGGGTTCGAAAGGAAGAAATGTCAGGTCCGGCGCGGGAGGCCATTGAGAGCATCAACAAATTATTCCCACGCCACCTTTTCCAGGTCTACTGGGTGCACACCGATTTCCACCCCGAGTCGCAGGCGTACGTGGATCATCCCGAATTCGCGATTCACACCAAGACGGACTCCATCGTTCCTGCGACCCATCCCTACAGCGCGGTCGAAGCCGACATGTCAAAAGCGTTTACGGACTACGTCGTGCCTCGCTATGCGAAAATGTATGATCATCTTGGCCTGGGGTTGCTCTACTTCGACTTTTTCGGGGGCGCCTCCATGCCCGATTGGCCGGAGGGCAGGGTCCTGCAGACGACCGACTACATGTACTTCGACAAGTCAATTCGGCTGATGCTGGAAGAGCGCGGCGGCTTCGTTTTTTTCAACGGAAACCCGGGACAGCTGTACACGGATATTCAGTATTCCGAGAGCATGGCCTCTACCATCAAAATGGATCAGCAACTGGGTGAGGGTTGGTGGCGCGGGCAACACGAACGGCTGATGCACTACAAGCTCATGGAGCGGGAAAACATGGTTTCGATTCCCCTCATGTGGAAAGACTATCGTGCGGGCCCGAATAAAGGGATCATCGACAATAACCGTGAATACACCAACGTGATTCTGGCTCTCGGACTCCGCCCCGATCCCCCCCACTACGAGTACGGACTCGAACTTACGCGCGAGGACGGAACGGTTGCCGACGACCGCATGTACAACTATGCCGAGGCGTACTTGCAGGCCTGCATGGAAATGCACAATACCCGCATCGCCCAGGTGGGTCTGCAGCCAAGGTACTGGTCTGACCCCGACGGTCTCGTTGAGGCCTACGCCCTTCGGAAGGGCCCGGGCTACTTTATCACTGCCATCAGCCACCGGGAGGAGCGGGGCGATATCGATGTGTCGATGGACATAGAAAAACTTGGTTTCGAATCCGGCCGTCGACTGTTTCGCTGGCACTATGAGCGTCGTGACGACGAAAAGGTCTCCCGCCTCATAGGACCGGAGACACCGGGTTGGGACCGTCTTTTCACCGATATCGCATGCCGAAGTGGTTTGCTGGAAAACGACAGGCGCCTCACCGTGACCTTCGAGGACGCGGATGTAGACTACACCTGTATCGCCACCCTCACCCAGGTGCCGGGCGTCTTCGTGGAAAAAGAAGGAATCGAGACTCAGTTCCGGGTGCCGAATGTTTTGCGATGTTCGCTGGAAGGGGATCTGGACGAACAGGCGAGGCTGGTCACTTTAACGGCGAAAGCCGTAACCCCCGCCAAGGTCGCTGCATGGTGTCCGGAAAAATGGTCACACCCTCGAATTGACGTCAACGGCGTGGCCCAGACCCGCCCGCACTTCATAAAGTATGGCGTCGAGCGGTTCGTCGTCGTTCCGGTGGAGAAGGGTGAAAGCCGGATCGTCGTTCAAGGCGGATAGCAGGTATTGCATTGTCTGGTGAGAGGAGGAGGGAGCAAAACGCCTGGCTGATCAGATGGATAACGACCCCATCGACATCCTTCGCGGATCCGGGCTTGCCGGGCTCCTGGAGATCGATCGAAGAGACGTTTATTTCGTACTATAAACGATCGACAATGAGATATGAGCATGCACAATTGAACTGGAGATGATTCGCATCTTGCCTGGCTGTATCGACTCCGCGTCGCAATAGCCCGCTCATCTGTATGCAACCATGGAGAACATCGGCACCGATAATCTGAATTCTGTCATTTGGCAGCTTCGCGACAGCCGCCCCAACAATATGTTCTATTGTCCGAAGTGGGTTGCTCTGGACAACCTCGACTCAGGCGCCAATCCCGGGGGATACGTGGGATGAAGATTGTGCTGTGCTTGAGAGCCTGGAATTTCTTCAATGCCCGAAAGCGCGGTTGACAACAGAGGAAAACCGGGACTGACAAAGAGCGGAGTATGAACGGCGGATTTTTAACGAGTTGTCTTGCTTTCCTGCTTGGGGCCGCCGGCATCGCGCAGGGAGCGGATGTCGATTGGATGATCGACGTCGCCGTGGACAAGGTCGTCTATCTGCCGGGGGCCGAAGGCGTGGCCACGATTCGTATCGAGTCATCGCCGACCGATTCGGGCAGGTGGGTTGTTCGAAGCCGTTTGGAGTTCGGTCTGGACGAGCACTTCAAGCTTCCGGATGCCGTCATCGATCTGTCATCGACAAGCGCGGTTGCGATCCCGTTCACCGCGCCTTCCGGCAGCGGGGGATGTGCTTTCCGGGCCGAATTGATGAAGGATGGTAGTTCTCTCGCCGAGGCGCAGGATGTCCTTGTCGTAGGGAAGAACCCGTTTCGGCTTGGGCAGCAAGTCAGTCACGGGGGCGACTTCGCCGCGAACAAACTACCCTTGTACGCCCCGGTGGATGGTGTCTGGGCGACCCGATGGCGGGAGATGAAAGGCACCTATCTGGAGATCAACTGCCTGGGCCCGGGAGAGTTTTGCGGCCTGAAGACGGATTGGGACCAGTGGGTCAGCATGCAGGGAAAATTCAAGCGCAACAAGAAAGTGATCCGCGCTTTTACCCGCGAGGCGAACCGGCTGGGCCTGCAGGTCATGATGTACAACAATGCCACCCCCTCCGGTTCGATCGGCACGGAGTGGGCACGCACGCATCCGGAGTGGCTCAGCTACAATTACCAGGGCAGCATGCAGGCCATGATGAACATTCAGGATATCGAGAAGACCAAGTCCTGGCACCTGACGATGACGCCCGACCAGATCGGCGGATTCCATCCGTTGCTGCTCATGTTGAACGACCGCCAGCTCATCGAATTCGGCTGCGATCAGATGCTGTCCGCCTATGATGACCTGGGACTCGGCGGCGTGCGCTTCGACGGGCACTGGATCATCGGCCAGTCCTGGACCGGCCTGGGGTTCGACATGCACGGCAGGCGCCCGATCCGGGGCGAGAGCCTGGACACGGTGAATGCCCGGATCACCCGGCACATGAAGAACTACATCCGGGAACGAAAACCCGATTTCCAATTCGCATACAACTATGGGCTAAGTTACGAATACGGAGGGGGCAGAAGCCCCGAGGCTTATCGCGCAGCCTGCGAGGGCGGCGGCATGATCCTCTGGGAGGGCGCGACCTTCGGGGAAGAATCCTACTCCGATTGGCGCAACGGCGCATTGGGACTTCGAGACAACGCGTTGCGCGTCCATCAGCACGGCGGCGTTCACTTCGGCTCCTCGCGCTTCCTGGGTAGCGGGGACCGCTATAGCCGCGGCGATTTCTCCCACAGATACGTCTTCATCACCAACTTCGCGGCGACGAGTCACATCTTCGGCGGAGTCTATCCGGGCCATCCCGGCGAGAATTGGTTGCAGGGCCTCTACTTTCGATTTGCGCTGCGTTACCAGCAGATTCTCTACAACAAAGACATCCGGCCGATCCTCAAGCCGGAAAACCATCTTGCCGTTACCGTGAACGGCGAGACAAGCGATGACCTCTGGTGGAAGCTCTACACCTACATCCGGCCGTTGGAAGACCGGTATCAACTCATCACCCATCTGGTCAATATGCCGGCCCCCGGCGTGACCAAGGAAACCTCGACTCCCGATAAACATCCCGCACCCCTCAAGGACGTTCGCATCACCTTTGCCGACACACCCGCGCGAATTTTTCTGCTGGACCCGGAAGAGAAATCGTGGATGCGGCAGATTGACGTCGCAAAATCGATCACGATTCCTGAACTGAAAGCATGGAAGATCCTGGTGCAGGAATTTCCCGGCGCCGGGGACCACATTCCGATCGAGGTGATTCCGCAAAAATCTTTTCACGGCAGGGACATCCTTCCGGAGCCGGAAAACGGCAAGATTGTCTTTCCCATCCTGTCGTATGTCCGGGGCGAGTTTGGAACGAGCCTGGTCGCTGATAAAGATGCCCTCCTCGGCCATGCGTTCCTGTGCACTCCTGCCTCCATTGATGATGTGAAAGTTATGGATGGTCCCCGAAAGGATACGCCCACCATGATGCCGGGTCGACTCCGCATGACGCTTCGCTTCAAGGTCGCGGACAACTCAAGTCCGAAGAAGATCTGCAAGCTGACTGGGCGGTTCGGCGATCAGATCTTCACGTGCGACCAATTCGAGAAGCCCGGCGTCTATCAGTCGTTTTCGTACGAGTACGATTTGGACGATGGAGAATCAGACTCCATTGCTCTCTTCTATTATGGAGAAACCGACCTGTACATGGACTCGGTCGTGGTGGAACAGCTCAACCTCGCGCAAGACCCCGATTTGTTCAGCAAGAGAAAGCTCGAGGTCGACTCGCGTCCTGCCCGCAAGGGCTACTCGAAAAAGGCACACCTCGCCCGCGGTTTATGGCATGACTATTTCGGTTTTGACGAGGCGCTCGAGCGGGCCGGGATCGAATCGACGGAGGCATGGGAAACCATGTTTATGGACTACGCGGTGATCGCGCCCGGTCTTCCCGCTACCCTGTCGGATCTGATGAAAAACGATCTCGTCGCATTATTGAACTTTGCGAGCGACTCACTCCAGCCGGTCCACCGAAAGAATCTTCGGGAGTATGTCCATCGAGGCGGCACCTTGTTTGTAGGCGGCGGGGCTCGCGCATTTGGTCACGGTGGCTACATGAACACGTTCCTGGCCGAGATGCTTCCCGTGGAGGTGGAGAAGTTCGATTTGCGAAAAGCAGAGGGCGGCGAGCAGGTCATTCGGGCGGCGAGCGATCATGCGATGACCCGGGGCCTTGATTTCAGCCAGGCGCCTCGCAACATATACTACCATCGAACCCGGCTGAAGCCCGGCGCCGGCGTGCTGCTGCGCGCGGGCGACGAACCGATTCTCACGACCTGGCGCGTCGGCAAAGGCGCCGTCTACGCTATGACGGGAACGCCGCTGGGGGATACGGAGGAGGGCACGCCGTGGTGGCGATGGGAGGGCTGGCAGACCCTTCTGGACTGCATCCTGGAGGAGGCAAGTCCGGGGAGTGAAGTGACGTTTGCGGAACCCGAACCGGAGGCGCTGCCGGTGGTGGGCCAACTCACGGAAATTTCGGAGGATTCGTTTGTATTCGATGAAGGTCCGATAAGATCTTCCGGCTCGATTACGTTCTCGATTACACCCGGCTGGGATACCGACAACGCATCCCTCGAACCGCTGGTGCCCATTTCGCTTTTTTCGGCACACTCTCCGGATGGTGACCGACACTTTCGAATCACGATCGAAGGAGTCGGAGTTCGAAATCACCGCACCTATGCGCTCACTTGTAAGATGGCCGCCGAATCCGCCGGGGAAGACGGAGCGGAGCACCTGGTCCAATACCCGATCCGTTTTACCCCGCAAGGCTCCCTCAGGTATGAGAGGAGCTCGCAATGGAACAAGGGTGAAGAACGAGTCATCATGGTGGATTGGACCCCGTCGCAGATTCTCATCAAGGAAAACGGCGAGACTATTGCCGCGGGCGGATTTATGACGGAAGTCGACTTAAGCGAATTCGACGAACCGCTCCATGTCGGGTCGGATTCAACCGGGAAACCGGCTCGAGTCGTCATGAAAGACATTCTCATCCGGGGAGAGTCCAGGGGTTTTCGATTATAGGTTTTGGATTGAGACCGATGGACACATGTAATGTCATTCGGAGCCGAATACTCAGACACATGGAAAATCTGACCAAAGTCAGAGGCCGCACTTGTTTGTGAATACGTCTGATTCTTCAATCCTAATCTCAATCTTAATCGATTAGGATTGCGTAGGATT
>Ga0315336_1003091_pt1 | contig 23165 bp, 20 predicted proteins | sample ASW5metaG_FD_204512 | JGI IMG/M metagenome (GOLD analysis project Ga0315336, IMG submission 204512) | Ammonia-oxidizing marine archaeal communities from Monterey Bay, California, United States - ASW #5 | ecosystem: Environmental > Aquatic > Marine > Intertidal zone | place: USA: California... | reverse complement strand
GGGGGGAGTGCAGTTCGATGATCGGTTGTAAGTGTTTGATTTATTGGCGCGCCCGGAGAGATTCGAACTCCCGACCTCGTGGTTCGTAGCCACGCACTCTATCCAACTGAGCTACGGGCGCGTATTGGTGCCTCTGAGAAAAATAAGTTTATCATGTGGCCTCACATGCTCCACCGGTGCACAGATCTTACATCGCTATGTAATTCAAATACATTAAGGGATGGCGGAGAGGGTGGGATTCGAACCCACGATGGAGCTATAAACCCCATACTCCCTTAGCAGGGGAGCGCCTTCAGCCGCTCGGCCACCTCTCCGGGTGGAAGCATTAGTAACTGGTCACGCTTTTGCAGAACGTGGGACCGACACCAAAATTATAGTCAATGTGGGCGTTCCGGGTAAGTCTGAATTGGGAATAGTGAATCAGTGGACATATCTGAAAGAGATAAGACCCCGCTTCAGCGGAGCTTTGTTCTTAAGAGATGACCAATACATCGACACCAAAAATTAAAACTCCACCAATCTAAAAAACCAGATTCAGCATCACCATCATGATCACCAGAAAGAGCACCGTCATCACGCCACCGGCGCGGACAAAATCTCTCACATGGTAGCCACCAGGGCCCATGATTAGCGCATTGACCTGATGAGTTGGAATTAGAAACGAGTTGGAAGTTGCCAGCGCAACAGTTAATGCAAAAATTGCCGGATCTGCACCCGCGCCCAGGGCTATATTGATAGCCAACGGCACCAGCAGGACTGTTGCTCCGACATTAGACATTACCAACGTAAAGACTGTAGCCAAAACCGCAAGCGCCGCCTGCAACATCCATAACGGCACATCACCCAAAACAATCAATGTCTGCTGCGCGATCCAAGCTGCAGTGTCTGTGACTTCGACGGCGAGACCCAGGGGAATCAGGCTCGCTAGTAGGAAAACACTTTGCCAGCCGATGGAGTGATAGGCCTCTTCAATCCTCAGTACGCCAGTCAGAATCATTAACACCGCCCCTGTCATCAACGCTACCGACAGCCGCATATCGCTAAACAAAATCAATCCTAGCGCCAGTAGAAAAGCGAATGCAGCAAACCCTAGCTTCTCGGGTCGAGTGTCGTCTCTGGGCATATCTGTCACGACGGCAACGTCTCGACTGCTGGAGAACAGAGCGAAATCTCGCCAGCGACCATGTAATACAAGTGTATCGCCTGCCTGGAGTGTTAAATCGGCCAGGTCTACATCAATTACCTCGTTGATTCTGAACACAGCTAATGCTGTTACCCCATAACGTTGTCGCAAGCTGATATCTTTGAGTGTCTTACCGATAAAACCAGAATCTGGCGGTATGACAACTTCAGCAATGCCCGCGGCCGTCGTACTCAATATCTCTGTGAAAACTTCGGTTTGTTGTTTCAGATTTAGTCCATTTGCCTGACAAAAGCGCTCAACAGCACCCTGCCGACCCATGATGGCCAGTTCAGTCCCATAGTGCAGTTCAGTATCTCCACGAGGAGCCACACGTATGTCGTCACGGTTTCGAACAGCAACTATCCAGCCGTCCCTTCCACCCTCTTCGATATCTGAAATGGTCCCACCAATCAATGGACTGTCCGCTGCTACCCGAGCTTCGTAGACCTCACCTTGAATACCGTATACCTCACGAAAATATTGGAGCGTACTGCCTGACTCTTGTGGCTTATCTTTAACCACGGGTAATACAACACGGCCCAAAACCACAAAATAGAGAATACCCGCAACTACAAGAACGAGACCGATAGGTGTTACCGCAAACAGAGAGAAGGTCGCCATCGGTGTGACACCATCTGGCAGTGTGGAGTTTGATGACTCGATCAGATCGTTGAGTAAGATAAGCGGACTAGACCCAACCATGGTGATCGTTCCACCAAGAATTGCGCAAAAGCCCATAGGCATGAGCAGTCTTGAGATTGGCAGGTTTCCACGTCTTGCAATACGTGTCACGACAGGTAAAAACAGTGCTGCTGCCCCAATATTCTGCATAAAACTAGATATCACACCTGCAGTCACAGAGATGATGCTGATCACTCGAACTTCCGCCTCACCACCGTATTTGAGGATCTTACCGGCTAACTGACCCATGATTCCTGTTTTATCAAGCCCGGCACCGATGATCATCACGGCAATAATCGAGATCACTGCATTACTCGAATATCCGTCAAACAAGTGTTCTAGTGGAACGAGACCGCTGTAACCCGGGACCAAACTGGTCAATCCCAACAGCACCATAATTGAAACAGCTGCGACATCAACACGGACAACTTCGGAAACAAACAAAAATATGGTAAGGCCGAGAATCAACATCACCGCGATCATTTCACCGGTGAGCGATAATGACTCTGTCAAAAACGATCTCTCTATAAGGAGGTGGTGGGTATGAATCGCCGTCTTCGGCGACCATTTAACTCAGTCAACCCACTATACCATAGCCTTGATAAAAAACGATAATTAAAGCGACAACGCGACTCAGCATTCGCCCTGGATGTCTGATAACTCGTCTCAAATTTCCGGGGTTCGATCGGTTACAGCAGTGCTATAGATCTCTTCGCGTTGAATAGGGACTGACTCGGGCGCATCGATGCCGATTCGCACTTGATTGCCTCGCACACCTAGTACTGTAACCGTAATTTCTTCACCCAATTTCATCGCCTCACCCACCCGACGGGTCAATATCAACATGCTGTCTCCCTAAGATAATTCGTAACCAACGAACATCACAGATTTCAATTGATTGATTTTTTGGGCTCAGTTGGCCGCGGTTGAGTCCAGGATCTCTTCATGTGTTTCGACTTCCAGGCCAAAGGCCTTATGCAATGCACGTACAGCAAGTTCAACGTAACGATCAGCCACACCGATTGAAATCTTGATCTCTGATGTTGAAATCAATTCGATGTTAATTCCCTCGGTCGCCATAGCCTCAAACATGGTCGACGCTATCCCCGCATGTGAGCGCATACCCACACCGACTATGGAAATTTTTGCGAGTTGATCATCCCCGACGACTTCTCGTGCTTTTAGCTCGACAGAAATCTTCTCCAGAATCGATCGTGCGTGTCTATATTCACTGCGATTAACCGTAAATGTTAGGTCTGTCGTCCCATCCTGGGCGACGTTCTGAATAATCATATCTACATTCACGTGTGCGTCGGAAATCTGACCGAATATTGTAGAAGCTACACCAGGTTGGTCCGGTACGCCACGTATCGTGAGTTTTGCCTCATCTCGGTTGTAGGCTATTCCTGCAATTAAGGGCTGTTCCATCTTGTTTACCTCATATGTTATCAGCGTGCCTTTACCCGACTCGAACGAAGACAAAACCCTGAGCGGCACCTTGTACTTGCCGGCGAACTCTACAGAACGAGTCTCAAGCACCTTGGCGCCCAGGCTGGATAATTCCAGCATCTCTTCCACGGTAATCTGCTCCAGACGTCTGGCTTCGGGAACGATTCTTGGATCAGCGGTATAGACACCGTCCACGTCGGTGTAGATACGGCACTCATCGGCCTGTAACGCCGCTGCCATCGCGACAGCGGTCGTATCCGAACCACCTCTGCCCAACGTGGTGATATTGCCCCCCCGGTCTACGCCCTGGAAACCAGCAACTACCACCACATTACGTTGTTCAATGTCGGTCCGCACCGTGTCCGCATCTATATCCAGAATTCTGGCTCTACCGTGGACATTGTCGGTCAGTATTCGGACCTGCCCACCGGTATAGGACCGCGCCGGTACGTCAAGTTTGTGAAGCGCCATGGTCAACAGGGCAATAGTGACCTGCTCACCAGTGGATATCAGCACATCTGTCTCACGGGCATCCGCATCTGGATCGATATCACGTGCTAACTCCAGCAACCGATTTGTCTCTCCTGCCATAGCGGAGAGCACAACAACCAAGTCCTCGCCGGCACGGTGCGATGCAGCCACACGATCTGCAACTGCGCGAATCCGTTCGGACGTACCGACAGAAGAACCGCCGTATTTTTCTACGATTAGAGGCATCAGAACTAGGCGCGAGCTTTACAGTGGGGCGCGAATTAAAGCGGTTTTCCAGAGTAAGGTAAAGCCCTGTGCCCACACGGAGCTAATTATTACGCCAAATCAGCGGGTTTAGGAAGAATCAGTGGATTAGGTCGTTGAACCGTTCAGCACCAGAGCGGTTGAAACACTTCATTGTGAAGGCGCCAGCTTGTCTCGCACAGCGGCCAATGCAGCATCTAATCCACTAGCCTCGCTGCCACCACCCTGGGCCATATCTGCTTTACCGCCACCTTTCCCGCCAACCATCGGCGCTAACAAAGATACCAGACGACCAGCATGATAGGTATCCACAAGGTCGTGGGTGACTCCCGCTAGTAACGTTACTTTTTCTTCATGCACACCACCAATCACCACCACACCAGAGCCCAATTTGTCACGCAGCCGATCTAGCATGACACGTAACCCTTTCACAGCCACACCATCATGTCGTGCAACCAGTACTTTGGTGCCATTGACCTCCTGAATCTGTTCGTCGAGCTGGTCGGTACTGCCTCCGGTAGCAAGTTGGGCTTGTAGCTGTTCAACCTTGCGCTCAAGTTCCTTCAATCGTCGCTGGGCCTGGCGGACCTTATCTTCAATCTCGCCGGGGCCAATTCTGAAAAGCCGTGCCACCCGAGCAAGGGAAGCACTCTGGTCGAGGACGTACCTCAAGGCAGCATCACCAGCCAATGCCTCAATACGCCTGATACCAGCGGCAATTCCTGATTCGGACACAATCCTAAACAAGCCGATATCTCCTGTGCGGGTAACGTGCGTGCCACCGCAAAGTTCAAGCGAGAATCCGCCCATGTCGACGACACGCACATCGTCATCGTATTTCTCACCAAAGAGCGCGGCCGCACCCTGTTCACGCGCATCATCCAGCCGCATGATTTCAGTAGTGACCTTATCATTGGCTCGAACCTGGGTATTGACCAGCATCTCGATGTGTTCAAGCTGGTCTTTGGTGACCGCGTCGTTATGCGAAAAATCGAATCGCAAACGTTGCGGCTCAACCAGAGATCCTTTCTGCTGAACATGACTACCCAGAACCTGCTGCAAAGCGGCGTGCAAAAGATGGGTTGCCGAGTGGTTGGCTGCTGTGGCTGCCCGCGCATGTTGATCCACACTAACTGTGACACTCTGACCCACGTCGAGATGTCCTTGCGTGAGCACACCTTCGTGCGAAATTACCCTATGGGCAAGATAATGGGCGCTGGCAACTTCGAACGTGACACCTTTACTCTCAATACGAGCCACATCGCCAACCTGGCCACCGCTTTCTGCGTACACGGGGGTCGTATCAAGCACCACGACCGACTGTTGCCCGCTTTCCAGTGATTGAACTTCCTCACCGTTGGCAACAAGTGCAAGCACTGTTGCTTTACCTTGTAATTCTTCATAGCCTGAGAAGGTCGTACCTTGTTCGACACTAACCTCGATTGTCTCTGCCATCTGGAATTGGCTGGCCGCACGAGCCCGTGCCCGCTGCTCAGACATTGCCTGTTCGAAGCCGGTCATATCGACAGTAAGTCCTTTTTCACGGCAGTAATCCGCCGTGAGGTCGACGGGAAAGCCGTAGGTGTCGTAGAGGCGAAAAGCAACATCGCCGGCGAGCACTGAACCCGACAGGCTGCCAATTTCCTGATCCAGGATCCGGATACCGTGCTCCAGCGTGTCGGCGAACCGTTCGCCCTCAAGTTTTAAGGTCTCTTCAACTCGGGACTGATCTGCGACAAGTTCCGGATAGGCATCACCCATCTGATCGACTAAAGATGTGACCAGCTTATGCATAAATGGTTCAGTCGCACCCAATTGGTGTCCATGGCGTATGGCGCGGCGGATTATTCGGCGCAATACATAACCCCGACCCTCGTTAGAAGGTGTTACGCCGTCGGCAATGAGAAAAGCGGTCGAACGAATATGGTCCGCAATGACTTTGAGTGAGTTGTGATTTGTATCGTCGGTGCCCACAACCTGGGCAGATGCCTGAATGAGTGACTGGAAAAGATCAGTCTCGTAATTACTGTGTACACCCTGTAGAACCGCTGCCAACCGTTCCAGACCCATCCCGGTATCCACCGAAGGTTTAGGTAACGAGGTATCGTTACCGCTGGAATCACGGTTGTACTGCATAAACACTAGATTCCAGATCTCAACATAGCGGTCACCGTCTGCATCAGGTGATCCGGGTGGCCCACCGTCGACCCCCGGTCCATGATCAAAGAAGATCTCACTGCAAGGCCCACAGGGACCGGTGTCTCCCATTGCCCAGAAATTGTCACTGGCACCGATACGAGCGAATCGCTCGGCCGGGATGCCAACATCGCGTAACCACAGGTCAGCCGCGTCATCGTCATCCTCGAAAACAGTGACCCAGAGTTTTTCCTCCGGCAAACTGTAACCGACTGTCAACAATTCCCAGGCAAAGGCAATGGCCTCACGCTTGAAATAATCACCAAAACTGAAATTGCCCAGCATCTCGAAAAACGTATGATGCCGTGCCGTATAGCCCACATTTTCCAGATCATTGTGCTTACCGCCCGCCCGAACACAGCGCTGGGAGGTCACCGCTCGATTGTAAGATCGCTTGTCCTGACCCAGGAAAACGTCCTTGAACTGCACCATACCCGCGTTGGTAAATAACAAAGTGGGATCATTATGTGGAACCAGCGGGCTGCTGGCGACAACTTCGTGACCATTGGCCACAAAGTAATCTAAGAATTTTTGCCGAATAGCACTGGTTTTCATGCGTTTATGTCCACACCTAAATCGTCTCGCGTCAACGTGGCATGACTCCATGATCCCATGACACGACGAATGGCATCGGTACTGAAACCTCGCCGGTCAAGGTATTGTGCCCGTCTTGCCCACTCCTTGAAACTGCTTGCTTTAGAGACTCCAAATTTACGGTCGTGTTGAACACGGAGCAACTCATCCCAGTCCACCTCGGCCGACAAAAGCACCTGGTCAATTATTTCCGGTGCAACACCTTTATCTTTGAGTTCCATAATGATCCGTTGCGGACCATAGCCCGTACTCACACGATGAGACATAAGCGCTTGTGCATAGCGGTGGTCTGAAACCAGATCTTCCGCCGCCAGCGAAGCGAGAAGGTCATCCACAACATCACTATCGTAGCCCCGCGCCGTGAGTTTGCTATGGAGTTCGGCACGGCTGTGTTCGCGCCGGGTCAGCAAACGGAAAGCTGTGTCCCGGGCCCGGATCACTGGATCCGCGTCCAGTTGCCACATCAGGCTTCGGCAGTCTCCGCTTCAGGCGTATCTGCAGTATCGATGGGTACTGCAGGTTTGAATGCCACCTGGTCGATCGGTGCAAGCCCCACATTAGTACGGACCGTCTGCTCTATCGCCTGGGCAATATCAGGATTCTCACGCAAAAACTGGCGCACATTATCGCGGCCCTGACCAATTCGGTCACCACCATAGGAGTACCAGGCACCGGATTTTTCTACAACACCGTGATCAACACCCATGTCGATCAGTTCGCCTTCTTTTGAGATGCCTTCGTTATAGAGAATATCAAACTCACACTGACGAAATGGAGGTGCGACTTTATTCTTAACCACCTTAACGCGCGTCTGATTTCCGAGAACCTCGTCGCCCTTCTTCACCGCACCGATGCGGCGGATATCTAGGCGCACTGACGAGTAAAACTTAAGTGCATTACCACCCGTGGTGGTCTCAGGATTTCCAAACATCACGCCAATTTTCATGCGAATCTGGTTGATAAACACAACCATAGTATTGGATCGCTGGATATTGGCTGTGAGCTTGCGTAGCGCCTGCGACATCAGCCGTGCCTGTAACCCTACATGATGGTCGCCCATATCTCCTTCGATCTCAGCCTTCGGTGTCAGCGCAGCCACCGAATCAATCACGATCACGTCGACCGCCGCCGACCGCACCAACATGTCTGTTATTTCAAGCGCTTGTTCACCGGTATCCGGCTGAGAAATGAGGAGATCATCCACGTTCACACCCAGGCGTCCGGCATAAGCTGGGTCTAACGCATGTTCCGCATCGATAAAAGCACAGGTCCCACCGAGCTTTTGCGCCTGCGCAATCACAGACAGAGTCAGGGTAGTTTTGCCGGAAGATTCCGGGCCATAGATTTCAACCACCCGAGCACGAGGCAAGCCACCAATACCGAGTGCAATATCGAGGCCGAGCGATCCGGTGGAGATAGCTTGGATATCTTTACCGACATCGGCATCTCCCAAGCGCATGACCGACCCTTTGCCAAACTGCCGCTCTATCTGTCCCAGCGCAGCGGCCAGGGCTTTTTCTTTGTTGTCGTCCATATGTGGGGCTCTCCTTGATCTCGTGTTCAATCCTTGTTTCACCGGCACGACACACTAGCCCGTCGATGCTCCCGAAAACTGTCCCAACCAAACCGCTTTAGTCGTGCAAAGTACATCGATCGAAAACAATGTGATTATTTCATACTCGGCTCAATGGGCCTAGCGAAGCACGTCACAAATCGCCGGTTTTGATCCGTAACGCTAGAATTTTCTCAGTCTGACTCATCCTGTATAAAACGGATCAGACCACCCAACGCTTCAACCACAGTTTGCTCCCTGACGGCCCCCCGATCGCCTTCAAACAAAAAGCGCTCGGTCCGCAGGGCACCTGATCTTAGCGCCCAAGACACAAACACCGTGCCAACAGGTTTGTCGGTGCTACCACCATCCGGGCCCGCAACACCCGTGACAGCAACGGCGACGTCGGCCGGACTGTGATCCAGACCACCCCGGGCCAGCGCCCGAACTACTGGCCCACTTACAGCACCATTTTCAATGATCAGTAGGTCCGGTACACCCACCAGCTCGTGCTTCGCCTCATTACTGTAGGTGATAAAACCCCTTTCAAACCAGGCTGAACTACCGGCAACTGCTGTCACCGACTGGGCAATCCAACCGCCCGTACACGACTCAACCGTGGTGAGCCGGGAACCTCGATCTTTTAATAGCTCGCCTACGAGCTCGGCCACACTACTGAGTCGGTCAGATTGATCCTTAGGCATTTGAGGTATCCGCATTACGGTATCAGGTCATGATTGTGCCAAACCTGTAGGCTCACAGGGTGAGTATGACGCCCAGAACCATCAGCGTGGTGACCTAAATTTTTCTATAATATTCTGACGTCATGACCCGAAACACTCCCAAAATACCCCGCATTCAAAGAGCCGCTACCCATGCTCTGATCCTCACCCTGTTATTGAGCCTAACCGGTGCTACGACAGCCGCTGACGTCGAACGGGAGCAACGGTTAGTGGCTGAGCTTGAAGCCAGCCTATTTGATGGAGATTTACAACAGCTTTCAGCTGGAAAGGCCACTTTTACTGCCGTGGAACTGTCGCCCGACAGCAAGCCAGTACGCGGAAGTATCATCCTACTGCACGGTCGAGGTGTACACGCAGACTGGCCGGACAACATCGGCCCACTGCGTATGGCACTTGCGCAAAATGGCTGGCATACGCTCTCGCTTCAGATGCCAGTCCTAGAAAAATCCGCCAAGTATTTTGACTATCTGGCAATCTTGCCAGAAGCATTCCCCCGAATTGAGGCTGGAATCAAGCACCTCCTGACCAGCAGTCATCGCCCCATTGTTTTACTAGCGCACAGTTGTGGGGCCCACATGGCCATGGCCTGGCTCGAAACAACCGCCGGAAAGCCTATCGATGCCTTCATTGGCATCGGCATGGGTGCGACTGACTATCGACAGCCCATGCAGAGACCTTTCCCGTTTGCAACACTCAAGATCCCGGTGCTTGATATTTATGGCTCCGAAGACTACCCCGCAGTACTCCGCCTGGCACCAATTCGTTTGGAGGCGATCCAACTGGGCGGCCACCTTGGTTCGACCCAGGTGGTTGTCGATGGCGCCGACCACAACTTCACAGCCTATACCGGTGCAATGACTCAACCCATTTCTAGATGGCTGGATTCGCTAACGTTTTAGTCGCAAGCATCGCCCCAAAACGACCGTTCAGGCGCGTGCGCTGGGACCATAAGCAAGGTACATCAGATCATTTTGCACAAATCGCTCATAACGAAGAGCATGCACATCGATCGATGGCGGTTGCTCCAGAACCATCGCTGAAATAATTTCTCCTATGGCAGGCGACAACTTGAGACCGTGCCCTGAGAATCCCATTGCCAAGCACAGGCCTTCAATACCCGGTGCCCAACCGAGTATTGGATGAAAGTCCGGAGTCACATCGTAGGCTCCACTGACATTGGATAACACTGAAAAGTCCTTCAGCTGTGGAATACGTTCTTGAAACGCACTGCTGATTCGCTGGTGGTGACTCTTGTATTCCTGGTCAGAAACCTCTATCACCGGATCGTCAGTCAAAACAGGCGCCGGTGGGTAAGCTGCTACCAACATACTGTGACCCCAATGCGGGCGCATCACCACATTGGAAACACCATCAGTAACACATCCTGAAATCGCTGACACCTGTTGAAGGATATCGATGTAGCTCATATCAAGACGATGCTTCTCCATCGGTACCTGCAAACCCAGATCACTCAACAGCTTTCTTCCCCAGGCACCCGTTGCGTTTACAACAATAGGGGCCTGAATAAACCCACTGTCAGTGACCACGCCGGAGACCCGACCGGAGCGCGTCTCTATTACGCTCACCAACAACGGCGTCATCACCCTCACACCCTCAGCCTGCGCAGCCCCAAGCCAGCTGAGCACCATCCGTGTCACATCGATATAACCCCCATTCGGCTCATAGCAGCCCCCTGTCAGCCCATCGACAGTCAGTCCAGGCTCGATACTTTTGATCTCATCAAGTTCTATAACCCGGGTGTCTACACCCAGTCGCTGACCCAGTTTGACATTCCGTCGGAGCGCCTCGATCTGATTGGCCGCCACCAACAGCATGTAACCCATCCGGACATAACCGGAATCACCATAACCTACTTTTTTGCTCCAATTGTTGAGGGTCTCGAAGCCGCGAATCGAGAGTTCAACCATCAGCTCATTGGAATAATGTTGTCGGATCTGACCGAAAGTACGCCCCGACATGCCCCCTACCGGTTGCCGAGCATCGACTACGATAATCTGCTTATCAGTCTGACGGCTAAGCTGAAATGCGATACTGGCACCCATGATACCGGCACCAATAATAATGATGTCAACACTGGCAATCGTAGGATAATCCGGCATCAGAATGTCTGGCAATCAGTTAGATGACGGAAGTGAGCTGCCGGCATAAACATAGCTTCCCACGAGGCAGGCAAGTCACACCGAGGAATGGCGTCCCCAAGGGGATTCGAACCCCTGTTGCCGCCGTGAAAGGGCGGTGTCCTAGGCCAACTAGACGATGGGGACAGGACTTGGTGGAGCCGGACGGGATCGAACCGACGACCTCGTGAATGCCATTCACGCGCTCTCCCAACTGAGCTACGGCCCCGCAAAAGCGCGGTATTTTGCGCTCTAAGGCATTGACGGTCAAGCATTTTCAGCCATGCGCCGGTCGATAAACACAAGCGCACGATCGATTCGATCAACCGTTCTAGCTTTGCCAACAAGCAGCAGTGTCTCGTCTATCGGAGGCGTTGCAGCAGTGCCGGACACCGCAACGCGTAGCGGTTGTGCCAGCTTACCCAGTTTGGCATCGTAATCCTCTACGGTTGCTATCACCTGTTCGTGGATCAACTCAGCGTTCCAGGGTTCTACCACCGACAAGCGACTACGTACATCGGCCAGCATATCACGCGCGACGGGCCGGAGATGTTTTTGGGCTGCATTGACGTCATAGTCTTCAAACTCAGCGAAAAAATATTCAGACTTATCTGCCATTTCATCAAGAGTTTGCGCTCTTTCTCTAAGTGCACTCACGACATCATCTATCGGTGGTCCACTGGAAAGATCTATACCACGATCCTCAAGTCGATCTGAAAGCAAAGACACCAATTTAGCGGAATTCGATACTTTGATGTAGTGCTGATTGAGCCACTTGAGTTTATCGATATCAAAAGCCGATGCGGCACGATTGACATCCTGAATATCAAAACTGCTGATCATTTCATCGAGTGAAAATATCTCCTGATCACCGAACGACCACCCCAGCCTGACCAAATAATTCTGCATAGCTTCCGGCAGAAAACCTTCATCACGATATTGGAGTACGCTGACGGCACCGTGGCGCTTGGAAAGGCGCTGTCCATCCCCACCTACTATCATCGGAACATGGACAAATATAGGCAGCGCTGCGCCTAGAACCTTCAAAATATTAATCTGGCGCGGCGTGTTATTGACATGGTCATCCCCTCGAATTACGTGTGTGATACCCATGTCAATATCATCCACCACTACAGCAAAGTTGTACGTGGGTGTGCCATTCGCCCTGGTGATCACTAGATCATCCAACTCTTCATTACTAATGACGATCTGGCCTCGTATCGCATCATCAAACTGTACTGACCCCTCAAGGGGGTTCTTAAACCGAATTACCGATTCCACATCTGGTCGTTTAGGATTGTTTTGATCCCGGCAGTGGCGGTTGTAGCGTGGTTTAACCCCCTGAGCCCGCTGTTCCTCACGCACTTTATCCAACTCTTCTTTGGTGCAATAACAGCGGTAGGCCTGCCCGGCATCCAGCAGTTGATCGATGACTTCTTTATAACGCTCAAGACGGTCGCTCTGGTAGATCGGGCCTTCATCGTAATCCAACCCCATCCATGCCATCCCTTCAAGAATTGCCTGGACCGATTCTTTAGTCGACCGCTCCCTGTCTGTATCTTCGATTCGAAGGATAAACGTACCGCCACAGTGACGGGCATACAGCCAATTAAACAAAGCGGTACGGACGCCACCGATATGGAGGTAGCCTGTAGGGCTGGGGGCAAAACGAGTACGAACAGACATCGGCATGGATCTCTTGCTATTCAGCGTACAAACCTAATTATAATAAGTTACTTCAAGTCCGGTCTTGTCCGACCCCTGCCGTGTGAAGGCAGAGTGCTCCTCACCAACAGTCCTAAAACCCCTTAAATAACAGGCTCCGACTACACGCAATCGGACCTGAATGGATTGGAGAGGACTGGAATGGACCCAGTTTCAGCACATTTTCAGCATACCAACTTGGGGGTACGCGCACCGATATTAAGAATTTAGCCCTTTCTAGGAGTAATCGATGAAATTCCAATCCTCCTCTATGGTAATCGCCGGTTAAGGAACCTTCGGTTATTTCATCTATGAGTACTGCCGACTTGATGCTAAGTATCCGCATAGCGTTTGCTAGAACTCGAAAGAGCGTCTCCGTATGCCGCCAGCGCGGTATGGCTCAGGTCGTCGTCGGGCATTGTCTCCAATCGGAGCCCATTCGTAGGAGGACGGCCTCGTACAAGAAGCCCCGATTCAACATGACCATTTTTGACCTTGGTGTTGGCTGAAACGTAGTTGAACCCGATGCCATATCGCCACTGGCTGGAGGTGTTGTCCCCGGACCCATGAATGGTCAATGGATGATGAATGCTCGCCTGCCCTGCACGGAGGGAAATTTCAATCGCACTTTGATCATCAATTGCACCGTTAATGCGTTGTCCGCGGCGGAGCATGGATGAGGTATCACCCGTTGCGTTGTGCGGGAGTTGGCCTTGCATATGGCTACCTGGAATAGCTCTCATTCCACCGTTCTCCAGGCTCACATCGCTGACCGCCAACCATACCGCTAACATTTCGTCTGCGGGTTCCAGGGGCCAGTAGGTCGCATCCTGATGCCAGCCGAAGTATCCTTTAGATTGTGGCGCCTTTGCGGGGATGAATGCATCCCAAAGTAGAACGTCACCACCGATTAGGGCCACAACGTGATCGAGGATAACGGGGTGGAACGCCAGATCGGCAACCCATCGTAAGGCAAGGTAGGATTTTGAATACACCCAGTCAGGGAAGTTCGGGTTATGTTGGTTTTCGGAAATGAACGTCTGTAGGCTCAGTTTGATTGATTGAACTTCGTCATCATTCAGGACATCGAAACTTCGTATCAAACCGTCACGACGATAAGAATTATTTAGGCTAACAGGATCCATGGGCTACCTCTGCCAGGCCGCGGTGTCGCAATTCTCAGGCTTTGTTGCCCCAGTGTTGATCAACGAGCCGCAGTAGGAGTGGAACGAAATGTGAGAAAGGGTACGTTTCTCCGCCCTCGCGTTTACCTGAGTCATCCAGGTGGCGAACCTGTATGATCTGTTTCAGATTCGGGTTTTTCTCGAATGCTTTGACTTCATCATTGCTCATTGGGCCGCCCTGCAGATTTAAGGAGTGGACGGATGCCGGTGACAATCGATCAATGTATTTTGGCCTGGTCGCGCACAGGTAGCGTTTGGCGGCGACATGGTGACGAACACAATCAACGATTGTTGCTGGGAAAAACGGCTCCAGAATTCGTGCACCCGCTGCCTCGTGATAGCGATCTTCTGTGTCATCCATACTAAAGGTGCCGAACTCACTCGTGAAATGACCAATGTCGTGCAGTAGCACACCGGCAATAATTTCGTCGGGTTGACCGCCCTGCTCGGCCAATGTCGCCCCCTGCAGCACGTGTTCGGCTAGGGTGACCGGTTCACCTAGATAGGCCTCTCCACCTCGTCTCTCGATAATGTCTGCGATGAACGCCACGATGTTGTCGGACGTCAATTCTTGGGTATTTTCGTTAGGCATCGTTCGTTCTTTTGAAATTGGGACCGATCGTTTCACTCGATAGGTTTAATCGGGAGACTGCTCTAGTATTTCATATTAGTTAATTGTTTTAATTGTATTCCCGAATTATACTAATTTTGGTTACCGCAGGCTTTCTTCTAAATAATTGGGATTATTTCAACGGCGGGAAAATATGCTTATGCAGTTGGCGTTTCCGTGAATGAAACCTGGCCAGGGGATCCAATGATGCAGTCCGCTCCAATCTATATATTTGAAGCTTCGGAAAAACCTTCTCTGGAACTATTTGAGGTCCCGCTGATTGTTGCAACGGAAGATTCGTTAAGGGGCTATGGTTGCCTGGTCGATGATCCGCAAAGTTTTGAAATTGAGATCGTCTGCTGGCCCGCACAAGGCTGGCGGCCGGTGGATGAAGGAACCGGAACTGAAGCCGGCTTCGTGGAAGGTATCTTTCACGGAGAATGGCGAGGTGACGTTCTTTATGGCTCGAATGAAGCCGTAAGCGGCAACTATGTTTTGGGATGGTCCACCGATCCCCAAAATGCCTCGAGTGACATACGGACCTGCCCCCGTGAAAAAGTATTGCTGTGGCACATGAATTATCACCCTGACGGTGGGCAGATGTTCCACCCGCTCGACAATCAGCCCTTTGTCATACCGGCAGCTCTACCCGGCGATGATCTGGCGCCAGAGAAGGTCGTCGCCTTTTGGTGTGATGGTTCCAAAGGATTGTACATTCATCCCGGCATCTGGCACGAGGGCATATTCCCGGTTCATGACCGGCAGCGTTTCCTCGACCGACAGGGCCGTGTCCATGCGCGTGTGAGCTGCGATGTTGGACAGGAATTCGGTATCTATCTGTCTGTTCCCCTGTACATTTGCAGCGGATCCAAGTAACGAAAAATACGGTACTGCAATGATGCTAATATGTTTCGCATCGAAAAGAGTAACTCTCCGATTTCCACAGCCAAACATTCAAGTCGTGGAAATTTTGGGCCCACTGGCTCCCTATAACTACGCGTCTCGATCAAGTATCGATTAATTACGTCTTCGGTTGAGTGTCTTTTTAAACCGGTGCGCAAACAGAACTCGTGATCTGGACCATCAGGTCGACTAAATGCACGCTTGAGTGTGACTGGCAGCAAATTGTTATAGACCTGTTGGATCTCCGCAAGCTGTTTGGGTGCCGCGGAGAATTCGCGTAGATTCTCCACACCATTTTCATGGTACTCCTCTTCGTCTTCCACCACGACCATTGTTTCCGCCCATGGGAAGTAACTCGACTCACAATACTCCCTAACGGCTGTCCCTGTGCCGTTACACGGGCTAGATCGATGGCCGTACCCTAGAATCGAGTTGACGCGTTGCGCGAACACGAGAAAACAGTGTAATTGTCCGCGCTAAACAAGGGGTTTAAAACAGTAAGTCATTTTGGCATCGAGATGACCGCCTCCGCGTTGGTGTATACATTTTTTGACTCTATAATCGCGAAGAGCAACCATGTGTGGCTAATCCGCTTGGCCTGCTATAAAACAGTTGTCTTAAAGGATACATAAACTGAGGAGGATATTATGTCTGAAACCGAACGATTGAAGAAAAAATTGAACCGTGGACAGATTACTCGACGGGAGTTTTTGTCACGGATGTCTGCTATCAGTGCAACTGCTGTACTACCGGCAATGTACAGCGGCGATGCAGTTGCAGGTCCTCAAAAAGGGGGGCGGATTCGTGCAGCGCTTGCTCACGGTTCCACCACCGATTCTTTGGACCCGGCCTCTATCGAGAACGGCTATCAGACGGTAGTCAACTACGCCATACAAAACCATTTGGGAGAGGTGGATGAAACTGGTGCCATGGTGCCCGAATTGGCCGAAAGCTGGGAGGTCGCGAGTGGCGCCAAAACCTGGGTCTTCAACTTACGTCAGGACGTGGAGTTTCACAATGGTAAAACCTTGGATGCCGATGATGTGATTGCGTCGTTTCAGCACCACATGGGTGAGACCAAGTCGCCAGCTAAATCTCTGCTGGAACAGGTCGACAGCATGCGAGCTGATGGTAAGCACAAGGTGATTTTTGAATTGACGGGAGGCAACTCAGACTTTTCCTACATTGCTGCCGATTACCACATTTCTATTAAACCGTCCAAGGACGGCAAGATCGATGCCACCGACGGCATCGGCACTGGTGGATACATACTGCAGGAAAACGAACCTGGTGTTCGGAGCTTCCTTACCCGTAATCCGAACTACTGGAAAGAAGGACGTGCCCACTTCGATGAGGTCGAATTGCTGTCAATCATCGACACGGTGGCCAGGACCAATGCCCTGACGACCGGTGAAGTGGATACAATCGATCGGGTGGACCTCAAGACCGCACATTTGTTGGCTCGTAAATCGGGCGTTAAAGTTGAGGAGACCACAGGCACGAAGCACTACACTTTTCCGATGCGCACCGATACCGCGCCGTTTGATGACAATAACGTGCGCATGGCACTCAAGCACGCGATCAACAGGGAAGAGATCGTAGAAAAGGTGCTGCATGGCCATGGTGTTGTTGGCAATGATCACCCCATCGCACCCTCCAACGCCTTTCATGCAGCGACGCTCGAGCAGCGTACCTATGATCCGGATAAAGCTAAGTTCTATGCCAACAAGGCGGGCGGCAATATCAAGGTGCAGTTGTCAGCAGCCGACGCAGCCTTTCCAGGTGCAGTGGACGCAGCGGTGCTATATCGGGAGTCCGCTGCCGCGGCCGGTATCGATATCGAAGTTGTTCGTGAGCCTAACGACGGTTATTGGTCGAACGTGTGGATGAAGAAACCCTGGGGCGCTTGCTACTGGAGCGGACGTCCGACCGAGGACTGGATGTTCAGCACTGCCTACAAGGGCGGAGGCTCCTGGAACGATACTTTCTGGACTCATGAGCTTTTCGATCATTTACTGATCGAAGCCCGGGCAGAGACCGACCAGGAAATACGCCGGCAGATGTACTTCACGATGCAGCAGATCGTCCGTGACCAAGGTGGCGTGGTGGTACCGATGTTTGCTAACTATGTGTTTGCCATGTCGGACAAAGTACAGCACGGCACGGTGGCCGGTAACAAGGCCATGGATGGCGACAAGTTTCTGGAGCGATGGTGGTTTGCCTGATTTCTAGTTAGATAGATTGGGAAAATAGGCATTGTTTAGTTTGTTAAAGGTGGTGGCCCAGCATGTTGCGCTGGGCCACCTGACCCTGTAGAGGCCTCACACAGCTTGGTGAACCTTTCCAATCTCCCCACCAAATCCTCTGTTCTTAAATGCGTATAGCGCATCAGCATCTTCCTTTATTAATTCCCTGATTATTTCTTTAATCGAACTTGGAACACCAAGGTGAGGTCCACCATTTATGACTAAATAGTTGTCCAGTAATACCTTAATATATGAGAAAGCCCCACACCAATTTACCTGACTGGGTATAGCGAGAATTGAAACCATGAGCGCAGCGAATGACCTAGTGAAATCTCGCCGTCCCGGATGGTCGTTAGAACAGCCATTCTATATCGATCCGTTCTACTTTCAGCTCGATTTAGATCGCGTGTTCCGAACTGGTTGGTTGTTCGTCGGGCACGCATGTCAAATTAAGGAGTCAGGTGACTATTTCTGCTATGACATAGCGGACGACTCCCTCATTATCATTCGGAGCTATGATCAAAAGGTGCGAGCTTTGTTCAATGTGTGCCGTCATCGTGGTTCTATAATCTGCAAGATTCCCAAAGGACATGTCAAAAGACTAGTCTGCCCATATCATCAATGGACCTATGATACGGCTGGTAGCTTGTTACGAAATACTTGGATGCCGGAGGACTTCGTAAATGATAACTTTAGCCTCAAACAGGCTCACGTTAAGAGTATTGCCGGCCTAATCTTCGTAAGCCTTGCGGATGTAGCTCCGGCGTTCGCGCCGGAAGACGACTTGAAACGTCTATTGGGGCCTCACGGACTGGAGAGCGCTAAGATCGCACACAGTGAAACGTACGACATTGCAGCAAACTGGAAACTCGTCCTCGAGAATCAGCGGGAATGCTACCACTGTCCTGCCAAACACAAAGGTTATGCCAAAATTCAGTTTGACACGGACATTGATGATATTGACGAACAGAACCAGATTCAGACGAGGTGGAACGAGAGTCGAGAAAAGTGGGCCTCAATGGGCCTCGATGTGTCACTGGCAGACTACCGTTATGGGATGAGGGAATCATGGTGGCGGGTAAATCGGACACCGTTTCGGGCAGGTTTTGTCTCAGAGACGGTGAATGGTCAGCTAGTAGCCCCATTGATGGGTACATTCACAGATCCCGATGCAGGGAATGCACGTGCCAATACATACCCAAACTTTTGGCTTCACGGGTCAAGTGATCACATGCATACCATGCGGGTTACGCCAATTGACGAAAAAACGACCCGAATTCAGGCTGACTGGTTAGTTAACGAAACAGCGAAAGAGGGTGCTGATTACAGCGTCGAACAATTAATTGCGTTTTCTAAACGCGTGAATGAAGAGGATCACGAGATTGCCGAAGATCAAGCCAAAGGTGTCATGTCCTCTAGATACCAACCCGGACCATACTCCCCTATCAAAGAAAAACTGGTCGAACATTTTGTCGTTTGGTACATGGAACAAATTGTTGAGTAGCAATGCCACCATAGGCATATTTCTGCAAAGAGTCGGGAAGGGTCACTCGAGAATCAGTCACATTCTGGTCACACTGATTTGAACTAAAAGGAACTCGATTTCAGACGCAGCTAAGCTACGGGGTACTCAATCAATAAGACTTGGTGAAAAGATAGCCACTTATGGGTACCCAATGGTCGGGATATTAGCGAATAGCGCAAGCACTTCTGAAGGCGTTATAAATGCACTTGCCGGTTTTGGTATGACTCGAGGACCCTTCGGTATGATGCATCTACTCAACCAGGTAACAGTGGGGGACCGCTATTAGACCTGTCGGGCAATGTCGACGGTGTAATTTCTCACCGACTCAATAGAGAGGCAGGTGTCAACCTCGCAATCAAATCGAATATTGTTGAAAACTTTTTGAATAACGAAGGCATGTCATTTGATAAATCTGAGTCACTACAAAGGTTGGGGTTAGTAGACATCGCAGAGAAAGCAGAAAGGTTTACAGTTTTAGTGGGATGTTGGGAATGAAAAGTTCTTTAATGTTTTAGAAAAAATCATCGAGGAGTACTGAAATGACCAATAGTGATAAACACGAAGGTGGTTGCTTATGTGGGGAAGTAAGGTTTGAGGTTTCTGGCCAACCCGAGTTTAGTGGAGTCTGTCACTGTCGCTACTGTCAGTTACGATCCGGTAGCGCTCTTGGAGTCTCGGTATTTTTTCAGAAGCAAAATCTCAGAGTCACACGAGGCACTTTGAAATCATACAAGTTTAAAACTGAAAGCGGCAAAGAGATGGATTATCAATCCTGTGCAACTTGTAGCACTACATTATTTTGGGAACCTGAAATGGTCCCAGACCTAATCGGCACGGCGGGTGGTGTCTATGATCCGCCTACATTCTGGTATAGCTGTGACCTGGAAGTTTTTCAAAGATCAAAAGCTGATTTTGTACACATCGACTCAACTAAGTCCTATAACACCTCCAGACTCTATGATCCGGTTCATACTGATGACTCACGACTGATGGGTGAATAGAAACAAAGGATTACAGTTTTAGTGGGATGCTGGTTATGGCGGTTCTAACTGGACCTAATCCCACCAAATGAAGAAGAACAGCCACAAAGGAATGACGAGCCAAATAGCCCACTTCCTGCTCCAGGGTATATTGGATATGATTTGAAGACTTATTGAGAATAGAAAGGAGAAAGAAATGAGATTTCTGACAACATTCAAAAAAACCAAAGAATGCAGCTTTGAAAGCTGGCTGAAACTAGTTGATGACTTAAAGCCTCATATGCAAAAGAATGGACTAAAACTAATAGTGGCAACGGAAACCGAAGATGGAACAAGAATTTATGACATAGCTGAAGCGGAATCCATGGAAGGTGTCGGAGCATTTATGTCTGACCCAGAGGTAATTCGAATGAGACAAGAAGCCGGTGTAGATACTGATAGCCAAGAAGTAATTAGTCCTGTAAGGGAATATCACATCTTTCAGAATTAGTGCAACACAACCAGTTCCAAAGTTTCTTTACCAAGGTGAGATCAGTATCAGTAAAAAAGTAAGGATTAGAAATCCTAATAAAACGGTTCATAAGTAGTTAACCAGCTAACGGATGGTCTGATACATTTCTACTATAGAAGAAGATAAACGAGATGAGCGTGAACCCAGCGACAAAATACAAACATTTAGAAATATAGTATTTGTCGAAGTTCTTCTAGTCGGGGCTTTATTGATTTTGTATTTTGGGTGGTTTTTATATTTCGGCAATCCTAGATTGCCTAATGACCGAGCCATGTTGGATAAAAGTAGTTTTACAGCAGAGACATGTGCTGGGAAGTATTTTGATGGTTATACAGGAGAGATAGAAGTTTCTAATCCTCAGCGACCAAAAATATGTGCAACCATAGCCGCTACAGATTCCTATAGTTTGTTACCCGTGATGAGATGATACTGATAAGTAATGTCCTATCCGCCCACTCACACGGCAGTTATACGCCTTGTGGAAAACGTATCCAGAGTGAGGTAGCTACTAGTACATAGATCAATATGAAACCTGCAACTAAGTAAAGCAGGTCTGCGAATACAAGTATCACTATTACCTTTCCCCAAGATGCACGCTTCTTGATGCGGTTGCGCCTGAATAGGAAGAAGAGAATCAGAAACTCAACGAACCAAGCAATGATTATTACAGGGCTGGACCAGTCAGGTGCAGTTGCATAACCAAACTCCACAACCCTGAGCTTTTCCCAGAGTAAAGTTTTTAAAATGAAACTGAGGAGATAGATAATCATCTCTGACGCCCTGTGGTTGTCAGTCTAGTCGTTCAGAACCGATGATACAGGATCAGTTCAGAAGGTCTGACCGCTATTAAGTACACAGCCTAGATACTGTCTGGTGGGGCAAGCTTTAACCTTAGCTCAATTTCTCGACTAAATCCTCTGCTCTTAAATGCGTATAGCGTATCAGCATCTATACAAAAAATGCCCCGCTTCGGCGGGGCTTTTGAATTAGGTGAGGTGCCCTAGGCGTTGGACTAAAGCTCCCAGATAATCGGACCCTCTTGCATCTCGGGTGGCGCATTCAAGACCGCGGCCAATTTGCCTAGAATCCCTTGAATCTTAGGCATTGCCGCATTGGCGGATACTTCGGTATCGTAAGCGGCGCCAATTATCAACTTGCCATCAGCAACCCGAATACCGCGAATGCCTTGCAGACCCTCGATGCCTTTCATCTCATCTCGCGCCGCATCGGCAATAGCCATGAATTCACCTTCTCGATCCGGATCGTACGACATGGTTGTTATTCGCATATACATAGCATCTCTCCATTAGTAGGTTATAGGGGGACCGTAACAGATCAGCAATCAGGATAAAAGGAAATCCCGCACCGAAATCAGATTGATCAACTGACCTTAATTTTCCCTATTGACTAACCCAACTTCCCCACCAAATCCACTGCCCTTAGATTCATGCAGCCTTGTCACACTGGTGTCACACCGTGTATAACTATTACGACTGAGGGAACACCTCAGACAGTAGTTGAAGTTACCTGAAAGCCGGTCTTTTTAGATACCGGTTACTGCGGGGGCGCGTAGCTCAGGGGGAGAGCACTGTCTTCACACGGCAGGGGTCGCTGGTTCAAATCCAGCCGCGCCCACCATTTTCCACTGCTTTTAGGCCATTTTTACTGGCCCGCTTCTGCTCCGAATTTGTCGTGTGCTGAAAATGTGCTGAAACTGGGTCCATTCCTGTCCTCTCCAGTCCCTTCAGGTCTGTTTGCGTGGAGTTGGAGCCTGTTATTTAACGGGATTTAGGGCTGTTGGTGAGGAGTACTCTATCCAAAAGGCTCAAAGTTAATACATTTAGAGCAAGAAACTCTGTGATCTAGGTATTAAGTGCAGTTAACAGGTTAACTAGAATTAACCGTTAATAACTACAATAGATGAGACTTGTTTATGAGTAGAAAGCAAATCCAACAAACGTTGATAGGAGCCGTCCTATTAGGTGCGCTTTATTACTACTTTTCCCCTCAACAGAACTGTATTAGAGATAGATCAGATGGTGTAAGCAAAGTCGAAAAGCTACAAATTATTGAGGAGTGCGCTAACTCAACAGCTTGGTAAATGCAGATCAACGGAGAAAATGAAATGGGAACTTTTATGTTGTATTTGATCGTGATTTGTCTTTTGGTAATGGTTTATATTCTTTTCGAGATAAGGTCCCAATTAAGTCGACTCAGAGTCAGTTTAGAAA
>Ga0315336_1003090_pt1 | contig 23173 bp, 14 predicted proteins | sample ASW5metaG_FD_204512 | JGI IMG/M metagenome (GOLD analysis project Ga0315336, IMG submission 204512) | Ammonia-oxidizing marine archaeal communities from Monterey Bay, California, United States - ASW #5 | ecosystem: Environmental > Aquatic > Marine > Intertidal zone | place: USA: California... | reverse complement strand
CAAAGTAGCAGTACTCGCCAGCTCGAACCGACTCGACGTCCTGGGACCCCAACGGCAGAAACCGCTCGTCCCCCTTTGCGAGGCGAAGCGTGATGTTTCCCACGACTTGATCGAGATCATGGGCACCCATCGTAAGGCGTGTTTCAAGCGACACCAGGTTATAAATATCGACCGCGAGATTAATCGAAGGCAACTGACCCCGCCGCTGGACGAAGCTAATCAAACTCTCGATGGAACAGGGATATTTCTTGGGAGATCGTCCGACCGCCTGGCGTAGCGCGCGGAAACCAAGAATGACCGGATCGTTGGCGACGAATTCAGGAGTATATCGCTCGATAAAACGGGGCAGGGCAGCCTGCTTTAAACGCTCGAACTCTTCGTCCCCTTTTGAATTCGAGAGCCTGGTCGTGACATGCCAGGTAGCAACCAGTCCCAGCTCGGCCGCCTTTGGAGTCACGATCAGTCGCGGAGAATCCATCAGCTGTAAAACCACTCCACATCGGCAACCGCCGCTTTGAGCGGCATGCAACTGCGGCCCAACCTTCCAGGCGGGTTGGGGTTATCCATCTTGGAAGCCTCGTACATGATGATCACTTTCCCACCGCTGGTAAAATGGCACGAGGGGTTGGTGAACTCGTAGAGTGGATCGGTCTCGATATTCTTGAAGTTTTCCCACGTCTGGCCCTCGTCGCGCGAAATGGCCGTGGTGAGCGGTGTGCGTTTGCCACAATGGTCGAAATTGGCGTCGTAGGCGCTGTGATTCCAAATCACCAGCAAGTCGCCCGTGGTGGGAAATTTCACCAGGCAAGGCATCGACTCGGGAGCTCTCAGTCCGGTTGTCTGTGCACTTGACCATGTGACCGCTCCATCGTGTGAGGTGGACTGAAAGATCGCTCCCAACTGGGTCCTCATGTACATCAGCAGTCGGCCATCGCTTAATTCAACAATATGAGGTTCCATCGCCCCCCGCATTGGCAGGTCCACCCAGTTTTCCGATTGTTTCCAGGTGTGGCCCAAATCGTCGCTATAGGCACAGCTGTTCATTTGATGGTCGGTCGGTCCGCACCAGTCTCCCAGGACTTTTTGAATTGGATGAATAATTCGCCCGGTACTCAACTCGGTCAGTAGATAGGCAGCAATCGGACTCTTTTGATTGATGTTGTGCATGACCGGCTCAGAGAACGTCTTGCCATCATCGGCGCTTCTCCTGGAAAAGGAGGTTGAACTTTGCGGTTTTCCCGGCGCCAACAAATGAAGTCGCTGAAAACAAAACAGGATTTCTCCGTTGCTAAGTCGACCGAAGCAGGGGTAATGAATGTTGACGTCCCCTGGCGCGTTTTCTACGAAAATCTTGCGATCTTCCCACGTGTAGCCGCCATCGCTGGACGTCATCTGGGCGATATTGCAGGGCGCGTGATCGTGCCCGATCGTATCGCCCCCTACGTGTTCCATCCAGGCCAGCAGCAGCCTGCCATCATTGAGTTCCACAATCGTGCCTGCCCCATGCCTGGGACGTTCCGGGGGCGCCTCTACGACCGTATATACGTCAATTTTGCTCACAATTCGTAATCCCTTTTGTTATTGAATGTGCCGTGGCTTAACTCTTGTGTTCATTCACTCACCCGGTACGCGGTGATACCCCGCCCCGGTATGGTTCCTTTGAGCACGACCGATCCATGAACGTCTTTTTGGACCGGTGTTATTTTCCCGGTGTAATCCATGCGGTCGACATCCACCACGGCATCGACAGGCATACCATGCCGGGCCAGAACCACCGTACTTTCAAAAGGCATATTTTCCCTGGACGCGTTGGCGACAAAGACTCCCAAGTCCCCCTCGGCATTACGGAACACGCCATTCCAGAGCGTCGGGAACTTACCACCGCGAGAATAGGCCATTAACGGCATTTCGGCTGGCTGGCTAAACTTAAGCGGCCGCATGAACTGGCCGTACGATAAAAACTCTTTGCTTGCGTCGCTTTTATAGTAACCGAGTACTTGCTCCAGAAAAGCGATCATCGGGGCTTGCGCCGGGTTGGAAAGCGAAAGGGCCGCATCGCGGGGCCGCAATCGCAACCGCCCGATGTGGGCCCCCTGCACAAACAGAGACGCGGCCTCGATGAAAAATGCATCCTGGTCGTACTCGTTCGTGAATCTCCCCTGGTACCCGACACCCGTGGACATTTCGGCTCCGCAACGCTTCACGTAGTCCTGATAGACCACAGCGAACAGGTGGGCCTTGTTTTCGGGCCAAAGGGTGACCTGCAGCGCGCCATCGATCACGTCGATCACGTTTTCCGTACAGTTTTCGCCCGTGATGATGGTCATCGGGTCGGCCTTCTTGGCCGCGTTAAAACAGCGCTCGACCAGCTGATGCATTCCCGTGGTCATCGAATCGCCGCCTGCGGCAGAATGCCCGTGGGGTGTCCAATAGCAGGGCAAACCAGCCCCCTGCATCGTGTCGAGGTAAAGGCCACCAATTCCTTCGCGCTCGACCATCAGTCGACAAGTCTCCTCAAGGCGGTTTTGCCACCAGGGAGTCGTACAACATACTTGCCAGGAGGTCTCACCACCCCAGGTCCGTTTCTTGCCGAAAAGGTCCCTGACCACACTGGGCCGGGCCTGGTCGGCATAAGGGGAATTCTCACTGGGTCCTTGATCAAAAATTTCCAGGGCAACATAGGGACACACCATCCCCCCCTCAGCTCGCAACCGATGGGTTTCCCGGGTAAAAGCCGACAGCGCGCCAATCTTGGGATAGTTGCCATCGTGAATATTCATTGCAGGAAGATTGCGCCATCGCCCCTGGTTGTAGAGGCGGTGACTTCCAAATGGCACATCGTACGAAGTCATTCCCGGGACATACTCTTTCCAGCCATACCATGTGGCAGCCAGCGGTATCCCGGCCCACTGCAGAAATTCGCGAAAGTGGTCACGGGCAATGACCATATTTTCGGGCATCGAGTGCGTCCCTTCGGCCGAATCCGCAATGGTGGTGTAAAACTCAAAGGGAGATTCCTTGTACCAGCGGGGTACATCTTCGCGTGTCCGCAGCGGCCCCTTGCGACACCATGACTGGCGGGTCGCCCAGCTGCGGTAAATTTGTGCCGCATCGAACCAGTCCCCCTGAAAGGGGCCAACCACGCAATCGTACGGCAGCTCGTAGTTTTCTTGAGAGAACGTGATGTTCGGTGGAAAGTGCCCGGGGCGCCAGGTGATTTCTTTGGGTGTGTTGGCAATTTGCATGTTCATCATGTTCGCCACCGGATCATGCGTGGCGAGGTAAACTCCCTTGCCAGTCGGACCGTCGTAGAAGGCCTGGAACTGCATGTTGAACTCAACCGGGTAAAAGGCTCCCTTGGTGTTGAATCCAGCCCCTAATCCGGCTGGGGCGTTAAAGGGATCCTCCACAAGCCCGCCATGCTCCCGGGGATAAATGTAAACGTCATCCTCCGGGGCATTGATTGGTGCCAGCGATACCAGGGGAAACCGCACACGTTCCAGCCCATATTGCACTCCGGGGTTTTCGATATTGATTCGCCAATACGAGAAGGGATCATCCTCTTGAAGTCTGACCGTGACCTCAACGTCGACCAGGTGGGACTTTCCCCGCACCGGTATCTTGTGCCAGTTCAAATGCAAAACAGCCTGGCCCCCTTCGGTTTCCGACCGCCAGGATACGGACGTCGCCTCCTCGGACCCGACCGAAAACGCATCCTTCGCCATTTCATCCATAATTCCCAACAGGCTACCTACCGTTTTCCACCGCTCATCACGATTGCTTCCCCGCAGGTCGGGCGTCATGCGAATTTCGAACAAGTCGCGCTGTCCCAAGGTGTCGCTAGCCAGAAAGTCATGATCTTGCTCGATGCCGTACAGGCGATTCAACTGAAATCCGCGGTCCGACTTGATAAACTCAAGACCGATTTTACGATTGGCCATCAGAATGCTACTGCCGTGTTGCTCAACGTTAATCGGGTCGGGGTGCGTTTTGAAGAATTCGGTGGCCTCTGCTTTTGCCACGGGAGTCGCACGTGAAATCGCCAGACCATGGTTCTCGGCTTCGTCCATGAAGTGTGCGACGATTTCTTTTTCGTCGATTGCCCGGTTGTAAAGCCGCACATCATCGACAAGTCCCTGGTAACGAGGAAGGTCGGGACTGCCCTTGTAGCCAATAAAAAACCCACCCCCAGTTTCGAACCGGTCTTTCTTGGACCTGGCGTTACCGACCTGCCTGCCATCGATCCAAAGCCCCAACTGCTGTCCATCGAACGTTGCTACCAGGTGCTGCCATTTGTCGAGCGCCAGCGTCTCCTTCAAATGGTTCCCACCGCCGGCGATATAAAACAAGCAGAGGTTCGTGTTGTAGTAAGTAAGGGCATAACTGCCAATTCCCTCACCCAATAGGAGGGCATCGCCTCCGCCTCCCGCGCGGGTCGGTTTGACCCACGCCTCAATAGTGACGGCTTGTCCCAGTTCGAGATCATGAGCCGGTGCGCAGTCAATGTAATCATCCACCCCGTCCACGGAGATGGCATAACCTTGATCGAGCTTGACCCAACTCGCACCATGCACGGCGCCATCATGCCCATTGCCGCTAGTATCCTTGGCAATATTTCCCGAGCCCTCATCAAAACGCCATTCCGCCAGTAAGCCAGCCGGTTGTTCGGCCACAGCCCCCGGGGACAGGACAGTCAGAATTGTGATTATTGTCAGCAAGACTCTATGAATAGACATACTTTTCCTCGCAAAAACAAATAGCAATACCCATGGTTTCGACCCAACCTGTGGCCAGCTCCGAACCTGGATTTTACAGGAAGTCACACTCGTCGTCTGCAATATTTGTGGGTTTTCATTCCAAGACACGTCCGCCGTCGGGTGAGGCTGGGCTATCGAGTGCAACCACGGCCTCATGACGCTCTTCATCAACCCAAGGAAGGCTCGCAGGCTCGTCGCTAAAGTCCAACTGCCTGTCAAATTTTTATCGCAACGACTTCCGGCAAAGGGCCAATGATGAGACACTAGTCATTCTGATGCTTGAAACCATTGAGGCGACTAGAAACGCCAAAGCCATCCCTGCTGCTCCGGGCGTAGCCGCCTGCCTCGTCCGCCCATGGGATCTGTGCCTGTGGAACTGGCTTCAGCTGAAAAACTTTGCCAGGTCCCAGCAGCAACGTGACCATTGGCTGGTCTGAACGCGCTAAATCGCACAACGGAAACGAAGCCATGGACAAACAACACGTTCTCAATTACATCAATACCCGGGAAAATGCACTCTTGCAGTTTTTGCGGGATTTAGTGGCAACACCCAGCCCAACGCCACCTGGTGATGAGCGGGCCGTGGCTGAACGAATCCAACAGGAACTCTCCTCGCTGAAACTCGACAAGGCGGAAGTCATCGCCTCACAGCCAGAACGCCCAAATCTTTTGCTAAAAATCAAAGGGGCTAGTCCAGGGCCCACGCTGGTGCTCAACGGCCACACCGATACCAAGCCAATGGGCAACCGTGACGAATGGACCCACGATCCTTACGATCCGGTGATCGAGGACGGAAAGCTTTTTGGCCTTGGTTCCACCGACATGAAGGGTGCGGTCGCAGCCATGGTTTATGCCACCGCCGCTGTCACCCAGGTCAGGGGAGAGATGAAAGGGGAATTACACCTCTTGGCCTCTGCCGACGAGGAAGGTGGCAGCGAGTTGGGCGCCAAGTACCTGGCCGCCGGAGGACATATCACGGCCGACGCTATTTTAATTGGCGAGCCTTCCGGAGTACGGCGCGAGTTGGAATCTATCGCGCTGGACAGCCGCGGGATCTGTTGCTTTCGAATCCGCGTCCATGGCGATCAAATGCACAGTAGCCTGAGCGATGAATTCGCCGCTACAAATGCCAGCGTCAAGGCCGCCGAGCTGATTTGTCGCCTTGCCCACGACTTCAAGCAACCAGGCGCTACCATGAACGCAGGAGTGACGCTCGAAGGTGGTGTCTTTTTTGGTGTCGTACCCGGGTTGGCAGAATTCGGATGCGATTTGCGCGTTCCGCCGGGGAGCACCAGGGAGCAAACCCATGCCGAACTAGAGTCGTGGCTGGAACAACAACTGCGGCAGGACCCTGATTTGCGGGCCGAACTGGTGTGGGAGTCGGTCCCCGCTACCTGGATTAACCCGGTAAGCTTCCCGCACGATCACCCGCTTGTAGCGGCATTGCAAGCTGCCTGCGGCGAAGTGTTGCCGCAGGTACCACCGATTGGCTGTTTTCCCGCGGCGACCGACGCACCCTGGTTTTTATCGGCTGGAATTCCGACGATCCCCGCCTTTGGCCCAGGCCTGCTACCCCTGGCACATTCGCCTGATGAATGTGTGGAAGTCTCAAGCATTTTCGCCTGCGCGCAGATCTACGCCTTGACCGCTCTTAACTATCTAACCTGATGGCCACGGCATCATGTGCCATTCGATTCAGATCGCTTAACAACGGGACCCCGCACCATGACAGCTAGTCACATAACACTCTTGCCGGATTCTCTTTGAGAAAGGTGTCGATCGTCTCTTCGGAGATGCCTTCACCCTTCATCATCGGCACGATGTTGCAAAGGATGTGGTCATACCCGGTTCCACCGTAGACTCGCAGCATCGATTTCAAGCAGATGTCATTCGTGACAAGAATCTGTTTCTCGTAGTCCTGCTCCAGCAGATCCATGATCAGCCGGACCCGTTCGATGTCTCGGGCAAAGACTCCTCCAGCGAAACCGCGATCCTCCTTGAGAATGAAAAACTCCTTGCCGAAGTTATCAAATTCGATATTCACTCCAAGGCGAAGCAACGACACGATATACGGAACATCGAACTCGATGTCCGTGTGGCAAATAACAATCTTGCCTGGGTCGACACCCCCATCGATCAAGAGACGTGATGCTTCGAGGCCAGCCTGTGCCCAGGGGAACGTGTGAACTTGCACCTCGGCCCGCTTCTCCTGAAAGGCAATCGCGGTGGCCTGCAGGCATTTTTCTTCGCTCGGCCGAATAGGATCGCTGGTGCCAATTTCGCCATAAATGCCTGCCCGGATCCCCGTTCCGTCGATTCCTTCGAGCATGTCGCACAGCATGTGATCGGCAATTTTTTCAGCAGACCAGTCATCGATCCCATCGGGGTGGGTGTCGTAAGTGTAATATCCGCAACCGGCCACGATGTTCAGATCAGTTTCCTGCGCGAGTGTGCGCAACTTGACTGGATCACGGTTAATTCCAATCGAAGTACAATCGACGATGGTATTACCGCCACGTTTCTTGAAATGCTCAGCCTCTTGTACCGCGATGCCAACGTCGTCCAGCAAAAGGTTATCCTTGATGGCATAAGGATTCATACGTACTGTTCCCAGGTTCCCCATGCACAGCGGCTGCTGGCTGATCGCCTGCTTTTCCGGATCCTCGAACTCGGTAAACTGGTTGCGAAGATCAATAAACAAGTGTTCGTGCGGCAATACCACGCCAAGTGCATCACGGGCAACACCACCTGTGACGGTCATTACATCCATACGTATCACCTCTTCGATGAATCAGGCTTTGCGGGGTCTTCATCCGAACAAAGCCGCGTGTACAAGTCGCGCAGATCCCGCCATCCGAAAATTACCACCAGCACCGCTACGCCGAAAAACAGCAGCAGGGAGATGCCCATCATGATCATCCAAAACCAGTACCATGCGATCATATGTCAGCTTCCTGACCAACCCGCTCAGGGTCGTTTTCCCGATCCGCCGTCTCTAACACGGCTGGACGAATCCAAGGGGCAGTAACAAGCGATACCACGACCATCGAGACAAACGCCAGCACAAATGCGGCCATACCAGCATACCAGCCATTGATCATCCAATGGTCGGTGGTCTCGCTCCGAAGCCAGGATGGCAGATCTTCCAGATGGTTGCGCATATAAAGATTCACGACAGGAAATGCCATACCTACCAGCGTGGCGGCAAGTGCGCCGGCCGTGTTCGCGTGCCTCCAGTAAAGACCCAGCACAACGCACGCCACCGCGCCGGAAAGATAAATCGTCCCGGTAAGCTGTTGATATTGAACAAACGAGTCGGGCGGCGTGTAAAGCAGGCCCATCCAAAGGATAAAAGCACCGATGAGTACAATCAAAATGCGATTCATCAAGAGCCGGTGTTTATCCGTAAGTCGATCACCGAAAAGCGGGGCTACCACATCCTGCGTGAGGATGCCACTCCAGGCCAGCAGGTAACTGTTGTAAGTTGACATATCCGCCGCGAACATGCCCGCCACGAAAACGCCAATCACACCGACCGGCAGAATTATTGCCAGAAAACGGGGCATGGCTTCCAACGACGTCATCCCGGCGTGCGCCTCGTTTGGATTCGCTGCAAAATAGGCCAGCGCCGCAATTCCCCAGATGATTGGCAGCGAACATCTGCCAAGAAAAGTCAGCCCCGACACCATGGTCGTCTGGCGTGCCACCTTGGGATTCGCTGCTGACAATGCACGCGATGCAGCCGGTTGCCACAGCGCTGGGACTGCCATGAATACGAGCAGATTGAGCAGAATGAAAGGCCATCCGAGAAATTGCTCATGGGTGAGCCCGCCGGTCGCAAATGGGCTGAATCCGGAGAGCTCCTGCTGATCGGCGACAACGTCGAACATCTCTTTAAAGCTGACAAAGTAAATCGTAAAACCGGTCGCGATCAGCACACCGGTAACCAACACGATGTACTGGAAGTAATCGGTCAGAACAACCGAGACCATGCCACCAAGTAGCGTGTAGGTAAGCACGATCACCAGTAGCGCCGCCATAATCCAATGCACCGCCTCAGCGTTCAGGCCACTGATGCAAACAAAGAACGTAGCGCTGACCTTCAAAAACAGTCCCATGTTCAGCACGCCCGCGAAAGACATGACCAACCCCGCAAGCCATCGTACCCGCGGGTTGAAACGTATGCCGTAAAACTCGGGAATCGTCATTACACGACAGCCTCGCAAGCCGTTGATCACAAAACCAGTCGCGCCGACAAAGGTGACACCCACCAGAAAGCACACGCCCAGAGTTACGGCGGTGAAACCGTGCGTGAACCCGAGTTCGGACATACCCATCACGGAAATGACGCCCATTTCGGTGCCGCTCAGGCTGGCGACGCCAAGATAGAACTTGACATTGCGTCCGGCGACAAGGAAGTGGGACATATTGCGAATGCGACGACTGGCGATCAGCCCGACGACCAGCGAAAAGACCACGTATCCCGCGACGATCACCCAATCAAAGGCACTCACATGCAACTCCACAGGAGCGGTAGATTCCAACCCCAAAACACCGCGTAGCTGTCTTTTTGTTTCTGAGCAAACAACCCCAAATAGCACCCGGAAGGTCAAACAGTGGCGGCGGGTGAATCACGATTTGCAATTCACTTAATTCGACAGCGTGGATTCTTGGCGCGAAACCCGGCAGCTACCCCCAACCGTTTAACGTCAGACGTCAAGATATCCAACGGATGCAACGCCCATCCCTCACGAGAACCGTCTGGATCAGCGTACCGCGCCGACCAATCTACCAGGACCGGTCGGTCGAACGCAATCTGCGTGCTTAAACTAAGCCAGGCAGGCCAATATCCTGCGGTAAACCCAGAGCCGATGCCGCCTCAGTACGACGACACTTAAGGCAATTCCTCCCAACAGGATCGAACCAGGCTCGGGTACTACCGACAAGCTGCCTGTCGAGTAGAGGAATGAATCATCCCATGCCAGTCCGTCGCCCAGAGCGGGCAGGTTGACCAGGTCGAAAGTGTTGGTCACTGCAGTGAACTGGAAGATCGAAAATTGATCACCGCGAGCCGGCTCGAAATCTTGCCACAACACGACATCAAGCACGCCAGCCAGGCTGGCGGTTCCACCCACAATCAGCACGTCGTGCTGTGCTGAAGCCGCAACGCCGCCGAGCTCGATTTCGAGCGACGCATCGGACGCTTGCGTGTAATTTCCACCCACGCTAAACGTACCCGGACTGTTGCCCGGCGCCAGCGTGGCACCCGAGTTTTCCAGATCTCCCGCAACCCCGCCGGAACCGCTCAGCGTACCAGCCGCCATCAAAACTGAACCACCCCCGGTGTTCAGGACATTGTTGATGTCCATCGTACCGGCACCCAACTTGGTTAGCGTGTTACCCCCCAGGTTCAGTGCGTTGTTGAAGGCGAGACTGGTACCAGCAGCCACATCGACGTCGGTTGGGTTAGTCAGATTTACGACCACCTGGAACTGGTGTGAACCTTCCAGCACGTTGATCGTGGAGAGGCTCGTATTCGAGTCCAGGTTCACGCTACCGGTTTGGCTGTTTCCGGCAATCGTATAGGATTGCTGGACCGTAGACGCATTCACGTCGCCAAATGTGATTCCCTTGACCGTGACCGCCGAATCGATAACGACCGTTCTCGGCGAGGAGATCGCAGAGGCGAAGATCGCGTTGGCATTGTTCGCATTGGGAGGCACACCGGTAATCCAGTTGGCGGCATTCCAGTCGCCAAAGCCATCGCGGTTCCACGTTCGATCCGGCCCTAGTGGAGGCAACGACCAGCGTACTACTTCGGTCTGATAGTTCAGGGATCCACTCACGTTGTCGTGGTAGGAATAGGTGGAGAGCAGGAAACCGTCTGGCAATTGGATCGTACCGCCGAAGCCGCCGCCGGAAGCAAAGCTCGCCGGTGTGTTCTGATCGATAATAAGATGGTCATTATCGAAATCCCATGTTGCGCCATCGTTGTGACTAAAGACGGCACGAAGTCCCAGCGGATGGTCAACATTTCGCTTGGTGAATGTCATCATCAGCCGACCATCGGCCAGCTTGAGCACGTTGTTGTAATGTTGCCCGTAGGGTTCTTGAGTTACCGTGCCCACGTCCACCAGGTCGCTCCAGGTCACGCCTCCATCGGCCGAGGTCGACATGATCATCCGGCTCGGCTGGTCACTCCCACCCGGGGGACTGCTCTCCATCGGGAACAGCGGGTTAAAAGGAGCCAGCCGAAAGGTATTTTGGATTTCGCCTGCGTCATTCAAACGGAGCCATGCTTCAGAGAAGAAGCCCCCGGTGTTTTGATACGGGATGACCGTGCCTTCGAAGTTCGTGTAGGTGGGATGAACCAAATCGGGACCTGCTTGCCAGGTCACCCCCAAGTCGTTGGAGGTGTAGATATGGGATTCATTCCCGGGGGCAGCCCATTTTCCCACGCCCAAAAGCAGCGTGCCATCAGGCATCTGGACAATGTTCCGCGCAGGTTGTGTGATCGGACTCCCGCCAGGAACAGGCCCAAGCTTGGTCTGCACCCAGGTCTCTCCCCCGTCGGTCGATCGGCTGACAAGAGCGTGAAGGTAGCCCCACGTGTTATGCAGGTCAGCTGAACCGATCGTCGATGTCGCAAGCAGGACATCGTCATTGCCTGGAATTCCATCGTCAAACACTTGGAGCCACTGCTCCTTACCGTGGAGGTCTACCCCGGGACTGCTCTCGACTAGCTGCCAAGCCGACCAGGTATGTCCATTATCACTCGATCGTGCCATCTTGCTGAACTCGTGGGGTTCTCCTCCCACAAATTCAGTGTGAAGGGTGATAATCATCAGTTCACCATCGGGCAAGCGTGCCATACTCGGCTTGTAGGCACTTCCGAGGTCAATTCGTTCGGCGGCCAACTGCCCGGGCAATTGGCTGGGGTTGCGGACCTCGATGGGCCGCGAAAAGTCGCCGTGGTCGGCCTTGGCCGCAGTCATCATGCCCAGCACAACCACAAAAGCGATGGCAAGGACCTCGTTTACGCAAGTAACGTCTTGTGTTTTCATGAAACTCTGCTTCGTCCCGAATTCTGATAAGGCTCTCCCTTTAAGAAGCGACGCCTTCTCAGCCATGCTGCGATTGCGGCAACACCTGCTACCAGTTGCGAACTCGGCTCCGGCACCGTGATTTCCGAGTCGACAGCGGAAAGGTTACCGGCGTCGTAGCCGGCTTGGCCTGTGGGCATGTTGGAACTGCCGCCCGGGGCGACGGTGCCACCGTTGTTGGTCAGATCACCTCCGACTGTGCCGTTACCCTCCAGGATCCCAGCAGCCAATACGACCGACCCACCGCTGGTGGATAAGTCATTGTTAACCACCATCGTACCAGGACCGATCTTGTTCAGGTTATTCCCGTTCAAGTTCAGGGCATTGTTAAATACCAGGCTGGTGCTCGCCGCCGCATCCACGGTGGTGGCGTTACCCAGATCTACGACTGTTTGGAATTCGTGCGAGCCTTCCAGTACACTGACCGTCGAGGTGTTCGTTTCCGAAGCCAGGTTCACACTGCCCGAGCCGGCAATGTTATATGACTGCTGGACCGTAGACGTATTGGTATCGCCAAAGGTAATGTCTTTGACGGTGACCGCCTCTTCGGTGACCACCGTGCGCGGTGCGGTGATCTCGCTGTCAAACACGGCGATTTCAACGTTGCTGTTGGGGAACGTTCCCGTGCCAATGACAGGTGTCCAATTTGATGTTACATCCCATTCGCCCGAGGCGTCAGACGCCCACCGGACCGTTGGCTCTATCGAAACCACCGATAGCGAACCGTCGACCGCCAACTGCGAACTATCCCAGGCCAGGTTCACTGGAAGCGTGTCCAGATTGAGCGTGGCGCCCGACAAGTCAGCCGTGCTGAAGTTCAGGATGTCGAACGAATCGCCGGCCCCAGGCGTAAAGTCAAGAACAACATCAAGCGAGCCGCCGCTGATCGTCAAATCGCCCGTGACGTCCAGTACATCGTACTGATTCTCTGACGTTGTGCCGTCGATCTTCACCTGCAGTGAACCATCGGATTGTAAATAGTCACCCACGACGGAGAGTTTGCCGGTGCTATTTCCCGGAGCCACAACGGCGCCGGTGTTGGTTAAATGGCCATTGATCGTACCGGTGCCGCCCGCCACGCCAGCAGCCACCACCACCGAACCACCACCGGCATTCACCTGCTGGTTGATATTCAACCTGCCATCGCCAATCTTGGTCAGCGTGTTTCCGTTCAAGTTCACCACGTTGTCCAGCGCCAGGCTTGCGCCGATGGCTACGCCTACCTCGGCCGAATCACTGAAATTCATAGTGACCGTCTGGAACTGGTGTGAACCTTCCAGGACAAAGATTGAGGGAGCAATACTTGCATTCGGGGCCAGCGCCACGCTGCCCGGGCCGGCGACCGTATACGACTGCTGGACCTGGCTTGCATTCGGGACCCCAAACACGATCCCATTAACGCTGACTTCCGTATTGGTCGAGACGGTTCGGGGCGAGGTGATCAGGTCACCAAAGCCGACGATCGCTGTATTGCTGTCAGGTACGCCAGTTGGCGACCAGTTGCCGCCGACACTCCAATCGCCCGAATTATCGATTGCCCACGTCTGTGACGGCTCGGGAGCGACAAGCCCTGAAACGACCTTGATGTTGTCGATTTCTCTCGTGTCACCAGGATGGACGTCATTCCATGCCATCATCACACTATTAATGTTAGCAAGCTTGGTCAGGCCACCAGCTGTCAATGGCATGACCCAAGTCGGGTTGAGTGCAGCGCCACCTACCAGGTCAACAATGTCCACCGAGACCGAGGCAGCTGGTTGGTCAATGGTCAGCTTGACCTGAACCATTCCCGATCCGATGCCTTTGAACTGGGGGCCAACTCCAGGTGCCCCGCCGGTCGTAATGTTGATTCTGCTCCCGCCGTTCAAACCATCCCAGGCTAACCATCCTCCGGCGTCAATGGGATAACCCGGGTTCGTGGGGTTGGCGTTAGGACCTACTAAAAGGGTATTGTACCAACTGGCAGTGCCGTCATCGATTCCAACCATACCCTCGCCGCCCTCGGTGTCGTATGCGCCAACGAGGTACATGTCAGCGGTAAATACAGTTTTGTCCTCTAACGAGCCGCTGAAGGATTTAGTCGTCGACGTGTTGGAGGCGGGAGCATGCGCTACGTTCGTCGAGAGGCCTACCCCGGAGTCATATAAAACCCTGCCCGCATTCTGGCCCCAGCCAAGGGCATCGATGGTCCCGGGAGGGGCCGGCGGACCCTCAAAATCTTCCAGGAAATTTATCGCCGCCTGAGCCGGCAAGGCTACGACCAACAGAAGCACGTTTACAGCGGCATAGAAACCGGAATTGAACCGAAGCATTAGGTCTTACCTCAAACTCGTAGTCCGGGCCGCCGGTGCTGGAACTCTCACCCGACTGCGGAACCTGGCCAGGCTAAAATCCAAGCCTCTCTCGCCCAAGCCCAATACCGTGGTAAACACTCTGTTCATTGTACACCATCTGAGAGGATCGTTGACTTAATCCAACCGGAAAAAGAGCCGCTGCGGAACCGTCACCCTGACGGGTTCTTTAATGAAACATTATGCCCACCGATTACTTGCGATCGCACGCATCCTGAATCAAAGCCTTCAACGATTTTCAGCGTGTGGAACACGGCCCGCAATTCAAGAACCCTGATCACAGCGGGCAGGACCAGGCTTGGCCACCGAACTGAAGAGGCGCCACGCGGATGGCATGAACTCCTCAGTTTCGCATCACGGCAACTCGCTCGGTTGGATATTTCTCCCCGATATCTTGCTACGGTTTATAGAATAAAAAGCGGATGTCGGGTGCGGCATGTTAGTATGTGTTCTTAATCTGGTTCGACGTACCATGATGGCCATGAGAAAGGAAGCAGGAATGATCAAGTCCCATCTTTATGCCGCACGACTGGTTCTTGTGGGGGCGCCCCTCTTGATCCCGTTTGCTTCCTCCGTCTCCGCAGAGGTGAACGTCGGCGCGGGACCGACTGAAGGAGCGGAAGTCATCTTCGATGGTACGCGGGAGAAGCTGGACGAAAAATGGACGTACTGGAAAGGCCCGCGTTTCAGTTCGTCGCTACCGATCAAGTGGAAGATCGTAGACGACCCGAACGACAAGGGCACCGTCGTCATGACCGACGATCCAGCGGCGGCAGGAGGCAAATACGGCACGGCCGACCTGGTGACCAAGAAGAAGTATCGGGATTTCAGGCTGCATCTCGAATTCCTGGTGGTCGAAAAGGGTGGCAACAGTGGTGTGTATCTCCAGAATCGTTACGAAATTCAGATTCTCGATGGCGACAAGAGTAAACACGGGATGGGAGCGGTGATCAACGAGACTCCTGCGCCGTATCACGCGTATCGAGGGGCCGGAAAGTGGAATGCCTACGACATCACGTTCCGCGCTGCCCGGTTCAAGAATGGCAATCGCTCGGAAAAAGCAATCGTGTCCATGATCTTCAATGGCATTAAGGTGCACACAAACGAGCCGATCAATCAGGTCTGGGGGGGGGCGAACTCAGGAATAGACGGCGGTAACAACGACGGCAAGGGAATTACCGACACCCCCGGCGGCCTCAAGCTTCAGTGTGAAGGCCACAAAGTGCTGTACCGCAACATTTGGATTAAAGACCTGGATTTGACCAAAGCGGATACAGATTTCAACGAGTAGGCTGGCGCGATAACCCACGTGGAAGTACCGGAATTTTATCGGCAAGAAGTCCTCGCGAGCCACTTTTGCTCAGGCGTCCTGCACCTTGCTAAGAACGGTTCCCGAAGCCTCGAGGCGCCGTGCGGCTGGTTGTTACGCGGGCGGTCGATAGCGGCAGTACGTTACTGCAAGTGTGCTTAAGATGCTCAGCAGCATGCCTGCAGGTTCAGGCACCACGGCCGAACCGCCAAGCAAACTGGAAATGCTCCCCGGTGAAAAAGTTCCACCGTTATTGACGACGTCACCTGCAATCCTGCCTGCCCCGCTGCAAGTACCCTCCTGGCAGAGCAGGGTTCCCCCGTTACCCGAAGAGAGAATATTGTTGATCACCAGGGTCCCTGCGCCGGTCTTTACCAGTGTATTTCCACCCAGATCGAGAATATTGTTGAACGTCAGCGAACTGCCTGCGGCAATATCGATTGTCGCATCATTGTTCAGTACGAATTCTGCTTGAAACTGGTGGTCGCCGCGGTTAACACCGACGCTGGGATTTTCCGCATTTGAAGTTGCTTCAACACTCACGTTGTTGGCTCCGGCAATCACGTACGTGTTGTCGGAGTCGAATTCAATACGGTTTATTGTTACCGGACTGCTCACCCCAACCAGGGTTGCACTCACCACGTTGTCCCCAAAGACGGCGGTGTGTTCTGCATTCACGGGAACGGACCCGATGCCACCAATGCTATCGGCAGTCCAATGTTCTTGACGATTCCAGTCACCAAATCCGTCCTGGTTCCAAGTCCACTGGTTGGGAGTGCCTACCAGTCCAGAATTGATCCGGATGTTGTCGACTTCCTTCAAATCACCAGGATGGACGTCCATCCACGAGAGAACGACATGACTCACGGCTGCAAGTTCCGTCTTTCCACCTGCGGTCAGTGGTACGACAAAGGTCGGGTTCAGCGAGGTTTGGGTGGCTCTATCGAGAATATCGACACTGATCGTGTCATCGACCTGGTTAAACGCCATCTGCAGCGTGACCGCTACGTTGGTGCCACCGAAGAAACGATTGCCCACTCCAGGCGCTTCCCCGTCGGTAATATTAATTCGGCCAGTATTATTCAAACCATCGTGAATAAACCATCCGCCACCGCCGGCGCCCGGATAACCGGGGTTCGCCGGATTGGCACCAGGGCCTGCCAGAAAGGAATTTCCATAGCCAGAACTGTCTCCGACTCCAACCAGAGCCTCCCCACCCGCTGTGTCATAGATACCAGTCGTATAAAGGTCAGCCTTAAAGGTCATCAGGTCATCTACCGCGGCGCCGCCTATGGCTTTACGAGTAATCCTGTTGGAGCCGGGAGCATTCGCGACATTCGTGCCAAGATTGGCCCCAGGTCCAAATCCAACACCACCACCCGGCCCATCCCAGCCAAGGTGGTCGCCAAGTGTCCCGCAATCGCCAGACCCGCACGAAAGGCCTTCAAAATCTTCCAGGAACGTCGCCGCCCCTTGAGCGGGTATGGTGACGGCTAGCGCAATTGCGGCAGCAGCCGCAGACAAAAGAAGTTTGACAGAAAACATTAGGTCCCTCCTCACAAGGTTAAAACTGGCAGCCGGCGCTCATCGAGAGAAACGGCCGCGGATACTGAACAGAAAATTTGTGGGTTGCTAAAACTTTGGACTTCCCTCCACCGGGCATTCTTTCTTTTGGCAGAGCAGCCCTAGACCCTCTTTCTTTTGGCAGAGCATCCCTAGACCCTGTGATAACTCCAATCGCCCGCTGAGTCAAGTATAATCGCCATTATCTATTTAAAATGAGTCATAACGATCCACATGGATCGACTCGGAAAGTTTCAGAGGCCCGCCTTGTTGACCATCGGCGGACATCGATGAGAGACCTGCGCGGATTCTGGGGTTTCCCAAGAGAGCCGTCCTCGGCAAACAGCAGGGAAACCCTTGTAAAAATCCATTTATCGAAGACTGTCGGCGGTCTAGCTTTTCTCACACCTGAGCGGGTATCTTGGGTTGGAGCTTCCACATTACCAGACGTCCGCGCGGCCAAGGAACCGTACCGTTGGGCAATTATCAGACTGCAAAAATCAAAGCAGCCTATCCTGCCAGGTGGCTGTCGATCGCGGCGCTGCTGCTTGTGTGCGGATGCGCCGATGACCGACGACCGACGTACCGGGCCGGAGGTACGGTAACGCAGCGCAACGGGCAGCCCTTGCCAGGTGGCTGGATTGAATTCCAATTGGACAGCAGTTTTACGGTCCCCACGGCCAAGGCCAAGATTCAACCTGATGGCCACTTTGAGCTGGGCACCTATGGCACAACCGATGGGGCCTTCGAAGGCAACCACCAGGTCATGATCCTTCCGCCGGTGCCACCCTACGTAAACCCGAAAGGGCGGCCACCGCCTAGGCCTGACGACCCGCGTTATCCACGGATCAATCCACGCTACCGGAGGTTTGAGAGTTCCGGTTTGAAGCTGCCGGTGACCACCGAAGCGTCCCAGAATCGCTTTGAGATCCGGCTGGAGGATTGAACCGGGTGAAGGGCTGCGGCCGCCTAAATCCTCTTGAGTTGGGCCGCTTGGTAGAAGCCGCCGGCGTATTGGTCATGCTCGGCGGTGTCGTGCTATAATTACCGATGGCAAATGCCACCAAAGTTGGTAACCGTCAACGAGAGCTCCTGGTCATGCACATCTCCGGCCGCCGTGCTTTTACGCTGGTTGAACTACTGGTTGTGATAGCGATCATCGGGATACTCATTGCGCTTCTGTTGCCGGCGGTACAGGCGGCCCGCGAGGCGGCGCGGCGGACTCAGTGCACGAATCACTTGAAACAGATCGGCCTGGCAATCCACGGCTTTCACGACGTATACAATGCCATTCCCCCCAGTCGCATGCCCTGCGCTCACGGTTCGTGGTACGTTGCCATTTGGGATTACCTGGAGGAAGGATTGGTTTCGGAGCAATGGGATCCAGAACGACAATACATGTTCCAGCCGTCAAGCCTGGTGCAAGCTCAAGTGCCTGTCTTTTACTGTCCTAGCCGTCGGGGACCGATGTTGAGCAAAAATGGTGACCATATTCCGGGTCGGATAAACATCCCCGGGGCGTTGGGCGATTACGCCGCTGTGATCGGCGACGGGCGCTGCACCGGTTTTTGTGTGGCGGTTAATCGCCCCGCGCATTGGGATTTCCCCAGGCACGAAGTTACCGGTGCATTCGCCCAGGCAGACTCCGTGCTCAGTGCGGGATCTCCGTATCCGGAACCCGCGGATTGCCCCACGGGAGACGGATCGCATCCCTCCGGCGGCAACTTTCCGGCGAACTATGACTACCGGTTTCCAGGAATGAACCCGGTGTTCGCTTTCAAAGATGTCACCGACGGGCTGTCGAAGACGATGTTTATCGGCGAAAAGCACGTCCCTTCGATCGACTATGGTTACGGGTTTTCCCGGAGGAATGGTTTCCCTGTCTTCGATAATTCCGTTTACCATACTGAACATCTTCCGACCGTGGGGCGGCATGTCGGACCCGGGTTTCCTTTGATTGACGATCCCGAGTGGGACGACTGGCCGATCAGCTTGAATATGTACTTTGGGAGCGTGCATCCGGAGACCTGCCAATTCCTGTTCGGCGACGGACACGTGAAATCTGTCAATACAAGTACCAGCACGACGGTCCTTGGCTACCTGGCAACCAGGGCGGAAGAGGAAGTGATTCCGACGGATGCGTTTTGAGACCCCTCGTTAGCAAGCTTCACTTCGCTGAATTTTGAGTACCTTGGAGATGATGCATGTCCCCGCCCACGCTCAGCCCGACCGATCCGGTCGCCGTCTTCAATCTCTCCGACTCACCGATTATCCAACGTTATCGCGAAAGAACGCCAACCTCCGGTGTGCTGGCGGCCCGGTCGCGGGTGGTCTTCCCTAGTGGAATTACCCATGACGTCCGCTACACCGAGCCGTACGGTATTTTTGTGACCAAGGCGCAAGGGTCCCACAAGTGGGATGTGGACGGTAACGAATACGTGGACTACCCCGGCGGTCATGGCGCCCTGCTGTTGGGCCATGGCCATCCGGCGGTCCTCGAGGCCGTGGTGCGGCAGTTGCCCCTGGGGACCCATTACGGCGCCTGCCATGAACTGGAACTTCGCTGGGGTGAACTGATTCAGGAAATGGTTCCCTGTGCCGAGCGCGTGCGGCTGACGAATTCCGGCACCGAAACAACACTGATGGCCCTGCGGTTGGCCCGCGCGTTCACCGGGCGAAAAAAAGTCCTACGCTTTACCGGCCATTTCCACGGCTGGCACGACCACGCCAGTTTTGGTGTTTTCTCGCACTTAGATGGGACGGCGAGCGCCGGTGTTCTGCCGGAGGTCGCCGAAAACGTCCTGCTGGCTGCCCCCGGCAACCTTGAAGCGACCCGCCGCATGATCGAGTCCAGCGACGACATCGCCGCCATAATCCTTGAGCCGACAGGCTCCACCTGGGGCCAGGTACCGGTCACTCCTGAGTTTCTAGGCGGGCTGCGCGACATCGCCACCGAGCGGGAAGTGGTATTGATTTTTGACGAAGTCATCAGCGGTTTTCGCTGCGCACCTGGCGGGGCCCAGGAAGTGACCGGGATCACACCCGACCTGGCATGCCTGGGGAAAATTGTCGCCGGCGGGATGCACGGAGCCGCGCTGGCAGGGCGCAAAGACATTCTTGATCTCATGGACTTCCGCCACACGCGTGCTGCCGGGATTGAAAAGGTTGGCCATCAGGGCACATTTAATGCAATGCCCACCAGTTGTGCCGCAGGCATTGCCGCTTTGGAGACTGTCAAGTCGACCGACGTCTGCCAACAGGCGATTCACTATGGCCAAGGGCTGCAGGATGGGTTAAACGCAATGTTTTCCGAGGAGGCCGTTCCTTGGATTTCCTACGGCACCTATGGCGGATTTCACGTCTTTTTGAATCCTAACGACATCAGCACGACGCCTGAAGAAATTGAATCGGGAAAGTTCGACCACCACACCTTGAAGGCTGCTGTCAAGCCATCGTTAGCGATGAAACTTCGTGTCGGACTCTTGCTGCATGGCGTCGACATTCAGCCCTGGCCAGGTGCGCCGGTTTCTGCAGTACATACCTCCGACGACATGCATCAGACAGTCGATGCGTTTCGCCAAACGATCCGGATGCTCAAGAATGAACGCGAAATCTAACATCGGTAGTAAAGTGACCAGAAATAAAGACTCCTCGATTCTCAATTCTCTCGGAGTTGATCGAACCCGATTTACCCACATCGGCGTGGTCCTTGCATGGGTGCAGCTCTCAATGATGCTGGCAACTGGACTGTTTGCCGAGTCTCCCAACCAGCAGAACCGTGTCCGGGACCGGCTGTGGCTGTGGACGCATCCTGCCGGTTGCTACAACAACGACTTCATTAAGAACCGATCCCAAAAATCGAGTATTGAACCGGTAGACGCTGTGCAAGCCATGGGACTAAAGAATGCCTATTTCATCCGCTACAAGGACGTCCCGGCGCTACCGTTTGATGCGTACTACGTCCCGTTCAAACAACTCAACCAGGTGACCTGGTCACTCACCGGTGCCAGCGGAGTGACCTCTGCCGAGGAACGAAACCATGTTCTGGAACTGGCCGAAAAGAACAAGAACATCACCAACTTTATCATGGACGACTTCTTTCACCACACATGCCACCTGCCACTCCATTGGCTGGCGGAAAAGAACGTCACGTTCCCCGTCGCGCTGACCCTGCATCCCGAGCGAGCCACGGTCGCCGATCATCTCCGACTGGTGCAATCCGACTGGCACACGAAAGACTACCGCTCGAAGGAATTTGTGGTGGAAACCTCGGCCGACGGGAACACTTTTGACCAGGTCGCCTCGGGAGAACTCCCCAATGAAGCTTCCGCTTTCCGCGACGTGGCCCTGCCAGAGGATCCGTTCGTGGCTATCCGCATTCGCATTCTTAATACTCATGATGCTGAAGGGTCGGCCCAGAGTTGCGGCCTGAGACGTGTCGAATTGCGTCACGGCAGTCGGCTTATTGCTACCGACCGCTGGCGGGGCGAGGCCTCGTCCCAGTACATCCACCACATCCCGTGGAACGTTGTAGCCGATGAGGCAACGGTCCCAATGCCCGCCTCGCTTACACCAGAACAGCTAGCGGAGCTACGGGACCAACTTGAATTGGGAGGTCGGCGGATTCCGCTGCACGTGGTTGTCTACACGCATCAGCTTGTACCCAGGGCAGCACATCACTTGCGCCATGTCGATGCCATCACCATGTGGACCTGGGCCCCGGTCGTTTTGAAAGATCTTGAGGACAATTTAACGCGACTTGAGCAACTGGCCCCCGGGAAAGAAATCATTTTGGGGTGCTACATGTACGATTTTTATGACAAACAACCGCTACCCGTAAATTTAATGAAGCAGCAGACAGAATTAGGATACCAGTGGCTCCGCGAGGGACGGATCCAGGGAATGATCTTCCTGGCTTCGCCGATTTGCGACCTTGATCTAGAATCGGTGGAATGGACCCGTGCGTGGATTCACGATCATGCAGACGAGCTTTTGCCAACCCACGCACCTTAACCCTGCATAGGAATCTGACATCTAAGGTCAGTAGAAAACCAAATGACTCGATTCTTTCTCTGTGTCTGCTGTGTGATTCGTTTCACGGGGTCAGTTTGCCAGGCGACGGATTACGAAATCTATGTGGTTGACCCGCCGATCAACAACCAGGCGATTCAGGAGCACCGCCCGCTTCCGGAAGTTTGCCAAATCAGATCGTCCATTTCGATGATGGCCTGTCGAGGGGAGTATGAATCGGCATCATTTGTAATTGAAACACCCGACCGCCTGGAAAATGTCCTTGTCACCGCTGGCAAGTTGGTGAGTGACCGTGGCACCATTCCGCCCAGCGCGATTGACCTGCGGGTCGTCCAACCCTGCTGGCTTCGGGTCAGCGACGATCCTGGCCGCATGAACTCTGTATTGCTGCATGATCCCAGTCTACTGGAAATCGTTTACGAAGCAGACGAGGTCCCTTACTCGGCGGGTATGTCCTTCACACGAAAGCCGGTCGACACGGCAAAGCTCCAGGCGGCAGATATCGACGCGCGTCAGCAGTTCTGGCTGACGGTTCACGTCCCAGCCAATACGAGTTCAGGAAACTACTCAGGAACGATTTCCATCACTGCCACAAACGGGGCAACTCGAACGCTACGCTTACAGCTGAGGGTTCCCGACTTCGATTTGCGCAAACCGAATTTCGAATACAGCATTTTTTATGCCTCCGAGTACCACAACGACGTGATGCGAACCAACGAATATGAAAACATGTTTTCTCATGGCTGCACGAACCCCACGTTTTACCGCAGCGTGATGCTTGGTCCCGATGGCAAGACGCTTGACTTTGCTGCGTTTTCCAAAGAGCTCGATCTGCGGGAAAAAGCGGGCATGGCGGCGGCGGGCCCCCTGTACCTTGTCAGCAGCGGCCCGATCAACGCCGGCACGATCGGACTGAGTGCCCAAGAGTTGGCCCAACTCACCCGCTGGGTCGAGCAAACGGTTGCTTGGATCCGGAAGCGGGGCTATTCGGATGTGTATTTTACGGCCGCCGACGAAGCGACCGGCGAGAACCTTCTCAAGCAACGTCCTACGTGGGAA
>Ga0315336_1003089_pt1 | contig 23174 bp, 20 predicted proteins | sample ASW5metaG_FD_204512 | JGI IMG/M metagenome (GOLD analysis project Ga0315336, IMG submission 204512) | Ammonia-oxidizing marine archaeal communities from Monterey Bay, California, United States - ASW #5 | ecosystem: Environmental > Aquatic > Marine > Intertidal zone | place: USA: California... | reverse complement strand
TGCGTGCCCGGATAGCTCATGGCAAAGCCAATGCAGCGATCGCACTCGGTATGGGTACCCGCGCCCTGATGAACCGGGCGGAACAGCAGGCCTACTTCATTCAGTCGATAAACGGCCTTGCTGGTGGCGACATGGTGCCGGTACCGGGAGGCGTGCTGGTACGGGATGCTTCGGGCGGGCTGCTCGGGGCAGTGGGGATCTCTGGCGATACCTCCGACAATGATGAATCGGCAGCACTGGGCGGTATTACCGCTGCAGGCCTTGAGGCCGAAACTGGTTGATGGTTTATAGAGCGTGGCGACTTCAGGCCTTGCCAAGTCTTTAGGCTACGGTATTATTCCGCGGCCAAAAAATTTCTAATGGGGCGAAAGCCATGTCCATGCCTTACCTGACACCCTCGATCCGTATACGAAAAACACCGTTCTCGAGTCGTGTTAACGCGGCAGGCGTTAAAGCCTATACGGTGTATAACCATATGCTGCTCCCATCTTTTTTTACCACGCCGGAAGAGGACTGTCAGCACCTGAAGTCTGCAGTTCAGGTCTGGGATGTTTCCGTCGAACGTCAAGTTGAGATTGTAGGACCAGATGCACTTCGTCTGGTACAGATGACAACGCCACGTGATATGTCCCGCATGCAGGATGATCAGTGCTATTACGTGCCGATGGTAGATGCATCGGGCAGAATGATGAACGACCCGGTAGCGATACGGCTGAATCAGAATCGCTTTTGGCTGTCGCTGGCTGATTCCGACATGCTGCTGTACTGCAAGGGCCTCGCGGCAGCTGCCCATCTTGATGTCGAGGTGTTCGAGCCGGATGTTTCGCCACTGGCGATCCAGGGACCCAAGGCTGATGAACTGGTGGCCCGCGTATTTGGTGACGACATCGTCAGCACGCGTTTTTTCAGATACAAGACGATAAATTTTCAGGGGCAGGATATGATCATTGCCCGCTCCGGGTGGTCCCACCAGGGTGGCTTTGAACTGTATCTTGACGGCAGTCAGTATGGCGAAGCACTTTGGGACGCCCTCTTTGCGGCGGGTGAGGATCTGGACGTGCGTGCGGGATGTCCGAATCTGATTGAGCGGATCGAGGCAGGGCTTTTGTCTTTTGGTAGCGACATCACGCCGGCACATACACCTTTCGAGGCAGGTCTTGGAAAATACTGTAACCTCGATACGGTGAATGGCTTTCTTGGGTATGCAGCCCTGTCAAAGTTGAGCACCCCTTCGAGGCAGATTCGCGCACTGGAGATGGACGGCCCCGCGGTGCCTGCAATCTACGACCCCTGGCCGTTGCAGGATGGTGAAGGTAATGTGGTGGGGCAGATTTCATCCTCAACCTGGTCGCCTGACTACGACACCAACGTGACCATCGCCATGGTCGATCGCTCACATTGGGATGCGGGGACGGTACTGATGGCCAAGGTTCCTGATGCTGACCGCAATGCGACGGTCCGTGCTGGGTTCTGGGGCTAGGAGAAATCTCTTAGCGGTCGTGGCCTGAAAAGTTGAAGCAGGATACCAAGAGCACGGTCGTGCTGGGGTGGGCTTTTGTGGTGGATGGCCTGGATCGCTTTTTGCCTTGATATCCCGTAGATTCAGTTTTCTCTTCTCATCAATGCGTTAATCGGCATGGGTCTACATCAGGAACTGTCTGGTTTGCTCGTGGTCTCTATGGAGCAGGCTGTCGCCGCGCCATACTGCGGGCTGATGCTGGCGGATGCCGGCGCCCGTGTCATCAAGATAGAGCGCAAGGAGGGAGACTTTGCGCGGGGATATGATCGTGGCGCCAATGGCAACTCTGTTTTCTTCTCCTGGCTTAACCGCGGCAAAGAGTCGATTGCCATCGATCTCAATTCGGATGACGATGAAGCACTGCTGAGATCAATGCTGGAAAAGGCTGACGTCTTTCTGCACAACCTTGCCCCCGGTGCGTTAGCAAGGCGCGGCTTTGGCGGCGATGCGCTGCGCGAACATAATTCGGGGCTTATTACCTGTGAGATCAACGGTTACGGTTCTTCAGGTCCAGGCGCCCGGAAAAAAGCTTATGATTTTCTCGTTCAGGCTGAAAGCGGCATCTGCGCAATCAATGGCACCCGGGAGCAGCCTGCACGTGTCGGCATCTCCATCTGCGATATTGCTTCCGGGCAGACGGCATTTTCTTCGATCTTGAGAGCGCTTATCCAGCGAGGGCGTACCGGCACCGGAATCGATATCTCCATCGCCATGTTTGATGTGATGGCAGACTTCATGAATTTCCCACTGCTGGCGCATCGTTATCTCGGCGGGGCGCCTGAACGCATGGGCCTGACCCATGCTTTGATTGCCCCTTATGGCGCCTACCGGGTGAAAGGTGACGGACAGATCCTGATCGCGATACAGAGTGACCGGGAATGGTGCATCTTCTGTGACGCTGTACTGGGCCAGCCCGAGTTGGGACAGGACCCGCGTTTTGTGAATAACACCGAGCGTGTCCGGCATCGGGACGTGATGGATAAGATCATCAATGTGGTATTCGGTCGATACGATATTGATGAGATTACCCAGTTGCTGGATGACGCGCAGATCGCATGTGGCCGCCTCAGCAGTGTTGAGGATCTTGCCGATCATGCGCTCATACGCAATCAGGTAGCGGACTTCGACGGCGTCGAGGTGAGCATGGCTGACCTGCCGGTTGTCACCGATGGAGTTCGGCCAACCGTGGTCCCGGTGCTGGATCAGCACGGCTCGTCAATTCGTAAAGAATTCTTCGGTTAACACTGCCATAGCGACGGTCAGACATCCATGAGCATAAAACCACCCACTTACCCGTTTGACCATCCTGAGATTCGCGAAAGTGTTTCCCGCTTGTGTGAGGATTTTCCGGGTGAGTACTGGCGTAAGTGCGATCGTGAGCAGGCATATCCCGGCGAGTTTGTGAAGGCGCTGACCGAAGCCGGCTTTCTGGGCGCCCTGATCCCCGAATCTTATGAAGGTTCAGGTTTGCCGCTTTCAGCGGGGGCGGCGATTCTCGAGGAAATTCACCGCTCGGGCAGCAATGCGGGGGCGTGTCACGCACAGATGTACACCATGGGCACGCTGTTGCGTCATGGATCTGAGGCCCAGAAGGAAAAATACCTGCCGGCCATCGCCCGAGGAGAACTGCGCCTGCAGGCTTTCGGGGTCACCGAGCCGACCAGCGGTACCGATACCACGGCACTTCGTACCACGGCACAACGCGTCGACGATCATTACGTCGTGAACGGACAGAAGATCTGGACCTCTCGCGCCGAGCACTCAGATCTTATGATTCTGTTGTGTCGCACGACATCCCGGGACGAGGTTCAGAAAAAGACCGACGGGCTGTCGGTGTTGCTGGTGGATATGCGTGAGGCGGGTGACGAGACGCTAACCATCCGGCCGATCCGTACGATGATGAATCACGCGACGACCGAAATCTTTTTCGATGATATGCCGGTTCCGGTCGAAAACCTGATTGGAGAGGAAGGCCGCGGCTTTCGATACATTCTATCGGGCATGAATGCAGAGCGGATTCTGATCGCGGCTGAGTGTATTGGTGATGCCAAGTGGTTTATCCAGAAAGCCACCGCCTATGCCGCAGAGCGGTCTGTTTTTGGCAGACCAATCGGCCAGAATCAGGGGGTGCAGTTTCCTATTGCGAGGGCCTATGCCCAGATGCGTTCAGCAGAACTTATGCTGCGTGAGGCGATTCGACTTTACGATGCCGGTGAGAATCCCGGCGAAGAAGCAAACCTCGCAAAGATGCTTTGTGCGGAAGCGTCATGGACTGCCGCAGAGATGTGCGTGCAGACTCACGGGGGTTTTGGCTTTGCCGAGGAATACGATGTTGAGCGCAAGTTCCGCGAGGCGCGGCTTTATCAGGTGGCGCCGATTTCCACCAATCTTATTTTGAGTTACCTCGGCGAGCATGTCCTGGGCTTGCCACGGTCTTATTGATAGCGCCTGCGAGATTCCATGATGAACGAAGACGAACATAAACCGGTCCAGCCCCGTAGAAGTTTTATTTTTGTCCCGGGTTTGAGGCCTGAGCTTTATCCCAAAGCGCTGGCGAGCGGTGCAGATATTGTATGTGTTGAACTCGAGGACGGGATCGCGCCGCACAATAAAGATGAAGCCCGGGAAAAGACCATGGCGCTCTTCACCGAGCCGCAGGCCGAAGATGGCGTAGAGCGCATCGTCCGCATCAACTGTCTGCGCTCAGCGGTAGGACTTGATGATGTTCAGGCGATCCTCGCGACGGACATGCCCCCGCCGGCATTAATGCTGCCCAAAGTAGTTTCTCCGGATGAAGTGGTCTGGCTTGATGATCTGCTGACTGAGCGCGGTCACGATACCCGTCTGCATATCATTATTGAGATGAATGCAGGGCTTGAAGCGGTCTTCGATATAGCTCGATCCAGCCCTCGTATCGATGCGCTGTTTTTTGGCGGAGTGGATATGGCGGCGGATCTGCGGTGCAAAAACGCCTGGGAGCCGCTGCTTTACGCGCGCTCGCGAGTGGTGCACGCGGCCGCCAGCATCGGCGTTGATGCGGTGGATGTTCCGTATCTGGATCTTGAAGACCTTGAGGGCATGAAGATTGCAGCTCAACAGGCCAAGGATCTTGGATTCAGCGGCAAGGGCGCGATTCACCCGAAACAGATCGCGGATCTCAACGGTGTATTCACGCCCTCCACCGAGGAGATTACCCGCGCACGGAAAGTTGTCACGGCCTTTGAAGAGGCCAACACCGGCCTCGTCGTGGTGGATGGAAAACTGATTGAAAAGCCCGTGGTCCGGGAAATGCGCAGAATTCTCTCTGTGGCAGGGCGCGCCGGGGTCTAAGTTACTACAATTGCACCCCTATCCCAAAGCAGCCTTCAGGGCCTTGGCGCCGTCGCGTAGTGCTTCGGTGGCTTTATCCAGCATACGGCTGTAGTGGATGAAACTGTGCAGTACCCCGGGGTAGATTTTCAGGGCGGCCTGTTTGCCCGCCGTCTGCATGGCGTCGTAAAGGGCGGTTGAGTCATCCTGCAGCGGATCGCATTGCGCAGCCCCGATGAAGGCTGTTGGCAATACGTGGATATCTCCATTTAAGACCTTGAAGCGGGGATCGTCTCTTTCCCGGGTTTCAGTAAGATAACTCGTCAGGTAAAACTCTTTTTCCTCAGGCGTAAACTCAAATTCGGCGTTACCGTATTGCTGCCACGACGCCGATTCGGTTAAACCATAGGCGCCGTAATACAGCAGCAGAAATTGGATAATGTCGGGACTTTGTTGGTGACAGAGCTGGGTCACGCCAACCGCCATGTTGGCGCCGGCAGAATCGCCGCCGATTCCGAGCCGAGAACTGTCCAAGCCGCAACTTTCGCCCTTAGCCTGTAGCCACTCAATCACGGCCTGCGCCTCGTTGATCGCTACGGGGAATTTGTATTCCGGCGAGAGGGCATAGTCGACGCCGACCACGTGAGCGCCGGAGAAATCAGCCAGCAGACGCATCACCCGATCGTGGGTATCGAGATTTCCGACTACCCAGCCTCCGCCATGAAGATACAAAAGGGTGGGCCCATCACTTGCGTTAAGCGGCTTGTAAATTCGGACGGGAACCTCCCGAACTGGCCCCGGAATACTCAATTCCGAGACGTCGTGCATCTCGGGCTTGATCTCGTTCCACCAGGCCCGTTCCGCATTGTAGACCTCCCGAATCTCTTCAATGGAGAGTGCCGCAAGGTCATCTGTTTCGCGGGTGAGCGTCGCCCGCTTTTTCATAACCGCGAGCATCTGAGGATCGAGTTGCAAGGGTTATCTCCTGTGATCTGGAAAATCCGTGGCAGCCTGGACGATGACCAACGTCATGAGGTGTGGTAAGCCTGCCACTGCTGATCAAAGCGCTCAAGATTCTCGCGGGTATATTCCACAAAGTCGAAATCGATCGTGGAATGAATCTCGGAAACCATGCTCCATAGAGTCTCTCTCAGCAAAGACGCACACTTCATAGCATCAAAAGCGTGTCGGGTGGCATCCGGAGCGGCCGCGTTGAAATAATTGTCCAGCAGCCAGAGCTCTTGCTCTGGGGAAAGACCGTTATTCGATGCCAGATTAGCCAGATCAAAGAGCGGGCTGTTGTAGCCGGCGTAGTCCCAGTCGATTAGCCAGAGGCGTTTGCCATCGTCGATAAAGTTTGCGGCAAGAAGATCATTATGTCCGTAAACAAGATCGATAGACCCGACAGCCCTTTCCAGAGCAGCCGCCTTGTCCTTGAGTGCCGGTAGTACGTCTCGCATCCGGCTGTCGTCATCCTCAAGGGTTGCGAGGTAGTCACGAATCACATGGAACACCCAGAAGATAAGCGCTGGCCCACGAACATTCTTCGTCAGTTCACGGTGACAGGTGTGTAGCATCGGGACGATCTGCTGCAGATAGCTATCCTGCCTGATGTCCTCTTCGGCAAGCGTTTTTCCCTCAATGAAATCAAGAATCAGAATACCGGGAACTTGGTGCACAACAGCCGGCGACAGTCCAACTTTTGCAGCAGCGCGACTCGCCTGAAGTTCGTTGAAGCGCATGACACCATGCAAGGGTATATCGTTGCCCATCCTTACAAAATATTTGCGGCCTTGGTCGGTGGCAACAAAATTGCGGTTGGTAATGCCGCCATCGATGGGCTCCAGGCTAACAACGCCTTTCCAGAAGTCCAATTGCTCAATCTGTTGTTCAGCGCGCTCGTTCATATCGATGATCCGAAGAGGTTCTTTAAGCTCAGGCAGCTATGGTCAGCCTACTGTGTTCGGCAGTACTTTGGCAATAATTTCCGAGAACACCGCAAGCGCCGCAGCTCTTGGAAAGGTGCGCCGATAGACAAGACGCACCTCTCGGACGGCTTGGGGAATCCTCACCTCCCGCAGAATAACCTTGTCGGTGGCGAGACGTCCGCCGTGGACTGAAAGTGCCGGGACCAACGTGATACCCAGGCCCATGCCTACGAGTTGCACGAGTGTTTCAAGGCTGGAGGCATTCAGTTTGGGGAGCGGATTTGCCGCATCACGGTTGTCGATCTTGCAGGCGCTGATGATCTGTTCTGATAGACAATGCTCTTCAGACAACAAAAGCACTTTTTCATTCTTGAGGTCGGAAAGCGTTACCTCATCTTTATTGTAGAAGTGATGGTCCCGCGGATGGGCAAGCCAGAAGGGCTCTTTGAACAATAGAATTTCGTCTAGATCCTCACCGGGGGGAGAGGTGGCAAGCAGGGCGCCGTCCAGCTGATGTTCACGCAATTTTCCGATCAGTTGGTCTGTTGTGGCTTCGGTGAGTTCGAGCGAGAGTTCCGGATGCTGATACTGAAGTTCCAGCATGAATAGCGGGACCAGATAAGGGCTCAAGGTATGAATCGCGCCGATCCGAAGTGGGCCCGCCAATGGATCGTTTTGAGCGTCTCCGAGGCTGCGAATGACTTCGGCCTGCTCCAGTATCTGCCTTGCGTGACCGATGATTGCCTGCCCAATCGGGGTGACGTGTACGCTGCGGTTGGTCCGCTCGAAAAGGATGGCACCGATTTCCTCTTCAAGCTTGTGAATCTGCCCCGAAAGCGTTGGCTGACTGACGAAACAACGCTGGGCAGCCCGACCGAAGTGCAGCGTTTCGCTTACTGCGACAACATATTCAAGGTCGCGGAAGTTCATCTTTATTAATAGGTAATCCCGATTAAATTAATAATAATAAACGATTATACAGATAACAGAATCGGTCTTATATTTCTGCTCACAGTGCTTTGACCAACGCTGATGCATAGTTCATCAAAACAGAAGGAGAAAGATGATGGCCCTTAAAGATTCCAAAACTGAACAAAACTTAAAAGACGCATTTGCCGGCGAGTCGCAAGCGAACCGCCGTTATTTGTACTTCGCCGCTAAGGCCGACGTGGAGGGTTACAACGACGTCGCTGCCGTGTTCCGTTCGACCGCCGAAGGCGAAACCGGTCACGCACACGGGCATCTGGAGTACCTTGAGGAAACAGGTGATCCGGCAACGGGTTTGCCAATCGGTGGAACCGGCGACAATCTCAAAGCTGCGGTCGCGGGAGAAACGCACGAGTACACCGATATGTACCCCGGCATGGCAAAGACAGCGCGCGAAGAAGGCTTCGACGAGATCGCGGACTGGTTTGAAACGCTGGGTAAGGCGGAGCGTTCTCACGCCAACCGCTTCCAGAAAGCGCTGGACTCTCTGGACGACTGATCTCGACGGCGATGGCTCTGAACGGGAGGCGCTAAGTCGCCTCCCGTTTTCGTTAGGCACAAGGATTCATGGGAAAAACAACCGAAGGTAGCCTTGAAGCGCCCGTCCGGCACCCGATCGACTGGCAAAGCGCCGACTTCAACGACGAAGCAAAACTGTTGTCGGAGATGGAGCGCGTCTTCGATCACTGCCATGGCTGTCGGCGTTGTGTCTCGTTGTGCGACAGTTTTCCAACACTTTTCGATCTGGTGGACGAGTCCGAAACCATGGAGGTCGATGGCGTCGCTAAGCAGGATTACTGGAAGGTCGTTGACCAATGCTATTTATGCGATCTTTGCTATCTCACCAAGTGTCCGTATGTTCCGCCGCATGAATGGAATATCGATTTCCCGCATCTGATGCTGCGGGCCAAAGCGGTGCGTTTTTCTCAGAAAGGCGCATCCACTCGCGACAAGCTGCTGACGAGCACTGATCTCGTCGGCAAGACGGCGGGGATTCCGGGGATTTCGGTTGTGGTCAACGCGGCTAACCGCTCGGTGCCCTTGCGCAAAACGTTAGAAAAAGTTGCCGGCATTCATCACCAGGCCAGCATTCCCCGCTATGAATCCCGATCCTTGCGCAAGAGAATGCCGAGCCTCACATCGCTGACTGAAGACGTTGCTACGCCGACTGCGCGGACGCAGGGCAAGGTAGCCCTTTTTGCCACCTGTTACGGCAACCGCAATGATCCGGGACTGGGAGAGGATCTGGTTTCCGTATTGCAGCGCAACAACATTCCCGTGACTATCGCGGAGAAGGAGCGCTGCTGCGGCATGCCCAAACTTGAACTGGGAGACCTTGCTTCGGTCAAAAAGGCGAAGGAAGAAAATATCCCGCATCTTGCCAAGTGTGTTGAGGCCGGATGGGATCTTGTGGCACTGGTGCCCTCTTGCGTGCTGATGTTCCGTCAGGAACTGCCACTGCTTTTCCCGGATGACCCTGAGGTTCAAAAAGTCGCCAATGCCTTTTTTGATCCATTTGAGTACCTCATGCTGCGCCACAGCGAAGGACTGCTCGATACAGAATTTGTGACGGCACTGGGTTCGGTGGTTTACCACGCCTCATGCCATCAGCGCGTACAGAATTTTGGCCCGAAAACGCGCGACCTCCTGAAGTTGATCCCGGACACTGAGGTGACCATGATCGAACGTTGTTCCGGTCACGACGGCACCTACGGCGTGAAGGCCGAGACCTTTGATAAGGCCATGAAAATCGGTCGGCCGGTGGTGAATGCCATCAAGAAGAACAAGCCGGATCACTACGGTAGCGACTGTCCGATTGCAGGCAATCACCTCGCGAACGGCGTCGGTGACGGCAGTGCCGCGGAGCATCCCATCAGCCTGCTTCGAAAGGCCTATGGAATCTGACCCCTATTTTGGAACTCCTATGAAGAAGTTATCACGAAGCGACCTTTTTTCTCTCGAAGCCTATTCCGACGAAAGGCTGGACTTCCGGACCCGCGTCCTGGCGCACAAAGTCAACCGTCGGGTCGAGATTGGCCCCCACGCGACGCTCTACTTTGAGGATGCCCTGACCATGCAGTATCAGGTGCAGGAGATGCTGCGCATCGAACGGATCTTTGAGGCTGATCAGATTCAGGAAGAACTGGATGCCTACAATCCTCTTATCCCAGACGGTACCAACCTCAAGGCGACTTTTATGCTGGAGTATCCCGAGGTAGAAGAGCGGCGTGAAGCTTTGGCGCGTTTGCTTGGGGTCGAAAAAGCGGTATGGCTTGAAGTTAACGGGAATGAGCGTATCCGGCCGTTTGCGAACGAGGATCTCGAGCGGGAGACCAGCGAGAAGACTTCCGCCGTGCACTTTTTGCGATTTGAGTTATCGCCTCAGGATATTTCCAGATTCAAAGGTAGCGCGACGGTCCAGTTCGGCATCGACCATGCAGACTACTCTTATCAGGTCGAGATTGGTCCACAGATTCAACAGGCCCTCGTTGCGGATCTGCAAGCCTAAACTTCTGCAGCCCTGTGGCTTCCGGGGCTCAGTTACCAATACTGGGTAAATTCAGCCCATTCTCCCGAGCGCAGTCAATAGCCTCTTCGTAGCCCGCGTCTGCGTGGCGCATCACGCCGGTAGCCGGGTCATTCCATAGCACCCGGGCGAGTTTCTGGTCGGCAGATTCCGAGCCGTCGGCGAGGATGACCAGGCCCGCGTGCTGCGAAAAGCCGATGCCGACGCCCCCTCCGTGATGAAAGGATACCCAGGTTGCGCCCGATGCCGTGTTCAGCAGGGCGTTCAGGAGTGGCCAGTCTGACACGGCGTCAGATCCATCTTTCATTTTCTCGGTTTCGCGATTGGGACTGGCAACGGAACCGCTGTCGAGATGATCGCGCCCGATGACCACAGGCGCACTGAGTTCACCGCTCGCAACCATCTGGTTGAATGCTCTGCCGACCCGGTCACGATCACCGAGGCCCAACCAGCAGATTCGGCTCGGCATTCCCTGGAAGGAAATTCTTTTCTGTGCCATATCCAGCCATTGATGCAGTTGCGGGTTATCCGGAATCAGTTCTTTAACCTTGGCATCGGTACGATAAATGTCCTCAGGGTCTCCTGAAAGCGCAGCCCAGCGGAAGGGTCCGATACCTCGACAGAAGAGTGGGCGAACGTAGGCGGGTACGAAGCCGGGATAATCAAAGGCATTTGCGACACCTGATTCCTGAGCCATCTGACGAATATTATTTCCGTAATCGACGACCGGTACCCCCCGGTCCCAGAAGTCGAGCATGGCCCTGACCTGGATCGCCATGGAGGCTTTTGACGCAGCGGCTACTGCATTGGGATCGGTCTTGCGTTGCTCTGTCCATTTCTCCATAGACCAGCCAGCGGGCAGGTAGCCATTCTGTGGATCGTGCGCCGAGGTCTGGTCAGTGACAGCATCGGGCTGATAGCGAGGGTCAGATTGCGAGCGCGTGACAAGATCTGGGTAAACATCCGCCGCGTTGCCCAGCAGACCAACGGAAATCGCTCTTCCTTCGCCGTGGGCTTTTTCAACAAGGTTCAGCGCGTCATCCACATTATCGGCCCACGCATCCAGATAGCGGGTCTTGAGGCGGAACTCGATGGACTGGCGGTTGCACTCGACAGCAATCATGGAGTAACCACTCATCGTGGCGGCGAGTGGTTGAGCGCCACCCATGCCGCCCAGTCCCGCAGTAAGAATCCAGCGGCCCTTAGGAGATCCACCGAAGTGTTGGCGCGACATCTCGGCAAAGGTTTCAAAGGTGCCCTGAACAATCCCCTGTGAGCCGATGTAGATCCACGAACCAGCAGTCATCTGCCCGTACATCATCAGACCGCGTTGATCGAGTTCTGAAAAGTGTTCCAGAGTTGCCCAATGTGGCACCAGATTTGAATTGGCAATCAGCACCCGTGGCGCCTGCTCATGGGTCTGGAAAACCCCCACAGGCTTGCCTGACTGAACCAGCAATGTTTGGTCGATCTCAAGGGTTTTAAGAGAGGAGACTATCCGGTCGAAACTGTCCCAGTCACGCGCGGCCCGGCCAACGCCCCCATACACAACCAGTTCCGCGGGGTTTTCGGCGACATCAGGGTCAAGGTTATTCATCAGCATCCGCATTGGGGCTTCGGTGCTCCAGTGCTTGCATTGCAGTTCGGGCCCCTTGGGCGCTTGGATGTGTCTTTCAGGTGCGTATCGGTTCAGTGTCATTTTGATATGGTTTTACACGGTGATGGTTGGTAGTGGTCGCTTATAGGGATCTGATTTGATTCAGCTCCCGTAACGGGCCACCAGTTGCTGGACGTTTTCGGCGACCTGCGCCCGGTGATAGCGCTCAAAGTTGTCCCAGGTGACAAGACTCGTTGAGTCCTCAACCCGGTCCAGAAAAAGCATACCTAGAAGGTGATCGACTTCATGCTGGTAGGTGGCGGCTGTCATGCCCCGGACGCGGTCGTTAATCGGGTTGCCGTGCCGATCCAGCGCACTGACATCGATTTCGCAGTAGCGTTGAACTTTACCCCTCAGGTTAGGCACGCTGAGGCAGCCTTCGTAATTCTCAAACATCTCAGTACCAACCGGTGTCAGCACAGGATTGATGAGAATCGTCAGGGGGATGTTTGGGCGATAGGGATAACGGGGGTTGTCCCGGACTTCGATAGCACAGATACGAAGGGACTGGTACACCTGATTGGCGGCCAGTCCCGCACCGTTGGCGGCACGCATGGTCGCGATCAGATCGTCGATGAACTGCTGGATCTCGTCGGTCTGCAGCGCCTCGGGAGTGAGTTCCGCTGTTGGCTCGCGCAGTACGGGATGCCCGACCTGGACGATACTGAGGATACGGTTCATAAGGTTCCCTGCTTCGATGACATTAATCCAGCACGGTGTCGAGCGGCGGCATTGGTAGCAGTTCAGCAAGCCGGCCTTGATGGATAAGTAATGCGGCCTTTTCGATATCGGGATAGAACACCCGGTCGTCCATGTACTCCGGTACATGATCCCGAAGGTGCTGCAGTGCAGACTCAACGCTGGTTGAAGAGGTTAGGGGCCGGCGCAGAGAAATTCCCTGAGACGCGGCAAGATACTCGACGGCCAGAATCTGTCGGGTGTTTTCATTCATGGTCTGGAGCCGACGCGCGGCGAAGGTTGCCATACTGACATGATCCTCCTGGTTTGCCGATGTCGGCAGGCTGTCAACGCTGGCTGGATGGGCGAGGCTCTTGTTTTCCGACGCGAGTGCAGCCGCGGTCACATGTGCCACCATGAAACCTGACTCCAGTCCCGCGTTGCGGGTAAGAAACGGCGGCAGTTCGCTGATACTTGAGTCGGTCAACATCGCAACACGCCGTTCGGACAGGCTACCGGTCTCGGCGATGGCAAGCGCAATGTTATCAGCGACCATCGCCACCGGCTCAGCGTGAAAGTTTCCGCCCGAAAGGACCTCGCCGGTGTCTGGGCATAGCAGGGGGTTATCGGAGACTGCATTTGCCTCGCGCAGCAAAATCTGCGCGCCATGATCCAACTGGTCGAGACACGCGCCAAGAATCTGCGGCTGACAGCGAAGGCAGTAGGGGTCCTGAACCCGGTCGCAGTCTGCATGCGACCGATTGAGTTCGCTGTTGTCCAGCAGCTCCCGGTACAGTCTGGCAACCCGCACCTGTCCAGACTGCCCCCGGGCCTCGTGAATACGGGCATCAAAGGGCACATAACTGCCGAGCGCGGCATCCACAGCAACCGCACCGATGACAATCGCACTGGCGAGGTTCTGCTCCGCTACAAACAGCCCTTCAATCGCGAGGGCCGCGGAGATCTGTGTGCCGTTCAACAAGGCAAGCCCTTCCTTGGCCTCCAGAGTGAGTGGACTTAATCCGGCTGACTGCAGCGCCTGTGCTGCCGGAAGGCGACCACCCTTGAAGAAGACTTCTCCTTCGCCGATCAGCGGGAGGGACAGGTGCGCGAGGGGCGCCAGATCTCCCGAGGCGCCGACCGATCCCTTTTCCGGGATCACGGGTAAGATATTCTCAGACAGCATCGAAATAAAGTGTTCGATCACCTGTGGGCGAACACCTGAATATCCCCGCGCCAAACTTAAGAGTTTCAGGATCATCGCCAGTCGCACGATTTGGGGCGCAAGCGGTTCGCCAACACCGGCAGCATGGGAGCGGATGAGGTTGTGTTGCAGTGTAGAGAGGTCAGCGACATCCACCTGGGTTTTCGCGAGCTTGCCGAAGCCTGTGTTAATGCCATAGGCGGGTGCACCACGCTGTACGACAGCCTTGAGAGACTCATGACTTTCGCGCACCTGTTGCCACACGTCTTCCGGAAGCGACACACGAACGGCTTCTGACCTGATTTGCCGAAGTTGATCCTGGGTCAGATGACCTGGAATCAAATTTAATGTTTGCACAGTCTTTCCATGTTTTTGTTTTGTGAGATGCTTAGTCAGGTCAGATCGAGTGTATCGATCATTTCCCGGTATGATTCCGATGCATCTTTCATTAAAGGGTGCACGCCATCATGAACAACATGCTTCCCTCCGACAACCACGTTTTGTACCGGGTTATCCGGTCCGGAAAAAATCCAGGTGTCGAGAACCTGGTCGGGTGTGCGTCCCGAGAACTCCGGATGATCTGAACCAATCTCAATCAGATCACCCCGGGCTCCGGGCTGGAGTCCTGAAACACGTTCTCCCCGAGCGCGGTTGCCACCAGTGATTGCCGCAGTTATTAATGCGCGGCCATTACTGCCGACACCGTCCGGCACTAGCACCGTACGCCGCTGCAGGCTGAGGCGTTGACCATACTCGAGCAGTCGAAGTTCCTCGGCCGGGGAAGTGCAGACCTGACTGTCCGATCCCACGCCCAGGAAACCATTGTTTGCCATAAGTGTGGCCGCGGGAAAGATGCCGTCGCCGAGGTTTGCCTCGGTCGTTGGGCAAAGCCCGATGATGGCGCCGCTTTTCGCCAACAGCATTTGCTCGTCGGGGTCTACATGGGTTGCATGAACAAGGCACCAGCGATCGGTCACCTCACACTGATCGTACAGCCAGGCGACCGGTCTTGCTCCGTTGATTTCCACACAGTCGTTCACTTCGCGTATCTGTTCAGCGATGTGAAGATGGATCGGAGCCCCTTCGAGCATATCCCCCGCGTTGTCAATTGTCGTCGAAATATCTGACGGTGAGACGGCCCGTAGGGAATGTGCCGCAAAGCCCAGTGACCGATCTGGGTTTTTGCCGCATAGGGAATGACAGTCCTCAAGGAGCGAGAGGTAGTCATCCGATCGATTATAGAAGCGATGCTGGGCATGCTGTACAGGCTCATTATTGAAACCGCCACGACAGTAGAGAACCGGGAGCAGAGTGATTGCAATGCCCGCTTCGGAAGCCGCATTCAGAAGCCGTGCTGACATTTCGCTGCGGTCAGCGTAGGGCGCGCCGTCGGGCCGATGATGCAGGTAGTGAAATTCTGCAACGGCTGTGTATCCTTTTTGCAGCATGTCGATGTACAGATACGTCGCAATGGTCTGCAGTTGCTCGGGATTGAGGCTGGCGTTGGCGCGGTACATGAGTTCGCGCCAACCCCAGAAATCATCCTGCCCCGCGACCCGATGTTCAGCCCGGCCCGTAATAACTTTTTGATGGGCGTGGGAATGCAGGTTGGGAATACCGGCGATGACGGTGCCCTCAAGACACAGATCGACAGCCGAATCGTCGTTTTCTCGGATGCTTTCAATTCGTCCTGATTGGTCGAATTTGATTACGCAGTTACGCTGCCAGCCCGACGGGGTCAATGCCGTCGCACATCGGATAGAGGTCAGTTGAGAACTCAAAGTAGACATGAACTTCCTGGTTGATTGTTTTTTGGCGACGCCTATACTGGTCCGGCTTAAGTCGGCGCGGGCTGTAAAAGCAAATGATGTCTGCCCTCAAGACACCAGGCAGCGTATTCATAGCAGAAGAATATATGACACCGGTTTCTCAGACAATAAGACCGCTCACTGAGCCTTTGCCCTCGGACTGCTACGAGGCAGACGATGGTATTCGCATAAGACCGATCACCCCAGTTTTTGGGGCATTTATTGAGAACCTGCCCTGGACGGTCGGATTAGGCCGGCAGAACCCACAATCAATTCGGACGATCAAAGAGGCGTTTGATCGATATCTGGTCCTTGTGTTCCAGCCCCAAACGGCCTCAGCTCAGGAGTTGCGGGACTTCGTTCGCCAGTTTGGCCCGTTGTTTGTGCACCATGCGGATGAGGGTGTTATTCCCGTAGAGGGTGTGCTGGAGGTTCTACAGATGCTCAAGGAACCTGATGGCGAAAGACTGTTTGGCGGCGTCTGCTGGCACGCCGACGTTACGTTTCGAAAGCCTGCAGGATACCTGTCTGCCCTGCATGCCAAGCAGCTGCCGCCGGTGGGGGGTGACACTCTCTTTGCCAGCACGGTTGCCGCATTTGCTGCACTGAGTCCCGGTATGCAGAAAATGCTGCGAAAGCTCGAAGCGGTGCACAGTTATTCCGGGCCTGATGCACCAGATCACCCAACCGAGACAGCGGTGCATCCAGTTGTGCGACGCCATCCCGAGACGGGCGAAGAGGGCCTTTATCTCAACCGAATGTTTGTGACACGGTTCGTCGGTATGACGCCGAAGGAAAGTGAGCCCCTACTCAAGTTTCTGGATGAACACATGACGCGTTGTGAATTTACCGCACGGATATCCTGGACCGAAGGCCAGTTGGTCATGTGGGATAACCGGTTTACGCTGCATTATCCGATTAACGATTTCTCGGGGCACCGCCGACTGCTGTACCGGTGTGCCGCAATGGAGAATTAAGTATTCGCGACTCTCTGATGGAAAAGACAAAGTCCAATCGCCTGTCTGACGACGTGATCGAAGCCTTCAACAAGGAAGGGGTCGTGGTGCTTCGAGATATCTTCACTCCCTGGGTAGACGGCATCCGCGAGGCTATTGAGGAGAACAAGTGCAGACCGAGTTGGCGGGAGCGCACCTATCGACCTGAAGAAGGCGACGGCTGCGAATTTTTCCAGGATTACTGCGTCTGGGCTGATTTTACGGGCTATCGTGCCCTGGTGGTGGACTCACCGATGGCAGAGGTCGCGGCACAGTTGATGCGTTCCGCCACTGCACGGGTTTTTCACGATCACGTCCTCGTGAAAGAGCCCGGCACCGCCGTGAAGACACCCTGGCACCACGACCAGCCTTATTACATTGTTGATGGTATCCAGTCGGTAAGTTTCTGGGTGCCGGTGGATGCGGTGCCTCGCGAGCGCACCGTTGAGTACGTGGCGGGTTCCCATAGATGGGGAATCGATTTCAAGCCCACACGCTTTGATGGCACGGATCTGTACTCGGCGGATGAATCCGGTACCGTTCCCGATGTTGAGGCTGACCGTCAAAATCTGGATATCCGGAGTTGGTCAACGGAGCCCGGTGACGCGATTGCATTTAACTTCCGAACACTGCACGGTGCCGCGGCAAATCCTTCAAGTCAGCGCCGACGGGTGACCTCGATCCGGTGGGTTGGCGATGATGCCCGGTTTGTCGCCCGACCCGGCAAGACTTCACCTTTTTTCCCTGGTCTGAACTACGAAGATGGCGCGCCGTTCGAAGGAGACCAGTTCCCCGTACTTTTCCCACGAACCCAGAAAGCGGAATAGTTGCGAGAGCCACTCTTTAGTTTGATTCAGGAGACCCTATGGAGCATCTGACGCTGCACTACCTGAATGCCCGTGACGTCGAGGCGCTTGATCTGAGCGCAGAGGAAATTATCACCGCTCAGGAAGAATCTCTTGCAGCACAAGGTCGAGGAGAGACGGTCATTGAGCCCAGAATGCATCTGCGACCTGATCCCGCTTTCCGGGGTCACTTCAATGTACTGCGTGGATATATCGCACCCATTGGCATTGCAGGCATAAAGGTCGTTGGAGACTTCATAGACAACTACAAACTGGGCTATCCGTCGGAATTCGGCATGCTGACCCTGATGGATGCCCGGACCGGCGTGCCTCGTGCAGTGATAGATGCAACCGCGATCACGGATATGCGCACAGGCGCCATGACGGCAGTAGGTGCCAAGTATCTCGCGCCGTCGAAGCCTAAAGTGTTGGGCCATATCGGCGCCCGGGGCAGTTCCTATTGGAACGTCAAACTGCTTGACCACCTGTTTGACTTCGAAGAGATCCGGATTCATTCGCGCAGGTCGGAGAGCCGCAATAGTTTTGGCGAGCGCCTTTCGGACGAACTCGGCAAACCGGTGGTGGTCACTGACAACTGGCAGAGTTGTCTCGAAGGTGCCGATGTCATGATTGAGGCTTCCCGACTGGAGGCACCGGAGCCCTTGTTCCGCACAGAATGGGTGCGCTCCGGCGCACTGGTTATTCCCTACGGAACCCAAAGCACCGTTGAGGACGACTTCACCGATATCATGGACAAAATCGTGGTGGACCATTGGGAGCAGTGCCTGATCGGTCCGTTTGGCTGCTTGCGCCGACATGTTGATGGGGGCAGGGTGACGCGTGACACGATCCACGGCGAGATCGGCTCAATTTGTGCGGGTGAGTTGGCTGGCCGTGAGAGTGATGACGAGACAATCCTGTTCTGGCATCGGGGTTTGTCCACGTCCGATATTGCCCTCGGATGGGCGATGCTCGAGAAAGCCAAGCGCCTGGATATCGGGACGGTACTGGATTACACATGATCACCCTCAGAATGTTGTCTGACCTTAACTGGGACGCGGTCGTTGCCGTGGCATATGAGCAGGAGCGTCTGGATATTGCACCTGCATTGCTCGCCAAGGTTCGGCAGGGACGCGAGACATTTAACGCACTGATCGACGCGGGTAGCCCCTGTTACGGGGTGACCACCGGCCTCGGTAGGTTGAGCGGCACTGATCTTTCCCCTGAAGCGCGTGACGCCATTTCGCGCAATATCCTGCTTGCTCGTGCAGTGGCTTTCGGTGATCCGCTGCCTAGGCCTGTCGTCCGTGCGATGATGATGCTGCGCCTGGTGAATTTTCTTTCCGGACAAGACGGTGTCACCGGTGAATTGTGTCAGTACATTACCGCGCGGTTGAACGATGACTTTGATCCCTTTGTCCCGTCAGTCGGGCATGGTTTCGCCGCCGATGGTACGCCCAACGCCCACTGTTTTCAGACCCTCATTGGGGAGGGCAGGGTGCTGGATGAACACGGGGAGCCGGTTGCAGCAGCAACTGCCTTGTCCACGCGGGGTGTTGCTCCTTATGCGCCTGAGTCAAAAGAGGGTCTGGCGCTGATTAACGGGATCACGGCACTTCCCGCCTACGCGATTTATGCGCACAGGCAGGTGAGTGCGCTGCATGATTTCGCAACGTGTGTGGCAGCTGTATCTCTGGAGGCAGTTGGTGCACCCAAGGACGCAATACACCCGGTATTAGCTCGCGGTAACAGCACGGGTATTACAAAGGTGATTGACCGCCTCAATGAATTGTTGCGAGGCAGCACCGTTACACCGCATAAACTGCAGGCAGCAGTTTCCATGCGGATCATTCCCCAGGTACACGGCGCCCATGCCGATGCATTGGATCAGGTTAAGTCCGGCATCGAGCAGACGATCATGACTTTTTCAGGGAACCCCATGCTGGTGGAGGATGATGGCGAAGGGCACGCCAGGTTGCTTTCGGTGGGCAGTTTTCACAACCAGCATCTGGTTAACCTGATCGAATATCTTGCAATATCCACGGCCCACGTGGGGTGCCTCAGTGAGCGCCGTCTCCACCGGTTGATGGATGAAGATCAGACTGGTCTCAACCCCCAGCTTGCACCCCGCCCGGGATTGGATGCCGGCATGGTGGTAGCCCATAAAGCCTGCATTGATCTTGTTGCCCGTGTCCGCATGGCCGCGCAACCACTTTCGCTGATGACGTCCGAGACCTCAGGAGGACAGGAGGACTATATGTCGATGGCGCTGCCGGTGATTCAACGCCTGCTGGAGATTGTGCAGCATGGTATCGCGTTGCTGTCTTACGAGGCGCTGGCGGGATGTGTTGCGTTGGATCAGCGTCGGGCGAGTTACGGGGAAGGAGTGATGAACTTTCATAATCTTGTCCGGCAGCACATTGCACCCCTTGATCAGGATCGATCACCGGGTCAGGATTTCGAGGTCATGCATAGACTCGTCATTCGTGAGTTCTTTCCAGATATGGCATGAGGTAAACGCACGTGAAACTTTGGGAAAATGCCAGGATTGTTTCCATGGCGGATAAGGTCCCCGGGACAGAAGTCATCGAAGAGGGAGCGTTGTTGACGGATGGAGATGAAATCGTTGCGGTGGGACGGCGGGTGGATATCCTTTCACATTCTGCGCTCGCCAGAAGAGATAGAGAAGTCGATGAAGCAGTTGACTGCGCCGGCGGCTTGCTGCTGCCGGGTCTCATTGACTGTCATACACATCTGGTCTTTGGGGGAGACCGTTCGCGCGAATTTGAGCAGCGGCTTGAGGGCGTCAGTTACCAAGAGATCTCAAGACAGGGTGGGGGAATACGGTCGACGGTTGCAGCAACCCGAGAAAGTTCAGAGCAGGAATTGCGTTCTTCGGCTTCGGGTCGTGTATCTCGGATGTGTGCTAATGGTGTCACCACGTTGGAAGTCAAGAGTGGATACGGACTGACACTTAAAGATGAGGAAAAAATGCTTTCGGTGGCGCGATCACTTTCTGAAAGATTGCCTGTGTCAATTCATACGACGTTTCTGGGAGCGCATGCCATCCCCGAAGAATTTCATGAAAAAAGTGATGACTACATTCAACTGGTCTGCGAAGAAATGTTGCCTTCGATCGCAAAACAACAGTTGGCCGACAGCGTTGATGCATTTTGTGAAAACATCGCTTTTACCAATCAGCAGGTCCGCCAGGTCTTTGAGAAAGCCCGCGAACTGAGCCTGCCCGTACGCCTGCACGCAGATCAACTGACCAATAGCGGAGGAGCCGCACTGGCAGCCGAGTTTGGTGCGCTGTCGGCAGACCATCTGGAATACACTGATGAAGTTGGTGTTAAGGCTTTGGCGGGATCGGGCACGGTCGCCGTCCTGCTGCCCGGTGCGTTTTATTTTCTGAAAGAAAAACAATGTCCGCCGGTTGCCCTGTTGCGAGAGCATCAGGTCCCGATGGCGCTGGCTACAGACTGTAATCCCGGCAGTTCGCCGGTTGATTCACTTTTGCTGATGCTGAACATGGGCTGCGTTATGTTTGGACTGACACCGCGCGAGGCAGTCGCCGGCGTAACCATTCACGCGGCGAAAGCACTGGGACTCTCTGATCGTGGCGTGCTGAAGCCTGGTAGTCGGGCAGATTTTGCGGTGTTCGATGCCGAGACACTGTCGCATCTTTGTTACCCAATCGGAGTGGAGCCGGCCCGGATGGTGGTCCAGGCAGGTTGCCTGATGAGTCCACCTCACAAAGTGTTATGAGCAGCACGGTAGACGTGGTCGTGATCGGCGCTGGAGCCGCTGGTCTGGCGGCGGGGCACGCACTGAGCGCGGATGAACTCACTTTCGTGGTATTGGAAGCGGACGCGCGTATCGGCGGTCGCGCCCATACCGAGATCATGCCCGATGGCGCTCCTTTTGACCTTGGCTGTCACTGGATGCACTCGGCCAGCCTGAATCCTTTTGTCGAAACCGCAGACGCGCTGGGTGTTCACTATGAGCGTCGCGAGGGTTATGGACGCTCCGCTTTTTACCAGAATGACCATTGGCTCGATGATGCCGAGGTCGCGGCCGGAACTCGGGCGATGAAGGAGCGCGAAACGGCGGTTGCTGCCGCCTGGTCACAAGGCATGGATAAGTCGGTTATGGAAACCGTCGAGCGGGACGGCCCATGGACGGAAGTATTGGACTATTACGATACGCTTGATTCCTCGTCGGATGTCGATCAGATCTCGATCGGGGATCTTGTCAGTTATAACGATACCGAAGAGAACTGGCCTGTCGTTGACGGCTATGGCACCTTGGTCAGTCAATGGGCAGCAACAGTACCGGTTTCGCTGAATACAGCGGCGACTAGCGTCCGTTGGGGCAATTCAGGCGTAACGGTAGAGACCAACAAGGGGCAGATTCAGGCGAAGTGTGCGGTGATCGCGGTTTCGACCGGTGTGTTGGCTTCCGGGGATATCCAGTTTTTCCCGGAGTTGCCCATTGAGAAACACAGCGCCATTGCGGCACTGCCGCTGGGCAACTACAACCGGATTCGTCTGGAAATCGATCGCCACCTCTTTCCCGAGGATCTCGCTGAGCGGGTGGTTGTCTCACGACCGGGGTATTCGCCAATGCAAATTAGTCTCGGGGCTTATGGGTTTAACTGCGCCATCGGCATTGTTGCGGGTAGATATGCCGACTGGCTCGAGCGGGCCGGTACGGCGGCTTCGCGGGAGGCAGTGATTGATGCGCTGTGCCATGTTTTTGGGAACGATCTGCGTACGAAAGTGAAGTCAGACCGCCAATCTGCCTGGAGGGGAAATCCCTTTGTCCGGGGCGCCTATTCAACCAGTGTCCCGGGGCAGTTTCATCAGCGAGCGGTACTGGCGCAGCCAGTTGCGGACCGACTGTTCTTTTGCGGGGAGGCGACCTCCACAGATCATTTTTGTACCTGTCACGGTGCGCGGATGACCGGTGAACGGGCGGTTCGTGAGGTTCAGATGGTCCTGACTGACCAGTCGTAATGGATGCATGTGTTTTTGACAATGAGTGAGTCGGTATGGGCTTAGCCGGATGGCGGCGCTTGCTGCGTCCGGCCCACAGTGTTCCCCAGACACAGTGGAGCGCTGATGCGCCGCTTACCTTGAAGCCCAGGTGGCATACGCTAATAGCCCTGTTCGCTGGTTTGTGGCTCTTCGGTACCGGGGAGGCCATGTTCATTGCGGCGGGCCTTGGCGTCAGTCCGTGGACCGTGCTTGCGCAGGGGATCTCGATACAGACCGACTGGAGTGTGGGTTTTGCGACCTTTATCGTCAGCATATCGGTACTTCTATTATGGATTCCACTGAAGGAGATTCCGGGGTTCGGCACACTCTCCAATGCAGTGCTGGTTGCTGTCGCGATCGATGTCATGACGCCATTACTGATACTCCCGGAGGGTTCGGTAATCCGGTACTCGCAGTTGATCATTGGGGTAGTGCTGATTGGTGTTGGCAGCGGGCTTTATCTGACAGCCAATCTCGGCCCAGGCCCTCGCGACGGCCTGATGACGGGGTTGCATCGACTGACCCAAAAACCCATCGGCTGGGTGAGAGTGGGACTGGAGATCACCGTGTTATGTGCGGGATGGTTACTGGGTGGCACCGTCGGCGTGGGCACAGTGGTTTTTGCGTTGGGTGTCGGATATGCCGTTGCGCTCTCCTTGTCACTGGTTAAACGGTTCG